>Ga0247825_10000712_pt1 | contig 21392 bp, 13 predicted proteins | sample 13C_Vanillin_Day_FD_194413 | JGI IMG/M metagenome (GOLD analysis project Ga0247825, IMG submission 194413) | Soil microbial communities from agricultural site in Penn Yan, New York, United States - 13C_Vanillin_Day48 | ecosystem: Environmental > Terrestrial > Soil > Agricultural land | place...
TCGTGGTCGCGGGCGCCGGCACCGCGCATCGCGTGCTCGAGCGTCTTCGCGAGGCCGAGGTACCCGCGGCGGAACTCGCGCCCGGTACCGAGCCCCCGCGGGGCCAGGTCGGGGTGCTCCGCGGTTCGCTCCACGACGGCCTGGTCTTCCCCGGCGACGCCTCCACCGCCGGACTCGTCATCGTCACGGAGGCCGACCTCACCGGCAACCGGGTGGCCGCGGTCGGCGACGGCAAGAGGCTGCCGGCGAAGCGCCGCAACCAGGTGGACCCGCTCGCTCTGACCGCCGGGGACATGGTGGTGCACGACCAGCACGGCATCGGACGATTCGTCGAGATGGTCGAACGCACCATCGGCGGCGCGCGGCGCGAGTACCTCGTGATCGAGTACGCCGCCAGCAAGCGCGGACACCCGGGCGACCGTCTGTTCGTCCCGATGGAGTCGCTCGACCAGCTGTCGCGGTACGTGGGCGGCGAGCTGCCCGCGCTGAGCAAGCTCGGCGGTTCCGACTGGGCCAACACCAAACGCAAGGCGCGCAAGGCGGTTCGTGAGATCGCCGGTGAACTCGTCCAGCTGTACGCGGCGCGGCAGGCCGCACCCGGTCATGCGTTCGGCCCGGACACCCCGTGGCAGAAGGAGATGGAGGACGCCTTCGCGTTCACCGAGACCCACGACCAGCTGACGGTCATCAGCGAGGTCAAGGCCGACATGGAGAAGGCGGTCCCGATGGACCGCGTCGTCATCGGCGACGTCGGCTACGGCAAGACCGAGATCGCGGTGCGGGCGGCGTTCAAGGCCGTGCAGGACGGCAAGCAGGTGGCCGTCCTGGTGCCGACGACGCTGCTCGCTCAGCAGCATCTGCAGACGTTCACCGAGCGCATGGCAGCGTTCCCGGTGACGGTGCGCGGGCTTTCCCGCTTCACGGATGCGGGGGACTCCAAGGAGATCATCGCCGGTATGGCCGACGGCGAGATCGACGTCGTGGTCGGCACGCACCGGCTGCTGCAGACCGGGATCCGGTGGAAGGACCTGGGCCTCGTCATCGTCGACGAGGAACAGCGCTTCGGTGTGGAACACAAGGAGCACATCAAGGCGCTGCGCACCCACGTGGACGTTCTCACGATGTCGGCCACGCCGATCCCGCGAACGCTGGAGATGAGCATGGCGGGCATCCGCGAGATGTCCACGATCCTCACACCGCCGGAGGAGCGGCACCCCATCCTCACCTATGTCGGCGCGTACGCAGACAAGCAGGTCGCCGCGGCCATCCGACGGGAACTGCTCCGCGACGGGCAGGTGTTCTACGTCCACAACCGGGTCAGCTCGATCGACAAGTCGGCCCAGCGTATCCGCGACCTCGTCCCCGAGGCGCGGGTCGTGGTGGCGCACGGCCAGATGAACGAGGACACGCTCGAGCGGACCGTGCAGGGCTTCTGGGAACGCGACTACGACGTGCTGGTGTGCACCACGATCATCGAGACGGGTCTCGACATCTCCAACGCCAACACGCTCATCGTCGAACGCGCCGATTCCCTCGGCCTGTCGCAGCTGCACCAGTTGCGCGGTCGTGTCGGGCGTAGCCGGGAACGCGGCTACGCGTACTTCCTGTACCCGCCGGAGAAGCCGCTCACGGAGACGGCCTACGACCGCCTCGCGACCATTTCGCAGAACTCCGATCTCGGTGCCGGCATGGCGGTCGCGATGAAGGACCTCGAGATCCGCGGCGCCGGAAACGTGCTGGGCGCCGAGCAGTCCGGTCACGTCGCGGGTGTCGGGTTCGACCTGTACGTGCGGCTGGTGGGGGAGGCGGTCGAGGCGTTCCGGGCGGCCGCCGACGGCAAGCCGATCACGACGGAGGACGCCCCGAAGGAGGTCCGTATCGACCTGCCCGTCGACGCGCACATCCCTCCCGATTACGTCACCAGCGACCGTCTCCGGCTCGAGGGATACCGCAAGCTCGCGGCGGCCACCGAACTCGACGGCATCACGGCCGTGGTCGACGAACTCGTCGACCGGTACGGACCGCTCCCCGAGGAGGTCCGCCGACTGGTTTCGGTGGCCAAGCTGCGCCTGCTGGCCCGCGAGTACGGACTCGAGGAAATCGCCGTGGTCGGGACGCAGCTGAAGATCGCGCCGATGGCCCTGCCCGACTCGAAGCAGTTGCGTCTCAAGCGGATCTACCCGAGCGCGCAGTACCGTGCCACCACCGGGATGGTGCAGCTGCCGCTGCCCCGGGCAGGTTCCGGCGGAATCGGCGCGGAGCGGGTGCGTGACGTGGAGTTGCTGCAGTACATCGCCGATTTCGTGCTCGCGCTGGACGGCAAGGCTGCCGGGTCCGTGGTGATGGAGGCCTGACCGATGACGGTGGTCCTGCTCGACCCGTTGCGGCCCACGACGATCCCGATGCAGGCGGTCGGGGTGGTCGGTGACGGAGTGGAGTTCACCGACGAGGTACCCGAAGCCGTGCGGACGTTGCTGACCGAAGCACCCGGGGCCGCCGTCCTGGTCAGTACCGATCCCGACCATCCGGCCGTGCGCGAGTGGGTCGCGTCGGGGTCCCGGGTCATCGCGGCACCGAAGGTCCCGGGCGACAACCTCGTCGAGGCAGCCGAGGTGATGGACCGATTGTGGAGTTACGGCGGCTGGGAAGTGACGCAGACGCACCGCACCCTGTCGCACTACCTCGTCGAGGAGACGTACGAGGTGCTCGACGCGATCGAGTCGTCCGAACCCGGCGATCTCCGGGAAGAACTCGGAGACCTGCTGCTGCAGGTCCTGTTCCATTCGCGCATCGCGTCGGCGTCGGGCAATTTCGACGTCGACGACGTGGCCGCGACCCTGGTGGCCAAGCTCGTGCACCGCAGTCCCCACCTCGGGGAAGACGTCGTCGGGCCGATCGACATCGCGGAGCAGGAACGGGCATGGGAGATCAGGAAGGCGGCGGAGAAGGCGCGGAGTTCGTGCCTCGACGGCGTCGCGATGAGTCAGCCCGCGGCGTCCCTCGCGGCGAAGGTGATCGCCCGCGCGAGCAAGGCCGGCCTGCCGCCCGAACTCGTGCCCGTCGAGCTCGAGTCCGGTCTGGTAGCTGAGGCGGAGGCCGAGACGAGACTCCGGGCGGCGACGCACGCGTTCATCACCCGGATCCGGGTAGCCGAGAATGCGGCGCGTGCACAGGGGAAGTCCTCGCTCGGAGCAGCGGACTGGACGGGTCACTGGCCGTCGTGAGGGCGGCCGTTCCACGCGATCGTTTCGGTTTGCCGAAATGTAACTGAGTTTTAAATCACTTCGCGTTAACTGGTGCGCACGAAACAAACTTGAGATAGGTTTACCCCTGCAAAGAAGACCGATGGTCGAAAACATTGAAGTTTTCTGAACTGCGGGGGTTCGAACGGTCTCTGCTTCCTTTGCACGCTGCACGTGGTGAGGACATCACTCCAGACAAGGGGTGGTCAGTGCTCGCATGGGACGACTGTGATGCTGCCGGGCCATTCGCCCGACGAGGAAAGACGGACAAATGAGCCTGTACACGCCTGATCGCCTGGAACCCTCCGACGGTACCGACGTCGTGGGCGTCGACCAACGCAATGGCGAAGACAACGGTCGCAACGACGGGGACGGGTCGCAGCGGCCGACGGTCACGGTCGTCGTGCCTGCCATGAACGAAGCCAAGAATCTCCCGCACGTTGCCGCGCGGATGCCGGCCGACATCGACGAGATCGTCTTCGTCGACGGACATTCCGTCGACGACACGGTCGAGGTGGCCAAGAGCCTGTGGCCTGACGCCACGGTCGTGACGCAGAGCCGAAAGGGCAAGGGCAATGCCTTGGCCTGCGGTTTCCTCGCCTCCACGTCGGACATCATCGTGATGATCGACGCCGACGGATCCACCGACCCGGCCGAGATCCCGCTGTTCGTCGGGGCTCTCGTGGCAGGCGCGGACTTCGCGAAGGGAACCCGATTCGCCGCCGGCGGAGGAAGCTCGGACATCACGTTCAGCAGAAAGCTCGGCAACAAGGCGTTGAACGCCATCGTCAACCTCAAGTTCGGGGCCTCGTTCAGCGATTTGTGCTACGGCTACAACGCATTCTGGCGCCACCACGTCCCGGTGATGGCATTGCCGTCCGTCGATGCGGCCGAGGCGCAGTGGGGCGACGGCTTCGAGATCGAGACACTCATCAACGTGCGGGTCGCCAACGCGGGCCTGAAGATCACCGAGGTGCCGAGTTTCGAACAGGACCGCATCCACGGCGAGAGCAATCTCAACGCGGTACGTGACGGGCTCCGGGTGCTGCGCACCATCAGGAGCGAGCAACGCACCTCCGCACCTGACGTGTTCCCGGCCCCCGTCTCGCGAGGCTGAGCAACCATGACGGTGTCCACACTCGTGTCCTGCTCCGTCGTGATCTGCGCCTACACCACCGAACGGTGGACCGACCTGTGCGCCGCAGTCGACTCGGTGCTCACGCAGAACGTGCCCGTGCTCGAGGTCCTGGTGGTGATCGACCACTCCGAGGAACTGTTCTCGCGTGCCGAACGGCACTTCGCAGAGCAGACCCGGGTGACCGTGCTGCGTAACTCCGGGTCGAAGGGGCTCTCCGGAGCCCGCAACACGGGCGTGCGCGCGGCGCGCGGCGACATGATCGCGTTCCTCGACGACGATGCGCGCGCCGAACCCGACTGGTACCGGGTGTCCGCCGCCCACTACTCCGACCCCGACGTGCTCGGTGTGGGGGGATTCGCGAGTCCCGTCTGGCCCGCGGACCGCCCCGTGTGGATGCCCGCCGAGTTCGACTGGGTGGTCGGCTGCAGCTACGTCGGCCAGCCGACACGTATCGAGCCCGTGCGGAACTTCATCGGCTGCAACATGTCTCTGCGGCGCACGGTGTTCGACGCCGTCGACGGGTTCAGCGACGGGATCGGCCGGGTCGGGACGACGCCGGTCGGGTGCGAGGAGACCGAACTCTGCATCCGGATCCGCGCCCACCAGCCCACTGCGCAGCTGCTGTTCGACCCCGCGATGAAGGTGGCGCACCGCGTCAGCGACGACCGCACCACGTTCCGCTACTTCCTCTCGCGCTGCTTCCACGAGGGCATGTCGAAAGCGCTGGTCTCCGATCTCGTCGGGGCCGGCGACGCGCTCAGCAGCGAACGGGCGTACACCGCGCGTGTACTCCCGCGAGCCGTCGTCACGGGAATCGCCTCCCCGCGGCACGGCGGACTGGCCCGGGCCGGTGCTGTGGTCGCGGGGCTCACGGCGACCACTGCCGGCTACGTCCGGGGTCTCGTCGGTCTGCGATCGAAGCGGGTGACGGCATGACCGGAACACTCGATCGCCGGATCGACCTCGTGCCCGCTCTCGTGAGTGACGAGGCACCGACGTGGGACGGGGCCGTCTGGGTCGGCGAACTACGCGGTCCCGTCCGAGACGACACCGAATACCGGCTGGAGCGAGCCGAGGGGTATCGGCGTGCCCGGCTGCTCGTGCGAGAAGAGCGCACCCTGTTGGGATTCGTCGAGCTGGACATCGAGGACGGCGGACTCGACGCCGCCGCACTGCGGCGCGCATCGGATGGGCTCCTGCCGGGAGCGGTGGCCGAAAGCGCCGCCGCCACCGACGCATCCGGCCCTTCCATCACCGTGGTGGTGTGCACCCGGGACCGGGTAGACAGCCTGAAGGTCGCCCTGGAATCGATCCTGTCGCTCGACCATCCCGACTACGAGGTGATCGTGGTCGACAACGCATCCCGCACGGATGCCACGCAGCGGTTCGTCACCGAACTCGGCGACCCCCGTGTGCGCGTCGTGACCGAGCCCCGCCCGGGCCTGTCCCGGGCGCGCAATGCGGGCGTCCGCGCGGCGAACACGGAGATCGTCGCCTTCACCGACGACGACGTCGTCGTCGACCCGCACTGGCTCACCGAACTCGTCGCCGGATTCGGCGCCGGTAATGCGGTGGCGTGCGTGTGCGGGATCGTCCCGAGCGGGGAGATCCGCACACCCGCGCAGGCGTACTTCGATCAGCGGGTGGGGTGGGCGAGTTCCTGCGTCCCACGGTTGTTCGACCTCGCGCACCCGCCCGCCGACGTGCCGCTCTTCCCGTTCCAGGTCGGCGTCTACGGCACCGGTGCGAATTTCGCGGTCGATCGGCAGGCCGTGTTCGCGCTGGGTGGTTTCGACGAAGCGCTCGGGGCGGGAGCCCCCACCGACGGTGGCGAAGACCTCGACATGTTCTTCCGCGTACTGCACGCCGGGTGGCAGCTGGCGTACCGGCCCGGGGCTGTCGTGTGGCATCGGCACCGGGCGGACAACGAGGCGCTCGCCGTCCAGGCGCGCGGCTACGGACTCGGACTCGGTGCCTGGCTGGCCAAGATCGCCGTCGACCCCCGCACCGCCTGGCTCGCAGCGCGCATCGCCGTGCGGCAGGCGCCGACGTTTCTCCGTCTGTCGCGGAAGATGTCCCGCGTGGCCACCCCTCCGGACGGTCTCGCCGACGACCTTCCCGTGGGGATCGGAGCCACCGAGCTGCGGTCCATCGCGCGTGGTCCGTTCGCCTATCTGAAGGCCCGAGTGGAGGGCCGGGATCCGGCACCGCTGAGGGGGTTGACCGATGACGGCCCATCCTGATCTCGCCGGCCGCACCGACGGCACCCGGTTCGCCACCTGGTTCGGACCGGAGGACGCGCCGCTGTTCGGCGTCGTCGATCTTCCCGCGGACGGCCGCTGCCGCGGTGCCGTCGTCCTCTGCCCGCCGATCGGCAAGGAACAGGTCGACGCGTATCGCGGAATGGTGTATCTCGCCCAGCAATTGCGGGCTCGCGGTCTACTGGTGTTGCGGTTCGACTACCGCGGCACCGGTGACTCGCCGGGCGCCCAGGACGATTCCGACGCGGTCGCCGGATGGCTCGAGAGCATCCGGAGGGCCGTCGATTTCGTGCGCAGCTGCGGCATCACGGACGTCGGGCTGGTCGGCCTCCGGGTCGGCGCCCTGCTCGCCGCACAGGTCGCCGCGACGTGCGGTCCGGTGCGGGCCGTGACCTTGTGGGACCCGGTGGTGCGCGGCCGCGCCTACCTGCGCAAGCAGACCGCGCTCCACCGGATGGTGGTCGGTCCCGAGGATGCGGACGATCCGCGGATCACCCTCATCGGTGCGGTGCTCGCACCGGCCGCGGCTACAGCACTGTCGGCGATGACTCTGCGAGCAGCCACCCCGCCGCCGGGCGCGAAGGTCCTGATGGCGTTGCGGGAGAGCGAGGTCGATTCCGTCGGGATGCGTGAGGCCGTCGCGTCCTGGAACGCCGAGAACTTCTCGGTTCACGACTACGAATCGTTCCTCGAGCCGCCGGACTTCGTGGTCCGGATCCCGTTCGGCGACATCGACCGGATCGCCGACTGGATGTCCGCGTCCTTCGGCGACCAGCACACCGGTGCGGCACTCGATCTCCGCACCACCGCCGTCGTGGATCGGACCGTCGACGGCAGGCACGTCGTCGAGACGCTGGGCTTCGCGGGACCATCCGAACTCTTCACGATCCGAACGTCCGTCGCGGCGGAGCGGGGTGCGGCGCCCAACCCTGCGGCACCGACCGTGATCTTCCACGGCACCGCCAACGAGCACCGCGTCGGACCGGTCCGGCTGTGGGCCGAGACGACGCGCGAACTCGCCGCCCACGGGATCGTCGGCGTCCGCTTCGATCGTCGCGGCACCGGCGACACCGGCACGGTGCAGCGCGGCGAATGCACCACCATCTACACGGACGAATCCCGGGACGATGCCGTCGACATCATCTCCGTCAGCGGTGCGCAGCCCGAATCGGCTGTGCTCGTGGGCATGTGTTCGGGTGCGTGGAACTCGAGCTACGCCGCCCTCCGGCGTCCCGTCCGGGCGGTGGTCCTGGTCAACATGGCGGACTGGACCATCACCCGTCAGGCGTTCGTGAAGCAGTCGACGATGGACGCCGACCGGGGTTCCCTGAAGGGTGCAGCGCTCGCGCTGCTCCACCGGCACGCGGCGACGGCGAAAAGGTACCTGCGGGTGTGGATGCCGTACCGCTGCTGGTTGTGGCTGGGCCGGGCCGGGTTGCTGCAGGTGCCGGAGGTCACGCTCGCTCCGCTGAACGAGCGTGGCGTGCACACCACCGTTCTGCTTTCACCGATCGACTACGCCGCGTTCGTCGACAACCAGGGCGAGCGCAGCCTTCGCCGGCTCCGGCGCGCCGGCTGGAACGGACGCCTGGTGACGTACCCGTCCGGCGATCACTCGCTGTACAGCACCGCCCTGCGGGACAGGGTCCTGCGGGACGTCCTCGCCACCACGCTCGGCGAACTGACCGTGGGCCCTGTCGACGACGCCCGTGACGATTCCCGGCCGGAGTTGGTCGGGTAGCCATGGGATCCCCGACAGCGACGCAGTCGCAACTACGCGCGAAGCACCGTGCCGAGCAGCCACCGCGCTCCGCGGGGCGGAATCTGCAGCTCAACTCGATGGCCCTGATGCTGTCGAGTGTCGTCACCGGTGTACTCGGCCTCGCCTTCTGGGGCGCGGCCGCGCGATTGTTCCCCGCCGATCAGGTGGGCGTGGCGTCCGCTCTCATCTCGACGGCGATCATGCTGTCGACGCTGTCGAATCTCAGCCTCGGCTCGATGTTCGAGCGCTTCCTGCCCGTGGCGGGCCACCGTGCGGGACCGTTGCTGGTCAAGGGTTTCGCCGCCGTGGCCACACTGGCCTTCGTGTCGGCCGTCGGGCTCATCGTCCTCGGTCCGCGGGACACGCTGTTCGAGAACAACCTGGAAATCGCGATCTATCCGGTGTTCGTCGTCGTCCTCGCACTCTTCGCTCTTCAGGACCAGACGGTCTCAGGGCTGGGCGTGGCCCGCTGGGCGGCGTCGAAGAACGTCTTCCACGCGCTGGCCAAACTGCTCGCGGTCGTGGTGCTCGCGGCGTCGGGGTCGGCGCTCGCCATCGTCGCGTCCTGGGGGGTCACCGCGGCGATCGCCGTTGTGGTCGTGTTGACGTCGATGGGCCTGCGCATCCGGTCCGACCCTCGATACCGGCAGGTACCCGCGCTGCCCTCCAACAAGGAACTCGGAGTGTACTTCGGTTCCTCGTACGGCATTTCGGCGCTGGGGGCCATCGCCCCGCTCGTCGTCCCGCTGATCGTCGTCACCCGGGTCGGCACCGCGGCGAACGCGTACTTCGCAGTGACCTGGTCGATCGTCAGCGCCCTCTACATCATGGTGAACCTCATGGTGGGCCCGTTCGTCGCCGAGGCCGCCGCGCATCCGGACAAGATCGTCAGCCTGTCGCGCCGGTTCGTCCGCACCATTGCCGTGGTCGCGGTGGTGGGCGGATTCGGGCTGGCCTTCGTCGCGCCGCCCGCACTCGGATTCATCGGTGACGAATACCGTGCGGAAGGAACGCCTCTGCTCCATCTCGCCGCGGTGTTCGTGCCTCTCACCGTCATCGGCGCCGTCTACGACGGTCTCGCGCGGGTGTACCGCCGGCTGACCCTCGCCGTCGTCACCCAGTGCCTGGCCACGGTGGTCATCATCGTCGGCAGCCTGGTCTTCAGCGCGTCGATCGGGGTCGCGGGTGTGGGCTGGGCGTATCTCGCGGCCGAGACGCTCACCGCCGTGATCCTCGCAGGACCGCTCATCTCGTGGCTCCGCCGACTCCAGAACCGCGCCAAGTGGGAGCGGTGGCTGGCCAAGAAGAGTATGAACCAGAAACCGATGTGGCAGGTGTCCGATGTCGACGCATAGAGCGAGTACCCGCGACCTGATGCGCAGCGGGAGCCGGATGATCACCGCGATCGGTCCCGTCCGACTGCCGAGCATCGGCGAGATCCGGGACACGCTGACCCTGCTCGCGCACGCGGGTGGGCGGCACACCCCGATCGGTCTCGTCCCGGCCCCCGGGTCACGCCGGTGGGAGCACCGACCGCAGGACTTCCTCGGGCAGGTACGGGAACTCGAACCCTGTACCCGGGAGGAGGTGCCGCAGTTGCTGACCCGGCTGGCACGGTCGGGTGCGTCCGCGCACCCACTGAACGTCGCGGTCGCGGGTGATTTCCTCCTGCTCGACATCTCGCACGGACTCGGCGACGGCAGGCTCGCGCTGTCTCTCGTCCGTGCCGTCGCCGGCGGCCGCACCGGGACGCCGGTTCCGGAATGGGCGCGGACCCGGGACAGCGCACTGCCGCTCGCACGCGCCCTGACCCGGACCTTCGCGTCGACCCCCACACGTGTCGCGAGGCTCCTCGAGTCCCGGCCCGCTGCCACACACGGTTCCGGATCGGCCGGGGTGGTGGTGCCGTGGCACCGCGCGCCCACCGCGGTCATCGCGTCCACAGCGTCCGGGACCACCGCAGAACTGCGTCGCTGGCGGGACCGGGAAATGCCCAGGGCGTCGGTATCGTCGTTGCTGTTCGCGGCCGTCGCGCGAGCAATGCGGAGTCATGGGCTGGCCGTCGACGACACGGTCGACGTCCTCTTCGACTGCCGCCGGTACCTTCCCGAGGCTGCGACGGTGAACGGTAACTTCGCTGCCCTGGTGCGTTTCTCACTGTCGGATCCGGGTGATGCCGCCGAGATGAGTGCGGCGATCGCGCAGGCCACGGCGTCTGGCCGACCGCTCGCCTCGCTCGCACTCAGCACCGCCACGTTCCGCAGGCGGGTGCGGGCCGGCAGTGCGCACGCGCAGGCCACCCACGTTCCTGCGGACCCCCTGGCGCGGCTCGTGTACTCCGACATGGGAGAGGCCGCACTGCTGGCCGATCTCGACTGGACCGACGAGCCCGGCCGGCGTCTCGTCACCGCACTGAGCGAACCGGCCGGCCCTGCATCGATCGTCTTCAACTCGGTGCGCCACGGTTCCGAACTGGACGTGTCGGCGTCGCTGCACGACAACGTCTTCGACCCCGAACTCGTCCGCACCGCACTCGCGGACGCATTGTGCGACCCACTGTCTCTACTGTCTCGAAGGATGTTCTGACCATGCCCTCACACGTCCTCGAGACATCGAAGCGGACTCCGCTGTACCTCACCGTTGCCGTCCTGCAGTTGTTCGTCGTCGAATTCCTCGTCGCCGGCACGTGGCGCGGTCACTACAGCTACTCCGCCAACTTCATCAGTGACCTCGGAGTCCCGTTCTGCGGCACGGACGGAAACGCGCCGTGCAGTAAGACATCACTGCTGATGGACGCGTCGTTCGTGGTGACCGGACTCGCCTACATGGTTGCCGCCGTCCTCTGGCACCGCATCGAACGGGTGCTGCCGCCGGCCCCTGTCGTCTTCCTGGTGGTGGCCGGGATCGGCGGAGTAGTGGTCGGTCTCGCGCCGTCGAACACGCACTGGGAACTGCATTCACTCGGCGCCACGCTGTTCCTCATCTTCGGCAGTCTCTTCACACTGACGACGGCACTCACCGTCTGGCCTCGGATATCCGGGCCGGCAACGTACCTCGCCCTCGCACTCGGGGTCCTCGGACTGGTGGGGTACTTCTGCTTCACCTACTCCTGGGACCTCGGACTCGGCGTGGGTGGTATCGAACGGGTCGCGGCCTACTCGGCGATCCTGGGGTTCGTCGTGTGCGTCCACCTCGTGACACAACTGCCGTCGGTTCGACATTCGGCCGTCGTCCGGGTCGGAGACAGTGCCGGTGCATAGGCAGCTGAACCGTCCACGCAGAACCCGCGCCGTGTCTGCGGCCACGGTGTTCCTCGCGCTCGTCTGCATCGGCGCCACCGGGTGGTACGCGTCGAGCGATGTCGCGCAGGCATCGAGGAAGGGCGAGTCGGTGCTCATGTTCGAGGATTTCGTCGGGCCCGCCGGAACCGCGCCCGACCCCCGCTACTGGGGACACGCAGTCGGGGGAGGAGGCTGGGGAAACGACGAGGCGCAGGTCTATACGGACGATCCCGTCAATTCCCGGCTCGACGGCGAGGGCAACCTCGTGATCGAAGCACGTCCCGACGGGCCGGGTTACACGTCCGCCCGGCTTGTCACCCTCGACCGCTTCGCATTCCAGTACGGACGGGCCGAGGCCCGCATCAAGCTGCCGAGCGGACAGGGCCTGCACCCGGCGTTCTGGTTGATGGGCACGGACGTCAACCGTGTGGGCTGGCCGCAGTCGGGGGAGATCGACGTGATCGAGACGATCAACGACGCGGCGTTCTACCACAGTGCGCTGCACGGCCCCTCCGCGGACGGCACGCCCTGGGAAGTGAAAGCGGAAGGCAGCGGGAACATGTCGGAAGATTTTCACGACTACTGGGTGGAGCGGTCGCCGGACCGGGTCACGTTCGGTATCGACGACGCGGTGACCGGCGAGTTCTCGCGTGCCGACCTGGCCCCGGGGCAGGAGTGGGTGTTCGACAAACCGTTCTCCCTGTTGCTGAACGTCGCCGTCGGGGGACGGTGGCCGGGCGACGTCGGAGCCGACACGACGTTTCCCGCCACGATGCTCGTCGATTGGGTGAGGGTCACCGATGAGTGATCTGCTCACTGCGGAGCGCCTCGACACCAGGGCTCCGGAGCTGACCCGGTACTACGACGTCGCCGCGCTGGCCTCGGCGGTCGCGGGACTGATGTCCCTGGCGCCGCTTCCGTCGTCGGTGAGTTCGGTGCTACTGACGGTGTTCGTGTTGGTCGGACCGGGTCTCGCGATCGTGACATGGATGCGGATACCGGTCGCCGCAGCCGTCGCGGCCGTCCCCGTTCTCGGACTGTCCGTGGTGACTGCGGCCACCACCGTCGTGGCCTGGTTCTACCGATGGCCCGCGACGGGTCTGCTGCTGGTGATGGTCCTTGCCGTCGTGGTGTCCGCGCTGCGGCATCGGTGGCACGACACCGGCGCCGAGCCGGTTCGCGCGGTGACCGTGCAGCAGGTGTCGCTGCGTCTGTCGCAATGGTGGCACGTTGCCCGCCGCAACCGGCCCCTGATCCTCGTTGCCGTGGCGCTCGCCCTGTGGGTGGTGGTTCTCTTCGGGCTCGGCTCCACTGCGTACTCACAGTTCGGTCTGCTGTTCGTCGGCAGCGGGCCCGGCCTGGTGGTGTGCGCGCTGATGATGCTCGGTGCGTTCGTCTGGGCTCTTCGCAAGAGGGCTGTCGGGACCGCCGCCGTGGCCGTGCTCGGCGTGATCGTGGTGGAACGGCTCACCCCGACCCTCATCACCGACGTGCCCATCTACGGGTGGACGTACAAGCACCTCGGCGTGGTCGACTACATCCAGCAGTTCCAGACACTGCCGCCCAAGGGCGTCGACATCTACGGCGAGTGGCCGGGCTTCTTCACCGCGTTCGCGTGGTTCGGCGACATCACGTCCGCGGACATGATGTCGATCGCCCACTGGTTCGCGCCGGTGATCCACGTGCTGCTGGCGGTCGTGATCGTCGCGATCGCCCGGCTCCTCGGGTTCGGCATGCGGGTGGCACTGACGGCTGCGATGGTGGCGGAACTCGCCAACTGGGTGGGGCAGGACTACTTCTCGCCGCAGGCCATCGCCCTCGTCATGGCGCTGGGTGTGGTGGCACTGCTGGTGGTGTCGACGGAGCACCGCTCTGCGGCGTACCTGTCGATCCTCGTCTTCGCCGCTCTGGTGCCCACCCACCAGCTGACCCCGTACTGGCTGTTCGGCGTGACAGTGGCCCTGGCGGTGACGCGGAAGATCCGTCCGTGGTGGCTCCCCGTTCCCTACTTCGCGATCCTCGTCGCCTATCTCGTTCCCCGGCTGGACATCGTGGCACCGTACGGGCTGCTGTCCGGTTTCAACCCGGTCGACAACGCCGCCAGCAACGTGACCGCCGTCGGCACGTTCGGGAAGATCTTCACCTCCGCCGTGTGCCGTTCCCTGTCAGCGGGCATCATCCTGCTCGCCGTGGTCTGTGCGATCGTCCTCTGGCGTCGCAAGCGTCCCGCCTGGGTCGCGACCGTCATGGCGTTCAGCTCGTTCGCGCTGCTGGCCGGTCAGAGCTACGGCGGTGAGGCGATCTTCCGGGTCTATCTCTACGCCGTGCCCGGGTGCGCGATTCTCATCGCGCCGATCCTCGTGGACGCCCTCACGATCAGGTTCCGGTCCGGATTGCTCCGTCGAGTCGTCCCGGTCGGACTCGCGAGCGGACTGGCGTACGTGACGTTCGCGGGCCTGCAAGGCTATTTCGGGCTGTGGTCGCTGGTCATCGGGTATCAGTCCCAGGTGACGTTCGCAGCGGACATCCTCGCGAACGAGAAGCCGCCGGCGACGATCATGTCGCTCTATCCCGCCGGTCTTCCCACTCGGGTCAGCGCCGACTACATCAAGTTCGCCGTCGTCGACAAGGACTTCGATCAACCTCTGCTGGCCTTGCCCCCGGCCGTGCTGGAGGGCTTCCCGCACGGCGGCCAGATCGAGATGCTCACCGCGGATGCGGCGGAACGCGCCGGCGACACGTATCTCGTGTTCAACACGCAGGGCACTGCCGCCATCCGCTACTACGGCTACCTTCCGGACGGATCCGTCGAGAACTTCGAGGACCAGATGCGGTCCAGCCCGGACTGGTCCGTGTACGCGCAGGACGACAACAGCACGATCTTCCGTTACACGGGGCCGCGCCGGTAACGGCCACGTCGCGTATTCGGTCACGACCGGTCGCGGCGACGCCTAGCATCGGCACATGCGGCGGATGCGCTCGGCCCTGGTCGAGATTGCGTTGACGTGCTCGGTGGCGCTGTGCGCGCTGTCCCTCACCCCGGCTGTTGCCGCCGCCGTGCCCGGCGGTGGAGCCGTCCGGACCGCCTACCCCGGATACACCGTGATCGGCAGCGACGAATTCGACGGACCCGCAAACGCGGCACCCAATCCACTGTTCTGGGGCTACGACCTCGGCGGCGGTGGGTGGGGCAACAACGAGAAGCAGGTGTACACCGACTCCCGGCAGAATTCGCGGCTCGACGGCAACGGTCGCCTCGTCGTCGAGGCCCGCAGAAACGGTGGCGGATTCACGTCGGCTCGACTCGTGACCCGTGGAAAGTTCGAATTCACGTACGGGGTGATCGAGGCACGGATTCAGGTACCGTCCGGTCCGGGAATCCATCCCGCGTTCTGGACGCTCGGAAGCAACATCACCAGCGTCGGGTGGCCTGCCTGCGGCGAGATCGACATCCTCGAAGTGATCGGGGACGGTTCGCGATACCACGCGGGAGTGCACGGCCCGACCGTCGGCGGCGGGCACTGGGAACGCTCGACGGACGGCTCTATCGGTGCGAACCTCAGCGCAGGTTTCCACGATTACGCCCTGATCAAAGCGCCCGGCCGCATCTCGGTGGGCATCGACGGGAACATCGTCGGCACGGTCACCACGGCGGACCTGCGACCCGAGGAGCGCTGGGTGTTCGACGCCCCGGCGTACCTGCTGCTCGATGTGGCCGTCGGCGGGAACTGGCCCGGACCGGTCACGTCGTCGACTCGCTTTCCCGCCACCATGCTGGTGGACTGGGTGAGGTTCTCCCAGTGACGTCCGGGACGCGCGAGTTTCGGGTGTGAATAGAATCAGCTTCATGGCCGTGTCGAACTCAGAGTGCCGCTGCGGCCACCCATTCGCCGCTCACGAGCACTACCGCAAGGGCACGTCCTGTGCACTGTGCGACTGTCCGCGGTTCCGGCGGCCGCTTCCCCGGTTGATCCGGAAGCTCGTCGGCCGCTGACCGCGATCCGCGCACGTAGTGGTGCGGATCGGGCAGCGATGTCGAACGCTCGTGCTCGCCCATCTGCCTTACGGTGACGACGGAAACATACTACGGGTATCTTTCTGGACTATATTTCAATACGTGCGTCGTGCAAAGATGGATGTCTGGATACTTCGAATCCAATAATTCACTGACGGCAGGCGGCAGTTCGGGTGGTGACGATGGGACATCGTACAGCCGAGCGGGTGGGGACCTCGTCGAGTGCCCAGGCCGTGTGGAGAGGCGGTCTGTGGGCGATCGCGGTCGCATTCATCGTCCCGTCGCTGCTTTTCGCGGTGGGGTGGTGGTCGGGATGGGATGGAGCGTTCACGACGATCGTGATTGCCGACGTGAGTTTGCTGGTGTTCGCTGTGCTCGCCACTGCGTGTGCCGCCTGGGCTGCCTGGGTAGGGCGGGGCATGGTGCGCCACAGCTGGTCGGCGTTGGCAGGTGGGCTGGCGGCGTGGTCGGTCGGTCAAGCCATCTGGTGCTACTACGTGGTGAAGGAGGGAAGTGATCAGATACCGTTCCCCTCCGCGGCGGCTGCGGCGTATCTGTTGTTTCCGGTCGGCGCATGCGCGGCGTTGTTGCTGTTCCCGGCCGGTGACAGCGGACACTCCCGTACCCGGCTGATTCTGGACGGAATCATCGTGGCCGGTTCACTGTTCGTGGTGTCGTGGGTGAGCGTGCTCGGCAGCGTGTACCACGCGGGGAGCGACACACCGGCCAGCCTCGTGTTGTCCCTCGCCTATCCTGTCGCGGACCTGGTGATTGCGACGATGGCGATTGTGGTGCTGACCCGAGCGGTGGCCGGGCAACGCCTGACCCTGGGATTGCTGTGCATCGGGATCATCCTGATGGCACTGTCTGCCAGCGCAGTCTCCTACCTGACCGCGCTGGGCACCTATCGCAACGGCGGTGTGACCGACCTGGGCTGGGTGGCCGCCTTCGTCGCGATCGGGCTGGCGGCACTGTCGAGCACCCGCACACCGTCACCCGAACCGGTCCCGGTGCAGATTCCGTCCCGGGCACGGTTGTGGTTGCCGTACGTTCCGTTGTTGCTGGCCGTTGCCGTCGGCCTGCAGCGGGAGCTGCCCGGACTGGGCTCCGGCCCGATTCCCGCTGCGATCATGGTCCTGGTGTTCGCCTTGCTGGCACGGCAGTTCATCGTGTTGGCCGAGAACCGGCGGTTGTTGCTCACCGTCGCCCGACAGGCCTTTCGCGACCGACTGACCGGACTGGCGAACCGTGCGTTGTTTCTCGACCGTCTCGACCAGGCAGTGCAACGCCAACGGCGGGAACTGACACCGATCGTGGTGTTGTGTGTGGACCTCGACGATTTCAAAACAGTCAACGACAGCCTCGGCCATCCCGCAGGGGACGAGCTGTTGATCCGCGTTGCCGAACGGCTCACCGGGTGCATGCGGAGCACCGACACCATAGCCCGGCTCGGAGGTGACGAGTTCGCGGCCCTGGTCGAAGGGAGCGTCGAGGATGCCCTGTCGGCCGCAGATCGGGTGCTGGAGGCATTCATCCCGCCGTTCGTCATCGACGGTGTCGCGCTCTCCATCCGTCCCAGCATCGGGCTGACCATTGCCACCTCCGAGGTCCCCGACGCGACCACCGAGAGCCTGCTCAAACAGGCAGATTTGGCAATGTACGCGGCCAAACGCTGCGGCGGTGGCTGCCTTCGCAGTTTCACGCCGAATCCGGCCGGCTTCGAGGAGTTCGACGGGCGACCCTATGTCGACCACCCCGCCTCCCGCACCATCGACACCCGGCACGGGGAGATCGAGAACCTGCCTCGAGCCGTGGAACCCGCAACAGACCAGGCGCTCTCGGGGTGGGGTACCGCAACTGGATTGACGTCGGCACACAGCCGAACACGGCCATTTCGGACCGGCTGGGTGTCGCCACCCGGTCGGTCACGGCGCGGTGTGACGGCGGTGTTCGGGATCCTGCTGATTTGTGCGGTCCTGTACGGGATCTCGATCGCGGTAGGTGATCAGGCCGGCTGGATGGTGCTACGCGAGGCGCTCTACGACGGATTGACGCTGTCGGTCGCCTTCGTGGTCGCCGCTCGCGCGTGGTGGGTGCCGGCCGAGCGCCAAGCGTGGTGGCTGATCGCGCTGGGGCTGACAAGCTGGTGCGTGGGCGATGTCGTGGCGATGTCGTGGGTGCCTGAGGGGCAGTCCCCATCGGTGGCCGATCCGCTGAAGTTGGCGTTCTACCCACTCGTCTACACCGGGCTGGTGTTGCTCCTCCGCGCGCGAGCGCGGCGGCTACCGGCAGAGATCTGGTTGGATGCCCTCACCGCCGGGTTGACGCTGGCGGCTCTGGCAGCGGCCCTCGCATTCGGTCCGATCGAGTCGGTGGCGAGCGGGTCACCCGCAGCGGTGATCGTCGGGTTGGCGTACCCGGTGGGAGACGTGCTGCTCCTCGCGCTTGCGGTCGGAGCGCTCGCAGTGCTGGGTTGGCGTGCCGAGCAGCGGTGGGTGCTGCTGGTTGCAGGGTTCATGCTGTTCGCGGTGGCCGACACCGTTTACCTGTTCCGTAGTGCTGACGGCTACGTCGAGGGCACGTGGATCGATGCGCTCCCGCACGCCGCGGTGGTGCTGGTGGCCTTGGCCAGTTGGCGGGCCCCCGGCCGACGGCGATCCAATCAGCTTCCCGGACTGGCTATCTGGGTCCCCCCGCTGGTGTGCACCGCTGCGGCGGTGGGCCTCCTGGTGCTCGACCACGATGCGAGGCTGTCGCGGCTCGCGGTGGTTCTGGCCGCGCTCAGCCTGGTCGCGGTCGCGGCCCGATTCGCAGTGACGTTCCGTGAAGTGGTCGTCCTGACCGACAGCCACCGCGAGGCGAGGACCGACGACCTCACGAACCTGGCAAACCGGCGGGCAATCACGGCCGCGTTGACGGCCGAATACTTCGACCATGTGGCACAGCCGGCCGGGCAATCCCACCGCCCGGGTCCCGGCATGCTGCTGATGGATCTGGACCGGTTCAAGGAGATCAATGATTCCTTCGGACGGTACGTGGGCGATCAATTGCTGCGCCAGGTCGCGGACCGGCTGGCGCGGTCGGTGCGACCGGGTGATCTGCCGGCCCGGATAGGTGGAGACGCGTTCGCGGTCCTACTCCCGTCAGGGATCGATCTTACGGAAGCCCGTGCGCTGGCTGGTCGTCTCCTCGACGCGTTGCGCGAGCCGTTCCACCTCGATGAGATCACCGTTCACGTCGAGGCGAGCATCGGGATCGCCCTCTGCCCGCAACATTGCGCCAACCCCCAGGACCTTCTTCAGCGCGCCGGGGTGGCGATGTATCGGGCCAAGTGCGACCGCCGCGCGCTCGAGGTGTACGACGCCGCCGAGTACCAACGCAGCATCGAGGAGAGGCAGTCCATCGAGGAGTTGCGCACAGCGATCGCCGGCGACGAGCTCACGTGCTACTACCAACCGAAGGTCAGCGCGTGCGACGGGCAGGTGCACAGCGTCGAGGCTCTCGTTCGATGGGAGCACCCTCGCCACGGCCTACTCCTGCCCGATCAATTCCTTCCTCACGCCGAACAGTCGGGCCTGATGCGCCCACTGACGACGAGAGTGCTGGAGCTTGCCCTGGGTCAAGCGCGCACCTGGCTCGATCGCGGGATATCGCTGACCGTCGCGGTGAACCTGTCGGTCACGAATCTGCTCGACGCAGACCTGGTTGCCGAGATCGACCGGCTCTTGAAGGACTTTCGATTACCCGCCGACGCACTCATCCTCGAGATCACCGAAAGTGTCCTGATGACCGACTACATGCGCGCCAGAAGGGTGGTCGAGGCGCTGCAGGGTCTGGGAATCGGATTGTCGATCGACGACTATGGCACCGGGTGGTCCTCCCTTGCCTATCTGCAGGACCTTGCCGTCGATGAGCTGAAACTCGACCGGGTCTTCGTCGCCCGCCTCGCCAGCGACCCTCGATCCGTCGCGATTGTGCGATCGACCGTGGAGCTCGCGCACAGCCTGGGCGCGTCCCTGGTCGCCGAAGGTGTCGAAGACGAGGAAACCCTGAGGGCCCTGCGTCGATACGGCTGCGACGTCACCCAGGGGCATTACCACGGCCGCCCGCTGCCTCCCGACCAGCTCGACCTTCGGTTGCTCGGCCGGCACCGTTGATGCGATACGACTGTCCGGCGCGTTGATCGGGACGCTCTACGTGAACAGGCCCTGACCCCAGTACTGCCCCTCGGCGAGGCCGGGCGGGCAGGCGAAGAGGGCGGAACCGACGTGCTGGATGTACTCGTTCATCGCGTCGTTCCTGGACAGGTTGAGCTGCATCGGCACGAACTGTTCCTGTGGGTTGCGGCAGTAGGCGATGAAGAAGAGTCCGGCGTCGAGGTGGCCGAAACCGTCGGAGCCGTCGGTGAAGTTGTATCCGCGACGCAGGATCTGGATGCCGCCGAGTTCCTGAGCGGATGCCAGTCGCACGTGCGCGTCGACGTCGATGACGGGGTCGTGACCCTTCTTGGAATCGAAGTCGAGTTCGTCGAATTCCGCCTTGCCGCTGAGGGGGGCGCCGGTGCCCTTGGACCGTCCGATCACGCGTTCCTGCTCGCCGAGCACGGTGCGGTCCCACTGCTCGATGAGCATGCGGATCCGCCGCGCCACGAGGTACGCGCCGCCGCCCATCCACGCCTGGTCGTCGTCGGACGCCACCCACACGTGCTGGTCGAGGACGCCGGGTTCCTCGGCCTTGATGTTGTTCGTTCCGTCCTTGAACCCGAACAGGTTTCGCGGCGTGTCCTGGGTGGTCGACGTCGACGAGGTGCGGCCGAACCCCAGCTGCGACCACCGGACGGAGGCCGTCCCGAACGCGACGCGCGCCAGGTTGCGGATGGCGTGGACGGCCACCTGCGGGTCGTTGGCGCACGCCTGGATCGCGATGTCGCCGCCGCTGCGCGCCGGATCCAGGTTGTCCGCCCGGAAGTGCGGAAGCTCTTCGAGCGCCGCGGGTTTCTTGGACGCGAACCCGAAGCGGTCGTCGAACAGCGAGGGCCCGAACCCGATGGTGAGCGTCAGCTGGGACGCCGGCAGGCCGAGCGCCTCCCCGGTGTCGCTGGGCGGAACGTAGGCTCCGTCGCCGATGGCACCGTCCGGGGTGGCCTCCTCGCCCGCGGTCATCCGCTGGGCCATCTCGGTCCACTTCTTCAGCAGTGCTTCGAGTTCCTCACGGGACTTCGTGGTGACGTCGAACGCCACGAAGTGCATCCGGTCCTGCGCGGGTGTCACGATGCCCGCCTGGTGTTCACCTCGGAAGGCGACGACGTCGGCGTGCGAGAGCGGCGGTTCGGCGGCGGTGGCACGCCCGACCAGTGCGCCGGCGCCGGCGAGGGCGGCTCCCGCCCCGACGGCGCCGAACAGACGTCGTCGGGACACTCCCTTGCGCTCGTCCACCGAGGTGGTCGTGTCGGTCGTACCGGTCGGATCAGTCATGATTATGCGCCTGCTACCACGCCCTGGACCTGGCTGACCTCGGCCGAGAGGGCGTCGATCTTGCGCGACAGTTCCTGGCGCTGTTGTTCGTTGACAGTGTCGTAGAAGACGAACCCGTCACCCTGGCGGTATTGAGCGAGTTCGGCATCGAGGTCCGCGAAACGCTGGGTGATGTTCGCGGCCAGTTCGGGATTGCGTTCGTCGATGATCGGCTGCAGT
>Ga0247825_10000713_pt1 | contig 21378 bp, 13 predicted proteins | sample 13C_Vanillin_Day_FD_194413 | JGI IMG/M metagenome (GOLD analysis project Ga0247825, IMG submission 194413) | Soil microbial communities from agricultural site in Penn Yan, New York, United States - 13C_Vanillin_Day48 | ecosystem: Environmental > Terrestrial > Soil > Agricultural land | place...
CGGCGACGTCGAGCTCTCCGGTGAGCCGCAGCGCGGCGGCGATGTTGTAGGCGCCGGACGTCGTGTCGAAACGGTTGAGGAACCACATCCGGTACTGCGCCGGAGACAACGGCAGCCGCGACGGGCGCCTGCCGGCGACGAGGGCGGGACGGGTGTGCCCGGGATCCGCGGTCGACGCCGCCGCGAGAGCGCGGACGGTGGGAGCATCGAACAACTCCCGAACACCGAGCGCGGAACCCAGTTCGGCGTTGATCCGGGCGACCGCCCGGGTGGCGGTCAACGAGTTGCCGCCGAGGTCGAAGTAGTTGTCGGTGGCGCCGACGTCCGTGACGCCGAGGACGTCGGCGAAGATCCGGGCGACGGCGATCTCCGCGGCCGTCGCCGGCGGTTCGAATGTGGCGGTCGCGAGTGCGGGCTCGGGCAGTGCCCGGCGATCGAGTTTGCCGTTGGGACCCAGGGGCAGCGCGTCGAGGAGGACGAACGCCGACGGCACCATGTAGGAGGGCAACTCCGCAGCCGCGTGAGCGGACAGCCGCTCGGGGTCCGCGGTGCTTCCGGACCGGAGAGCGACGTAGCCGATGAGCCGTTCGGCAGAACCTTCCCCGCGCACCAGGACGGCCGCCTGCGCCACGTCGGGATGGTTCAGGAGTACGGCCTCGATCTCGCCGAGTTCGAGTCGCTGTCCACGCAGCTTCACCTGGAAGTCGGTGCGGCCCAAATACTCCAGCTCCCCGCCGTCGGTCCAGCGCACCAGGTCGCCGGTCCGGTACAGGCGGGCACCGCCTGCGGAGAACGGATCGGCCACGAACCGGTCGGATGTCAGGTCGGGGCGGCCCACGTACCCGCGGGCGAGTTGGGTGCCGGCCAGATACAGTTCGCCGGGAGCACCGACGGGCACCGGGCGGAGCCGGGAGTCGAGTACGTACACCCGGGTGTTCCACACCGGCGCACCGATCGGCACCGGACCGGTCGCGGACGGATCGGTGCGGTGGAACGTCACGTCCACCGCGGCCTCGGTCGGCCCGTACAGGTTGTGCAACGCGGCACCGAACTGGCGGTGGAAGCGCGTGACGGTGGTCCGCGGGAGCGCCTCACCGCTGGCGAAGACCTGCCGCACGCTCGTGCAGAGCGCGGTGTCGGCGTGTTCGAGGAACACGTCGAGCATGGAGGGGACGAAGTGCAGCGTCGTGACACCCTCGTCGTGGATCAGCCGGGACAGGTAGTGCGGGTCCCGGTGCCCGTCGTGCTCGGCGATCACGGTGCGGGCACCGGTCAGCAACGGCCAGAACAATTCCCACACGGACACGTCGAACGTGGCCGGGGTCTTGTGGAGCACCACGTCGTGCGCTTCGAGGGGGTAGCTGTCCTGCATCCACAGCAGCCGGTTGACGATCGCGGCGTGCGACACTGCCACACCCTTCGGGCGTCCCGTCGAACCCGACGTATAGATCACGTACGCGGGGTGGCCGGGGCGCAGCGGCGCGAGACGCTCCGCGTCGGACAGCGGTGTCGTCGCGACGGTGGACAGGTCGAGCCGGTCCACCCGCACCGTGCGCAGGCCGTCGGGGACGACCCCGGTGTCGGCCGCGGTCGCGAGCACCAGCGCAGGGCGGGCGCTGCCGAGTACGTGGGCGATGCGCGCCTGCGGATGCCCGGGGTCGACGGGCAGGTAGGCCCCGCCCGCGCGAACGACGGCGTGGAGGGCGACGAGCTGGTCGAGCGACCGGCGCAGCGTGACGGCCACGATGGATTCGGGGCCCACTCCCTGCGAGATCAGATGGCGGGCCAGGGCGTTCGCGCGGGCATTGAATTCGGCGTACGACAGCGAATCCTGCTCGAACGTCACCGCCGCCGCGTCGGGTGTGCGGAGCGCGGCGGCGCCCAGGAGATCGACGAGGGTGACGGCGTCGATCGAGCGTTCGGTCGCGTTCCACGCGTGCAGGGTAAGGGCACGTTCGGCGTCCCCGAGCAGATCGACGGCGCCGACCGGGGTGTGCGGCCGGGTCATCGCCGTGAGCACCCGCGCGAATCGATCCGAGACCCGGTGGGCGTCGTCCGCGCCGAATGTGTCGGCCGAGTACTCCAGCGTGAGACGCAGTTCCGGCTCCAGCACCGTGACGAGCGCGAGGGGGTAGTGCGTGGCGTCGGTGACGTCGATTCCGCGGATCCGCAGTCCGTCGATGTCGGTGTCGGGGTCCAGGGCCGAGCGGTCGACGGGGTACGACTCGAACACGGTGAGCGTGTCGAACACGCTGCCCGGACCGGCGACCGACTGGATCTCGGTGAGACCGACGTGGTGCCGGTCGAGGAGCCGCACCTGCTCGACCTGCAGCCGGCGCAGGAGGGACGACACGGGTTCGTCCGGATCGAGGCGCAGACGGACGGGAACGGTGTTGATGAACAACCCGAGCGTCTCCTCGACGCCGGGGAGGTCGGCCGGACGTCCGGAGACGGTGGCGCCGAACACCACGTCGTCACGGGACAGCAATCCGCCCAGCAGGATTCCCCACGCTGCCTGAATCACCGTGTTGACGGTCACGCCGTGCTCGCGGGCGATGCGGACTAGCTGTTCGGCCACCTCAGCAGTGACCGGGATGTCGACGTCCCGGGGAGTCGACCCCTGGCCCGTGTGCTGCGGGGCGAGGACGGTCGGTTCGGTGGCTCCCTCGAGGGCGGCGGCCCAGTCGTCGAGCGCGCCGGCGCGGTCCTGTCCGGCGAGCCACGACAGATACCGGCGGTAGGGGCGCGCGGGTGCCGCGATCGGCGCGTCCGACGCGTACAGCAGCAGGAAGTCCTTGACGAACAGCGGCATCGACCAGCCGTCGAACAGGATGTGGTGGTTGGTGATCACCAGCGTCGACCGGTCGCCGGAATGTGCCAGCACGAATCGCAGGAGCGGTGGTGCCGCCATGTCGAACCGCGTCGCGCGCTCGGCGGCGACGAGTTCGTCCAATCCGCCGGACCCCTGCACGTGGATCTCGCGCCACGGCACGGTCACCGAATCGAGGACCAACTGGGCTGGGACGCCGTCGGTGTCGTAGACGAACGCGGTCCGCAGCGCCGCGTGCCGATCCAGCAGGCGCTGCGCCGCGCGGTGCAACCGGCTCGCGTCGACGTCGCCACCGAGGTCCAGCACGATCTGCGCGGTGTACACGTCCACCGCGCCGGCCGAGAGCCCGGCGTGGAACAGCAGACCCGCCTGCAGCGGCGACAGCGACCAGATGTCGTCGAGCGGGCCGTAACTGTTCTCCCACAGCTCGATCCGCTCCTGGTCCACGGACACCAGCGGAACGTCGGACGGGGTCAGTCCGGCGGGCCCCGCACCCCGCACGTACGAAGCCAGCGCCTCGAGCGCCGTCCGCCACAGTTCCGCCAACCGCTCGACGTCGGACGCGGTGAGCACCCCGGACGGGAAGTCGAACGTAGCGGACAGCCGGCCGTCGTCGCCGACCGACGCATTGATGTCGAGGACGAAGGCGGTCGACAGTCCGGCGCCGCTGAACGCGTTGACGTCGATCCGGGTGGCGTCGGGAATCCACCCGTTCTCGCGCACCGCGTCCGGGAGGTCGCCCGCGCCGACGCGTCCGAGGTAGTTGAAGCTGACCTGCGGCGAGGGCAGGGAGTTCAGGATCTCGGCACTGTCGTCGCGGAGGTGGCGTAGAAGCCCGAAACCGGTGCCGTTCCCGGGAATACGACGCAGCTGCTCCTTGACCGTCTTCACGGCCCGCCCGCCGGCAGGCCCGCCGGCCAGTGCATCCGCGATATCGAGCGCGCCCAGTGCGATCCGGGCCGGGTAGGCGGTGGTGAACCAGCCGACGGTGCGCGACAGGTCGGCGCCGGGCACGAGGGTCTCGTCGCGGCCGTGGCCCTCGAGGGACAGCAGTAGCGTGCGGTCGCCGCCCCACGCGGCGAACGCGAGACCGAGTGCCGTCACGAGGCCGTCGGTCACGCTCCCGCGGAACGCGGTCGGCAGGGTCGTGAGGAGGTCGGCGGTGGCGTCGGGTCCGATCTCGGCGGACACCCGGCCGGTGGTCGCGCCGGTGTCGACGGCGGGATCGAGCGGACGGGAACCGAGTGCCGGAACCGGGCCGTCGAGAATGGACCGCCAGACGTCGAGTTCGTCGAGCACCGAGTCGGTTTCGGCCGCCTCGACGAGGGCATGGGCCCAACGGCGGGCCGACGTCGCGACGGGCGGAAGTTCGGGGGCACGGTCGGCGGCCACCTGCGCCCAGGCCGTCGCAAAGTCCGGCACGAGGATCCGCCACGACACGCCGTCGACCACTAGGTGATGGGCCACCACCAGGAGTACGCCGCGCGCATCGACGGGGTCGATCCACACCAACTGCAGCATCACACCCGCGGCCGTGTCGAGACGGTCTGCCGCGGCCCGGCACTCGGCGTCGAGTACCGCGTCGAACCGTGCGTTGCCCGGAACGCAATCGGTACGTACGTATGTGACGGCGCTGTCGGCGCTCACGGATCCGGCCGGCTCGACCATCAGTTCCCGGCCGTCCGCCGAGAGGTGGGAGCGCAACGCGTCGTGGTGGTCGAGGATCGCGGCGACGGTCCGGTGCAGCCGCGGCAGGTCGACGTCGGCAGGCGCCGTCAGCGTCACGGCCTGATAGAAGGCATCGAGGTTGGTACGGTTGCCGCGGCTGCGACCGAGGACATCGCGGCCGATCGGCGTGAGGGGCAGGACGCCTACTCCCCCGCCGGGCAGCTCGGGCAGACGCGACTTCTGCGCCGCCGCGAGGTCGACCGCGACCTCGGCGAGGCCGGCAACGGTCTTGCGTTCGAACACGTCCCGCGGGGTGAACACCACACCGGCGGCCTTGGCCCGCGACACCAGCTGGATCGCGACGATGCTGTCGCCGCCGAGCGCGAAGAAGGAATCGTCGACGCCCACGGCCTCGACGTGCAGCACCTCGGCCACCGCGTCGGCGACGATCTGCTCGATCGGCGTCGACGGTGCGCGGAACGGCGTTGCGGTGATGTCGAATTCGGGTGCGGGCAGTGCGTTGCGGTCCACCTTGCCCGCCGGTGTCAGCGGAATGGTGTCGAGCGGCACCGTCAGCGACGGCACCATGTGCGCCGGGAGGAATTCACCGGCGAACGCGGCCAGCGCGGCGGGATCGAAACGGTGATCCGGCCGGATTCGCACGTACGACACCAGCACCGGCGTGCCACCGTCACGTTCGTGCACGGCGGACACGGCGAAGTCCACCGACTCGTGTGCCGACAGCACCGCGTCGATCTCGCCGAGTTCGATGCGCAGTCCCCGCAGTTGCACCTGGAAGTCGCTGCGCCCCACGTACTCGAGCACGGGACTGTCGCCGCGGCTCCATCGCACGAGGTCGCCGGTGCGGTACAGGCGGTCGCCCGTGGCCGCGGGGAACGGGTCGGCGACGAAACGGGACGCCGTCAGACCCGATCGGCCGTGATACCCCTCGGCGAGTCCGGGGCCGCCGAGATACAGCTCTCCCGTCACTCCGCGCGGCACCGGCCGCAGCCAGCGGTCCAGGACGAGTGCGCGTGCACCCTGCATCGGACCGCCGATGGTGATCGCCGCGGGGTCGGTCTGCGGACCCGTCATGGTGATGACGATCGTCGACTCGGTGGGGCCGTAGCTGTTGTACAGGCGGCAGCGGCCGCCGAAACGCTCGACGAGATCCGGCGGGCACACGTCGCCGCCGACGACCACGGCCTCGAGCGAGTCGAGACCGGTGGCGTCCACGGTGCCCAGAACCGCGGGCGCACTGATGATGTGGGTGACCTGCTGCGCTCGGAGCAGTGCCGCGAGGTCGTCGCCGCCGTAGACGTCGGCAGGTGCGATCACCATCGCCGCGCCCGCACTGAACGCCTGCACCATCTCGAACACGGACGCGTCGAAGCTCGACGAGGAGAAGCGCAGCACCCGCGAGTGGCGGGTCACACCAAGTTCGGGCCGGGCCGACGCGGCGAACGTGGCCAGTCCGGTGTGCGTGACCACCACACCCTTCGGCGTACCCGTGGAGCCGGACGTGTAGATCATGTACGCCGGATGCTGCGGCATCAGCTTTGCCGGACGGTCGGCGTCCGTCACCGGCGCGACCGCCATGTGCGCGCACGCCGATGCCAGGGCGGGGTCGTCGAGGGCGAGCCAGTCGACGTCGGTTCCCGCGAGCACGTCGCGGTGCGCCGTCGCCGTCAGCCCCAGGGTCACCCCGGAATCGGACAGCATGTGCGCGATGCGCTCGGCCGGGTAGGCCGGGTCGACGGGGACGAAGGCGGCGCCCGACTTCGCCGCGGCCCACACCGCCACCACGGAGTCGACGGACCGGGTGAACGACACGGCCACGAAGTGGCCCGGGCCCACCCCGCGGTCCAGCAGCAGCCGTGCGAGCGCGGTGCTGCGCTCGTCGAGTTCGCGGTAGCCGATCGTGCTGTCGCCGAGGATCAGCGCCGTGCCGTCCGGGTTCGCGCGGACACCCGCCGCGAACAGGTCGGCCAGCAGTGCCGGGCCGGGTGCCTGCGGGCCGGCCGCGGGCACGAGTTGGGCGTGCTCGTGCGCGGTCAGCACGTCCAGGGCGGCGACCTTTGCGCCCGGGTCCGCGTCGGCGTCGGCGAACCGGGCCAGCAGGTCGAGGAAGCGCGCGTGGTGTTCGGCGAGCTCCCCGTCGCCGTACAGGGCCGGGTTCGCCTCGAAATCGATGCGCGACGAACTCCCCGCGACACTCGGGTAGAGGTTGACGGAGAGGTCCTCGACGGGTCCCGTCGACAGCACGTGGAACTGCCCGGTGAGCTCGCCGAGGGTGATCTCGGAGTGGAAGTTCATGATGTTGATCGCGAGCCCGAAGAAGCCCCGCTGATCCCGGGCGGCGCCGGCGTCGCGCCGGATGTCCTCGCTGCGGTACCGCTGGTGCCGGAGCGCGCCGGTGAGTTCGAGCTGGACGGCGGAGACCAGCGCGGCGACCGTCGTGTCCGGGGTGATCGACACCCGCAGCGGCACCACGTTGGACACCATGCCGCCCGACCGGCGCAGCACCGCGTTGGTGCGGGCCGACACGGGCAGGCTGAGAACGACGTCGTCGGAACCCGTCATCCGGGCGACGAACGCGGCGGTCGCCGCCACGGCGACGGCGGCGAAGGCGGAGTCGAGACGCTCGACGGCCCCGTCCACCGCCCGGGCGATGCCGGTGGGCACCGGCCCGCCGTGCCATCGCGACCGGGCCTGCGCCGGTGCACTGCGGCCCGCGAGCCCGGTCGGCGCGGGAAGGTCCCGGGAGCGGGTGGCCCAGTAGTCGCGGTCGGAGAGGAACCGGGACGAACCGCGGTACACGTCCTCGGCGGCCGAGACGTCCCGGAGGTCGCCTGCCACCGACACCGCGGGTTCCACGCCCCGGACCTCGGCGGTGTACAGCTCGGCGGCGCGGTTCATGAACTTCATCGCGCCGTACCCGTCGAGCGCGATGTGGTGGATGCGGCAGTACCAGAGGTGGTGGTGCTCGCCGATCTGCAGCGTGGCGCCGCGGATCAGCCGGTCCGAGAGCAGGTCGAGCGGGGCGGTGTAGTCGGCGCGCATCCAGCGCAGGGCGGCGGCGTGGGGGTCCGGCTCGGTCCGGAAGTCGTGATGCTCCACCCCGTCGTCGAGGGTGAAGTCGACCGTCTGGAGCGGCTCGCCGTCGACCTCGACGATGCGGAGCATGCCGCTGCCGATCTCGCGGGCAGCGGCCTGACCTGCACGTCGCAGGGCGTCGACATTCAGTTCGCCCTCGATGTCGACGTATTGCGCGATCGTGATCGGCACGTCGCCCATGAGGTGCTGGGCGAACCAGATCCCGCGCTGAGCGGCGGTCAGTGCGAAGGGGCGCGCAGCGTCGTCGCTGCCACTGGTCTCGGTGCGGGCGGGGCTACCAGCCGCGAATTCTGCCGGTTCCAAGGGTCGTTCTCTTATCTGCTGGGAGCAGCGGGTGACGACTCGTGCTCCGGGGACCGACTACGGAAAAGCTCTAGTTAGGTTTGGGTAACCTATGGATTTGACTAGGGAAGAGTCGCATAACCTACCGCGATGGTCAAATTTTCGGACAAAACAGACCGGGGGGATCGTTTCCCGTTCGCGTGTCCCGGCAACCCTCGTCATTGACCGGAACTGGGACGCCGCAACCACTACCCTCGGGCGCATGGCTATCGGGGTGAAGGTCCGAAGGTTCTCCAAGATCGCACCGCTACTGCTCGCCGGTGCACTCGCGGCCGCGGTGCCGGGGCATGCCGCAGCCGAACCCGTCCGAGGTCCGGACGTGGCGTCGTGGCAACACCCGGGCGGGTCGCCGATCGACTGGTTCTCCGTCCGCAACGCAGGCCACGACTTCGCGATGGTCAAGGCCACCGAGAGCCTCAACTACGTCAATCCGTACTTCGTCCAGGACTGCCTCGCCATGCGCGTCGCCGGGGTCGCCCGCGGCGCCTACCACTACGCGGACCCCACCCAGTCTCCCGAAGCGCAGGCCGCCTTCTACTCGACGGTGGTCCTGGGTATCAACGGTCCGGGTGACATGCCCCCGGTCCTCGACCTCGAGCACTCCGCCGGGCTGCCGCCCGCCGCGCTGATCGACTGGACGCACCGCTACCTCAACACGGTCCAATCGCTCACCGGCCGTCAGCCGATCATCTACACGTACCCGACCTTCTGGCGGACGGCGATGGCGAACACCAACGAGTTCGCCGGATACCCCCTGTGGATCGCCGACTACAACGGTCAGAACACGCCCGGCCCCCTCCCCGGCGGCTGGAGCAACTGGACGTTCTGGCAGTACACCAGCACCGGTCGCATCCCCGGCGTCAACGGCGACGTCGACCTCAACGTCTACAGCGGGGCGCAGGGCGACTTCGCGCGGTACTCCAACAGCGCGTCCCCCTTCGGTAGCTGACGGGCGCGATCAGCGGCAGGCCGGATTTCCGGGGAACGGGGTAACGCCCGCGCGGCAGCCGACGTCGGTCACGGCGGTCAGCCGCTCGACCGGTTCGCGGATCTCGAGCGCCGGCAGGAGGCCGTCGTTCAGGAGGGCGTTCTTCGTCGCGGGTGCCGTGGCGCGCGCATCCAGCGTTCCGCGTGCTCGCGCGAAGTTGACGAGTTCGTCGTACACCATCGACAACGCAGCCTCGGTCGTCTGGTCTTCCGGGTTCAGGCCGGCGAAGTCCACACCCGTCTCGTATTCGTGGCGGACCGCGTGCGGACCCTGGTCGCAGGTAGGCTGATTCAGGTCGATGCGGAAGTCCTGCCCGGCAGGGCCCGGCGGGGTGATCGTGCCGGCGTCGGTGCACACGTGGTGCGAGATGCGGTCACCGAGAGCGTGAAGGTAGATGCCGGTCCGGGCGTTCCAGGAATTCTCGCCGATCCACGAGTCGAACTGTGACGACAGGACGTTATCGGTGATGACCTGCTGCCCGGTCATGTTGGTGAACGGGATGGCGGCCGGCGTCTCGAGGCTGTACGTGCCGTTGATCGGGACCGGGTTCGCGTCTCCGTAACACGTTGCGCCCGTACCGAAATCGCCGCTGGCCGACGGGTTCGTGAAACCTCCCGTGCACAACGGCGCGTTGCTTCCCGGACCGGCCATGGCCCACGTCCGCAGGTGCGTGAGCATGATCTCGTGCCGCGGATCGTCGACGTTCGGTTGTAACCCGTTGGGCAGCGGATCCGCCGGCCCGCGCAACGTGGGCAGGAAGTGGAAGAGGAACCCGCCGGTGTCGAAGTGCGTGCGCACCAGGCCGCTGATGTCCTTGGTGGTCAGCGCGTCGGCGCCGGGGGCAGGCCGGCCGAAGATGTCGCGTGGGACGAACGTGCCGAGGTCGGTCGCCTCGTCGTACGCCGCGATCCAGTACGCATCTTGTTCGGAGAAGCCGACAGTGCGGGCGATGATGTACGTCGAGTCCGAGTGCACGAGACTCCGTCCGCCGAGCGGGCGGCGCAACGTGAACCCGTAGCGGAGGAACGCCTCGGCGCCGCAGATCGGCGAGTTGGGATCGTCGAGTAGACATTCGGGGGGCAGTGGCGCGCAATTGTGCGGCGGGGCACCGTCCTCGGTGTAGCAAATATCCTCGGCAAATCCGTACACCGGTGGCGGTGACACGACGAAAGCGGCCGCGGTGAGCGTCATTGCCACGAGGGTTCCACCGGCTCTTCGAGCGAATCTTCTCATCGAGGTGCACCTTTCGGTGAGGACGAGTATTCCCACATTAACACCGGGGAATACGCGCGCGGACCGGATTCGACGCGGGGTCGAAATCATCACCACCCGTGAAAGTTTCAGGACCCGATTCCACGTTCCGCCCACACCAGCCATTTGTCGTTCACTGCACTCGTCAGGTCGATGTCGTGAAAGCGGGCGAGCAGCAAGGTCTGGCAGAACACGTCGGCGACTTCGCGCCGGAAAGCCTCGTCCAGTTCTTCCGGTGATCGTCCTTTCTCCCGTGCCTGGCCTGTCATCATCAGAAAGGCCTGGGTCAGCTCGCCGACCTCTTCCTGCAACTTCAGAAGGAACCACGTTGCATCACGCTCGATGCCGAACCTCGCGGCATACACCTGTGAGACGTGCTCGACTTCGTCGGAGAGTTGGGTCAGATCCACGTTCTCAGTGGATCAAGTGTTCGAGTTCGCGTCGAGAGTTCCGCTTGCCGTGATCGATACCGTCGCTCGGACGGCTCGGTCCAGCGCGCGTCAGTGGTGGCCGTTCCGGCCGAGGGTCTCGACGGGGGTCGCGCCGGGGCGGGTCCACTGCGGTACGGGACGGCTGGTCGGGCCCCAGGTGGCGTTCCCGTCCGCGTCCGAACGCCAGGACCAGCACGCGTTCCTGCCCTCGGGCCAGCCCTCGGGGTTGTCTTCCCACGCCTCGCCGCGGCCGTAGGGCGTCATGTCGAGCAGGCCGAGGGAGCTGTTGATCCGCTCGTTGCCGCGGCCCGTCGTGGAGTAGGTGAGGAACACGCGGTCGCCGTCCCGCAGGTAGGACGTGAGGGAACCCATGCTGTCGCCGACCGGCGCGTCCAGGTCGCGCACCGAATACCACGGTTCGGTGTAGCCCATGAACTCGACGTAGGGGGCCACCTCGTCCCACCGGCCCGTGGTCAGGACGGCGTACGAGACGCCGCGGGCGTTGAGGTACGCGGCGTCCTTCACGTGCCACGCCGTGGTGGTGCAGCCTTCGCACTGCCCCTGGTGGGGCGCGCCGTCGTGCCACATGTGCTTGTAGACGACGAGTTCGTCGCGGCCCTGGAACAGGTCCAGGAACGGTACCGGGCCGCCCGGTCCGACGACCTCGACGGTCCCGTCGAACTCCACCATCGGCAGCCGGCGCCGGGCCGCGGCGAGGGCGTCGCCCTCACGGGTGTAGGCCTTCTCGCGGACCATGAGTTCGTCGCGGGCGGCCTGCCAGGTGGCTCGGTCGACGACGGGCGGACGTCCGGGCAGCGCGGCGGTCGGGTCGTTCGGCGTGGTCGTCATGGTGTCCTCCGTGGTGTCTCGTGCCGGGCAGAGTCGTGCGGCGTCCCAAGCCGGTCACGAGTACGGACTCGCGATCCGGCCGAAACTCATCGCGACGCTGACGAACATCGTCAAATGTACTGACGGTCTACCTGATTCGACTTCCGAACGCGAGTATGCGCGTCTCGAATATTCGGGCGGACCTTGCCCGCGTCGAATCGACGGGGGTTTACTGCGCAAAGGGGTTTGACGGTCCGAATCGGACGAGGGGAGGAATGAGTGCAACTCTCTTCCACTTTCAATATATAGCGCACCCCGGGGCTTGCGGCAAGGCCCGGGTGGTGTCGCAGAATTACCGGCCTGACCCGGAACCTGCCGAAATGGGAGTCGTGAGTGCGCGCCGAAAATCTGAATCCACAACACCCACGACAGATCGGAGTTGTTGACGTGAGACCCCTTACTGCCGGCGCTTTCGACCTTCCCGACCACCTCGCGCCCAAGGCCGACCCGGCGCTGATCGCCGGCGACGAGCGGCACTTCGCGGCGATCGAGGAGAGCCTCGAGCAGTCCATCGCCGATCTGTCCCGCCGTATCGATTCCGAGCGCAAGGCGCCCCGACGCCTCGGTCAGGAGGCGATGGAGCGGGACATGATGGTTCACGACCTGAGCGCTCAGCTGCGCGCCCTGCGCCGATTCGGCCTGGACCTGTGCCTCGGGCACATCGTCGGTGCCGACGACTCCGAGCCCGTGTACATCGGACGCCTCGGCCTCATGGACAGCGCGGGCAATCAGCTGCTGGTCGACTGGCGGTCCCCAGCGGCCGAGCCGTTTTTCGGCGCGACCCACGCCAACCCGATGGGCCTGGCCAGCCGACGCAGATACCGCTGGGCCCGCGGCCGGATCAGCGACTACTGGGACGAGGTCTTCACTCCGGACGGGTTCGACGGGAACGCCGCGCTCGACGACCAGTCCGCGTTCATCGCCAGCCTGGGCAGCAACCGGTCGGCCCGGATGCGTGACGTGCTCGGTACCATCGCGGCCGATCAGGACGCGATCATCCGCGCGGGATCCGGCGGCGCCCTCGTCGTCGACGGCGGTCCGGGTACGGGCAAGACCGTCGTTGCGCTGCACCGCGCCGCGTACCTGCTGTATTCCGATCCCCGGCTCCGTCACGGCGTGCTGTTCGTCGGCCCGCACGAGCCCTACCTGGCGTATGTCGCCGACGTGCTGCCCAGTCTCGGAGAGGAGGGCGTGCAGCTCTGCACGCTGCGGGACCTCGTCACCGAGGGTGCCACCGCCCGGGTCGAGCAGGATCCGGAGGTGGCGCGGCTGAAGTCGTCGGCAGATCTGGTGAAGGCGATCGACGCGGCCGTGAAGTTCTACGAGGAGCCGCCTGCCAAGGGCATGACGGTCGCGACCGACTGGTCCGACATCTGGCTGAGCGCCGAAGATTGGGCCGAGGCGTTCGAAGCGCCGGAGCCCGGTACCCCGCACAACGAAGCGCGCGAACAGATCTGGGAGCTGCTGCTCACGATCCTGGTGGACAAGTACGACGGCGACGCTCCCGCGGCCCAGGTTCGGAAGTCGTTGCTGCAGAACGACGAACTGCGCGCAACCCTCGACAACGCGTGGACGATGATCGAGGCCGCCGATCTCGTCGGCGACCTGTGGTCGGTGCCCGCCTACCTGCGCAAGTGTGCGCCCTGGCTCAGCCCCGGCGAGGTTCGGGCACTGCAGCGCGCGGACGCCCAGAATTGGACGGTGTCCGATCTGCCGCTCCTCGACGCGGCACGGCAGCGGCTCGGGGACCCGGAGGCGTCGCTCCGGCAGCGCCGGTACAACGCCACCGTCGCCGCCGAACGCGCCCGGATGAGCACCGTCGTCGACGACCTGATCGCGGCCGATGACTCCGAGTTGCTCGTGATGTCGATGCTGCGCGGCCAGGACCTGCAGCAGTCCCTGGTCGACGAGACCGCTCTGCCCAGCGCCGACCCCGATCTGCTGGCGGGACCGTTCGCGCACGTCGTGGTGGACGAGGCCCAGGAACTCACGGACGCGGAGTGGCAGATGTTGCTGCTGCGCTGCCCGTCCCGCAGCTTCACCATCGTCGGCGACCGGGCCCAGGCCCGGCACGGGTTCACGGAGTCCTGGCGGGAACGTCTCGAGCGGATCGGGTTGGACCGGATCGACCTGGCCGCGCTGAGCATCAACTACCGGACGCCGGAAGAGGTGATGGCGGAAGCCGAACCGGTGATCCGGGCCGCGCTCCCGGACGCCAATGTGCCGACCTCCATCCGCAGCAGCGGCATTCCTGTCGTCCGCGGCCCGGTTTCGGATCTGCGCTCGATCCTGGACACCTGGCTGGCGTCGAACTCTGACGGGATCGCCTGCGTCATAGGCGATCCGACGTTCCAGGCAACCTCGCGCATCCGGTCGCTGTCGCCGCAGCTGTCGAAGGGGCTCGAGTTCGACCTCGTCGTGCTCGTCGACCCGGAGTCGTTCGGCGAGGGCATCGAGGGTGCCGTCGACCGCTACGTCGCCATGACCCGGGCCACCCAGCGACTCGTCATCCTCACGAGCTCCTGACGTCGCCGCGGTGGTTTCGTTTAGAGAAGCGAACCACCAGTGACAATCCCGAGGCCGCCGACAAGGATGAGAACCAACCGGTCGTGTTCGAAGGCGGGCAATTCTGGGAAGTGGGAGTGGAGAAATGGCTGACTACAACAGCGTTGTTTCGTTGTCCCGTGAGGAATTCGAGCAGTCGGGGCCGAGCCAGGCGGAACTCGACGACGAAACCAAGTCGACGAAATCCGATGCAGTCGACATAGCGAAGATGGAGCGGCTCCTGGACTTGCGGCCGGGCATGCTCGCCGGTGACGAGTACTACCTCGAAAGACTGTCCTGTCAAAGTTGCGGACGGCTGCTGACCATGTACGACTTCGTCTTCACCGGCCTGGTGGACGCGAGCCACTCGAAGTCGCTCATCGTGCATACGTTCGTCGGAAACAAATTGGTGGTGAACGAGCCGCGGCGCATCAGGTGTTCGGCGTGTGGTGAAATCGCTCGGCACAGTCCTTGGTACCGGATGCCACAAAGTTACGGGTGTAGACCGGCCCATTTCGAATAGGACCCGCGCGAGTTCGCGTCGACGCGAATTATTCGTGAGGCGAGGTAGCGCGCGCGGTCGGGGAGCCATCGCAGAGAGTCTCTTGCGAGGATTACAGGTGCCCTTCGAGAGGAGACGAACGATGACAGCGTCCGATCCACAGGTCACCACCCGCGAGCAATGGCTCGTCGCGCGGCGCGAGTTACTTGCACAGGAGAAGGAGCTGACCCGCCACCGCGACCGGGTCAACGCCGCCAGGCGTGCGCTACCGATGGTCGAGATCACCGAGAACTACGAGTTCGACGGTCCCGGGGGCAGGGCCCGGCTCGTCGACCTGTTCGACGGCCGCGGCCAACTCCTGATCTACCACTTCATGTTCGAACCCGACGCCGACGAGGGATGCCCGTCCTGCACGTTCACGATGGACAACGTCGGCGACCTCCACCACCTCTACGCCCGGGACACCTCGTTCGCGGCCGTGTCCCGCGCACCCCTGCACAAGCTCGAGCAGTACCGGCAGCGCATGGGCTGGACCATCCCCTGGTACTCCTCGCTCGGGAGCAACTTCAACTACGACTTCCATGTGACTATCGACGCGTCGGTCGCGCCGGTCGAATACAACTACAAGGACGAGGCGGAACTCGAGCGCATGGACCCGGCGTGGAAGGGCTGGTCGGGCGAGGAGCACGGCGTCAGTGCCTTCCTCCGCCAGGGTGAGCGCGTCTTCCACACCTACTCCGGCTACGCGCGCTCCACCGACATGCTCGTCGGCACCTATCACTGGCTCGACCTCACCGCGCGCGGTCGTCAGGAGGACTGGGAACCGGAACCGCGCCGCGGCGACGACCCGTTCATGAGCTGGCTGCGCCGCCACGACGAATACGAACCGGACGCGATTTCAGGAGAGAAGACCCCCGACTGACCGCGCGATCTACATCAGTTCGTAGCCCGTCGCCTGCAGCTCCAGATAGTCGCGCACCAGCAGGTGAGAACCGGGCGTGGACACTGCCGTCCACGGAATGTGCTTGGGCAGTTGCAGTGCCAGCGATTCGGGTACCGCTTCGCGGCACCTGATGCCAGCCCGGGTTCGCGGCGTCAGCGAGTTCCACCACGAGTCGAGGACGCACCGGCATTGGGCGAGGTACTCCGAGAGCGGCCCCTGGAGCATCGCCATCTGCGGAACCGGATCGGGTCCACCGGTGATGCCCACGACGCACGCGTGCCCGCACACGGCCATCACCTGCCCGATGAACTGCGGCGGCATGATGCCTTCGGGGTCTCGCAGCAGGGCGAGGCGCGCGCCGGCGGAGAGCGCTTCATACGCCGTCACGGGGTCGATGGCCTCGTCACCCATGCCACGAAGGTACCCGGCTGGGGCCGTCTCCTATCGGGAACAGTGATTTGTTCACCTCGCGGCGTAGTCACGCCAGGCGCGTTCCCATTGCCGGGTCAGGGCCGGGTAGACGAGGAGATGCCGGAACGGTGCGATGGCGGCCATGTAGAGCCGCCCGAACCGGCCGTTGGGTTTGACGAGGACGGTCATCTGGAGCCCGTAGTCGCCGTCCGCTGCTTGCACCCAGCCGAGATGCATCACGGTGTGCACGGTGGTGTTCGCCAGTTCGCGGGCGGCCTCCGTGTCGAGTTCGTACACCGCTGTGAGCGGCATGCCCGCGTCGTCGGGGCCGCGGGGAGCGTCGCGGAGGTCGTCGGGCAGGCGGTCGCGGAGCGAGGCGACCCGTTCGCCGACGCCCGCCGACGGATCGTCCCAGCCGAACAGTTCGCCGAGCTTCCACCGGACGGCGAACAGGAATCTCACGACCCGGGGCTGTTTCCCGAGTCCGCCCTGGGCCCGCATCGCGGCGAGCATTGTGGGGAAGTCGTCCGGACCGGCTCCCGGAGTGCGATACGACCACACGTCCTCGACGTCGAAGTCGCTCGTGAATTCGTGGATGCGCCAGGGCTGCTCGGTGTACGTGGCCTCTGCTATTCGTGGCACTGTCGTCCCCGATCTATACGGTACCGTATATTTCATCTATACGGTACCGTACAAATTGACCGCGATCAATGGAGGTGGACCGATTCCCGCCGTCGCCCGCACCACACGAGCCCGCTGGATAGAGGCCGGGCTCGACGCCCTCGCGCGAGGCGGACCGGACGCCGTCCGCGTCGAGGCACTCGCCGCCGAACTCGGCGTCACGAAGGGCGGGTTCTACGGCTACTTCGACGGCAGGCCCGCGTTGCTCACGGAGATGCTCGACGAGTGGGAACGCCGCTGCACCAAGGCCGTCATCGCCCAGGCCGACGCCGAAGGCGGCGACGCGGCCGAGCGGATCCGGCGCGTGGGTCAACTCACCTACTCGGAGGACCTGCACCGGATCGACCTCGCGATCCGGGCCTGGGCGCACCACGACCGGTCCGTCGCGGCACGCCTGCAGCGCATCGACAACGAGCGGATGCAGTTCCTGCGCACGATGTTCGGCACCTTCGTCACCGACCCCGACGAGATCGAGGCGCGCAGCACCCTGATGTTCGGGCTCGCCATCGGCCGCCACTTCATCGTCGCCGACCACCCCGGGTACACCAAACGCGAAGCCATCCGGCTCGCCGGAGAATTCCTCTTACGCCCGTAGCCGGGAACACGCGGCTCGATCACCGTCATCGCGCATTCCTTCTCGACGTTCCGTATCGGTGGTTCCGGAGTGCGTCGAAGGTGTTGTGATGGCGCCGTTTCAGCGCGTCGACGCCGGCCGGTGTGCGGCATACTGGGACTCCAGACCAAGGAAGCTCCTATCGAGAAGGTTTCTGCCGATGTCCGAAGGGCCGACTCTGCGTCAGCTGCGGTACTTCCTGCGCTCGGTGGAGGCCGGATCCTTCTCGGCCGCAGCCGCGGCCGAGCACGTGGCCCAGCCGAGCCTGTCCGAGCAGATCCGACGGCTCGAGCGCAACATCGGCGCGCAATTGTTCACGAGGACGAACCGGACGCTACAGCTGACCGACGTCGGCCGAATGATCATTCCGCTGGCCCGGCAGACCGTGCGCAGTGCCGACGACCTCGCGGCCACCGCCCGCGAGGCCCGCACGCTGACTGGCGGCGAGGTCTCGTTCGGCACGTTCAGTAGCGCGCACCGTTACCTCCTCACACCGCTGATCACGGAGTTCCGGTCGCTGCACCCCCAGGTCAAGGTCAAGATCGTCGGGTTGAACTCGTCCGAGGTGGCGAACGCGGTCCGCAACGGCGATCTCGAGGCGGGACTCGTCCAGCTGCCGATCGACGAGACCCGCCTCGCCGTGAGCGACCCCGTTCTGGTGGACGAGGTGGTGTACGTGAGCGCCGACGCGAACCGAACGGGGCAGCCGATCTCCATCGAGGATCTGTCCCGGGCGACGCTCATCCTGTCGGAGGCCCGGTGGCAGGCCGACGACCCGCTTCGCCGCAGTATCGCGGCACGCGCCGAGGCGGCGTCGGTGGAGGTGGCGCCCACCATCGAGGTCGAATTCCAGTCGGCGGCCATGGAGCTTGCCGCCGACGGAATCGGTGACACCCTCGTCTCCTATCTCGTCGCCCGGTCGCACGAGAGCGCGAACAAGGTGACGTGGGTTGCGCTCGACCCGCCCTACGAGGAGCGTTTCGCGTTCGTCACCCACGCGAGCGGGAGCCTGTCCCCGGCGACCCGGCAGTTCATGTCCCTGGCCCACCGTCACATCTCCGCTCTGCAGAGTGTGGCCTCGGGGTGGAGCGGCCGACGGCCCACCCGGACGGCGGCGAGCAAGAACGGGCGCTGACACCGCCGCCCCTCCGCCCGTCGTGGCATCGCTGTGACACATCCCGCTCCCCGTGAAATACGGCAGTAACCTCGCCGATCCCAACGCTCAACATTCGCCGGTATCTATAGGTAAAACCTAGAACTGGCGCTGTGACTATGCCGTTTACGAGCCCCCAGGCGTCGCACAGACTGGGGAAACAGCAAGTCGAGTGTGGGCTGGAACACACCGGCGAAAGTCGATCGAAGGAGTTCACGATGGCAGGCCTGGGCGAAGTGAAGACAGCGGTCGTCACCGGTGCGGCGAGCGGGATGGGACGGAGCACGGCGGCCGCTCTGGTGAAGGAGGGGTGGGACGTCCTCGCCCTCGACCGCGTCGCGACGGAGTTCGAGGCGCCCGGTGCGACGGTGCGGACCGTCGAGGTCGACGTGACGTCGCGGGAGGCCGTCGGCCGCGCGATCGCCGATCACCTCGCGGACGGATCGAGGTCCCTGGAGCTGGTAGCCAACATTGCCGGCATCTACCCGCCCAGCACCCTCGAAAACTTCACCGAGGACCTGTACCGCACGGTGTTCGACGTCAACGTCCTCGGCGTGCTCAACGTCGCGGCCGAGGCGGTGACGCACATGCAGCGCGGCGCGATCGTCAACTTCGCGTCCGTCGACGCCTTCACGGTCTCGCCGGGACAGATGCTCTACGGCGCCTCGAAGGCAGCGGTGGTGATGATTACCAAGGAACTCGCACTGGAGCTGGCGCCGAAGGGAATTCGCGTCAACGCCATCGCGCCCGGCTGGGTCAACACACCCGGCAACGCGGCAACCGGCCGGATGGCCGCCGCGGCCGCAGGCATTCCGCTGGGCCGGGTGGCCGAACCCGAGGAAATCGCCCGCTGGGTGTCCATCCTCGCCGGCCCCGACGCCGCGTTCATGACCGGCGAAACCATCGTCCTCTCCGGCGGCGATGTCATCCGCTGACGTCCGATCCCTCTTCGAAAGGAACACCATGACTTCCTACTGTGTCATCGGCGCCGGCGCGGCCGGACTCTCGGCCCTGAACGTGCTGACCGAGCGTGGCTACCAGGTCGACTGTTACGAGAAGAGTGATCGCGTCGGCGGCCACTGGAACACCGACTACGACGCCCTGCACCTGATCACCTCCCGCGACATGACCCACTTCGAGGGCTTTCCGATGCCCGCGGAGTACCCGCACTTCCCGCGGCGCGACCAGATCCGCGACTACATCGCCTCCTACGCCCGTGCCCGGGGGCACGACAAGCGGATCTCGTTCGACACCGAGGTCCTGTCGGTCACCCCCGTGGACACCGACGGCCCCACCGGATCGGCGGGGTGGAACGTCACGACCACCAGCGGCGCCGGCACCTACGACGGCGTGCTGATCGCCAACGGACACCTGTGGGACCCCAAGGTGCCCCACGTTCCGGGCACCTTCGCGGGCAAGCAGATTCATTCCGGCAGCTACCGGAACGTCGGGGATATCGAAGGCAACCGTGTGCTCGTCGTGGGGGCCGGCAACTCCGGCTGCGACCTCGCCGTCGACGTCGCCCAGCACCGTCTCGAAGCCGACATCGTGGTGCGGCACGGTTCGTACTTCCAGCCGAAGATGTACTTCGGCCGCCCGCGCCAGGAACTGCCGTTCATGGCCGAGTTCTCACCCTCCGAACAGGACCTGATCGCCCGGTTGCTCGCCCGGGTGTCGATCGGCGAGAACGCCGACTACCCCGGGATGCCGGTCCCGAAGCACCGCACGCTCGCGGACGGTGCCACCGTCGTCAACGACCTTCTGCTGTACTGGATCCACCACGGCCGGGTCGGCGTCGTCGGCCACGACATCTCCCGATTCGACGGCAACACCGTCCACTTCGCGGACGGCACGGCGAGGGAGTACGACACCATCCTGTGGGCCACCGGGTTCCACCCGAGCGTGCCGTTCGTCGACGACGCCCTCATCGCCCGCCGCAACCAGCGACCGCTTCGCTACGCCGGCGGCATCATCCCGCAGGGCCTCGAAAAGCTGTACTACATCGGAATGGCCGCGCCGCGCGGCCCGCAGATCCCCGTCTACGGCCGGCAGTCCGAGATCGCCGAACGCATGATCACCCTGCACGAGCAGGCCGGGCCGGGTGGCGCCGACGTCGCCGCCTACGTCGCGCGACTGCAGGAGGCCGAAGACCGCATCGACATCCCCCGCGACATCTGGAACGACCAGATCGCCGACACCGAACGGCTTCTCGACGCCTACGCCGCGACAGTCGGCGACGCCGCCCGCATCGGCAAGTGACCGTCGCGACCGCGCATCCCGACGCTGTGCCAACCCCCTGACCTCCCCTCCCCGAGGACACACCATGACCACTCATCTCATCGACGACAGTCCGCTGACGCGATACCACAAGAAGCTGATCGTCGCCTGTTCCGGTGGCCCGTTCCTGGACGGCTACCTACTCAGTATCGTCGGCGTCGCCCTCGCGGGTGCGAGCGCCGACCTCGACCTGGACGCGAGCACGCTCGGATTCGCCGGCGCGGTCTCGCTTGTCGGATTGTTCTTCGGAAGCTTGATCTTCGGCCCCGTCACCGACCGGATCGGCCGACGGGTGATGTACACCGCCGACCTGCTGGTGATGATCCTCGCCTCCGTGGCCTGCCTGTGGATCGAAACCGGGTGGCAGCTCATCGCCCTGCGGTTCGTCATCGGCGCAGCGGTGGGTGCCGACTATCCGATCGCGACATCTCTTCTGACCGAGTGGATTCCGAAGAAGTCCCGCGGCGCGATCATCGGCCTGCTGTCGGTGGTCTGGTTGGTCGGTGCGGTGGTCGCCTACCTCGTCGGCTTCGCGCTGACGAGCGTGTACGGACCGGAGTCGTGGCGGTGGATGCTGGCGAGCGGCGCGGTGTTCGGCGTCATCGTCCTGCTCCTGCGCATGGGTGCCCACGAGTCGCCCCGTTGGCTGGTCGCGAAGGGCCGACTCGAGGAGGCGCGCGAACACGTGTCGGACGTGCTCGGCCGCAATGTCACCCTCGAGGAGATCGCGACCCTAGCC
>Ga0247825_10000714_pt1 | contig 21375 bp, 17 predicted proteins | sample 13C_Vanillin_Day_FD_194413 | JGI IMG/M metagenome (GOLD analysis project Ga0247825, IMG submission 194413) | Soil microbial communities from agricultural site in Penn Yan, New York, United States - 13C_Vanillin_Day48 | ecosystem: Environmental > Terrestrial > Soil > Agricultural land | place...
TCGGCGCCAACGGCAAACTCTATGTCTTCGGCGGGCTCGCGCCCGGCTGGACGCCCAAGGGCCTGGTCTACGAATACGACCCGGAGGCGGACACGTGGACCAAGAAGAAGAACATGCCGCTGTCGTCGCACCACCTCGCCCTGGCGGAATACAAAGGCAAGATCTACGTGTTTGGCGGGTTCACGAAGCCGGCCAAGGGACCGACGGCCTGGGTACCCATCGACAACGTCTGGGAATACGATCCCGGTGCGGACAGCTGGAAGGCGCTCGCGCCGCTTCCGACCAGGCGCGGGTCGGCCAACGCGGTCGTGCACAACGGCAAGATCTACGTCATCGGCGGCGCGGGCCTGCATCCCGGCTCGAAGGAAACGGCGGTGCATCCGGCGCGACCGCACCGTTCGCTGGGCACGAACGAGGTCTACGACCCGGTCGCGAACACGTGGGAATCCCGACAATCGATGCCCACGGCTCGTAATCATGCCGCGGCCGGCGTCGTGAACAACAAGATCTATGTCATCGGCGGGCGCATCGGCGCTGCGTTCATCACGCGCGCCAGCAACACCGGCATCGTCGAGGAGTACGACCCCGCGGCCGATCAGTGGGGCACCGCGAAGGCGTCCATGATCAATCCGCGCAGCGCGGCCGCCTGGGGCACCTACAAGGGCAAGATCTACGTCGCCGGCGGGGAGGAACGGTCGAGCGGCCCGTGGCAGCGGACGTTCCGCGCCGTCGAGGCCTACGATCCGGCCGCCAATCTCTGGTCCATGCTGCCCGACATGCGGTTCCCGCGCCATGGCCTGGCGGGCGACATCGTCAACGGCAAGTTCCATCTGGTAAGCGGCGACATCGCTTCCGGCGGCGGCCCGGGAACCCACATCGATACCGACGCCCACGAGGTGCTGGATATCGACGGGCGTTAGCGGCTGCGCGGCAGCCCGCGCTTATAATTGAATCCGCGTTCGAGACGGCGGGCACCGGCCTGCCGCTCAACGCGGTTTTTCTTTTCCGCCTTTTCCCTACCGATTCCTGCCGCCCTCCCGCCCCCTTGAGCCAGAACGTATTCTACGAAGAGGAGGGCGCTTTCAAGGTCGGGACCGTCCTCGCCGATCACGACACTTCGCTTCAGGTCGAGGCCCCTCACGGCAAGCGCTCCAAGGTGAAGGCTTCCGCGGTGATCTTCCGCTTCGACCGCGCGGGACTCGCGCACTTCATGGACGAGGCGGGTCGCGTGGCCGCCGGCATGGACGCCGGTTTCTTGTGGGAATGCAGCGGCCAGGAGGAGTTCGCCTTCGATACGCTGGCGCGCGAGTATTTCGGCCGCGCGCCCGAGCCGGCGGAGTCCGCCGGATTGCTGATCAAGCTGCACGGCGCGCCGATGTACTTCTACAGAAAGGGACGCGGCCGCTACAAGGCGGCGCCGCCGGATTCGCTCAAGGCAGCGCTGGCGTCGATCGAGCGCAAGCGCCTCGAGGCCGAGAAGCGCGAGCACCACGTCGCCGAGCTGATCGCGTCGCGGCTGCCTCCCGAATTAGAGCGCGCGCGCAACTCGCTGCTTTACAAGCCCGACAAGCAGTCGCTGGAATGGAAGGCGCTGGAAGAGGCATGCGATCGGCTGAAGATCTCGCCAGCACGGCTGTTCGAGCGCTGCGGCGCCCTGCCGTCATCGCACGACTATCATCTCGACCGTTTCCTCCACGACTATTTTTCCCGCGGCACGGGATTTCCCGCGATGCCGGCGCCGGGCGCGCCCGGCGAGTTGCCGCTCGCGGAAGTCGAGGCGTTCAGCATCGACGACGTCACGACCACCGAGATCGACGACGCGCTGTCCGTCACGAAACGCCCGGACGGCCGCCTGCTCGTCGGCATACACATCGCCGCGCCCGCGCTCGGGGTCACGCCGGGCTCTCCCGTTGACGTCGCCGCCCGCGAGCGGCTTTCCACAGTGTATTTTCCCGGCGGGAAGATCACGATGCTGCCGGATGGCGCCGTGTCCGCCTACACGCTCGCCGCGGGTGCCGCGCGCCCCGCGCTCTCGCATTACCTGGAGCTCGACGCGGGCGGCGCCATAGCCGGGCGCGCGACGCGCCTCGAGCGCGTACCGGTCGTGGAGAATCTCCGTCACACCGCGCTCGAGGAAGTCTTCAACGAGTCGGCCCTCGCTGCCGGCCGGGTCGATCATCGCCACGGCGACGAGCTGACGACGCTCTGGCGGCTCGCGCGTTCGCTGGAAGCGATCCGCCGCGGCCCGGGCGTCAGCGAGCAGGAGCCGCGCGCCGATTACAGCTTCTACGTGGTCAACGACCGCGTGCGCATCGTGCGCCGCCCGCGCGGCACCCCGGTCGACAAAATCGTGTCGGAGCTGATGATCCAGGTCAACAGCGCGTGGGGCCGGGAACTGGCGCAGAACGGCGTGGCGGCCATTTACCGCGTCCAGGCGGGCGGCAAGGTCCGGATGAGCACGGTAGCCTCCGCGCACGAGGGACTCGGCGTGGACGCCTACGCGTGGTCCAGCTCGCCGTTGCGGCGCTACGTCGATCTCGTGAACCAGCGTCAGCTGATTGCCCTGGCGCGCGGCGAGCCGCCGCCGTATCGCGCCAACGACGAGTCGTTGCTGGCCGCAATGCGGGATTTCGAGCTGGCCCACGACGCTTATGGCGAGTTCCAGCGCCAGATGGAACGCTATTGGTGCCTGCGCTGGCTGGGGCAGGAGAGCGTCCACAGCGTCACCGCCGTCGTCCTGCGCGAGAACCTGGTGAGGTTCGAGGCCTTGCCCATGGTGAGCCGGGTACCCTCGGCGCCGGCGGTCCCGCCGGGCACCCGAATCGAGCTCGCCGTGTCCGATATCGACCTGATCGAGCTGACGCTGCGGTGCGAATTCCGGCAGCTGCTTCCGCCCCCGGCGCCCTCCGCCACCGAGGCGGCTCCGGCCAGCGCCTGATTCACGGTTTTACTTTAATGGTGTGTGACAACTTACCGTAATTAAAAGCTTTTCGTTCCGAGCGCGTAGGCTCTAGGTTACAATGCGCCGCATGGGACTGCTTCCCCAGCGCAAGGTCGTCCCGCTTAAACGGCGGGCGAAGCACACGCGACACGCGCCGTGGTCGGCCGCCTTGGCCCGCCTCGACGCACGCGTGGAGGAGCTCGAGCGCAACATGGCGGCGCTCGACCGGCGCATGACCGCGCTCGGCAAGCACGGACGCATGAAGGCGGCGCTGGGCGTGTCGATCCTGTTTCATGCTTTCGTCATCGCCGGGGTCAGCTTCAAAATGCCCGATCTTTCCAAGCTCGCGGCGCAGCCGCCGCTGGAAGTCACGCTCGTCAACGCGAAAAGCCAGGCGCGGCCGCAGAAGGCGGATACGCTGGCCCAGGCAAATCTCGACGGCGGCGGCAATACCGACGCGCCCCGGCGCGCGAAGAGCCCGTTGCCGGTGCCGCGGGAGACCCAGGAGAGCACGAACCTCACCATGGCTCAGAAGCGGGTGGTGCAGCTCGAGCGCGAGGCGAAGCAGCTGATGACCCAGTCGCAATCCAAGGCGGCGGTCGCCACGGCGCCGACCACCCAGCCAAAGGAAGAGCCGCAGGAGGCGCCCAATACCGCCGACATCATGAGCCGCGCCCTCGAGATCGCGCGGCTGGAAGCGAGCATCGCGCGCGACTGGGAAAGCTACCAGCAGCGCCCCCGGCGCCGCTTCATCGGCGCGCGCACCCAGGAATTCCGCTTCGCGCGCTATCTCGAGAACTGGCGCGTCAAGGTCGAGCGCGTGGGCGAAACCAACTATCCGCAGGCCGCGCGCGACCAGCGCATCTACGGCAGCCTGGTGGTGACCGTGTCGATCAAGGCCGACGGCTCGATCGAGCGCGTCGACATCAACCGCTCCTCGGGCCAGCGCATCCTGGACGCGGCCGCCCTGCATATCGTGCGTCTCGCTGCGCCATTCGCGGCGTTTCCGCCCGATATCGCCAAGGATACCGACATCCTCAGCATCACCCGGACCTGGATCTTCACGCGGTCCGACCAGTTCGTCTCCGAATAAGGGGACGCACACCTTCTTCCTTTTCGCAGACCGCCTCACGATCGCGCCTGCAAGGGCTGGAAAAGGGTCCGTCCCCACATGACCGACCAGTACGCCGTCATTGGCCACCCCGTCGCTCACAGCCGTTCGCCCGACATCCATGCGCAGTTCGCGCGCGCGACGGGGCACGATCTGGCGTACGGACGGATCCTCGCGCCGCCGGAGGGGTTCCGCGCGGCGGTGCTCGAATTCAGGGTGCGCGGCGGCCGCGGGCTCAACGTAACGCTGCCTTTCAAGCACCAGGCCTGGGATTTCGTCGACGCGCGGGCGGGGCACGCCGCCGATGCCGGCGCGGTGAACACCATCGATTTCCGCGAGGACGGCAGTGTCGGTTACAACACCGACGGTATCGGCCTGGTGACGGACATCGAGCGCAATCTCGGCCTCCCCATTCGCGGCAAGCGCGTGCTCATGATGGGCGCCGGTGGCGCGAGCCATGGCGCCATGCCGGCACTGCTCGCCGCCGCGCCGGGATGCGTGGTGGTGGCGAACCGGACGCCGGACAAGGCCGCGGCGCTTGTCGCCCGCTTCCGAGAAAAAGCCGGTGCCTGCGCGCTGCAGGCGTTGCCATACGAGAAGCTGAAAGGCGCGCAGTTCGAGCTCGTCATCAACGCCACGTCCGCGGGACTGTCCGGCCGGATGCCGCAGCTGCCCGAGCGGATATTCGAGCCGGCGGCGCTGGCGTACGACATGGTGTACGGCCGGGTCACGCCGTTCATGAAGTTCGCGGAAAGCTGCGGCGCGCGCGCCGTCGACGGCCTCGGCATGCTGGTCGAGCAGGCTGCCGAGTCTTTCTTCATCTGGCGCGGAGTGCGGCCGGCGACGAAGCCGGTCATCGACCGTCTTCGTCTCGAGGGCGGAGGAACAAAGGCGTGACACTCATGTCATTTCTCCTCCCCCATCCCTCATCCCTCATCGCTTGATCGCCTATGTGGCGGAGCTTGCTGCGGTGGACGGGACGCGCCATTCTACTGGCGTTGATTGCCCTGGCGGCGTTGCAGTTCTGGTTTCTCGCGCACATCTGGTACTGGGTGGATCACAATCCCGAGAGCACGGCGTTCATGCGCGCGCGGCTCGAAATCGAGCGCCGCGACGAGCCGCGGGCGAAGCTCGCGCACCGCTGGGTGCCCTACGAGCGCATCTCGCGCCACCTCAAGCGTGCGGTGGTCGCCGCCGAGGATGACAAGTTCATGGACCACGCCGGCTTCGACTGGGAGGCGATGCAAAAGGCCTATCGCCGCAACGTGCGCGAAGGCGAGATCGTCGCGGGCGCCTCGACCATACCGCAGCAGCTCGCCAAGAACCTCTTTCTAACGGGCTCGCGCAGCTGGTGGCGCAAGTCCCAGGAAGCGGTGATCACCGCCATGCTCGAGACCGTAATGAGCAAGCGCCGGATACTGGAAATCTACCTCAATGTCGCCGAATGGGGTGACGGAGTGTTCGGAGCGGAGGCGGCTGCGCGCTATCACTACGGCGTGTCGGCCGCGGCCCTGACGCCGTACCAGGCGGCGCGGCTCGCAGTGATGCTGCCCAGCCCGCGCAGCTATTCGCCGGGGCGCGATACCCTGTATCTGCGCGAGCGCGCCGGCGTGATTGTCGCGCGCATGCAATACGCGCGTGTGCCCTGATGATGAGCTCGACTCATGAGTTGAGTCGAATTTCGGCTACAACGGCTCGAGCCACGAAATCACGAATCGGGGGAATATAGGTAGAATCACATCCCCATGACAAGCGATTGGAGCGTGCATATGGAACGCAGACGGTTTCTGGCCGGGCTCGCCGCGGTGAGCGTATCCGGCCTGGCAGTGGGGCAAGAGCAGGTGCTGCGTGGCCCGGACGTGATTTTCGTGCCGACCCCGAACGACGTCGTGAGCGCCATGCTGAGGCTGGCCGGCGTATCCAAGAAGGACACGGTTTATGACCTGGGGTGCGGCGACGGGCGCATCGTGATCACGGCAGCGCAAAAGTATGGCGCGCGCGGCGTGGGCATCGACATCGACCCCGATCGCGTGAAAGAGGCGACCGAGAACACGCGCAAGGCCGCAGTATCCGATCGCGTAAAAATCGTCCGGGGCGATCTTTTCGAGGCGGATATCAGCCCGGCCACGGTGGTCACCCTCTACCTGCTCACCGATCTCAATCTCAAACTGCGGCCGAAGCTGATGAAGGAGCTCAAGCCCGGTACGCGGGTGGTGTCTCACGCCTTCAGCATGGGCGACTGGAAGCCGGAGAAGACCGAGGACGTCGGCGGCACGACTGTCTACCTCTGGCGCATTCCCGCCCGCCAGTCATAGGGGGATGGTGCGCCGCAGCGGTTCAGCCGCAGGCACCTGCCCCCGCGCCTTGACCGGCCGGGGGTGCCGGAATAACCTTTGCCGTCTCAGCGTTTCCTGATGGGAAGTATGAGGAGACCATCCCCTCATACGACGTCAACGACCGCGGCCACGACGCCGCCGGCATAAAAATTCGAGGAGAGCATGCGCGCAGTGGCGGCTGCCATTGCTGTTACGCGCGCCCGGGAGATCAACGAGCAGGAGGAGTCATGCAGATCAACGTCAATGGAAAATCCCACGAGATCGATGTCGAGCCGGAAATGCCCCTGCTGTGGGCCATCCGCGATGTCATCGGTCTGACCGGCACCAAGTACGGATGCGGGATCGCGCAGTGCGGTTCGTGCACCGTGCATCTCGACGGCGAGCCGGTGCGCTCCTGTTCCATCCCGGTTTCGGCGGCGGCGGGCAAGCGCGTGGTGACCATCGAAGGCCTGTCGGCCAACAGCTCTCATCCTGTGCAGAAGGCATGGGTGGAGCTCGATGTGCCGCAGTGCGGCTACTGTCAGTCGGGGCAGCTCATGGCGGCGGCGGCGCTGCTCAGGAAGAACCCGAAGCCAACCGACAAGGACATCGATGAGGCGATGACCAACATCTGCCGCTGCGGCACGTATCAGCGGATTCGCGCGGCCATTCACCTGGCGGCGCGAACGGGCAAAGGCATCGGATCCATCATTCACGTGGTCGACGCTTCCGGTAACGAAGCGTCCCAGGCGTAGAGCGCGAGGAGAGCCCCCATGAAAAAATCGCAACGCAGGAACACGCCCAATCTCTCCCGCCGCCGGTTCATCGTCGGCTCCACCGCCGCAGGCGGCGGACTGGCGCTCGGCCTCGGCATCCCGTTCGGAATCGGATCGGCAGCCGCCCAGGCCGCCGACCCCGAGCTGGGCGCGTGGGTCGTCGTCAAACCGGACGACACCGTCGTCATCCGGATCGCGCGCGCCGAGATGGGTCAGGGCACGCACACCGGCCTTGCCCAGCTGGTCGCCGAGGAGCTCGAGTGCGACTGGAACAAGGTGACCATCCAGCCCATCACGCCCGGTCAGAACCTGGCGAGGAAGCGCGTCTGGCGCAACATGTCGACCGGCGGTAGCCGCGGCATCCGCGAATCGCAGCAATACGTGCGGCAGGGCGGCGCCGCGGCGCGCCTCATGCTGACCCAGGCGGCCGCCAAGGAATGGGGCGTGCCGGCCAGCGAGCTCGCCGTCGCCAACGGCGTCATCACGCACGCCGCGTCCGGCCGCTCGACCACCTACGGCAAGGTCGCGGCTGCGGCTTCGAAGCTGCCCGTGCCGGAGTTCAAGGGCATCAAGCTGAAGGACCCGAAGAGCTGGAAGATCGCCGGCAAGCCGATGAAGCGCCTCGACACGGCGCCCAAGGTCAATGGCAGCCACCCGTTCTCCATCGACCTCAGGCTGCCAGGCATGCTGCATGCCGCGGTGAAGGCCTGCCCGGTTTTCGGCGGCAAGCTGGTGAGCTTCGATGAATCCGCGATCAAGTCGCGACGCGGCGTCCGCGGCGCGGTGCGGGTGGACGATGCGACGGTCGCCGTCGTCGCCGATAACTGGTGGCGCGCGAAATCCGCGCTCGATGCGCTGCCGATCGTGTGGGACGAAGGCCCGGGCGCCAACCAGTCGAGTGCGACCATCATGGAGCAGCTCAAGGAAGGGCTGACCTCCACCGAAAATGTCTTCGCCGACACCAACGACGGCGATGCGTTGGCGGCCATCTCCAGCGCGGCGAAGAAGGTCGAGGCGACCTACTTCACGCCGTTCGTCTCTCATGCCTGCATGGAGCCGATGAACTGCACCGTGAAGATTTCGAACGACCGGGCGGAAGTGTGGATGCCGAGCCAGAACGCCGAAGCGTCGCTGGCCGCGCTGTCGGCGGTATCCGGGCTGCCGCTCGCGCAATGCGAGGCTTACAACCACGGCCTCGGCGGCGGCTTCGGCCGGCGTGGAGGCACCCAGGATTTCGTCCGCCAGGCGGGCGCCATCGCCAAGCAGTTCCCCGGCATCCCGGTGAAGATGTTGTGGAGCCGCGAGGAGGACCAGGCGCACGATTTCTTCCGGCCGATCGGGCTGTGCCGGCTGACAGCCGGACTGGACCAGTCCGGCAACCTCACCGGGCTGCACGTTCGGCTCGCCGGACAGTCCATCAACGCCTACCTCGCGCCGCACAACATCAAGGACGGCAAAGACCGCAGGCAGCTGCAGGGGCTGTGGAAAACCTTGAACGGAGACGCGCAGATCGGTTACACCGTGCCGAACATGCGGATCGAGTACGCGATGCGCAACACGCACGTCCCGGTCGGGCCGTGGCGCGGCGTCAACACCAACCAGAACGGCATCTACCTCGAGTGCTTCATAGATGAAGTGGCCCGAGCCGCCGGCAAGGACCCGCTCCAGTTCCGGCGCGCGCTCATGCAGAAACACCCCAAGCATCTCGGTGTGCTGAACGCGGCGGCGGAGAAGGCCGGCTGGGGCAAGCCGCTGCCCGCGGGCATCCATCGCGGCATCGCCCAGTTCATGGGATACGGCAGCTACACGGCGGCGGTCGCCGAGGTGTCGGTGAGCAAGAAGGGTGAAGTCAAGGTCCATCGCATGGTGCTCGCGACGGATTGCGGCCACTTCGTCAACTCGGCCACGGTCGCCGCGCAGGTAGAGGGCTCGGTGGCTTACGGCTTCGACTCGCTGCAGAGCCAGATCACGATCGAGAAGGGACGGGTCGCGGAACTCAACTTCAACACTTACCCCATCGCGCGCCTCGCCCAGCTGCCCAAGGTGGAAACGGTCATTGCGCCGACTTACGACTTCTGGGGCGGCGTCGGCGAGCCCACGATCTGTGTGACGGCGCCCGCCGTGCTGAACGCCATCTACGCCGCGACCGGCAAGCCGGTGCGCACACTGCCGCTGAAGAACCACGGGCTCACCCTCGTATAGGCGGATAAGCCCGCCGGGCCGGATGCGGCTGCTCGTCTGGGCGGCAGGGATTGCCGCGCTCGGCGCGTGCGCGGGGGACATTCCCGGTCGCCTCGATTACCGGATCGCCGGCGACGCGATCCCCGAGCCGCTTGCCGCGGCGCCCGGCGATCCGGCGCGCGGCCGCGGCGTGATCATGGGTCGCGACGGCAACTGCCTGCTGTGTCACGCAGTGCCCGGGACGGGCAAGCGCATCATGGGCGATCTCGGACCCCCGCTGGCCGGCGTGGGCGCCCGACTCACCGCCGGGCAGCTGCGGCTGCGCGTCGCCGATTCCCAGCGCTTGAACCCGCAGTCCATCATGCCGTCTTATTATCGTGTGGATGGCCTTAACGAGGTGGCCAAAAACTGGCGCGGCAAGCCGGTGTTGACCGCCCAGGAGGTCGAGGATACCGTGGCTTTCCTGGTCACGCTTCGATGAAGACCCGCTACCCGCGCCGCCGAGTCATTGCCACGCTGGCCGGGCTCGCTGCCGCGCCGCTTCTGCCCGCCCGCGCGGCGTCGCCCGCCGGCCCGCTTGCGCCTTTGATCGAGAAGATCACCGGCGGCGCGCCTCTGCAAGAAGGGCGCGTGCGCCTGGAAATACCGCGCCTCGCCGATAATGGGCACTCGGTGCCCCTCAAGGTCGCGGTGAAAAGCGCCATGACCAGCAGCGACCACGTCCGCAGCATCACGCTGCTCTCGGAGCGCAATCCGCGGCCCTTGATGGCGATATTTCATCTCGGTCCGAGGGCGGGGCGGTCGGAGATCGCCACCCGCGTGCGGCTGAACGGAACCCAGCGCGTGCTCGCGATCGCGCAGCTGTCCGACGGCTCCTACTGGTCGGCGAGCGCCGAAGTGGAAGTGACCGAGTCGGCCTGCCTGGATGCCGGCTGATGGATGCCCGCGTTCAGGTGCCCAAGCAGGCGAGGCGCGGCGAGGTCATCGACGTCCGCATCGCGATCAAGCACCCGATGGAAACCGGGTTCCGCTACGACGTGATGGGCAAGCCGATCCCCAAGAACGTCATCAATAGCCTGCTCGTCACCTACAACGGCGCTGAAATCTTTCGTGCCGAGCTGGGCTCGGGCATCGCCGCCAATCCCTATCTGCAGTTCTCGACCGTGGCAGAGGCGAGCGGCGAGCTCCGGTTCGAATGGGTCGACGACAACGGAACGCGCGGGGAAGAGCGGGCCCGCATTACCGTCACGGGTTGAAGGGTCGGTGACGAGGGCAGGGAATGGGGAATGAAAGCTTCTCGCTCTGCTCGCCTGTAGCCGCCGCTTTGCGCCGCGTTGCCGTCGCCTGGCTGCTTTCCGTAGCCGCATTCATCGCTGCCGCCGCTGAGCCGCAGCGGCCCGAGCCGCTCAAGTCCGGGATCGAATTCGCTGGCGCCGATATCCGGGCGCTGCAGGCGGATGATTTTTCCAATCCGGCGATGCTGTGGATGGCGCGCGGGGAAAAGCTCTGGAGCGAAGCGCCGGCCGAGGGGGCAAAATCCTGCGCCGGCTGCCATGGCGAGGCGGCCGCCAGCATGAAAGGCGCGGCAACGCGCTATCCGCGCGTCGACCCGGGCAGTGCCCGAGTGGTCGATCTGGAGGGCCGCATCAATCTTTGCCGCGAGCGCAACCAGAGCACGGCCCCATATAAGCCCGAGTCGGACGAGCTCCTTGGCCTGACCACCTACGTGGCCTACCAGTCGCGCGGGCTGCCGCTGGCCATTTCGATCGATCCCCAGAACCGCCGCGCATTCGAGCGCGGCCGGGATCGCTATCGCACGCGCATCGGGCAGATGAATCTCGCCTGCGTGCACTGCCATGACCGCAACTGGGGCCGGCGGCTGATGGCCGAGACCATCAGCCAGGGGCATGGCACGGCGTATCCTGCTTATCGCCTGGAATGGCAGGCAGTGGGCTCGCTGCAACGCCGGATTCGCGCGTGCTATTTCGGCGTGCGCGCAGAAATGCCGCCCTTCGGCGCGCCGGAACTCCTGGAGCTGGAGCTGTATCTGGCCTGGCGCGCGGGCGCCCTGCCGGTCGAGACGCCCGGCGTGCGCCGCTGATCGCCGGCTAGTCTGACTTCGGCTGCTGGCCCGATTGTTTCTGCTTGGGGTCTTCGTCGGGGCTGACGGGGCCGCCCGGCGCGGTCATCGACACTGGATCGCTGGTGGGGAAAGTCTCCTTCAGCGCTTCATCGAGCTCGCGATCGATTTGCTGCTTCGACTTCTGCTGCTTCTTCTCTTCCGGCCGTTTGAGCGTAGGCATCGTCGTTCCTTTTTCCTCACGGGAAAAGTACGACCGCGCGCCAGGCGCCGGGTTCGAGCAAAATCTGTCGAGTGTCGAGGATAGGCGACAGCACGGCGTTCGCCATCCACCGCCGGCATCAGTGCTTCTTCGGCATGTACAGGTCGGTAATCGACCCTTCAGCCATCTCGGCCGCGAAGAACAGCGTCTCCGACAGCGTGGGATGGGGATGGATGGTGAGGCTGAGGTCGGCTGCGTCCGCGCCCATTTCATAGGCGAGCACCGCCTCCGAAATGAGGTCGCCTGCATTCACGCCCACGATCGCGGCGCCGAGCAGGCGGCGGCTTGTCTGATCGAAGAGCAGCTTGGTCATGCCCTCGTCGCGGTCCATGGAAAGCGCGCGCCCGCTGGCGGCCCACGGGAAGACCGCCTTGTCGTAGGCCGCGCCGCGCGCTTTCAGTTGCGCCTCGGTCTCTCCCATCCACGCCACTTCGGGATCGGTGTAGGCCACCGAAGGGATCGTGCGCGCGTCGAAGTAAGCCTTGTGCCCGGCGATGACTTCCGCCGCGATCTTGCCTTCGTGGCTTGCCTTGTGCGCGAGCATGGGCTCGCCGCAAATGTCGCCGATGGCGTGGATGTGCGGCACGTTCGTCCGCAGCTGGCGGTCCACCGGGATGTAGCCGCGCTCATTGACGTTCACACCGGCCGCCTGGGCGTTGATCTCGCGCCCGTTCGGCCGCCGTCCCACCGCCATGAGAATGAAGTCGAATACATCCGGTTTTGGCGCATGGGCGCCGTCGAACGTCACGTTGAGGCCATCCTTCTGCGGTTCGATTCTCGCGACCTTGGTCTTGAGCAGGATGTTCTCGTAGCGTTTTTCGATGCGCTTGGCGAGCGGCCGCACCACGTCCGGGTCCGCACCCGGAATCAGCGAGTCCATAAGCTCTACCACGGTGACCTTCGCGCCCAGCGCGTCGTACACGGTCGCCATTTCCAGCCCGATGATCCCGCCTCCGATCACCAGCAACCGCCGAGGCACAGCGGGCAACTCGAGCGCGCTGGTGGAATCGATCATGCGCTTGTCGTCGTATGGAACCCCCGGAATGCGGGCAATCGATGACCCGGCGGCAATGATGCAGTGATCGAACGAGATGGTCTTTGCGCCGTCGGATGTCTGCACTTTCAGCGTGTGGGGCGAAGCAAACTCGCCCTTGCCCTGCACGACCTGCACCTGGCGCTGCTTGGCGAGCGCGGACAGTCCCTTGGTCAGCTTGCCGAGCACTCCCGACTTCCAGGCGCGTAGTTTCTCGAGACTGATTTTCGGCTGGCCGAACTCGATGCCGGCATGGGCCGCATCCTGCGCCTCGGTCAGTACTTTCGCGATATGAAGCAGCGCCTTGGACGGGATGCAGCCGACATTGAGACACACCCCGCCGAGCGTCGCGTAGCGCTCGACCAGCACCACCTTCTTGCCGAGGTCGGCCGCGCGAAATGCGGCGGTATACCCACCGGGGCCTGCGCCCAGCACCAGCACTTCGGCGTGCAGATCGCCTTTCGGCCCGGCATAAGGAACGGAGGGGGCGGGCGTGGCGGCGGAAGGCGCGTGCGGCGCTGGCGCAACCGGTGCTTTCGCTTCGGCCGGGGCAGCAGGCGCGGCGCTCTTCGCGGCGGGCACGGCCTCCGCATCCGCGGACTCGAGCATGAGGATGACCGAGCCCTGCGACACCTTGTCCCCGCTCTTGACCTTGATTTCGCGCACGACGCCCGCGCGGGGTGCCGGCACGTCCATCGTCGCCTTGTCCGACTCCAGCGTGATCAGGGGATCCTCTTTTTTCACGCTGTCGCCCGGCTTGACCAGGACCTCGATCACCGGCACGTCCTTGTAGCCGCCGATATCCGGTACTTTGATCTCGATGGGAGTGCTCATTCCGAGGTCCTCGTGGATCGTGAGTGGTGACTCGCTGGGAGGGAGGAAGTCGGCTATCGCGGGGTTGCCGTGTCATTCCGGATCGCAATCCTGCGAATCACGATCCACGAATCACGCATCACTTCCGGATCTGGCCGTTGCCGAAAACCACCCACTTCAGGGAGGTCAGCCCCTCGAGGCCGACCGGGCCGCGCGCGTGCAGCTTGTCGGTCGAGATGCCGACCTCTGCCCCCAGGCCGTATTCGTAGCCGTCGGCAAATCGCGTGGAGGCGTTCACCATGACCGAGCTCGAGTCCACCTCGCGCAGGAAGCGCTTGGCCCTCGCCTTGTCCTGCGTGATGATGGCATCGGTGTGCTGCGAGCCGTAGTTCGCGATGTGCTCGATCGCCTCGTCCATGTTCCCGACCACGCGCACCGAGAGGATGGCATCGAGGTACTCGGTGTACCAGTCTTCCTCGGTGGCGGGCTTCATCTGGGGCACGATCTTCCGGGCTTCCTCGTCGCCGCGCAGCTCGATGCCCTTCTCGAGGTAGATCCTGCACAGCGCCGGCAGCACCGCCTTCGCGATGCCGCGAGCGACCAGCAGCGTTTCCATCGTGTTGCACGTGCCCAGTCGCTGCGTCTTGGCATTGTCCGCGATGCGGATGGCTTTCTTGAGATCGGCCTTGTCGTCGATGTAGGTATGGCACACGCCGTGCAGGTGCTTGATCATGGGGACGCGCGACTCGCGCATGAGCCGCGCGATCAGGCTCTTGCCGCCGCGCGGCACGATGACGTCCACGACATCCTGCATGGTAATCAGCTCGCCCACGGCCGCGCGATCGGTCGTCTCGATCACCTGCACCACCGTTTCGGGCAGGCCGGCGGCGCGCAGGCCCGCATGGACGCAGGCGGCGATCGCCTGGTTCGAGTGGATCGCCTCCGAGCCGCCGCGCAGGATCGCTGCATTGCCTGACTTGATGCAGAGCCCCGCGGCGTCCGCGGTGACGTTGGGCCTTGATTCATAGATGATGGCCACGACGCCGATCGGCACCCGCATCTGCGCAATCCGGATGCCGGATGGCCGCCTGCGCGGCTTGGACATCTCGCCAATGGGGTCGGGAAGCGCGGCGATCTGCCGCAATCCGTCCGCCATGGAACCGATGACCCGGGCCGACAGCGTCAGGCGGTCGATCATCGCCGCGTCGAGCCGCTGTCGCTTCGCTTCGGCGACGTCCAGCGCGTTGGCTTCGAGCAGCTGCCGGCGGTTGCGCTCGATGGCGGCCGCCATTTCCTTCAGCGCGCGGTTCTTGGTCGCCGTGTCGGCGCGCGCGATGATCCGCGCAGCGGCGCGGGCCTGGCGGCCGACCGTGTGAATGTAGCTGGCGACGTCCATAAGTGACTGAACCGTGCGAAGGATTCCCGCGGCTGGCCGCGATGCCGCCGAGACGGCAGGAGACGCTTCAGAACAGGCCGGACTGGTTGCGCTCTGCGGTCCGCGCGGCGGCGGCCATTCTACCTTGTTTCGGCAGCGCCTTGACGTGAGCACCCGATGCAAAGCGCAGCGCAAGCTGCAGCAGCTCGTCCCACACGTCGCCTCGAATCAGCCCTTTCGCCATGCGATCGACCCGGGCCGCATGCGCGATGCCCAGCTCGACCTGCTCGCGGCTGAAGCGACGGCAGTTCTGCTGCATGACCTGCTGGTGAGCATTGCCGAATACCCGGGCATCGCGCCACAGCTGCGGCGGCGTCTTGCCGGAAGCGACGCCCTCGAGCACGCGCCCGATCGCGCGGATCTCTTCCGCCAGGGCCCACAGCACCAGGGGCGGGGCCACCCCTTCGCCCTTCAGACCGTCCATCATGCGCGCGAGATGCAGCACGTCGCCTTCGAGCAGCGCTTCGCCCACGTTGAAGACGTCGTAGCGCGCCACATCGAGCACCGCCTCGCGTGCCTGCTCGTAGGAGAGGCGGCCGGCGGGAAACAGCAGCCCGAGCTTCTGCACTTCCTGGTGTGCCGCCAGCAGATTGCCTTCGACGCGGTCGGCGATGAAATCCAGCGTTTCGCGGTCCGCCTCCTGCTGCTGGGCCCTCAGCCGGCCGGCAATCCACTCGGGCAGCGCCTTGCGCGTCACGGTTTTCGCTTCCACCACCACCCCGGCGCGGTCGAGGGCTTCGAACCAGCCGGCTTTCTGCGCCCGCCAGTCGATTTCCGGCAGCACGATGAGCGTGAGCGTATCGGGCGGCTGGCGCCCGCAGTATTGCTGGAGCGCCTCCGAGCCTTCCACCCCGGGCTTGCCGGTAGGTATGCGCAGCTCGAGGATGCGCCGCGAGGCGAACAACGACTGCGAGCTGCCGGTGAAGGCGAGCTCGCTCCACTTGAAGGCGGAATCCGCGGTGAGGACGTCCCGCTCGCTGTAGCCGTCGGCCCGGGCTCGGGTCCGGATGCGGTCGGACGCCTCGAGCGCCAGGAGGGTCTCGTCGCCGAATACCGCGTAGAGCGGCTTCAGCTCGCGCGCCAGGTGCTGCTGGAGCTGCTCGGTGGAGATCCGCATCTAGCGATGAATGGTGAAGGGTGAGTGGTGAATCGTCAACACGCCATGCGCCCGGTGTCCGCTTCACTCACCATTCGTCACGGCTTCAGGACTTGAGCTTCGCGGCCTGCAGCCTGCGCAGGAGCTGCTGCACCGCGTCGTTGCGCATGTCCTTGAGCAGCAGCGCTTCCTCGGCTTCCTTCGAGAGCGCCTGCTCGTCCTGGAAGGAAAAGTCGCGCTTGAGCAGGATCTCGCTCGCGGGAATGTGCTCCCGGTTCTGGGCGTCGGTGAGGCGGAACCCCACCCGGTATCTCAGCTGGTACTCGCTGACGCGGCCGCCGCCGCCGAGCGACAGGATCTGCTTCTCCTGGATCTCGTTGAGGATCTGCAGGATCGCCGCGGCCTGCACGGGCTGCTCGACGACGCGCGTGCTGCTGCCGGCGCGCACCATGCGCTTCAGCTGGTTGGCGAACAGCGATGTCGGCGCTGCCTGAACGTACAGCGACTCGAAGGGCAGCGGCGCGGTCCCGCGCAGCTGGAAGCCGCAGCCGGCAACCAGCGTTACGGTCGCGGCCAGGAGGAAGGCGAGAGTCGGAAGGCGCAAGGAAAACCGCCAGCCTGGGACTTTCCGGCGCTGACCAGCCGACCCTTTCGCCTTTCGTATTCCGACTTTCACCTTCATCTCTTCAGACTACCAGATTGACGAGCCGCCCCGGCACGACCACGACTTTCCGGATCGTCTGGTTTCCGACGTGCTTCTGGACCGCCGGGTCGGCGAGGACGAGGGCCTCGATCGCCTGGCGGTCGGCATCCTTGGGCACGCGCACATCGCCGCGCTTCTTCCCGTTCACCTGCACGACGAGCTCCACTTCGTCCTCGACGAGGGCGGCGGGATCGGGCAACGGCCACGGGGCGGCGAGGATATCGGCGCCGAAGCCGAGCTCCCGCCACAGGGAGTGCGACAGATGCGGCGTGATGGGCGCCAGCAGCCGCAGCAGGATGCCCAGGCCTTCCTCGAGGACGGCGCGCCGGGCGAAGCCGTCGCCAGGCGCCCGTTCCAGCGTATTGAGTATCTTCATTGCCGCCGAGGCCACGGTGTTGAACTGGTGGCGGTTGATGTCGTAATCGGCCTGCTTGAGTATGGCGTGCACTTCGCGCCGCGCGCCGGCCAGCTCCCGCGTGAGCGCAGCGGCGTCGACCGCGGCGGACGAGGCCGCGCCGCCCTCGCGGAATTCCCAGGCGAACGTCCACAGCCGGCGCAGGAAGCGGGCGGCGCCTTCCACGCCCGCGTCGCTCCAGACCAGCGTATCTTCGGGAGGCGAGGTGAACATCATGAAGAAGCGCGCGATGTCCGCGCCGTAGTGATCGATCAGCTCCTGGGGATCGACGCCGTTGTTCTTGGACTTGGACATGGTGCCCATGCCGCCGGACTCGACCGGCCCGCCGTCGTTTTTCAGCACCGCGGCTCCGCCGTCCCGGACTTCTACTTCGGCGGGGTTGTAATAGGCGATGCGGCCGCTTTCCGACTTGCGAAAATAGATCTCGTTCAGCACCATGCCCTGGGTGAGCAGGTTGGCGAACGGTTCGTCGAACTTCACCAGGCCCAGGTCGCGCATCACCTTGGTCCAGAAGCGCGAATAGAGCAGGTGCAGGATGGCATGCTCGATGCCGCCGATGTACTGGTCCACCGGCAGCCAGTAGGCGACGCGCCCGTCCGTCATGGACTGGCCGTTGTCGGGGCAGGCGTAGCGGATGTAGTACCACGACGAGTCCACGAACGTGTCCATCGTGTCGGTCTCGCGCCTGGCCGGCTGACCGCATTTCGGGCAGGCGCAGTTTACGAAGTCCGCCCGCTTGTTGAGGGGGTTGCCGGTGCCGTCGGGCACGCAATCCTCCGGCAGCACGACGGGCAAATCGCGGTCGGGCACGGGTACGTCGCCGCACGCGCCGCAATGGATGATGGGGATCGGGCAGCCCCAGTAGCGCTGCCGCGAGACGCCCCAGTCGCGCAGCCGCCACAGGACCTGTTTTGCGCCCAACCCTTTTTTCCCGAGGTCGGCCGCGATTGCGTCCACCGCCGCGCCGTAGTCGAGGCCATCGTAGCCGCCCGAGTCGACGCACACGCCGTACTCGACGTACGCCTGCCGGAGCGGCAGCTCGAGCCTGCCGTCCTTCGGACCGATCACTGCCCGGATCGGCAGCTGATATTTGTGTGCGAACTCGAAATCCCGCTGGTCGTGCCCGGGCACGCCCATGACCGCGCCTTCGCCGTAGCTCATGAGCACGTAGTTGCCGACCCAGACCGGGATCGCCTCGCCGGTCAGCGGATGGCGGACCGACAGCCCGGTCGGCATGCCCTTCTTCTCGGTGGTCGCGAGGTCCGCTTCCATGACCGAGCCGCGCTTGCACTCCTCGATAAAGGCGGCGAGACCGGGGTTGTCGCGGGCCGCGTGGGCCGCCAGCGGGTGCTCCGCGGCCACCGCGCAGAAGGTGACGCCCATGATGGTGTCGGCGCGCGTGGTGAACACCCAGAGCTTTTCCGGGCGCCCGTTCAACTCGTAGGGAAACGCGAAGCGGACGCCGTAGGACTTGCCGATCCAGTTGGCCTGCATCGTCTTCACGCGCTCGGGCCAGCCGGGAAGCGTGTCGAGCGCGGAAATCAGCTCGTCGGCATACCGGGTGATCGCGAGATAGTATCCGGGAATCTCGCGCTTCTCGACCACGGCGCCGGTGCGCCAGCCGCGGCCGTCGATCACCTGCTCGTTCGCCAGCACCGTCTGGTCCACCGGATCCCAGTTCACGACCTGGGTCTTCTTGTAGGCGATGCCTTTCTCCAGCATGCGCAGGAACAGCCACTGGTTCCAGCGGTAATAGTCGGGCCGGCAGGTGGCCAGCTCGCGTGCCCAGTCGATGGCGAAGCCCAGCGACTTGAGCTGCTTCCTCATATAGGCGATGTTGTCGTAGGTCCACTTCGCCGGCGGCACGTTGTTCGCCATCGCCGCGTTTTCTGCCGGCAAGCCGAACGCATCCCAGCCCATGGGTTGCAGCACGTTGTAGCCGCGCATCCGGTGATAGCGCGAAAGAACGTCGCCGATGGTGTAGTTGCGCACGTGACCCATGTGCAACTTGCCCGACGGATAGGGAAACATCGAGAGGCAGTAATACTTGGGCCGGCCCGGCGTCTCGACGGCGCGGAAAGCGCCGGCGCTTTCCCAGTGCTGCTGGGCCTCGCGCTCGACGACGTGCGGGTTGTATTTCTGCTGCATGGGACGGCGCGAGCAAAAGCGCGATTATAGCCGCCGCCCGAGGCGCGCGTGCACTATAATCTGCGCTGAAATTCCGCCTGTGCTCGATGTCCTCCGATTTTCTTTCCGGTCTCAACGAACGCCAGCTCGAAGCGGTAACGCTTCCTCACCAGTCCGCGCTGATCCTGGCGGGCGCAGGAAGCGGCAAGACGCGCGTGCTCACCACGCGCGTCGCGTGGCTGATCCAGACGGGACAGGCGAGCCCGCACGGCCTGCTCGCCGTGACCTTCACCAACAAGGCCGCCAAGGAGATGCTGGCGCGCATCTCGGCGATGCTCCCCATCAACACGCGCGGCATGTGGGTCGGCACATTTCACGGTCTGTGCAATCGCATGCTGCGGGCGCATCATCGCGAGGCCGGCCTGCCCCAGCTCTTCCAGATTCTCGACACGCAGGACCAGCTCTCGCTCATCAAGCGGCTGCTGAAGGCCATGAACGTCGACGAGGAGCGCTTCCAGCCGCGTCAGGTACAGTGGTTCATCGCGGGCAGCAAGGAGGAGGGGCTGCGCGCGCCGCAGGTCGAAGCGCACGACGAGTTCGCGCGCCGCATGAAGGACATTTACGCCGCGTACGACGAGCAATGCAACCGCGAAGGCGCCGTGGATTTCGCGGAGCTGCTGCTGCGCAGCTTCGAGCTGCTCTCGAACCATCCGACACTGCGCGACCACTACCGGGCGCGCTTTCGCCACGTGCTGGTGGACGAGTTCCAGGATACCAATCGCCTGCAATACCGCTGGCTGCGGTTGCTCGCCGGGGACCAGAACGCGATTTTCGCGGTCGGCGACGACGACCAGTCCATCTACGCGTTTCGCGGCGCGTCGAGCGCCAACATGCACGACCTGCAGAAGGACTTCAAGGTCGAGCGCGTCATCAAGCTCGAGCAGAATTACCGCTCCCATGGCCACATCCTGGATGCCGCGAATGCCCTCATCGGGCACAACCGCCGGCGGCTGGGCAAGAACCTGTGGACCGCGGAGACCAAGGGCGAGCAATTGCGCGTCTACGACGCAGGAAACGACCTCGAGGAGGCCGGCTTCATCGTCGACGAGGCGCGGGCGCTGCGCGCCGACGGCGTGGCGCTGGCGCAGATCGCCGTGCTTTACCGTTCCAACGCGCAGTCACGGGCGCTCGAGCACGCGCTCTTTACCGCGGGCGTGCCTTACCGCGTCTACGGGGGGCTGCGCTTCTTCGAGCGGCAGGAAGTGAAGCACGCGCTCGCGTACCTGCGGCTTGTGGCCAATCCCGACGACGACGGCGCGCTTACCCGAATCATCAACTTTCCGACCCGCGGCATCGGTGCGCGCACCCTGGAGCAGCTCGCGGACCAGGCCAGGGCGGACGGCGTCAGCCTGTGGAAGGCAGCGCTCCTCAAGGCGCAAGGCACCAGTCACAAGGCACAGGGAACAGGGGCAGATGCTCCTTCCGCATCGCTCAAGGGCGTGCCGGCTTTCGTCGTCTTGATCGAGCAGATGCAGGAAGCGACGAAGAACCTGCCCCTGCCGGAAGTCATTGATCACGTCATCGAGGCGAGCGGGCTGAAGGCGCATTACCAGGCGGAGCGGGAAGGCGCCGATCGCCTCGAAAACCTGGCGGAGCTGGTCAACGCCGCGGCGGCCTTCGTGGCCGAGCGCGACGTGCAGCCGGCGGGCGAAGCGGTGGGCATGGACGAGCCCGACGAGCTCACCGCCTTCCTCGCCCATGCTGCGCTGGAAGCCGGGGACCACCAGGCCGAAACGGGCGCTGACGCGCTGCAGCTCATGACGGTGCATTCGGCGAAGGGACTCGAGTTTCACAGTGTCTTCGTGAGCGGCCTCGAGGAGGGGCTCTTTCCGCACGAGAACAGCCTGAACGAGGCGGACGGCATCGAAGAGGAGCGGCGCCTCATGTACGTGGCGCTGACGCGCGCGCGTCGCCGGCTTTATCTTTCTTTCGCGCAGAGTCGCATGCTGCACGGCCAGGTGCGCTACGGCATCGCCTCGCGCTTTTTCCACGAAATTCCCGAGGCGCTCCTGCGCCGTGTCAACGCC
>Ga0247825_10000715_pt1 | contig 21373 bp, 17 predicted proteins | sample 13C_Vanillin_Day_FD_194413 | JGI IMG/M metagenome (GOLD analysis project Ga0247825, IMG submission 194413) | Soil microbial communities from agricultural site in Penn Yan, New York, United States - 13C_Vanillin_Day48 | ecosystem: Environmental > Terrestrial > Soil > Agricultural land | place...
AACCCACCCACCACGCCGACGCGCTTCAACCGGTCCGCCGAGAAGAAGACGCGCAGGGGCTCGGCGAGGCCGCGGCGCCAGGCCACGCGCGCATGGAGGAAGAGGAAGCGCGCGGAGGCGACCGTGAGGGCCGCGTAGAAGAAGGTGTAGACGCTCTCCTTGAAGTGCAGCACCAGGTCCACCACCGTGATGGCGAACGCGAGCAGCACCTGCCCTCGGCGAGTGGGTGGAGACGTCGCCGGATCGGTGAGCATGTAGAAGACGAAGATGAAGAAGGAGGGCGCTCCCAGCGTGCCCAGGAAGAGCACCTCGGGCGGCAGGTGGTGCCGCATGACGTACGCGCGCAGACCCGTCTGCGCCGCGTAGAACAGCAGGAAGCTCACCACCAGCCAGCCACGCCCCACGCGGAACAGGAACAGCACCAGCGCCGCCATCACGATGAAGGCGGACAAGGCGATCGCGCCATTGGCCCACTGGTATGCCGGGGCCGCGGTGATCAGCTCGCGCGACAGCAGCAGTGAGGTGGCCACCCCGAACATGGAGGGGTTGAAGACGTGCCGCCCCTCGAAGGTGAGCACGTACTTGGAACCAATGGCCAGCCACACCGGCATCAGCAGGAGCCAGCTGTGGTGCGAGTAGTTGAGCAGCAGCGCCAGCGAGCAGCAGGAGATGTAGCCGCTCAGCGGTACGACCTTCTCCTTGCGCAGCACCCAGCCGAGCGCGGCGTCCAGCACGCTGCCCGTGATGACGATGGCCGCCATCTGCGCGGGGCTGCGGTTGAACCCGAAGAAAGAAAAACCCAGCACGCCATAGAGCGTGAGCAGGGCCGCGAAGGGAAGGCGCGGGTCGGTCCAGCGGGGCCAGATCCAGCCCCAGCGCTCGACGCGCGTCGGTGGGAGCATGAGCGGAGCGTGCACTGGCGGGCGGTGCTCTGTCCAGCCATGGGAAGGGACGGGTATCCTCCCTGCATCTGAATGCTCTCGCCGCTCACTCGCACCCTTCTCCTGGCCACGCTGGCCCTCTTCGTCCTGCTCGGCTTCATCTTCCAGCGCAGGCAGAGCCGCCAGGGCTCGCTCGGGGGCCGCATCTCCCCTCCCAAGGTGGCGTGGCTCTTCTACGCCATCTACTTCTGGTTCATCGTCTGCCCCGCCGTGGCGCTGGATCCCGCGGTGCCGCCCGAGGCGCGCGCGGTGCTCGGCCTCTTCGCCGCCTCCATGTGGATCCGCGGCGTGGCGGAGATGTACATGCTCTATGTCTCCAAGAGCTGGCGCCCGCCCTACGGCATCGGCCATGACGTGCTGTGCGTGGCCCTCGTGCTCGGCGGGCTGGCCTGGCACCAAGCGCACTGGACAGGCCCGCTCTCCCGCACGGATGTGTGGGCGCTAGCGCTCGTGGCGCTCGTGCTCGTCAGCCTCGTCATCGAGATCGTCTACGCGGCCCTCTTCTTCCGCGCGGTGGAGGGGGCCACGACAGGCGAGGAGGGCATCTGGTTCGCCGACCAGGAGCAGGCGCGCTTCCGCCGCATCAACCGTCTCACCTTCACGTGCAACGTTCCCCTGTACGGCGCGCTCGCGGCGCTGCTCGTCCTGGGGTTCGGGTTATGACAGCTTGTTGTCCTCTTCCGCCGACTCGCCGTTGGTGAGCCACTGGCGCGCCGCGCCGTCATCCCAGAAGCGGCGGAGGATCTTGTCCGCGCCGCTCTCGCGCGCCACGCGGTTGAGCTGCAGCGCGACGATCTGGCTCTCCACCAGCTCGGCCACCCGCTTCACTCCCGCCTGCAGCCCCTGCTCCTGCAGCTTGCGGAAGATCTCCACCGCCTCGGGCGAGGCCGGCTTGAACGTGCGCGCGTCCACCTTGAGCTTGATGTCACGCCCCTGGAAGGTCGCCACGATCCGGCCCATCTCTTCGGCAAGCCGCTGCATCTCCTCGGCGGGAATGTAACCATCGAGGATGATTTCAATGATGGTATGAACCTTGTCGACTTGAATCTGGTACACGTCGCTCCTTCGCTCCATGCCCGAGCCCAGGCAGGGACACCTGAGGCGTTCTACCCCAAAGCCTGGCAGTGAGTCGCGGGTCTGCCTTGCTACACGTTGACACCTTGTTCAAGACCCCAACTTCTCGAGGAGCAGGGCCAGCCCCCGGGACGCCGCAGCTATCCGGACTGTCCGGCGATCCCCGGGAAACACGTGGCGCTCCACGGTGAGCTCGCCGCCGCGGCGCGCCATCGCGAGGAAGACGAGCCCCACGGGCTTGGAGGGTGTGGCCCCTCCCGGCCCGGCAATCCCTGTCTCGGCCAGCGCCACGTCCGCGCGCGAGCGCGCCAACACCCCTTGGGCCATGGCCCCTGCCACCTCGGCGCTGACGGCGCCATGGGCCTCGAGGAGCACGCGCGGGACTCCCAGCAGCTCCTCCTTCGACTCGTTCGAGTAGGGCACCAGCCCCACGTCCACCACGGCGGAGGAGCCGGGAATGGCCGTCAGGCTGGCGGAGATGACGCCACCAGCGCACGCCTCCACCAGAGCCAGCCTCAGGCCCTCGCGCCGGTACCGCTCGAGCACCCGGCGCGCCTGCTCCTCCAGCTCTGCCTCCATGCGTGCCGTTCTCCCTACCGAGACGAGTACCATGCTTGGACGTCTGCATCCCAGGCAAGCGCCCTGGCGGTGCGCCAACCGATGGCCGAGCTTCTCCTGATGAACTCTGCTTCCCGAGCAGCACGGCGTGCGCCATTCTGGCGGAGCACCCGAGCGCCACTCATGCGCTCACTCAACGAGGCGCCACTGCATGTTTCGCTACTTGATCTCCTCCGTGCTCCTGTTGTCGGTCGGCTGTGGTGGGGAATCCGGAGATCCCACGAAGGTCACCTACGCCCAGGAGCTGGGCGTGGACCTGAACGCCATGGAGCGCCTGGAGAGCGGGCTCTACATCCAGGATCTTGTCGTCGGCACGGGCGACGAGGCGACGCGGGGCCGCCAGGTCACGGTGGACTACACGGGCTGGCTGCCGAACGGGAAGCTGTTCGACAGCTCCAAGCCAGAGGATCGCAACCCGCTCATCTTCACCCTGGGCCAGGGCCGGGTCATCGAGGGCTGGGAGCAGGGCCTCCCCGGCATGAAGGTGGGCGGCGTGCGCAAGCTCGTCATCCCCGCCGAGCTGGGCTACGGCAATCAGAGCCGGGGGGAGATTCCCCCCAACTCGGTGCTCGTCTTCGACGTGGAGCTGCTCTCCGTGCCGTAAGCCCTTCTCCAGCCAGCTCGGAGCCAATACCTACATACACCTACCCGACCTACCGAGAGGGGAAATGCCCAAGGAATCCCTCCCTCTCACTGAAGGGTTGACCGGTACTCTCAGGGACCATTGAGCCCCTGCCCTGAGGATTCACGGCGGGTATGCTGAAGGGCCTCATCTAGGTGGAAAGGCTGGCCGTTGATCCTTCCGGAGACGAAGAGTGGAACGCTGGAGTGGGTGCCTCGCCTCCGCGCACCGAGGCCCCACCTCGCCGGAGGATTCGTGAACCTGGCTTCCTCGTCCAGGGAAGCACCGAAGGAGCGTGAGAAGCTGCTCCCTATGGACGAAGGCGCAGAGCCCAGCGTCCTGCTGGTGGACGACAACCCGGCCAACCTGCTGGCCCTGGAGTCCATCCTCCTGCCGCTGGGTGTCCGGATGGCCAAGGCCTCCTCTGGCGAGCAGGCGCTCAGGCTCCTGCTCGGCGAGGAGTTCGCCGTCATCCTCCTGGACGTGCAGATGCAGGGGATGGACGGCTATGAGACGGCCTCCCTCATCAAGCAGCGCGAGCGCACCCGCAACATCCCCATCATCTTCCTCACCGCCTTTGGCCGTGACGAGGCGGAGGTGAAGGCAGGCTACGCCCAGGGCGCGGTGGACTATCTGCAGAAGCCCTTCCCAGCCGAGGTGCTGCGCTCGAAGGTGTCCGTCTTCATCGAGCTGTTCCGGGCCCAGGACCAGGTCCGGCGCCAGGCGGAGCTGCTGCGCCAGCAGGAGGCCGCCTCCCGCGAGGCCGCGCACCGGGCCGCCAACTACATTGTCCGGCTCCAGGCGCTCACCTCGCGGCTGTCGGAGGCCACCTCCGTGGAGCAGGTGATGCAGGCCCTCTTCGAGCAGGGGCTCGCCCCGCTGGGGGCCACCGCGGGCTCCGTCTGCCTGCTGGAAGAGAGCGGACAGGTGCTCGAGGTGGTCCAGTCCCTCGGCTACTCCGAGGCGGTGGTGAAGCACTGGCAGCACATCCCGATGAGCCAGTCCGCGCCCCTGACGGACGCAGCCCGGGATGGGCGGCCCCGCTGGCTGTCCTCGCACGCGGACTGGCTGACGCACTACCCGCACCTGCAACCGGATGCCTCGAACAGCGCCGCAGCTGCCCTGCCCCTGCTCGTCAAGGGCCGAGTGCTGGGCGCCATCGGGCTCTCCTTCTCACAGGCGCGCAGCTTCAACGAGGACGATCGGGCCTTCTTCACCGCGGTGGCACATGCCTGCGCCCAGGCCATCGACCGAGCTCAGCTGTACGAAGAGGAGCGGCTGGCGACCGAGCGGGTGCGCGCCGCTGCCGCGCGCCTCCAGGTGCTGGCCGAGGCGTCCGATACCTTCGGCGCGGCCAACCGTGATCTACCCGCGCTGTTCGACGCCATCTGCCAGCAGGTGGTGAGGCACCTGGGAGACACCTGCGTCCTCAGCCTGCGCGTGGCCGAGGGAGATCTGCTGGAGCACGTCGCCGTGCGCCATGTGGACATGGCCGCTCAGGAGCAGCTGCGAAAGGTGCTGACGTCCAGCCCGCTGCGGCTGGGCCAGGGGCTCACCGGCCGCGTCGCACAGACGGGCCAGTCCCTGCTTGTCCCTGTCGTGTCCCCGGAGGAGCTGCGCGCCCAGGCCCTCCCCGAGTACGCCGTCTCGCTCGGGCACTTCCCCGTCTCCTCCTATCTCGTCGTGCCGCTGCGGGTGCAGGAGCACATCATCGGCACGGTGGCGACGATGCGCTCCACGCCGGGGCACTCCTACACGCAGGAAGATCTGCGGCTGCTGGAGGAGCTCGCGAACAAGGCGGCGCTGTCCATCGAGAACGCCCGCTTCTTCCAGCAGCAACAGCTCGACCAGGAGGAACTGCGCCGCCGGACGGAGTTCGAGCAGCAGCTCATCGGCATCGTGTCCCATGACCTGCGCAACCCGCTGGGGGCCATCACCATGGCCGCGGGGCTGCTTCAGGCCAGCCCAGGGCTGAACGAGCGGCAGCTCAAGGCAGCTCAGCGCATTGCCTCCTCGTGCGAGCGAGCCACGCGCCTCATCCGAGACTTCCTGGACTTCACGCAGGCGCGTCTGGGCACGGGCATCCCCCTGAAGCGGCGGCCCGCGGACCTGGATGACGTCACCCGGCACGTGGTGGACGAGGTGCTGCAGGCGCACCCGGAGCGCCAGGTGTTGGTGGAGCTGGGCGGAGATTGCCACGGCGAGTGGGATCCGGATCGCATCGCCCAGGTGCTCACGAACCTGGTGGGCAACGCGCTGGCCTACAGCCCCCCAGGAACCCCGGTGCACGTGCGCACGCGCAGCGAGCCGGGGTCCGCCGTGCTGCAGATCCACAACCAGGGCACGCCCATCTCGCCCGAGCTGCTGCCCCGCCTCTTCGAGCCGCTCACGCGCGGCGCCCCTACCACGGGGCAGCAGAGCCGCAGCATCGGCCTGGGCCTCTACATCGTCCGGGAGATCGTCCGCGGACACGGTGGCGCAGTGGAGGTGGCCTCCAACTCGAACACGGGCACCACCTTCACGGTGCGGCTGCCGCGGACCTGACGTGACAGCTCGGGAGAAGTCACCCGACCTGTCACGTCCCCCTTACATCCTGACCGTGTAGGGTCTTGTCGCCCTCTTTTCTGATCGCGTCCGCCATGCGAGGTTTCACCCTGGCGTCCTGGCGCAACTGGTTGTCGGCAGAACAGAAGCGGACAGGACGCGGCTCACCATTGAATCCGGGCGCCGCTCACCACCCGCCCACTCGCCAATCCGCCCATTCTTGGAGGGCACGGATGAACAACACGCTCACCTTGGCTCCAGGAGCTCAGGATCGCTCCTTTCTCAAATACGCGCGCGTGCTGGCAACCCAGATCCTCTACCTCACGCCGTTCTTCTGGCTGCTGGAGCTGACGCAGAACCAGCTGTTCCGCTGGGCGCAAGGGGACTGGGGGTGGATCTACCCGGCGTCGCCGTACCACTGGTTCTCCTTCGGCAGCCTGGCGATGTGGGCCCTCTGCATCTGGCTGTTGTGGACGCTGCACTACTACTGGTTCTACCCGAAGCGGGTGACGTTGTGGCGGCGCGTGGCGTACGGCACGGTGATCGCGTGGTGCGGCGAGCTGTTCGGCGGCTGGGTGGCGGACAAGCTGCTGGGCACGACGCTGCAGGTATGGCCCGGCTCGGTTCTGAGGTACGTGAGCTTTGGCGCCATCTTCTTCTGGGTGAGCAACGTCACCATCTACACCCTGCTCACAGTCCACGTGGTGGATCTCACGCCCGACTACGACGCCCCCGTGGACACCTGAGGCGTTCCTCCACCTCCGCGGCTCCCCCTCTCGAAGCCCCCAGGAGCAGAGCGTGCACGCCATGCCTCTCGAGCAGCCCCGACGCAAGGAGCCCGTGGCCTTCGATCAGCTGATGGAGGGGCTGTTGATCCACGCCATGAAGGATCGGCTGGATCTGACAGCCCGGCAGCGGCTGCTGGCGTTGGGGGTGGACATCAGCCGGCCGCTGCTCAGCGCCTATCCGCTGGTGACCTTGCTGGGGACGCTCAAGCTCTGCGCGGAGCTGCGCTACCCGGAGCTGCCGCGAGAGGAGGCACGGTATCAATTGGGCCTCCGGACGCTGGAGGGGTTCGGCTCCACGCCGATGGGTAAGGCGCTCTTCGGTATGGCGCGCACGTGGGGCGCCCGGCGGATGCTGGGCCACATGACGCGCGTCCTCCAGACGGGCATCAACTTCGCGCGGTCCCGCTCGCACGATCTGCCCAGCGGAGACGTGGATGTGACGGTGGAGGTGCTGCCGGAGTTCCGGGACTCCATCACCCACCGGCCGGGAGTGGACCCCTACTTCGTGCGTGGCATCATCGCGCAGCTGGTGGAGATCTGCGCTGTCCGCGTCCCGGTCACCCTGCTGCCTCCGACGGATCCCGCCGGGCTCAGCTTCACCTACCGCGTGCCCCTGTCCCAGGTACCGGCTCCACCCAAGCGCGCTCCCTCAGCCCGCACTCAGTGAGCCGCGGCCCGGGAGCGCCATGTCCCCGCGGGAGCAGGTAGGCTCGCCGGGCCATGACGAACCCCCAGGAGCCGTTCCAGCAAGGCCCGCACACCCTCCTCCAGGTGTTCCTGGAGCACGCCCAGAAGACGCCTGAGCGGCTCGCGCTGATCTTTGGCTCCCAGCGCTACACCTACGGCGAGTTCGCCCGCCGTGTCACCGCCTTCGCCCAGGCGCTCGTGCGCCGGCGCAGGGAGCCAGGAGAGCGCGTGGCGCTGTTCATGGAGAACAGCCCCGAGTTCGTCATCGCCTACCTCGGCGTGCAGTACGCCCATGGCGTCATCGTGCTGGTCAACACGGCGTACCGGCAGGTGGAGCTGAGCCACATCCTCTTGGACTCCGAGGCCCGCATCTGCGTCACGGGGGCCGCGGGCGACGCGGAGCTGGCTCCACTGCACCCTGGACTGCCCACGCTGGAGCGGCTCATCACCGTGGAGCCACCTGGCGCTCCGCTCCCGTCCTCGCTGCGGGTGGAGGCCTTCGACAGCCTGCTCACCGAGCCCATCGAGCCAGCGCGTCCCATGCCGCTGCCCGCGAGCACCCAGCTCGCGGTGCTCGGCTACACCTCGGGTACCACCGGACGCTCCAAGGGCGCCATGCTGCGGCAGAGCCACCTGCTCTCGAACATCCGCGCCGTCACCCAGGCCTGGCAGTGGACGGCCGAGGACCGGCTGCTGCTCGCCCTGCCCTTGTTCCACACGCATGGGCTCATGGTGGGCCTGCACGGCACCCTCTACACCGGGGCCAGCGTGGACCTGCGCCGCCGCTTCGTGGCGTTGGAGACGCTGGAGGCGCTGCGAGACGATCCCTCCCTCACGATGTTCTTCGGCGTGCCCACCATGTACGGGCGGCTGCTGGAGGAGTCGCGGCGCACGGGCATCCGGCCCCGCCCCTTGCGGCTGATGGTGTCTGGCTCCGCGCCGCTCAGCCCCCAGCTCTTTCGGGACATCGAGGCCGAGTTTGGCCAGCGCATCCTCGAGCGGTACGGGATGACCGAGACGATCATGAACACCACGAACCCCTACGAAGGTGAGCGGCGCCCAGGCACCGTGGGCATGCCCTTCCCCGGCCAGGAGGCGCGAGTGGTGGACGTGCGCACGCGCAAGCCAGTGCCGGACGGGGAGCTGGGAGAGATCGAGATTCGTGGCCCGCACGTCTTCGCCGGCTACTGGCGGCGAGACGATGCCACGCGCGAGTCGTTCGATTCAGAAGGTTGGTTCCGCACAGGGGACCTGGGCCTGCGAGACACGGACGGCTATTTCCACATCACCGGGCGAGCGCGCGAGCTCATCATCACCGGCGGCTTCAACGTCTATCCGCGCGAGGTGGAGGAGGTGCTCGCCTCGTGCCCTGGGGTGGCCGAGGTGGCGGTGCTGGGCTTGCCGGATCGAGACTTCGGCGAGCAAGTGGTGGCGGTGGTCGTGCCAGCCACGGGGCAGCCTGCGCCGGACGCGCAGGCCCTGGTGGACTGGTGCAAGGAGCGGCTGGCCAGCTTCAAGAAGCCGCGGCGCGTGGAGTTCGTCGAGGCCCTGCCGCGCAACGCGCTGGGGAAGGTGCAGAAGCACGTGCTGCGCGAGCGCCTGAGCGCGGCCTACTCGGGGCCGGCGGGATGAGGCCGGAAGAACGTGTCCCGGTAGTGGGCCAGCTCGGCGAGGCTCGCGCGCAGATCCGCCAGCGCCGTGTGCCCTGACACACCCTTGCGAGGCTCCGGCACGTCCGGGTACCACGCCCGCGTGAGCACCTTCAGGCTCGTCACGTCCACCATCCGGTAGTGCAGGTACCGCTCCAGCATTGGCATGTACCGGATCAGGAAGCGCCGGTCCGTGTGGATGGAGTTGCCGCAGAGAATGCCCTCCCCCAGCGGGCAGTGCTCGGACACCAGCGCCGTCACATCCCGCTCGGCGATCCGCAGCGAGATGGGCGAGGAGCGCACCCGCGCCATCAGCCCGTTGCGCGTGTGCATGTCCCGCACCACCGGCTCCATCCGCAGCAGCACCTCCTCCGGTTGCCAGATGACGCGCTCGAACTCCGCCACGGGCACCAGGTCCGGCCCGGTGATGATGACGCCAATCTCAATGATGGCGCACGTCTCCGGGTCCAACCCTGTCATCTCCAGGTCCAGCCAGACGAAGCGCGGTTCTTGTGAAGTCATTGCGGGCCGACCCTACCACCTCGGGGCCATGCCTCCAGTCCCACACTCATCAGCGCCGTCACGGCCGGCTCAGATCCACTCGCCCGTGGGGCCCACCACTGGCACCTCCCGCCCCGGCGGGTTCTCCCGCGCCCGGTCCAGCAGCTCCCGGACCTCGAGGTCCGGGCAAGCAGGGAGGCTGTCGTACCAGTGCTCCACCGCCAGCAGCGTCCACACCGGGTGAAGGCACTGCACCTCGTCTGCCTCGAGCCGCAGCCTCTCCAGTTCCTCCGACGCGGCCACCGGAGCCGCCAACACCAGCCGCCGCAGGCCCTGCCGCCGCAAACCCCGGAGCGCCGCATACACCTCGACATCTCCCACGGAGATACCTTCCACCACGAGCAGCGCCGTGCCTGCCCCCGCCTCCATCCGGGGGTGTGCGCCCCGCAGGCGCTGGGCCTCGAGCGCCACCTCGCCCGCCTCAGTGTCCATCCACCGCGTCATCTCGGACGCGGGGGCGGAGACCGAGCGCACCATCTCCGCGTTCAGGAAGAAACCCTGTCCCTCCGCCACGGCCCCCAGCCTCGCCCCCGGGCGCCCGGGCACTTCGACGCTCCGAGAGACCCAGAGCTCCAGCGGCAGCCCCAGGGCACGCGCCACCTCATACGCGACGCGAACTCCACCGCCATTCATCCCGAACACCCGGGTGTCGTGGCCGCCATATGGCAGCAGCAGGGCCGCCAGACGTCGGCCCGCGTCTGCTCGATCTCGAAAGCGCATGGGTCCCTCCAACCCCTCCAACCCCTCCAAGGAAAAGCACGCCCCCGGTGCATTGCGTCAAAGGAGGGGCCAAAGGCTCTCCTGAGAGGACGCCCTCCAACCGGGCAGGCAATGCCTGTTCACGTCTTTACGAGATGGGCGAGGCATGACGCATGGATCGCATCGCAACAATTGAATGGTTCCTTTGGGCAAGCATGACCGGGCTTGCCAGCCCAGCAGGCATGCACACCTTCGTACAAGGGTAGATCCCCAGCGTCCCCGGTTCCCGCTATGAGCCCACCCTCCGCAGGTCCGGCCTCGCTCGCCATCGAGATGGTGCAGCACCCCAGCGCCATGAAGCCCGCTCGGCCCAGCGTCCTGCCCGAGCCGCGCGAGCCGAACCTCGTCCAGCACGCCCCTGTCTCCACGGACGCCGCGCTCCAGGAGCTCCACGCACGGCTCGCGTCGCATCCCCTCTGGGACAACCGGCTGCTCCAGGCCTGTCGGCGCGGCGTGCTCACACGCGAGGACTTTGCATTCATCTTCTCCCAGTACGCGCTGGTCACCCGCTCAGCGGCGCGCTTTGTCCATGCGCTGCTCGCGCAGTGCGACAGCGAGACGTGGTGCGCCCGGCTGACGCAGGTGCTCTGGGAGGAGGCGGGCGCCCAGCCACCGGAGAGTCGTCCCGCGGCTCTCTTCCGCCGCTTCCTACGGGACGGGCTCGGAGTGGACGCGGAGTCCATCCGCTTCCAGGACTCCACGCGCTACTTCATGCGCGAGTGCCTGGACTGGTGCCTGCGCTCGCCTCCGGGCGCGGCCAGTGCCTTCCTGGCGCTCGGGTGGGAGGCTCCCATCCCTCGGCTCTACAGCGTCTTCGTGGACGGGCTGTCCCAGGCTGGCGTCCCCGAGCGGCACCTGCACTTCTTCCACTGGAAGATGTCCGCGGACAACGCCCGCGCGAGCCTCCTCGAGGAGCTGATGCGCTCCCACGCGCACGAGCCGGGCTGGTTCGGCATGTGCCTGCACGCCATGGAGCGGGCGCTGGAGCTGCACGACCACTTCTTCCAGAGCCTCTTCGAGGCCATGCAGCACCGGCGGCTCGGTCCGCTGCTGGAGCGCATCCAGGCGCGGATGCCGCTGGCCCCCGAGTGCCCGGAGCCGCGCACTGTCCACCTGGGTGACTTGTCCGCCGTCGTCCCGTTCTATCGCCAGGCGCACAAGCAGCAGGGCATCGACTTCACCGTGGATCGAGTGCCCTTCCCCGGGGAGGCGCTGGAGACGACGTTGGTGCGCGTGGCGCCAGGCCACCGCAGCGAGCTCCGTGAGCACGCGCACGAGGTGGTGCTCGTCGTCCTCTCCGGCCCTGGCCGCGTGCACGTGCGCGGCACGGAGGTGGAGGTGAAGGCCGGGGACGCCATCTTCGTTCCGCGCTGGGCTCCGCACCAGGCCCACGCGACGGGACCAGAGCCGCTGGTGCTGCTGATGGTGACGGACCACGGGCTGACGCGCCGGGCCCACGAGGAAGAGGTGCTGCGAGCCGCGCGGCTCAAGCGCGCCACGGGCGTCGATCTCTGACTGTAGAGGATGAGCGCCAAGCCGAGGTAGGCTGCGCGGCCATGTCCGAGACCCTTTTGACTCAAGATGCCGAGGGAGTCCGTACCCTCACCTTCAACAGGCCCGAGAAGAAGAACGCCTTCACCCACGCGATGTACGAGGCCGCCGTCGCGGCCCTGGATCGCGCGGGCATGGATGCGTCGGTGCGCGTGGTGATGCTCACCGGCGCGGGCGGCACCTTCACCGCAGGCAATGACATTGGGGACTTCCTGGAGCAGCCGCCCGCGGGCGAGAACAGCCCGGTGTTCCTCTTCTTGCGTGCGCTGGTGAACTACGAGAAGCCGCTGGTGGCGGCGGTGGACGGCGCGGCGGTGGGGATCGGCACGACCATGCTGCTGCACTGTGACTACGTGGTAGCCACCGAGCGGGCGCGCTTCGTCATGCCCTTCATCAACCTGGGTGTATGCCCGGAGGGTGCCTCCAGCCTGCTGCTGCCGCGCAACGCGGGGATGGCGCTGGCCTCCGAGCTGCTGATGTTCGGAGATCCGTTCGATGCCGCCACAGCGCAGCGCGCCGGCTTCGTCAACCGCGTGGTGCCCGAGGCCCAGCTCCAGGAGGTGGCGGCCGAGCGAGCCCGTACCCTGGCCGCCAAGCCCGCGGAGGCGCTGAAGGTGACGAAGCGGCTGCTGCGCGAGCCGCTTCGCGCCGAGGTGAACGCCGTCCTCCGCCGCGAGGGCGCCGAGTTCCTCAAGCGCCTCCACTCCGACGAGGCGCGCGAGGCCTTCCTGGCCTTCATGAACCGCAAGGGCAAGTAGGCGCCCCTCCCTCAACCGAGCCCATCCCGGAAGTCCACCTCCATGGCCCACTCCGGGTGATCGATGAAGGGGTTGCGGTTGCCCTGGCGCTCGAAGATGGCCTGGTTGCGGTGGCGCTCATACAGTGAGGGCGGGTTCTGCTCGTGCCAGCTCAGCAGCACCGCGAGCCTGCTCTCCTCGTACTCGGTGGAGGTGCGGTTGATCTCCCCCGGGTAGCGCAGCATGAAGTAGAGCGTGGCCCGCGCCACCGCGCCCTTGCCGCTCATCGGCTCGAACTTGTTGCCCAGCCGCTTACCGCACTCCTCGCGCACCGCCTCCTCGAAGTCCGGGAAGTCGAAGTACGGCGTGTTGCCCCGGAAGCTGTTGCAGCCGGACTCGCACGCGAACAGGTGGTGCAGATCTCCCCGCATCGGCTCACGCTTGCCAAACCAGGACTGCGGCACCACGTGCTCGCAGTTGTACGGCAGCGCTGCCTCCAGCAGCTCCAGGCGCTCCGCCATCGCCTCGGCGCCCAGCACGCCCTCGGCGGCCAGCACCTCGCGGAAGTGCTCACCTCGCAGCCGGTCGATGCGTGCGTCCTCGCGGATGAGTTCCTCCGGATTGAACTCCTTGGCGGAGTAGATGCTGCGCAGCAGCCCATCCGGGTGCAGATCCACCCAAGGGTAGACCTGGCTCATGGGCGCGTAGCGCACCAGCGTGCGGTGCGTGCCGCGCACGAGCTCGCTGAGCAGCTCGTAGTCTGGGGCCTCACCAAGCTCCGCGTAGTAGCGCTCCTGGGCCGCGTGGGAGGCCGCCTCGTCGAAGTATGGGCGGCGACGAGCCCTCTCCAGCTCGGCGAGCGCCTCCTCCACCTCGGACCGTGCCTGTGTACCCGCATCGCTCACGGGCCGCCGGACCGGAGCCCCGCGTGCAGGCGTGACGAGGCGTGGCTCCACGACGACGCCCTTCCCGGGAACACCGTCCTCCGCCAGCCCTACCTGAATGCTCAAGCGCAGGGGCAGCGTCAGCGTCGCGCTGCCATTCGTGGGGGCCACGACACCCGGTCCCGGCTCCTGCTCCCGCACCACGGAAGCACTGTCCACCGTCACGGCGGTCAGCACGCCGCTTGCCGGATCCACCGTCGTCTCCGAGCCCTTTCCCCCACCGTCCAGCTTCACGCGCCGCGCCGAGGCCGACGCTGGCCGCCTCCGGGAGCCGGTGCGCGGGCGCGTGACGCCTCCGGAGCTCCCCATGGCCTCGAGCATCTCCGCGCGCAGCCGAGCGGCTTCAGCGGAGAGCGACTGGGCACGCAGGTGCCGCACGAGGCTGCTGACTCGCACGCCCTCGTTGGCCTTCCACGCGATCAGCGCCGGATCCATGCCTGTCTCCCAGGCCTCCCCCGACACCGTGAGGATGCGGCCATCCTCCGCCCGCTTAGGGACGCCCATGTGGTGGAGCGCCACCACCTCCCACTGATCGTTGAAGACGGGCGAGCCCGATGAGCCGGGTGCGGTGTCCGTCTGGTAGTGGCAGAAGTCCTCCAACAGATCGACCACCTGGTTCTCCCGCAGAGCGATCTGCTTGGGCTCACCGTTGGGGTGCTGGATGATGTTCACGTACTCGCCGATCAGCACCTTGCCCTGGGCCTCGATGAGGCGGTTGAAGCCGAACCCGCTCAGCGACTGGCCGTCGAGCGCCTGCGCCTTCACCGCCACCAGCGTGTAGTCGAGCCGCGCGTCCGTGAGGAAGAAGGCCCCCGGATCCAACGCGAAGAGGACCGAGGGCAGCGCCGTCCCGTCCACGCTCGACTGATAGTTGAACTCGACCTGGCTGTTGCCCGCCTCCGCCGCGCTGCGCAGCACATGGTTGTTGGTGAGCAGCAGCCGGGGCGACACCAGGAAGCCCGTGCCATAGCCGCCCAGCCGCCCGCGCGAGTCGCGGATGCGCACCCGCCCCACCGTGCGCGACACCTTCAGCCCTCGCTCCAGGAAGCACACACTCGTCAGGTCGCTGTGTCCCAAGACTCGCTCGTACACCAGCTTCGCGGGCTCGGCGGTGCCAGGGACGACGCGCGCGAGCACGCTCGCTGTGTCGGGGCACAGCTTGCCCTCCTCATCTTGGATTCCCAGCCGTCGCATCCGGGCCTGGACACGCTCCGGGGTGTTCACCTCCAGCGGGGTACGGCCCTCGTCATCGAGCTGGTGCAGCGTATCCTCGCGCATCCGCCGCCGCTCCCGATACCGCCGCTCCGTCTGCTCGAGCTGCCCCTCAACGCGCCGGAACCACGCCTCCTGCTTCACTTCCGCCATTGCTCCCTCCAGGCACAGAGCCCTCGTCAGGCTCGACGTATTGGAGAGGCATGGGCCGCGGATGTGACGGGGTGCCTAGAAGTCGATCCGGAGGAGCGGAGCGTAGGGGTAGATGCCCAGGGAGGGGGGATACTCCAGCGGGACGTCCGCCGCCTGGGTGAGGACCGGCAGCGGCCCCGTGCGCTTCACCGCCCCTGGCAGCATGTCCAGCTGCCAGCCGTCCTCGGTCAAGCGGAGATAGCCAAGGGTGGGCTCGCGCGTCTCGCCCGGCTGCAGCTCGGGGGTCGTGACGCGCTCCTCCTGTTCCAGCGGCGTCAAGGCAAACGTACGTCCCCCTGGAGCCTCCGCCGCGGCTGGGAGCGCCAGCAGGAGCGCTGCCGCAGCGGAGGCCGCGGTCAGACTCGCAAGCGCATTCCAGAAGCGCACCGATGCGGACGTGCTGCTCGCAGCCATGACTCGCGACCTCCTATCTAGAAAACACCCAGGAGGCAGGGAGGTTTCCCGAGGGTGGGTCGCCCGTACCTTGTGTGGGAGATCCCGGCTTCATTCCCGCCGGGGCCTCGCGGCAAGCACGCCTGCCTTCGGGAGGACGCCTTGTGCCCGGCTACTTGGACGCTGGCGCCTTCACCGGGTCCTTCGTGAGGAAGGCGTCGATGCTGGCGCTGTGGGCCTCCTTCTGGGCAATGCACAGGTCCATCACCTCCAGAACCTGGGACAGGACGCGGGGTCCTGCTTCGGTGCGCGCGTTGCGCTCGGTGAAGAACGACTCCACGTCCTTGCGGTGCTCCGCGTCGCAGTAGCCCGCGCCCACGTACGCCAGATAGCCGGCGAACTCCTCGGGCATGCGCGCGGCGAGCGCGTCGTAGTTCTCCTTCACGAAGCCGTACACCACGTCCCGCGTGGCCGGCTCATGCGCGGGGCCATACAGCACCCGCAGCACCTCGCGCGCGTCATTGGCCGGATCCAGCACCATCCGCAGCAACTGGCGCACTGCCTGCGGATCCCGGACGCTGCTCACGGCCCCGAGCAGCTGCTCGCGCACCTTGCGCTCCTGCTCCTTCTTCCACACCTCCAGGAGCTTCGAGGCGAGCTCAGCCCCGCTGTGCGCCACGGCCATGCCCAGCACCGGCGACACCAGCTCCGGGGAGATGGCCTTCCGGTCCTGAATCCACTTCGCGGCGAGCCGCTTCGCCTCCGCGACGAGCTTCGGATCTCCGCCCTGCCTCCCGGCCAGGTACAACAGCGTCGGGCGCATCAGGCGTGTGTCCTCGTCCTCTCCTGGGCGTGGGGCGAAGCCGAGCCGCCGGGCGCGCGGCCCGTACGTGTCCCTCAGGAAGCGGTGGTAGTCAGCGCGGCGTGCCTCGGACAGCATCCGCTCGTCCACCACATCCACCAGATCCGACGAGGCCGAGAACACTTGTCGATCTGGATCCTCCGCGAAGCGGGCTGCCAGCGCGAGCAGCTCCCCCATCGGCAGCGCCCCGGCCTTGGCCAGCGCGCCCGCGTCCCCGAGCAGCGTCACGCGCTCGGCGCGCGTCAGCTGCTTGTCCGCCACCTTCACCAGCTTGCGCAGCGCCTCGCCCGGCACCTCTACGCGGTAGTAGCCCGCGCCCTCCGCGTTCGGGAAGAGCCAGTCCGGGCAGGACTTCGCCTCGGGCAGCGGCAGCTCCGCGCGCTCCGTCTCCAGCACCGTGCAGGTGCGGCCCGTGGCCGAGCCCACCCCGTAGCGCACACACAGCGGCACTTTCCACGTGCGCGTCGCCTCACCCTTGGAGCCCACCGGCAGGTAGCGGCGCTGCCGGAGCAGTGCCTTGGGCGTCTGACCGGAGCAGTCCACGGTGGCGGTGACAATGGGCGCACCTCCTTGATCGAGGAAGGTGCCCAGCACCTTGCCCACGTCCTGGCCCGCCTCGGAGGAGAGCGCCGCCAGGAAGTCATTCGCGGTGGCATTGCCGCCCGCATGCTTGCGCAGGTAGCGCTGGATGCCACGCCGGAACACGTCCCGGCCCAGCCACTCCTCCGTCATCGCCAGCACCGCGGAGCCCTTGCCATAGGTGATGTCATCGAAGGCCGTGCGGATGTCGCCCGCGTTCTCGATGGGCTGGCGGACGCGCCGGGCCGTCACCAGGCCGTCGGAGTCCAGCGACCACGAGCGGTACTGCAGCCGCTGCACGGGAGCGTCCCACTTGGGCTGCCAGCCCTCGACGATGCGCGGGACAATCCACGAGGCGAAGGCCTCGTTGAGCCACAGATCATCCCACCACGCCAAGGTGACGAGGTTGCCAAACCACTGGTGTCCCAGCTCGTGCACCTGCGTGTTGGCGAAGCCGCGCTGGCGCCGGGGGGAGTCCTCATCTTCCTTGGACAGGAGGAGCTCGGAGTTGAACGTAACGAGGCCCGGGTGCTCCATGGCGCCGCCAAAGAGTGGCACCGCAATGGTGTCCAGCTTCTCGTACGGATACGGGATGCCGAAGTAGTCCTCGAGCCGCGCGAGGATCTCCGGCGTCACCTTCGCGGCGTAGGCGGCCTCGGCCGAGCGGCCCTTGGGGGTGATGATGCGCGTGGGCACCTGGTTGCGGCCCGAGGGCGCGGCCTGGACGAACTCGAAGGGGCCCACGCCCAGGGCGATGAGGTAGCTGGGCAGCGGCTGCGTGCGCGCGAAGCGGAAGGTGCGGCCCCCGTCCGGACGGGCCTCCTCGGAGAGCACCGGAGTGTTCGTCACCGCCACGTTGCCCGCAGGCACGTGGATTGTCAGCTGCCAGGGCACCTTGAAGCCCGGCTCGTCGAAGCACGGGAAGACGCGCCGGGCGCCCACGGGCTCGAACTGGGTGAAGAGGTACCAGTCTCCACGCTCCTGGGCGCGAAAGACTCCCTCGAGCTCACGGGTGGAGGCTACGGCCTCATAGGTGATGCGCAGGGTCGCGGGGCCCTTGGCCAGCGGGCTCGCCAGCGCGAAGCCGATGAAGTGTGCATTGCCCTCCACGGGCGTCACGGCGATGGCTGCGCCGTTCTGCGTCAGGGTGGCCTGCTTCACCGTGAGCGCCTTGCCGTTCAGCCAGAGGACGGAGGTGGGCTCGGCCACGTCGATCGCCACATCCACCACGCCCTGGAAGGTGTCGGCCGTGGGGTCCATCGTGAGCTCCGCCGTGTAGCCCGTGGGGCGCGCGGTGGCGGGCAGGCGCAGTGCCGGCGGAGTGGGCTTGGCCGGAGCTGCGGGCGTGGTGGCCTGCGCGGCTTGAACACCGGATGGTGCATCATGGATCGACGGAACCTGCGCCAGGATCTTGCCTTCCTCGCTGACTGCGTAGGTCTCACTCCATCCAAGCTCCAGCGCAACACCCCCGCATGCTTGCGCGTGATCGAGCACCACCACCAGATAGTAGCCGCCATGCCTCGTGACGTTGGCGCGCAGCCCCTTGCTCAATGGCGAGCACCCCGCAAGCTCCAGGGCGCGCTCGTGCTTCTCCGCTACCAGGTCGATCACAGGTGCCACAGCGAGCCACACGGGACCGTCCAGCTCCGTTACCGGCTCGCCCTCTGTGTAGCTTGGCCATTGGCCGCCTGCAGGCCACTGGCTGGACAGCTGTGCCCCGTGCATCGAGCAACCAGCTGCCAGGACGGCTGCGAGATGAAGCGCCGCAACGTTTCTCCACATCCGTGTGTCTCCTCTCAAATGCCACTCCCGCCAGAGCTACAATCTGGGCAGCAAGGCATCAACGTCCACAGGGTTGCCGCTGCCATCCTTGCAAGCAGGGTACTTGTTGGTGATACGGGCATCCAACTGACACCGTCCGATCAGCCTCCAAGCATCATCATCGTTGGTAGAGGCGAAGAACGAACTCGGTCCCGCGCTTTGCAGTCGATCATGAGCTTGAGCTTCCCGCCTATACCATGAGCCACCCTGGGCTCTGGAGTACCCGTCTCCAGCCCGGTGCCGAGCAGGTAGTCATTCGCAGCGGGCTGCCTGAAACAAGCGTGATTATGGATTCCGCCGATGAAGATCACGACGCGACCCGCTGTGTCCACATCGACGTACGGCAGGTATTTGCAGCGGCCGACCGTCGAACTCTGCGTCGCCGTCGTAAGCCGGATGTTGACTGTACCATCGTGCGCCACAACAGCCTGGATCCACGCACAGTACTCGTAGGAGCCGCGCATGAGCTTGCGCCTCCCCTCTTCACCGGGACGGACATCGCAGACGGTCGCTCCTTCGAGGGCGATCAACTCACGCATGGCCCTACGGAGCGGCAGCCATGGCAAGTCGATGGACCGTGGGCGCTTGCTGGGCGGGAGCGCGGTCATCGCTGCCGCAATACGATCAACGTCCACTGTGAGATGCATCCACGTCTTGACGCTCTCCACCTCGTCATCCTTGGGCCATGGGCTCGGCGCTCCGGACGTCGCACATCCCGCCAGCAAGCACATACCCGCCGCGAGAAGAGGAAGAGAGCGCATTGGCCGGCTTTACCAGAACTTAGGTTGGCAGGGGACCGGGCCGATATGGAGCGGGAGCAGCCTTGCCGGGCCGCTCGCTTCGGTGTGGAGTGTGTCCCCGTGTCTTCGCCCGCTACTGTGTCTGCCCCAACTGTCCACCCCATCCGGCTGACGTCCGCGCACTTGCGCCGCGTCATCGGCGAGCCGCCCGGTCCCCTCACCGGCTTCCTCGCCAACCTCGTGCTGCGCCCCATCTCGAAGCTCCGCTGGGGGACACGAGAGCGCCTCGCGCGCTTCCTGGGAGGGATCGCCTACACGCTGGGCATCCGGCGCCGCGTCGCATTGGAGAACCTGGCCCAGGCACTGCCAGAGCGCTCCGAGGAGGAGCGGCACTCCATCGCTCGCGGCGCGTACATCACCATGGCGCGCGCGGTGCTGGAGGCCCTGGCGGATGTGGATCGGATGCCACCGGGCTGGGAGCAGGAGGAGGTGGTCGGCGCCGAGGCCTGGCAGGCGCTCCAGGCGCACCTGGCCACCGGCAAGGGGGCGCTGCTGGTGACGGCGCACTTCGGCAACTGGGAGCTGCTGGGGGAGATCCTCATCCACCGGGGTATGGCGCTCAACGCGCTGGTGCGCCCACTCAAGGGCGCCCTCAACATGCGCATCGCGGAGAACCGGGTGCGGGCGGGCGCGGGGCTCATCTACCCGCGCGGCGCCGTGCAGGAGATCGTGGACGCCGTCGGCCGCGGCGAGTGCGTGTACATGCTGCTGGATCAAGGCATCCCCACGAAGGGCGTCTTCGTGCCGTTCTTCGGGAGGCTGGCCTCCACCACGCCAGCGATGGCGGTGGCGGCTCAGCGCACGGGGGTGCCGGCCTGGGTGGTCATGGGCGTGCGCGATGGCTTGCGCATGCGCGTGCACATCGAGGGCCCCTTCGCTCCTCCTCCCTCGCAAGAGGGCAAGGATCCCATCACCGAGCACACCACGCTCGTCACCGCCGGCCTCGAGCGCATCATCCGTCAGTACCCGGAGCAGTGGCTCTGGTTGCACCGGCGCTGGAAGTACGCGCCACCCCGGGCCGGTGCCTGAGCTGCCACACCCGCTACCGCGGCATGGCCTCCTCGGGGACGCCACGGAAGAGCAGGACGCGGTTCATGTACTGCACGTAGTCACTCTGGAACCGGCCAGAGCCCACCAGGAAGCCCTGGGCCACGAGGATGTTGGAGACCAGATCCCGCGACTCGGGCTTGATGTTGTAGACCTTGCCAAAGTACGTGCCCTTCTCCACCGACACGATGCGATCGGGCGTGCCATCCTGGCGGAGCAGCTCCTGCCCCTCCGTCAGACTCTGCGCCTGCACGAGCCGGCCATCGCTGATGATGACGGGGTGCTCGTTGGTGATACGCAGCGTGCCGCCCGAGGCGGTGGTGATCGTGAAGAGGATGTGCTCGCTGTCACGAATCTCCGTCGTGTAGCTGTAGACCCCATTCTTCTGAAGCTCGAGGTTGTCGAGCGTCGCGTCCGGGCTGAGCGTCATCAGATCCTCGCGCTGCTGCTGCATGGCATCGGCGATGCCAACCTCGCCCTGGCTGTACAGCAGCTTCTGCTCCGGCGCGTAGCAAGCGGACTCGCAGTAGGCGATCACGTAGAAGCTGCCCGTCCACCGGCTGGCGCCGTTCCTGTCCGTATAGAGGTTGCAGTCGGACAGTGCGGGGTGCGGGAAGAGCTGCGTGCCACCACCGGCCACCGTGGTGTTCTCGAACGAGGGGTAGAGCGGCCGGATCCGGGGCGACCAGTGAGACCATTTGTAGTACCCCGTCGTCGGGCGGCCAAACGGCTCTCGGAACACGGAGAATATCGGCGTCGCGTCGTAGAGGGCGTACGCGAAGTAGTAGTTCACGTTGTACTGATTGAGGTTCCCCGTGAATGCGTGGCCGGTATCGAACTCCTTGTAGTCCTTCGCCCAGGCGAAGTTCTGGTCGAACGCCTTGGTCGACGTGATGGTCGAGTTGGGCCCGGCGGGATTGAGGTTCATCAGCAAGCCGCACTGACGAGCCCACTCCGCCCGCGCAACCGCCTCCTCGGGCTCAAGGTTGTCC
>Ga0247825_10000717_pt1 | contig 21336 bp, 23 predicted proteins | sample 13C_Vanillin_Day_FD_194413 | JGI IMG/M metagenome (GOLD analysis project Ga0247825, IMG submission 194413) | Soil microbial communities from agricultural site in Penn Yan, New York, United States - 13C_Vanillin_Day48 | ecosystem: Environmental > Terrestrial > Soil > Agricultural land | place...
GAGAGAAACTGAAGTGGGGCGAACGTGGAGGAAGGGAGTAGATCATGACGATGCGTCGAACGATTCTTGCGCTGCTGGCGGCGGGAACCCTCTCCATCGTCGTTGCCGAGGCGCAGCAGAAACCGCCGGTCGTCACCTTTCCACGGATCTACGTGTTCGAGGCAGGCAGCATCAAGGGCCTCGACCCGAAGCTGTTCAACTTCACACGTGAAGAGCTGAAGGAAGTGGACTTCGTCAACATCGCCTATCTGATCGTGCACCCCAAAGGCACGATCATGTTCGACACTGGTGGCATCCCGGACAGTGCGTTCAAGCCAGGCGGCGGCACGGTGACCGAAGGGATCATGTCGGCGACGAAACCGCTCAAGCCGCAACTCGCGGCCATCGGCTACAAGCCGTCAGACATCCGGTACCTCGTGCTCTCCCACTACCACTCCGACCACACGGCCAACGCCAACGACTTCGCCGGAGCAACGTGGATCGTTCAGAAGGCCGAACGCGACTTCATGTTCGCGGACAAACCTCAGGGCATCATCCAGCCGGCGCAGTACAGCGCGCTCAAGAACACGAAGACGACGGTGCTGAACAACGAGGACCTTGATGTGTTCGGCGACGGGAGCGTAGTGGTTATGTCCACGCCGGGGCACACGCAGGGCCATCAGGTGCTGTTCGTGAAACTCCCAAAGCGTGGACCCGTCGTGTTGGCCGGCGACCTGTATCACTACCCGGAGGAGCGCGCGACCGGCAGGACTCCGACGTTCGAGTTCAACGCCGAGCAGTCAGCGGCAGCGAGGAAGAAGATCGAGACGTTCATCAAGCAGAACAAAGCCGAGCTCTGGATCGAGCACGACATCGCGACGCACGCGAAGCTGCCGAAGGCGCCAGCGTTCGTTGAATGAGCACCTAGGGGACGACGACGCTCGTGCGCGTCTCGCCGCCTTCGACGCCGACCATCATCTGCGGGCCATAGTTGTTCTCCTGACAGATGTACTCGAACGTCTCCAGGTTGGGCGTCCAGCGCAAGGTGTACCCGCTCGTCCACTGCGCTGTGTAGGCACCTGGATCGTCGACCGTCAGTTCGTACTTCAGCGTGTTCAGGTCGAGTCGCGTGACGCGCTCGATCGTGTGAAGCCGGTCGGTGTGCGGCATGGCCCATCGCTCCAGCCACGCACTTTCGTCGATGCCTACTGTATCGATGAACAACGTGTCGCCCTCCCACCATCCGATTGAGTGGCCGAAGGCACTTGGCTCGACGCTCGTCGGATGCGTGCGTCCGTCGATGTAGATGACACGATACGAATGCGCGCCGCCCGTTTGAAACAAGTAGATCCGATCGGTGCCGGGAATGTTCATCAACTCGATGCCATATGCCGTTCCGAGCGATCGCGCGGCAGGAGACGGCTTGCACCGTGTATATGGCTCGTCGGCCAGATACCTCGCGTGCCGTGCATCGAGGAGCGCCTGTGCCCACGGCTGCAGCGGTATCTCTTTGAGATCGACAAAACCCGGCCGTGGACGGCCGCCAACCGATTCGTAGTTCTTTGGATTGGTCGCGAGCGGCTCGGCACCCTCCCACAAGCCAGTCGTGCCAGGCGCAGATCCGAGGTTGATCGTGCCGTCCGGCCAACGCGGTGCTGCGGGCGCGGGACGAGGCGGGCCGCCACCGCGACCCTGCGCACCCGCTGGTAGCGCGCTGAGCATTGTCAGGGCGCACGCGAGAAGAAGCGTCACCTTCATTCGGAACAGGCTAACGCATTTGGGACGACGTGCGCGTCGAGATCTTTTCTGGGCGCCGGAACACGCGATGCTCGATCTTCATTGCCGCGCATTCAGTTCATGCACGACAGCAGCGTCACATCTCGGAGCCTGTCCTCGAAGGAGGAAGATAGCCGGTCACAGTTGATGGCGCCGCACCAGATTTTGCGCGAGTCGTACGTGTGGCTGCGCGAAGCGGCGTAGTCGGTAGCCGAGTGTATTCGTACGGTTATGTAATTGGCTGGACGGTTGCATGATCCGGCCAAGTGCCAGCCCTTCGATCATCGACATCGCCGCCAGGCACGTCGTTTGCTCGCGGTGCGAAACATATCTTCGCCCATACGTCTGGTGCTGATCCTGCTCGTCGCGCTGGTGGCCGCCGCCTCGCTTCACGCATCCGAACGATCGGGCAAGAAAGCGTTCCAAAATGCCTGGGTGGGCCGCAGCGTTGTCGTCAAGCGCGCGCTCTATAGCGTCGTGTACGACGAGCGCAATCGTGTTCTGCCGCTCATCAAGCATCAGGACGAGTCAGCGGACTCACCGTGGTAACGCCGACAGGAACCTCTTACTACCAGTTTGACGCGAGACGAGACTCGGAAAGGGACATCATCGACCAGGATCCCAATGGCATCGTGTCAGCGATGCGGAAGCAGTATTTCCGCTCCATGCATCTCGATATCGGCACCGTCCAGGATGTCGAGCCGCTCATGCTGGTGCACTACTCGCCTGGCGTGGCGTTGATCGTGAGGAAGGTTCAGATCGACCGGGATCGCGTTCGCCTCTACTTCCACAAGGACGGAGAGGCCGAACTCGCGACCACACTGACGGTGAAGTTTCCGACGCCCTTGTCGAACGAGCTCACGGAATCGCCGCTGATCGATGACGCGATCACCCGATTTGTTATCCGGAAGTGACCTGGCGGGCCGAGGGCCTGGCACATCAGTCGAGCAGCTGCGATGTGTCCGGATGGCACGACACGCGAGATCGCGACCGAGCCTGAGCATCGCAAGCCGCAGAAAGCATTCTCGCGACGACGCGGCGGGATGACTGCGCCGAGGCGGATCGCCGATTCCGCCTGGCGTTCGCACAGCAGATCCCATCGCACGACGTCCGCACGACACGAGCGAATCTCTACCTCGCGCACGCAGCCCGAGGGCGCGAAGCGGTCGCGGACATGGAACAAGCAGTTGCAGAAGGTCCACTGTCCTGGGGCGCGAGCTGGGCACTGGCCGTTGCGTACCGGTCCGTCGGCAGAGACGCGGAGGCCGACACACGCTACGCGCAGCTCGCCGATATCGGTCCGTGGTCGGCCGTTCCAGCCGTCGTCCTCAGCGGCAATCATCTGGCGCGTGGCCAGATTCACGAAGCACTCGCGTTTGCCGAGACGGCGTATGCGAGGAATCCGGTACTGCCCGCCGGCATCGGGCAACTTGCCGGGATGCAGGCCCACAGCGGGAATCACGAGCGTTCGCACTGGTGAACCAGCTGCTTCCGGGAACGACGTTTGGCGCTCCCTTCGAGCTTGCGCTCTACTATCTGGCATCGGGTGACCTCGACCGATGCGCCGAGTGGCTGGAGAAGGCGATCGAACAGCGCGATCTCTGGGTGTCGTTTCTGCTCAACGTCGGGAACATCGGCGGGTCCACCCCGCGCTGGCCGCGGCTAGCCCAGTTGATGAACGTGACGCCGGAGCGGCCTATGACGTAACGATGCACTTGCACGCCCTATGTTGCGCCTGAGTAATGTGGACGACGTGGGCCGATGGCAGGTGGAGCCGCGGTCTAAGCCCACCCAACATCAGACACAATCGGCGGGAGGAATTGAAACAGTACCGCCGCTTTCTCAGTAACATTCGACAGGAGTACAAAGCGACGGCACCTATGAAAGTCTCCTAAGGTCAAGAGGGCCAGAACTACCATGGCTACCTGGGCATGTCACCGCTGGATCAGCGCCGTGCTCGTCATCACCGGGCTGGCCTGCGTCGCCAGTGAGACCCGCGTTCAACGCGGCGTGCGCGATTGGGACGCCGAGCGTCGGCGCATGGTTGATGAGCAGCTCCGGGCGCGCGATATCCGGAGCGCACGAGTGCTCGACACGATGCTCAGGGTACCGCGTCATCTCTTCGTTCCTGAGCCGCAACGGACCGAGGCCTACAGCGATTCGCCGCTGCCAATCGGACACGATCAGACCATCTCCCAACCGTATATCGTTGCGTTCATGACGCAGGCACTGGACGTCGCGCCCGGCCATCGCGTGCTCGAGGTGGGAACTGGCTCCGGCTATCAGGCGGCAATCCTCGGTGCGCTCGCGAAAGACGTGTACTCGATCGAGATCGTGGCACCGCTGGCAGAGCGGGCACGCGAAACACTTTCGGCCCTCGGCTATCGCAACATTCAGGTGCGCACCGGCAATGGGTATCTGGGTTGGCCCGAGCACGCGCCGTACGATCGCATCATGGTGACGGCGGCGCCGGACGAAGTACCAACCGCCTTGCTGCAGCAGCTCAAGCTCGGGGGCTTGATCGTAATTCCGGTGGGAACCGTGACCCAGGAACTGCGAATCTTGCGCCGCACCGTGACCGGGACAGAGACGCTGGGCACGCTTCCAGTGCGGTTTGTACCGATGACGAACAAGCCTGGAGGCTAATCGGCGCGTGCGGCTCCAGCGCCTAGGGTCGCGTGAAGTGTTTGCAGCCGACGTGGCACGCGCGATCATCGTTCGAGACCTCGCCCGGCGCAGCGCCACTCCGTAGCGAGACCGAGCTTCTTGTCGAAGCGCGACACGTCGCGAGCGGAGGGAGCTGATACGCTTTGGACTTGGAGCAGATCAGCGCTGCTCGGTGGCTCCGTCGCCTTTCATCCCACGGCTCGTCTCCGCCGCCGGCGAACAGAGTCATCCCGTCCCGATGCCGCGACGCCGCAGCCCGGCCGTGCTCTCAGTCGTCGTTGCGATGCTGGTCGCGGTAGAAGAAGTAGTCAGCTTCGTACGGGACGAAGGTTCGGCTCCCGACATTTACCGGCTGCGAACACCCGGTTGCCGGAGCGATCCCGCCCGCCGTGTTCAGCCGATGAATGTAGGTCGCCCCCGTCAACCTTCTGCCTCCTGTCGGTCCGCCCTCCGCTCCCACCACTTCGAGCAGGAGCCATGGGATCGCGCCCGGTGCAAGGAAGCCGAGATCAGAGGACGAGGCGATTGCCCTTGCCCACGCCGCGCTCGTATCGACGGAGTGCTGCCACGTTGCGCGCAGCGTGCCGGCCTCGTCAGGATTGGGGCTGAGAAAGTGGGTCATCATCTGCCGGGCGTCGTTGTGGAACAGCGTGGCTTGCGGACCGAACAACGTCCAGGCGAAGCCGGCGCCCGAGGGCAGGCAGATGTAGTTCTGAGTACCGAAGGCGTGACCAGCCAGGAAGAGCCTGTGGCCTGCGACAAGCTGCCGCGCCAACGTTGTACACGTTCCTGGCGCCGCGTCTCGGGAAGGAGGAACGCGTCCGTCCCGGATTCCTCGTCCCTTGCCGGCTACACGGGAGTCTTACCTCAGCCCCAGCGCCGCGCTCGTCAGGCCTAGACGGTTTCCTTGCACTGTCGCGACAACCTGGGCTACCGTGCACCCGATCGGCGCCCGCCGACGTGGAGGAGTTGTGATGCGCAATCGCTCTCTGGTTAGGGGGTTCGCGTTGCTGGCGACGGTTACGCTGGCACCGCTTCATGCGTCGGCCCAAGGTCGAGGATCGACTCCGGCTCGAACTCCCGATGGAAAGCCAGACTTCGCAGGCATCTATTCGTTCAGCACAGTCACGCCCCTCCAGCGGCCGGATGCGCTTGAGGGAAAAGCAACGCTCACCGACGAAGAGGCAGCCGCGTTCGAAGCGGCGGAGAACACGCGGCTCAACCGGGATCTGTTCGATCCCGAAAAGGGCCAGCCAAGCGCCGGCTATGCGCCGCGTGCCCAGGGCGGCGTGCTGTCGTACAACGAGTTCTGGTACGAGCGCGGCAACAAGCTGACCCGGGACAAGCGCACGTCGCTCATCGTCGATCCTCCTGACGGAAGAATTCCGCTCACGGATGCGGCGCGACGCAGGGTCGCAGAAATGCGCCAGCGATCGGACTCCGGTCTTGGCGACTCGTATGCAGACCGGCCTCTCGCCGATCGGTGCCTCCAAGGGTTCAACTCCGGCCCACCGATGACGCCAGGCGCGTACAACAACAACATGCAAATCGTGCAGTCGCCGGGGACTGTCGTGATCGTCAACGAGATGGTGCACAACGCCCGCATCATCCCTACCGATGGGCGCCCGCACACCACGCTTCGCCAGTGGTCGGGAGACTCCCGCGGCCGATGGGAAGGCGACACGCTCGTCGTCGAGACGATCAACTTCCGGCGCGAGACGAGCCTGCAAGGCTCCAGCGCGAACACGAGGCTGGTGGAACGCTTCACGCAAGTCGACGCCGAGACGATCAAGTACGAATTCACCGTCACCGATCCGACGATGTACACCCGGCCGTGGAGCGCGATGATCCCGCTGATACGAATCCGAGAACCGCTCTTCGAGTACGCCTGCCACGAGGGTAACTACTCGCTGCGAAACATTCTCGCCGGTGCGCGCAAACAGGAGAGGGAGACGGAGAAGGACGCACCGACCCGGTAGTCGGTCACCGCGACGGCATCCTTCGTGGGACGTAACTCGGTAACGTCTTGCAAGCAAGGCCTGCGGAAAGAGGTTGACCGCTGATCACCCGCCTACGACAATGACGGCCGACGTGTGCGAGAAGGCGCTGGAGCGAGTCCTTCGTGACAAGAACCAGCGATTGACGCCGTACACACCTACAATCGTTTGACTGAACTCCTTGAACGCGAACACAGGATCGTGCTGAGCGTGGACCAGCGAGTCGAACCACTCCATCGAAATGACGCCGCGGAATGCGCGGAGCTCATGGTCACGTCCGAACCGTGGCTGACGCTTCGACTGTCACGCGAAACGGCCATTGGCGTTCTCACCGATCCAGTGAAAGAGGTACACGCAATCCGCGACGCGAGTGGTGTCGCCGGTTTTGTCGTCATCGACATGCGTGGTCTTCTGCGCGGCTATGTGCAGATACTCTGCGTCCGGGCGGATTGTCGTCGGCGCGGGCTTGGATCGACACTGTTGCGGTGGGCCGAGGATCGAATTTTCCGCGACAGCCCGAACGTGTTCATCTGCGTGTCATCTTTTAATGCTGGTGCTCGGCGACTGTACGAGAGACTTGGTTTTGAGTTGGTGGGAACGCTTCGAGAGCTACTCGTTCCGGGACACGATGAACTGCTCCTTCGCAAGACCAAAGGAACTTGGGAAGCTTTTAAGGAAACGTCGGCCTAACAACTGCTTCACCTGACAGCACCGGACCGCGCTCACCAGCGCCCCCGCGCGGCGTCTCCGCTGTTTGGGATCAGTGAAGTACGCTCGAATTCGCCGGGTGGTCACTGACGAGCGACGAAACTCGCCCGCAGCGTTTCTCGATCGACGACGCGAAGAAGAAGCTCGCGGGAATCTCTGCCGGGTGGAGAATTACGAGCCGCTCGCCTTCAGGCTTGGCGGGGCTGGCGACGAAGAAGTCTGTACGCATCAAACGTCCCGGCACACACAACGGTTGGAGATACGGGCGGACTCGTCGTCGGCGGCTGGTTGCGGACGGCCATATCAACGCTTTGTCATTCGGCGCGGCGGCGCTCGCAAATCTTTTCGAAACAAAACGGGCGCGAGCGACGCCCTCACAATCACTGAGCGCTTTCGCCAAACGAGCTGAGACTCTGAGTTATCGTGACGACGTGCGGCTGATTGCCGGCGCGTGTACGCTAGCACTGCTGACCGTCTCCGTAGGAGCGCAGACGTTTCGGCTCGGCGACGTCGTTGCCCGCCTGGATGGCTATCTCCAGGGCTATGAGGATCGACTGGCGAACGTCGTCGCGGAAGAAGTGTACCGGCAGCGGATCGAGCAGGGGCCGACGAATGGCCGTTTGACGACGTCACGGATGCTTCGCTCGGACTTTGCGCTGACGCTCACCTCCGAACGCAACCGCTGGGTCGGATATCGCGACACATTCGAAGTGGGCGGTGTTCCGGTGCGCGACCGCGATGAACGCCTGGAGCGACTGCTGAGCAGCGGCGAAGTCAGACAAGCGGCCCGCATCGCAGAGCAGAACGCCCGGTTCAATCTCGGCGAAGATCTCATCAAACGCAACATCAACATCCCGACGTTTGCGCTGGAAATGATGAACCCGCGGATTCGGGACCGTTTCCGGGTGCGCCGCACGGGCGCCGACGTTCTCGATGGCCGTCGGGGCTGGCTCATCGAGTTTCGCGAGAGGGAGCGTCCCACGATAGTGCGTACCCCGGAGGGGCGCGATCAGGCCTCGCGCATTGTCGCGCTCGTCGACATCGAGACTGGCGAAGTGCTCCAGACCGTCCTGACATGGGAGCGCGTGAAAGGGTCGATCGCCGTGTCCTACGGCCACGCCCCCGGCATTCCGGTGCCCGTGCCGATCCGCATGACCGAGCGCTTCGTCACACGCAGCGGCGAGCTCGTCGCCGGCGAGGCGACCTACGCCAACTTCCGACAGTTCGAGACGAGCGCACGGATCATCCCGTGAGATGACCGCCGAGCGGCCTTCTGGAACCGACGAACGTTGATCGATTCGGACACTCCGTCGCCGAAATACCCGTAGTAGCGTGCTTTAAATGGTGGCGTCCCCACCAGGATTCGAACGGCGGTCACTGCGATGTTTCTCGGCGCCTCACCGCCTCGGTGTGTCGTGATCGCTCGCGCAAATGAAGGACGCTCGAATTGGCCGGGTGGTCACTGGCGAGCGACGAAACTCGCCCGCAGCTTTTCTCGATCGATTCGATGACCGCGCAGATACACGCTCGAGATCTTCCTCGTGTTCGTGATGTCGTCGAGCGGGTTCGCATCGAGGACGACGAAGTCCGCGCTCTTGCCGGCCGCGACCATTCCCAGATCGTCGAGGCCGAGGATCTCGGCTGACGTGCGTGTCGCCGCGACCAGCACCTTCGCCGGAGGAATGCCCGCCATCACCATGTTCTCCAACTCGGCGTGCATCGTCCAGCCGATGAACTGATCGCCCTGCTGCCCGCCGCCGTCGGTGCCGACGCCGATCTTTACGCCCGCAGCGCTCAGTTGTGAGATGCCGCGAGCCAGTTGATCCCACGCCTCCTGCGATCGTTTGAGCGGCTCGGGATCCCGCTGCGGGAAGCGCCCCTGCAGCCGCTTGATCTGCTCGGGCAGAACCGTTTCGAGGATGAGCCGGTGAACCGGGTTGAGCCATGGCGCATAGACCGCGCGATGTGGCCCGCCCAAGGCCGACAGTACCGCGGTATTCGGATGCTGCTTGAACAGCGAGACGAGCTCTTCGTCTGTGTCGCTGATCATGTGCGCGAACACGTCGACACCTGCGCGAAGCAGCTCCTTCGCATCACGCAGGTCAGTCGCGTGCACGGCGACTCGCAGCTTGTTCTTGTGCGCTTCGTCGATGATGGCGCCATAGAGCTCGGGCGTCAACTTCTTGATCGTGCCGCCCCGATCGTCAACCCACGTCTTGATCAACCTGACATTACGCGGGACCAGCTCCTGCACCGACGCGCGTGCGCCTTCCGGCGTGGTCACCGGGAACGCCGCCTGCCGCATGTTGTCAGGACTGATCTCGACCAACGGCGCCAGCCCGCGACCTGCAGTCAGGAACCTCGCAGCGTCGGGATACTTGCCAGCGAGGATGTCATCGCGAATCTGGAACGGCAGCTCGCCGAAGTCGCTTCCCATCGACTGGCTCGCGGCCACGCCGAAGTACGCGAACCGGTGCATGTGGTCGAGGATGTTCTCTCGCGTGTAGTTGACCGCCCCGCTCGTCAGGTTCTTCATGTAGCCGATGTGCGAGTGCCCATCGACGAGTGCAGGAATGACGGTTTTGCCGCTCAGGTCTACGCGAGCGGCGCCGGAAGGCAGTTGAATCTCACCTCGTCGTCCCACCCGTGTGAATCGCGCGTTCTCGACGAGGAACGCGGAGCTCTCGATCGGCGCGTTGCCGTCGCCGACGATGAGGCGCGCCCCCTCGTAGAGGGTGGCGCGCGCAGCGGCTGGTTGCTGGGCGCCTGCCTGAGCGAGCCAGACGAAGGCGAACAGACAGGCGATGCAAATCGTCGAGTTCCGCATCCGAGGCGAGGTTACCTTTTCTTGGCGGGTATGTCGCCTTCGACGATCGTGACCACGAAGCCCGTGACCTGGCCCTGCGCGTCACTTATGAATCGCACCGGTCCGCCAACCGGCGGATAGATAAACACCGTGTCGGAGTGAGGAATCACCGCCTGCTTCCCTCCCCCGTCAGCCATCTCAATCTTCAGCTCATCGTCGTCGAGCGAGACGGTCCAGACGCCGAGCATCGGGACGTCATAGATACCGACGTAACGCGAGAGGACGTCGCGCGACACCTTCGTGGCTGCGCTTCGGTCATCGGACGCACGTCCGACGAGCCGCGGCCGATCCTTCTCGTTCTCGAGGCACACGTACTCGAGCAACTCCGTATCAGGCACGAGATTGACGTCAACGTCGATCGTCCAAGGCTTGGTGTACGCCTTCGGATCTTCGAAAGTGATAGCCACCTTCATGTGACCGAAATCCGTTCGGCGGAAGCGCTCCGTCATGCGCAGCGCTTCACTATGCGGATGGCCGGTGAAGTCGAGCCAGGTCTTGTCGTTGTAACCGGACGTCTCGACGATGAGTGTCTCTCCTTCCCAACGCGCCACGGAATACCCCATCCAGGTCGGTGTGGGATCGACCGGCGGCTTTCGTCCGTCGCTGAAGACCTGGCGCACGGGGCTCGTCTCGTAGAGGAAGAACGAGACGTAAGGCGTCTGGACGATACGGAACGGTTCGAGTCCGGCGAGACCGGCCCGGGGCCCCTCCGGTAAGCAGTTCACGGCCGGATCTTCGTGACCGTACGTCGCCGAGCGCGCTTCGTACACCTTCTGCGCCCAGGGCAGCATCTCCACGCTCGTGATGTTGGTCGTGTATCCGAGCCCGTTCATCGCCCAGATACCCGACAGGTCGGGCTTCCCATCGGACGCGCGTGGGGTCGGCGCGGTCAGGTCGGGTTTCCCATCTGCGGTCCGGGGAATCCCAGGCGTCGGATGGTTGATCCACTGCGCCCCGGCTGGGTTACTGACAGCGAAGACGACGGATATCGCGACAAGGGTCGGCACCAGAAAACGAAATCTCATGTCACTACTCCCTAAGTAGGAACAACGCCTACAGGGGTGATGCCGGAACAGCCTTCGGGTATACGTGAGGCGGATTGGATGAGATTATACGTGCTTCGGATCGTGAGTCCCGGAGAGACCCATCATGAAGAACCGCCGTTTCGGCCTGGCTGCATTCGTCGCCATCCTCGTCGCGCTTCCTGGCGTCGCGCGCGCGGCCGACTATCACCATGTCCACCTTGCATCTCCGAACGTGCCTGAAGCCGTTCAGTGGTACATCGCGAACATGGGCTGTACGGCGATGAACCGGCCCGACGCCTGTCAGATCGGGACCACCCAGTTGATCTTTGCGAATCGGAAGCCCGACGCCGGCAGCGAGGGATCCGGTGCCGATCACATCGGATTCTCGTTCGCCGATCTGCCAGCGAAGATACGCGCGTTTCAGGCAGCGGGCGTCAAAGTCGTTACGCAGCCGCGCGACGTGCCCGGTCTCTTCAAAGTGGGATTCATCGAAGATCCGTGGGGCACCCGCATCGAAGTGGTCGAAGACAAGGAGACCCTTGGCTTTCATCACATCCATCTGATCTCGGCGAACCCGGACGCGACGCTGAAGTGGTATCAGAACGTCTTCGGCGGCCAGAGCGACAGGCTCAAGGGGCGCATGGACGGTTTGCGCTACGGCTCGGTGTGGCTTCTCATCGACAAGGTCAACGAGGGATCAACGCTTGCGGCCACACAGGGTCGCTCGATCGATCATCTCGGCTTCGCCTTCCCCGACCTCGACGCCGCCGCAGCGGAGATGAAGAAGAAGGGCGTCACGTTTCAGACAGAGCCACGTCCATTTACGAACGCCGCCGGTCAGAACATGAAGATCTCGTTCGTGGTCGGTCCTGACGATGTCCGCATCGAGGTCGTGCAGCCGAAGGCGTAAGAACGATAGGAGGCATACATGTCGATCGTCGATGATCTGGTCGAGAATCTCGTTGAACGGAACGCGGTGAAGTTGAACGGTACGCTGACCATCTCGCTGGTGGACGGCGGACTCGCGGTGAAGGGGCGCCTCTACTCGACCCTCCGGGATCAGAAGAAGGGCAAGGACCTCCTCAACGTGGACATTCCAGTCGACGCGCAAGTCAGAGTTGGCGACGTCGTCATTCCTGTTCCGCAGATCAAGTAGCTCCAGCACATATCCACTGAACACGCTCGCACGAGGCAGCCCCACATGTCTGATGTGAAGACGTTTGTCGATACGGTCGGGAAAGACGTCACCACCGTTGCCGCTCCCAGAATCGAGTCGCTCGCCACCGGGATCAACGACAAGGTCCTGAACACGTACGGCCCGCGCGTGTCCGCGTTTGCCAACGAGCTGGTCAAAGACATCATCAGCGAGCAGTCAGCGACTGTTCGCGACTTCGTCACGGCACTCATTCAGGAGCTCTGCCAGCGGTATCGTCCAGAGCTCGTTGGAGACGTGCGTGCCCACATCACGCAAGGCGGCCTCGACCTGACCGGCCAGGGCGTGAAGCTCGATCTCAAACGTCAGGACACCGGTGCCGTCGTCGCGTCGCTCGACATCCCTATCGCGATTCGCATCAACGTGAGCGACCTGGCCGTGACCCTCAAGGACACGACGATCAAACTCGACGTGGTGAAGTAATCAAATCCAAATCGAGGGCGACATGAACACGCTGCTGCAGGACATTCGCTTCGCCATCCGCATGTTGTGGCACGTCCCGGCGTTTACGCTGGCGGCCGTGAGCACGCTCGCTCTCGGCGTCGGAGCCACGACGGCGATCTTCAGCGCGGCCAACGCGGCGCTGCTCAGGCCGCTGCCGTACCCGAACTCGCAGGATCTGCGGACGGTGCGCACCATGTTCACCGACGGCAACGTGACGAGCGGCCGCGTCGCCCCAGTAGAGCTGACCAGGCTCAACGATCGCTCGCTGCCGATCGAGCGTGCGGCAGTGTCGGCGAAGTTCGACGTCACACTGCTTCTTGCGGACAACAAACCGCGCGCCGTCATCGCACACGGCGTCAGCGACGGTTTCTTCGAGCTGTTCGGCCTGCCCCACACGCTCGGGCGCGGCTTTGTCCCCGAGCACTATCAGGCGAACGGGAGCCCGGCTGTCATCATCTCTCATCGCCTGTGGCGCGAGGTGTTCAGCAGCGACCCAGCGATCGTCGGCAAGCCTCTACGACTGGCCCAGGGAAATCTCAGTCCAACGATTGTCGGCGTCGCCGCTCGCGATCTCGACGTGCCCCAGGGAAACGACATCTGGTTCACGATGCGCCTCGAGCCCAACAGCGTGGCACACAGCTTCGATGGATACATGCGGGTGCGCCCCGGCACCAGCGACGAACAGCTTCGCAGCACGCTCGAAGTCGTGGCGCAGGCGCTCGGACGCGATTACCCGGGGCCGGAGACAAACCGCGCGTTCATCGTCACGCCGTTCGTCGATGCCATGGTGGGCGATCTGAAGCCCACGCTGATCATCGTGCTCGCCGCGACGGGACTTCTTCTGCTGCTCGCCTGTGTCAACGTGACCAACCTGCTGCTCGCACGTGGAGCAAGTCGCGTGCGCGAGATGGCCGCGCGTGCGGCACTCGGCGCGAGCCGCGGCCGCCTCGTGCGTCAGTTGCTGACAGAGTCGGCCGTGCTTGCCGCAACTGGTGCGATCGCGGGCCTGGCGCTCGCCTTCGTCGGTGTGCGAGCGCTGCTCACCTACGGCGCATCGAAGCTTCCCAGGCTCGAGGCGGTTTCGTTCGACACATCCGTCTTCCTCTTTGTATTGCTCACGCTCGTTGCGAGCGCTCTGGTGGTCGGGATTGCGCCGGCATTTCAACTCGCACGAACCGGCCTCGAGACGTTGCTCAACGAGAGCGGCCGGTCGGTTCGCGGCAGCCGGAATACGCACCGCACGCTGCGCGTGCTGATCATCGGCGAGATCGCCCTCGCCATCACCCTCGTCGCCGGCGCCGGATGGGTCGTCAAGAGCTTTGCGAACCTGCAGGCGATCGATCCGGGATTCAACTATCGAGGCCGCCTGGTCACGCACCTGACGCTGTCGTTCTCGCGCTTTCGCAACCCGGGAGAGGTGACGACCTGGACGCGCACGCTGTTCGAGAACGTCGGCAGAATCGAGGGAGTGACTGCCGTCGGCTCGTCATCAATGTTTCCGACGCGTGCCGACACCGACGCAACGCCGCTCGTCCATGTCGAAGGCGTCACGACACCGCCTGTCGTATCGAGACGACGGGTGGTCAGCGCTGGATTCTTCAATGCGATGGGCATCCGCATGCGCCAGGGCCGCGGCTTCACAGACGATGACCGCGCGACGAGTGCGCCAGTGGCGATCGTGAACGAGAGCTTTGCGCGCCGATACATGCCAGGCATGGATCCCTTGAAGGGGCAACTCTCCTTTGGTTTCCCCACCATCCCACCGCAAACACCGCGCGCGGTGGTCGGGGTCGTGAGCGACGTCAGATATGCGTCGCTCACCGCGGACTCCGAGCCCGCCTTCTACGTTCTGGCGGATCAGTCCCCGATGTTGCAGATGTCAGTGGCGATCGCGACGTCGCTCGCCGATCCACGTGTCGCCGCCGACGCCGTCCGCGCCGAGATCTCGAAGGCCGATCCAGTGCTCGCGTTCGAAGTCGAGCCGGTGGAAACACTGGTGGCATCCACACTGAGCCGGCAGAAGCTCGGGATGACGTTGATGCTCGTGTTCGGCGCGATGGCCGTAACGCTCGCAGCGATAGGAATCTACGGCGTCATCGCGTATGCATCGGCGGAGCGCAGCCGTGAATTTGCAACGCGTATGGCTCTCGGGGCCTCTTCGTCGAATGTGTTCTGGCTGCTCGCGGGGCAGGCGCGCGTGCTCGCAGTGGTCGGAGGCGTTCTTGGTGTCGCCACGGCCTACGCGACGGGACGACTTGCCTCGTCGTGGCTCTACGAGGTGCGCGCGTTCGATCCGATGATCCTCGCCGGCGCGTTTGTCATCGTCGTGGTGGTGACCGTGTTCGCCACGGTGATACCCGCACGGCGCGTGTCGCGGACGGATCCCGCGAACGCGCTGCGAGCAGATTAGTAGAGGCGGATCAGCGCGGCGCGACGCAGCTGAAGTTCGCTGCCTCGTCGATGCTGCCCTGCCCCTTGTAGCGCGCGACCTGCGGATACGGGCACAGCGGACGCGTGCGCACGACCTTCCCGTCAGTCACCTTGCTGGCGATCAGTTGCTCCGGGGCCGTGCCCTTCTCCACCCAATCGATCACGGCGGTCACAGCATCATTGCGATCGGGGCCGACACCCCCACCGCAGTGCGCCATGCCCGGCACCATGAAGAGCCGGACGAACTCAGTGGTGTCCTTGCCGTTCTTCGCGACGACATTCTCGTAGTACTTCACGCCCATCAACGGCTGGAGAATCTGGTCCGCCCAACCGTAGGTCATGATCAGTTTGCCGCCGCTCTTGCGGAACTTCGACAAATCCGTTTCCTTCGCATCGGCGAGCTTGCTCCAGCGTTCGACTGTCTTCGCAGCGTGGTCGTAATCGAGTTTCATCGTGTCGTATTCCGGCTGCGGCGGATCGAGAACCAGATACCGCATCACGCCCTCGGCGAGGTTGAAGTCTGCGGGCTTGGCGCCGGGCTGCGCCGCGACGATCGCATTCGCCCATCCAGTCGCCGTCACGCCATTCGGACCGGCGTTGAGCGCCTCGCTGCCAACCATGAAGCCAGGGAAGAATGGCTTGCCGTTGCTCACGGGACCGCCGTAGACCTTATTCAACGCCGCCGCCTGCGCAGGCGTCAGACAGTCGGCCGTATCGGCTCCGGCCTGACACGCTGGCACATCACGCACCGGATCGAAGCTGCACTTGCGCGGGTCGTCGATGAGTCCGTCCTTCAGGCCATCCACCTCGTCGCACTTCGCCATCGCCTTGTCGGCCACGAGCTTCATCTTGTCCAGAGAGACCGGCGCCTCGCTGAGTGCCTTCTGATTCCAGATCGCACCGATCGTGAAGCCCGTCTGATCGACCCACGGCGCATTGGCGACGATGCCGTCGAAGTCATCGGGGAAACGCTGTGCCTCGAGCAGCCCCTGACGGCCACCGTTCGAGCAGGAGTTCCAGTACGAGAACTTGATCGGTTGCGAGTAGTAATCCGTTGCCACGGCCTTCGCGGTTTCCGCGGTCACGTGCACCGCGCGATACGCGTAGTCGATCGCTTTCTGCGGATTGCTGAGGATGAACGACCCGCTCGGTTCCTTTCGCGCGTCGTGGCCGGTGTTGGTGCGCGCCATCACGAAGCCGTTCGTCAGCGCTGACGTCCGATCGGGGTTCGTCGGGCCGTCGAGCGCATCACCGGCGAGGCCGCCGTTTCCCGTCATGTAGAAACGCTGATTCCATCGATCGGGCAGGTTGATCTCGAACGCAACCTCCGGAGAGATCGTCCCGACGACGCGACAGTGCTGCGGTGTGTCCGCCGTCGCAGGAACCACGCGCGCCTGGATGGCGACGATGTCCTTTCCTTTGAAGGTGGAGAGACTCTCGCAGGTCTTCTTGGGCGCCGAGTCGGCAACGCTGTAGTTGGCGACCGAGCTCTTAGCGTTGGCAAATGCCTGCGCCAAAGCCGGCGAGGCGGAGGCCACGATTACGGCGAAAGCAATGAGGATGCGCATATATGGCCGGCATTCCATCTGACCGCGCCCGGCATGTCAAGGTACGCCCGAATCGACTATCTCTTCACCCCACTTCTGCAAGCAGCCACCTGATGCGCTCGTGTCGCATCCGCTGGTCAGTCCCGCGAAGATGTTGCCCAGTTCGTCGGCCGCCATCCCCTCAGGCTCCGTGCCTGGAATGAAGTATCGAAGCGAGCCGTCCTTTGCGCTGCCGATCCGAATGCCTCGGCGCCAGCCGGGATTGCGCACGGCATTGCCCCCACCTTCCGGGGCCTGAGGCGGGCCGCCGATCGGGCGGCTCGATTCCGAGTCGGCCACGATCAATGTGTCGTCCTTCAGAATCGCGACGCCACTCGGCCGGCCGAAGTGACGCCAGTCGTCGATGAAGTTCATGTCGCGACCGAAGATCTGCACGCGGTTGTTCGATCGATCCGCGACGAAGAGGCGGCCCTGCGAATCGAACGCGAGCGCATGCGGTCCCATGAACTCGCCCGGACCCGAGCCGAGCTTGCCGAATTCGGAGACGAACTTTCCTTCTTTCGTGATGCGTACGATCCGGTCGCCATCCTGCTGTGCGGTGGTCGGCCGCGGCCAATGTCCATCGGCAAGCACGATGTCGCCGTTCGGTGCGATGGCGCGGGCAGTCGGGCCGATGAACGTGTCCTGGCCGGCCCGCGAGACGCCGGCCTTGCCCAACGTCAGCAGCACTTTGCCTTCGGGACTGAACTTGAACATCTGGAACCCGCGCCCGATCGTGTTCGGGTTGTCCTGAAAGGGTCCGCTGTCGCCAGCCCAGAAGTTGCCGTCGCGATCCTGGCAGAAGCCGTGCGCCTGCACGAACATCTTGTCGCCGAACCGCTTGGTGATATTGCCCGACGCATCGATGTGCAGGATCGGCGGCTCGGATCGATGATGCAGCCACGTACCGCCCTTGCCGTCTGGGATGATGCCGATCGCCGCGCCCGAGCGAATGTCTCCGAAGAGCGGCCAGTTCTCGGTAATCCGGTAAGGATTGACCATCGCGCTTGGAGGCTCCGGCGGCCGCGGAGCGGGGCCTCGTCCGCCGCGCGCGCCCTGGCCGGCGACGCTTCCCTGCGCGGCGACCGCACCTTCGCGCTCCCATGCGGCGACTGCGACGCAGAGAGCAACCGCTACGCTCGCAAGAATCTTCCGTGTCATGAGGATTACTTCCTGATCGCTGGATGGACGTATCCCGCCGGCAGCACGTGGGTAGGATCGGGCCGCACCGCCAGATAGTCGATCCCGGTCGTCACATCGTCGAAGCCGTGATAGACGCCCGGCGGAATGATCACGACATCGCCCGGTCCGACCTTCCGCTTCTGTGCGGGCGTCTTGAAGGTTCCCTGACTGCTCGGACCAACGGCGACCTTCACGATCTCGCTGTCGGCCGGCGTCGGTCTGGCGTTGATCACTTCACCACCGGTGAAGAGCGTGCCAGTGCCCGAGATGATGTAGTACACCTCGGTGATGTGCTCGTGCATGATCGCGCCGACTGGAGCCCCCGGCTTCGTCGGGGTTCGCCGAAGCACGCCCACTCCGACGTTGTAGTTCCCCATGTCGACCGCGGTGATCAGTCGGTCCGCACTCGCTGAAGGAGCGCTGAGGACTGCCTGGATCTGAGCGGCCGTGATGTCAGTAGCGAGCACGGGCTTGGGGGCCTGCGTGAACGTGACAGCCTGCGCGAGCACGACCAGGCCGGCGATGGTTCCAACAATAGTCCGCTGCATAGTTTTCCTTCCTCTGACGATTCGTCGCACTTCGAACCCGGCCTCAGCCTCCTAATAGTTCGTATCGAATCGGATATTGAGCCAGGTAATGCTGCCCTTGACTCCGCTCACGCCGTGCGGAACTCCGGCTGGAATGAACTCGACATCACCCCGGTTTGATCGGGTGCGTCTCGCCGCCGATGATCTTGCCCTTCTCCAGCGTTCCGCCGGTCGTCAACATGCCCGACCCCTCAGTGACCACCCAGACGTCAGCCGTATTGGGATGCACGAGGCCGGTCTCCGCATCCGTGATGCGTCGAATGTTCACGTTGTAGCGCCCGCCTTCGAGCATGCGAAGCGTTTGGCGCTTCTTGGCATCCATGTCCGTGTAGTACCCCTTGAGGGTCTCGAGCGGAATGCTGACTGTCTTATCTGTCGGAGCAGCCTGCAGGATTGTCACTGCCCCTTCGCCGCCCCGTCCCCGGCCGCGACCCTGTCCTTCCTGCCCGGGCGCCGCTGCCTGGGGCGCGCCGCTCTGGCCGATCGCCACAGCGCTGCAAGCCACGATGATTCCCAACACGATGACGTTCAGAGCGCGCATGTGTATCACTCCTCTCCGTTTCCCTCCAGTCGCTGACCGCGCATGGAGCACAGTGCGACGGGCGATGGTGCGATAGTACGACGTGCCGTCCGACTGGACGACGGTACAACAGTGGAGCGTAGGACTTGCTACCTAATCCGGGTTATTCGTCGAGGAGAGCGAGCGCTTCAGTTGGAGCGCGATACCTCAGAGTGGGTAGTGCGGCGTGCGTGACAGACAGCTAAAATTCCGCGCCCGCTCGCACTCGAACGAGGTGATGTGTCGGTCACGGAGGATGAGATGAAGCGTCTGATGATGTTGTTGACGGTGTTGTTAATCGGATACGTGGCGGGTGCAGGGCTGCCTCACGTGACGCAAGCTCAAGGTGGGCAGGGACGCGAGGGAGGCACGAACCCGAATGCCGGCCGCGGCCAGGCGCCAGGCGGACAATTCACTGACAACCCGCGCGCGGCGAGAAACATGTTTCTCGTGACCGCCGGACCCGAAACACGCGCACAGCCTGGCAAGGCGAGGCTGTACACGACTGAATTCCAGAACACCCAGAAGACCCATTTCGAGTGGGCACCTGAATATCGGCTCACCGGAACCACCCGCCCCGGCGCGGCGGTCGGACAGGAGCCCACAACGGGTGAGCTGCATACCGACAACACGCAGATCTACCTGGTCACCAATGGATCAGGCACGGTGGTTGTCGAGTCAGACGTGGCACCAGAGAATGTCTATCTGGTCGCCCCGGGCGAGCAACGCGGCGGTCCATTCGTTGGCGGACGCAAGGTCAAGGTGAAGGCCGGCGACCTGTTGTCGATACCACCGAACACATGGCACCTCGCGTACGGCGACCCCGGAGTTCCTCTGCAGTACACGATCATTCACATTCACACGCGCACGACGCTTCCGTAGACTAGACTTCACCTGCGGGAGGGAGCGATGACGATGATGCGTGGCGTTTACGTCTGCTCGTTGGTCGGTATCGCGTGCATGACCCTTGCGGCGGCTGGCCAAAGCAACAGCCAGTCGTCGGCGCCCTACAAGGTGCCGAAGACCTCGTTCGGGCAACCCGATCTCGAGGGCGTCTGGTCGAACAACAGCGCGACGCCGCTGCAGCGTCCCGCCGCCTGGGCCGACAAGGAGTTCCTCACGGACGCCGAGGTGGCTCGCGTTCAGCAGGCAGCTCGACAACTCGAACAGGATGGCGATGCCCTCTTCGGTGACGAGTTGATCGTCGACACGCTGCAGGGACACACCGAGTCAAAGTCGCACGACACTGAAACGGGAAACTACAACGCCTTCTGGCTGCCCGCGCGCGACTTCGAGCGGCGTACGTCGCTCATCATCGAGCCGCCGAATGGTCGGATTCCGCCCGAGACGCCGGAGGCGCAGAAACGGCGCGCCGCCGTGGCCGAACAACGACGACTGCATCCCGCCGACGGCCCGGAGAACCGCGGGCTGAGCGAACGCTGCATCACGTTCGGCGTGCCGCGATTCCAGGCGGCGTACAGCAGCGTCTATCAGATCGTCCAGTCGCCCACGGCTGTCGTCTTCAACATGGAGACCATCCACGATGCGCGAGTCATTCCAGTCGATGGACGCCCGCATCTCCCGGACCAGATTCCACAGTGGCTGGGCAACTCGCGTGGGCGCTGGGAAGGCGATACGCTGGTGGTCGAGACGAAAGGCTTCTCGTCCAAGAGCAACTTCCAGGGTTCGTCGACCGGCCTTCGCCTGGTGGAGCGCTTCACCCGCATCGGGCGGGACACCCTTCAATACGACGCGACGATGAGCGATCCGGCGACGTGGACGAAACCGTGGACTGCGCGGCTCTACTTCAAACGAACTGACGAACCACTCCTGGAGTACGCGTGCCACGAAGGGAATGTCGGGATGTACGGAATCCTCTCAGGCGCGCGGAAGCTCGAGGCGCAGGCGACGAGCCCGCGATAACTCAATTCCCAACTCCAACCTCCAACTCCCGATTCCCGGGTTCTTTGGGAGTTGGGAGTTGGAATTTGGGCGTTTACGCATTCTTAGGAACAAAAGTCAGGAACCGGCGCGGATTGTCGACGGTGATCCGTCTGATCGCATCCACGGGGATTCCCGCCTTCATCATCCGCGGAACGGCAAGAATGAACGGCCTGGCATAGCCAGGCCCGCCGTCACGTCCGTGGAGCGACCCGGGATAGCCGGGGATCTCTCCAGTTCCGGTGTTGATGCGCCCGATGTAGTCGGACGAGATCAAGAGGCTGTCAACCAGCCCGGCGTCGAGCATCGCCTTGATCATCTCGATGCGCCTCTCATCGGACACCCACTGCTGCTGCCGCGTCATACGATCGAAGGC
>Ga0247825_10000718_pt1 | contig 21324 bp, 19 predicted proteins | sample 13C_Vanillin_Day_FD_194413 | JGI IMG/M metagenome (GOLD analysis project Ga0247825, IMG submission 194413) | Soil microbial communities from agricultural site in Penn Yan, New York, United States - 13C_Vanillin_Day48 | ecosystem: Environmental > Terrestrial > Soil > Agricultural land | place...
GGCCACCTACCTGCTGGGCCAGGGGCTGACACCCCAGGCTGGCCTCGTCCAGGAGCCGGGAGGGGTGCGGGCGGGCTCGCTGCATATCCCGCTGAACAAGGAGGGCGCCGTCCTCACCAGCTTCCGGATGCCGGACGTGGATCATTTCCTGTCGTATGGGTCCCTGTTCGCCGCGATCGGGGACACGGAGCCCCCGACCCTGCCGCCCGAGGTCGCCGAAGGGCTCCGGGGCAAGTACATCCTCCTCGGCCAGACGGCGGAGAGCATCCGGGACCTGGGGCCCTTCGCCAACGGGATGCAGCTGCCGCTGGTGCTGCTGCACGGAGCGCTGCTGAGCGATCTGCTGGAGCGGCACCCGGTGCGCGAGGTGCCACTGGCCGTGGAGTTCGCGCTGATCTTCTTCTGCGGCGCGCTGCTCACGGCGGCGGCGCTCGTGCTGCGGCCCACCCTCACCTTTGTCGCCGTGCTGGTGGTGCTGTTCGGCATCCTGGGAGGGACGCTGCTGCTGGCCAAGAGCGGGCTGGTGCTCGCGCCGCTGGGGCCCATGGCAGCCTCGGTGTTCGCGTTCGCGCTGGTGCTGGCGGGCCGGCTCTCCGCCGAGGAGCGCGCTCGCTCGCGGGTGCGTGGCGCGTTCGATGGCTATATGGACGAGGCGACGCTGGGCAAGCTCCTGGCGGACGCGGAGGGCTCCCTGCTGCTCAAGGGCGCGCAGAAGCGCATCTCCGTGCTGCATGCGCAGGTGCAGGAGTCCTTCGGAGAACGGGAGCTGCCTCCGGAGGAGCGCATCCAGCGCCTGCACCAGGCCTTCGAGGCGATGACCGAGGAGATCGTCCGGCGCAAGGGGCGCGTCGAGTCCTTGCGCGGCAATGGGCTGCTGGCGGTGTTCGGGGATCCCTTCTCGCTGCCGGATCATGCTCCCCGGGCGGTGGAGGCGGCGCTGGCGATTCAGTCCCGCCTGAAAGCGCTCACGGGCATGAAGGAGGGCAGCCGCCTGCTGGTGGCGCGCGTAGGAGTGGCGACAGGAGAAGCCGTCATCGGCAACGTGGGCCTCCAGAACGGACGGGTGGAGTACGCGGTGATGGGCACACCGCTCGAGCGGGCGCTGGTGTTGACCTCGCAGGCGGCCGAGGGAGGCGTGCTCGTCTCAGCCGCGACACGCGAGGCGTGCTCGGACCGGTTCGGCTTTGCCCCCATCCAGGAGAGCGAGCTGGAAGAACCAGCGTTCGCCGTCCGCCCGGCCTAGGGAGCGGGCGAGCTGCTGCTCGGGCTATCGGTCGAGCCACCCGGGTTGAAGCCACCGCCAGGAGGGGGAGGAGCAGGCGCGGGGCGATCGGACGTGCCGCCGGGGTTGTAGGCCGAGAGCGTACCGCCCCTCAGGTTCCACTTCGTCCGCTGGGCCTCGTGGCCCGCGTTGGCGACCTCCGCGTTGCCCGCGATCGCCGCTGCGCTGCCGCCAAAGAGTGTGCGGATGTTGTCGCCGAAGAGGCCCACGATGCCAATGGCCCCAATCCCCACGAGGAAGACGATGATGACGACCTCGGTCATGCTCTGACCCGAGGCCCGCCTTCTCTGTCTCCGTCTGACGAGGAGCGACATGCCCGCAAAGATAAGCCTTCTTCCGTCAGATGTGTAGGTTTTTCAGGCTGAAGTGGAATTCCCAATATTTCCAGTGTCGTGTCGCATACCGAGCACCTCACTCCCGTGGCACAGCCCCAGGCCCCAGATGTAGGCAAATGAGAGGTGCACGCTGGAGTGGAACGGGAGGTAGTGCACCAACGAGAGCAGGTGGAACCCACCGAAGGAGAGCAGCGCCCCGGTGGCAGCCAGTGAGCCCGCGCGGTGCCTGCGCACCAGCGCTCGGGCCAGCAGCAGGTGGACGGAGGCCAGCAGCGCCAGGCCCACGAGCCCGGTCTCCGCCCACGTGGTGAGCCAGAGGTTGTGCGCGTCCGTGGCCAGCAGATCGGTGATGCCCGTCTCGGCCTGAGTCGCCAGCGCCGCGGGCTTGTGGTTGCCAAAGCCCACGCCCAGCAGAGGGTGCTCCTTCACGAGCCTCCAGCCCACGGACATGGCCAGGGTCCGCTCGCCGCCGAAGAGGTTCTCGACGGCCTTGCTCATGCGCTCGCGCCATGCGGGAGTCGCCACCACCAGCACCGCCAGCACCACCGCTGCAGCGAGCCCCACCTTTCGTGGAGTCCCCCGGCTGAGCATCAGCAGCGCCAGCACACACACGAGGAATCCGGTGAGCAGCGCCGCGCGAGCGAACGCCGCGAAGGGCGCGAGCAGTAGCGCGCCCACCACGGCCCCGGCCAACACGCGGCGCCACGGCAGTCTGCCTCGCGCCAACACGGCCAGCGCAGGCCCCAGGATCGCGATCGCGCCGTGGGAGAAGCGCAGCCGGTGGAACAGGAAGCCACCGGCCGCATAGCGCGGCTTCTCGTCTGTGCCGAAGTTCTCGTGGAGTCGGGACAGATTCAGCTTCAGGAATGCGGGTGGCTCCCAGGTCCACAGGACGAAGTGCTGGAACAGCCCCAGCGCGGAGGCAAGCAACCACCCTCCCGCCACCAGCCCGCCGAGCAGCAACCATGGCACGCCCACCGTCCCGATCGATGCCACCGCGGCCGCCGCCACCGTGTCCAGCACCTGCCCGTAGCGTGCACTACGGGGCCAGCGCTCCGCCGCACCTGTCATGAGCGCCAGGGCCGGAGAGAGCAGTTGCCATGCCGCGAGCGCCACCGTGGCCCGCACGTAGGCGCGGACATCCGGCTCGAGGTGCAGCGACTTGTGGACGAGCAGGACCAGGGCCAGCAGGACGGCCGCGCCCGCGCCAGCCTGCTGGACCCCCTCCGCCAGGACGATTCCGATGGCCCATAAGGCAAGAACGATGGTGACGGCTCGGCGCAACACTCTCTCCAATCGAGCCCAGACTTAGCAGATGGAAACGGGGACGACCCCTTGAATGGCTGGCCGGTTAGCGTCACTTGGCCGTTGTCCCAAACCGGAGGCCTGGGTAATCGTGAGCGCTCATGCATCTGGCCGCCACCATCCGCAACGTCGTCCATCGGTTCGACTCCGTCCGCGAGGTCCTTGCCAAGGCCAATCCCCCCAAGTCCGGGGATGATCTGGCCGGCATCTCGGCCCGCAATCCGGTCGAGCGTGTCGCCGCGCGCGCGGTGCTGGCCAACCTCACGTTGCAGGAGCTGCGCCAGAATCCCGTCGTGCCCTACGAACAGGATGAGCTGACGCGCATGGTCGAGAACACGCTCGACGAGACCGCCTTCAAGGCAGTGGCCCACCTGACCGTGGGGCAGTTCCGGGAGTGGCTCCTGGAGAACGAGACGGACGGTCTGAAGATCCGCTCGGTGTCCGCGGGACTGACACCGGAGATGGCCGCGGCGGTGTGCAAGCTCATGTCCAACATGGACCTGATGACCGTGGCCTCGAAGTGCCAGGTCGTCGTCCGGGCCAACAACACGCTGGGGCTTCCCGGGCGGCTCTCGTCGCGAGTGCAGCCCAATCACCCGACGGATGACGTCCAGGGCATCCTCTACAGCATGCGCGAGGGGCTGTCCTACGGGTGCGGCGACGCGGTCATCGGCATCAATCCCGCCACGGACACCGCGGAGAGCACGGCCCAGATCCTCACGGCCGTCGACAAGGTGCTGAAGAAGAACAACTGTCCCACGCAGCACTGCGTGCTGTCTCACGTCACCGTGCAGATGCGCGCGCTGGACCTGGGCTGCCCCATGGACCTGATGTTCCAGTCCTTGGCCGGCAGCGAGGCGGCCAACAAGGCGTTCGGCATCTCCATTGCCCTGATGGACGAAGCCTGGGCGAAGATGAAGGAGAAGGGCACGACCCGTGGACCCAACTGCATGTACTTCGAGACGGGTCAGGGCTCGGCGCTGTCCTCGGCGGCCCACCACGGGGCCGATCAAGTCACGCTGGAGGCGCGCTGCTATGGCTTCGCGCGGCGCTACAAGCCGTTCCTGGTCAACACCGTGGTCGGCTTCATCGGCCCCGAGTACCTCGAGGATGGCCCGCAGATCACCCGCGCCGGGCTGGAAGACCACTTCATGGGCAAGCTGCTGGGCCTGCCCATGGGCTGCGATGCGTGCTTCACCTATCACGCGCGCATGAGCCAGGACGAGTTGGAGTGCCTGAAGGTGCTGCTCGGAGCCGCCGGCTGCACCTACCTGATGTCATTGCCAGTGGGGGACGACATCATGCTGAACTACCAGAGCACTTCGTACCACGACATCCCGTCCGTGCGGCGGCTGCTGAATAAACGGCCCACGCCCGAGTTCGACGCCTGGATGGTCGAGCGGGGCTTGTGGGACTATGAAAAGAACCAGCCGGGCCCTGAGTTCGGCCGACCCGAGGCGATCCTGCCCACATGAGTCGCACGCGCCAACTCATTGATGCGCTCCGCGAGCAGCTCGGCGGGTCCGCCCCGCAGCCGCCTCCTCCGCCCCTGCCGCGTGTTCCCGAGCCCCCCGCGCGAGTGTTTCCGCGCCGCAACGAGGGCTCGCGCTATGCCCGCGAGACCGCTGACCACACCACGGCGCTGCTCGGCATTGGCCATGTCGGCACGCGTTATGCGACGGACATCGTGCTTCAGTTCCAGGCGGAGCTGGCCGTGGCACATGAGGCCGTGGCCACGGAGCTGCCCGAGGGTTGGGCTGCTCAGAACGGCCTGCTGAGCGTGCACAGCCGCGTGCGTGACCATCGCGAGTTCCTGCTGCGGCCTGATCTGGGCCGCCTGCTGGATGAGCCGTCCCTGGAGCGCCTCAAGAAGGAGGCGAAGCGTGGGGTGGACGTTCAGCCCATCCTCGCCGATGGGTTGTCGGCCGTGGCCTGTATGCAGAGCGGGCTCGCGCTCCTGGAGGCTTTCACCAAGGCCTGCCAGGCCCGCGGGCTCTCAGTGGGCACCCCTGTCTGCGCACGCTATGCACGCGTCTGGCTGGAGGACGAGATCGGCCAGACGGTCGGCGCCAAGGTGGCGGCGATTCTCCTGGGCGAGCGCCCGGGCCTCGGCACGGGGGACGGCCTCTCGGCTTACCTGGTGTACGACCCCAAGATCGGCAATACGGACGGTGATCGGAACATGATGTCGAACATCCACCCGCGCGGTACCCCTCCCCAGGTTGCGGGTGACCGCCTGGCCGTGCTCGCGCGGGCCATGATCGACCAGAAGCGCAGCGGTGTGGCGCTCGATCTCAGCCGGCTGACAGCGGAGCTGGGAGAGGCCGCCTCGCGCCATCCCCGCGCCCCGCAGGTCCGTGTGCGTCTGCTGGAGGTGAAGAAATGATCCTGGAGCCCCTGCCCCCGCGCATCCTCTCGATCCGGCGCCTTCCCAACGCCGATCCGGCGCTGCTTCAAGCCTACGGCGCTGATCCGGCGCGCCATACCTCTCTCGGACTCGTGACGGTCGATCAGGACGATCCGACCTATGTGGCGCTGGACGAAGCCACCAAGCACGCCCAGGTGGACGTCGTCTTCGCCAAGAGCTTCTACGCTGGCGCGGCCCATAGCTCCGGGCCATTGTCCGGTGAGATCCTCGGGGTGCTCGCGGCCAACGACCCGGAGGAGATCAACGAAGGCCTGCGGGTGCTCGTGCAGTGCCTCGAGAGCGACGCGCGCTTCTACTCGGCGGACGAGGCGAAGAAGACGGCCGTCTTTCCGCACCTGATCTCTTCCCTGGGCCACTATCTGAGTGCCGCAGCGGGCCTCCCCGTCGGCGCTCCCATGGCCTACCTGGTGGCCCCCCCCATGGAGGCGACCATCGGCTTCGACATGGCACTCAAGGCCGCCGACGTGCGCGCGGTGAAGATCTTCCCGCCGCCCTCGGAGACGAACTTCGCGTCAGCCTGGCTCACGGGCACGCTTGAGTCCTGCGAAGCCGCCGCGGTGGCCTTCTGTGAGGCCGTGGTACGCGTGGCGATGAGCCCCAAGGGTGAGATCTGGGGAGGGTGAGCGCCTGCCTTAGAGCGAGCCCGGCTCGAGCCTTCGCGCGCGAGGGCGAACGAGCCACAGCGCAAGGCCGGGCAGCAGCACCATGCCCGCGAAGAGCAGCAGGAAGGAACCGACTCGCGCGGCGGAGGCGCCCACCGCTGCATACGTCGCGGAGATGCCCAGGTTGGCCAGCACCGTCACGGTGAGGAAGCTCCGCCGCGACATGCGGCTGGCCCCGGCGAAGACGACGGAGGCCTCCGCCAGCACGGGCACGGCCCGGGAGATCAGCAGGAACCAGTGGCCATGGCGCTCGGCCAGCCGGGACAGCCGGGCCACCTCGGACTCGCCGACCATGCGCCGCAGGGCGGACTCACCGGCCCTGGCACCGATCTGATAGCCCACCACGCACGCCACCATCATCCCGGCCCAGGAGGTGGCAGTGCCGCGAAAGAAGCCCAGCAGCGCACCGGTGGCGGTGTTGACGAGGCTGGAGGGCACCGGCAGGAAGATATCGCCCGCCAGCAGTCCGCCCAGCACGAGCGCCACCTGCCAGCCAGGGGGATGCGCCTCGAGGAAGCCGCGGGCGGCCGCCTCCAGGCCTTCGCCGAAGAGGAAGAACGGGACCAGGATGGCGGCGAGCAGCAGTCCGCAGAACGCGGCCCACCCCACTGCCGCGCGCTTCGGCTTCTGGCCCGTTGGCACCATCTCAGCTTCCGGAAGCAGGCAACGACGCGGCGGCGTTGAGCATGGCCTGCTCATGCTCGGCGGCGATCTCCCCTTCATGCATGAAGGCGAGGCCCACCACGGCGCGCACCTCGCCGGCCTCGTCGAACACGGGCAGGGCCACGGCGGCGCGGGCATCCACCGCCTTGGCGCCGGGCTTGATGTTGCCGCTGTTGTCCGTCTGGAGGTTGCAGGTCTGCACGGGCTGCTTGCGCACCTGGGCGAGGCCGGCCATGCCCTTGCCACGCGGCACGTGGCTCACGGCGGCGACCACGGGCGGAGGAATGTTGAGCTTGGCCACCAGCTCCAGGTCCTCACCGCGCCGCACGTGCACGGTACCGGCCATGGCGCCATGAGCAGCGGCAAAGGACTCCAACCACGTCTGGTGCGCAGACTTCACTTGATCCATGGAGACCTCTCAGAATCCCACGCCGAACGAGAGCGAGGCCCCCGGCTGCCATGCGGACTGAGGGCGCACCAGCTGGGGAGCGTAACGAAAGTAGGCCATGTTCAGGCTCAGCTCACCGACGAGCTCGAAGTGGGAGGACACGGGCAGCAGGGCGCGCAGCGAGGCGCCCACCTCGGGCCCAGCGGTCTCCACCCCGGTGGGGCCGGTGCCGCCGAAATGGAAGCCGCCCCCGTCCTCACCTATCTGCAGCTCGGCGAAGCCAGCGCTGAGGCGAGGTTGGAACCAGCCGGCGGCTGTCTTCCAAGAGGCGAGCCGGAGGTGGGCGCGGAAGTGGGCGATCTCCGGCTCCGGATCGTGGTGGAGGAAGCCGGAGCCGGTACCGCAGCCCTCGACGCTGAGCATCTCGAGCGGAGACAGCTCGAGGCACAGGGTGGGACGGCGCACCGAGGTGGACGCGCCGATGCGGAAGTTGCCGTAGTTGCGGGGGGCCACCTCTTGCTCTGCCTCGACGGTGCCCGCGGCTTGCGCTCGCGCGAGCCCCGCCCCGAGGACGAAGGAAGCCACCACCAGCCAAGGAAGGATGCGGACCAGCGACATGCCTGGGCACTCTAGGCCGGGCAGTGGCCTGGCACCAGCACGAGCTGCTCTCTCAAAGCTTTCCCCAATGGTTCGCTCGGAGTCTGCCAAGATGCGGGGCACCATGAACGACGCCAGCTCTGTGAATATTCGTCCGGTCACACCGGACGATATGGAGGCCTGCGGGCGCATCCTCTACGAGGCCTTCAAGGACATCGCCGTGGGCCATCGCTTCGAGCCCGACTTCCCGACCGTGGAAGCCGCAACCAACGTCGTTCAAGGGCTCATCGACGATTCCTCGAACTTCGGAGTGGTGGCCGAGTCTGACGGCCAGCTCGTTGGGTCCTGCTTCCTGTCCGAGAAGGATCCGATCCGCGCTGTGGGACCGATCAGCGTCGATCCGAGGCACCAGGGGCGTGGAATTGGCAGGCGGCTCATGGAAGCGGTCATCGAGCGCGGCCACGGCGGCGCGGGGATACGCCTGACCCAGGATGCCTTCAATGCAAGCTCGATGTCTCTCTATGCGTCGCTCGGCTTCGAGGTCAAAGAGCCACTCGTCTTGATGGAGGGAACCTGCCGCGGCGAGCTTCCCTCGGGCATGGAGGTGCGGCCGATGCAGCAAGCCGACGTGAGCGCCTGCACCGAGCTCTGCGCCAGGGTCTACGGAGCCGGGCGGATTCATGATCTCCAGAGCATGCCGCCGATGATCATCCCCATCGTGGCGCTGCGCGAGGGCCGCATCGTCGCCTATGCGACCGGCTTGAACTTCTGGCCATTGAACCATGCCGTGGCGGAGCACGCGGAGGACATGCAGGCCCTGCTCCTCGGCGCCAGGACAGTGGGTGTGGAGCTTCTCACCTTCCTCCTTCCCATCCGGCAGGCGGGCCTCTTCCGCTGGTGTTTGAACCACGGGCTGCGCGTGCGCAAGCCCATGACACTGATGGCGCTGGGAGAGTACCGCGAGCCCCGGGGCTGCTACCTGCCGTCGGTGGGCTACTGACAGGACTCGCCAGGCGCGCTCGCTGAGGGCACACTCTCTCCGTGCCTAACGAGTACCGCTTCTTCGTGAATGGACGTATCCCCGTGCTCAAGCTGCATGACGAGCCCCGGCCGGGCCCTGCTGTCGTCGTGCTGCACGGGTTGGGAGTAGACGTAGACTCGCTGCGCCCGGAGCTGACCGCGATCGCCGGCTGGGGCCTGAGCGCGGCGGGAGCCGAGGCCCCGCATCACGGCGTGCGACGCGACGCGTGGCTGGATGAGATGGCCTCGCTCGGGCCATCGGAGTACCACGAGCGCGTCCTGCGCATCATCCTCGAGGCGGCACCCGAGGTGTCCCAGGTCATCGATCACCTGACGTACGAGGGCCATGGGCCCATCGGGCTCGCAGGCATCTCCCTGGGCGCGTATACCGCGCTGGCCGTCGCCGCCAGGGACTCGCGTGTCCGGGCCACCGTCTCCGTCCTCGGCTCGCCCGACTGGACGCCTCGGGATGCGCACATCACTCCCGCTCTCTACGAGCTCTTGCAGCACGCGCCGGTCCACCGGCCGCAGGATCTCGCTCGTCACCCACTGCTCCTCCTGAACGCGGGGCGAGATCACCTGGTCCTGCCCCACTGGGCTCGTGACTTCGCGTGGCGTGTCAAAGAGCAGTCCCCCTGGCTGGGGCAGCACGTCGAGCACGTCGAGTATCCAGAGTCTGATCACTTCGTGCGGCCACAGGACTGGGGCGATATGTGGTGGCGCGCGCTGAACTTCCTGCGCTGGCACCTCTCGTGATTACTCCCCTCTTTCCGTATGAGCGGCTGCACGGGCGACATGTGCCAACATCGTCGCCCCATGTGCCATGGGCTGCACACCCCGGCCGCCTTTCACGAAACGGGGTCTGCCATCCCCGTGAAATCGCATGAGGACTGCAGGCGGCGCGCCCGTTGCAGAGCGCCGCGGCATGACAACCCCTTCTGCACAGATCTCCTGGAAGCTGTTCCTGGCGCTGTCCCTGCTGCTGCTCGTCCCCGGCGTGAGCTTCGCTGCCAGCAAAGACGCCCCGCTACTGGCCACGGCCGAGGCTGAGCCTCCGAGTCTGCTCAGCGAGCAAGACATGCTCGGCGCACAAGAGAAAGCCCAGCGCACGCGGCGCATCCATCCGGCGCTGAGGGTGGCAGCGGAGATTGGAGCCATGAGCGTGACGTCCGTTGCTCTGGCGGCGGGCGGCGTCTCGCTCGTCCTCTATACCTGCGACGTGTGGTCCACGGGTTGGGGCTGCCTCGATCTCGCGGGCTATTCCATGCTCGGTGGAATCATCCTCGGCGCTCCCATCGGAACCTGGTGGGGAGGGAAGCTCACGGGAGGACAGGGGACCTTCCTGGGGACGCTCCTGGGGTCGGGGGCCGGGCTCCTCGCTGGCGCCGGAGCCTCGCTGCTCGTCTACAACGACAACATCAAACCCTTCATGTTTCCCCTGGGCGCCGCGATCGGCTCGGTCGTCGGGTATGAGGTGTCCCACAGCCTGGTGTCCGCTACGCGAGTCGCGGAGGCGAGCGCCGCCGTCCAGCCCGTGCTCGCCTTCTCGGATCGAGGCGCGGTGCTGGGCCTGAACGGCAGCTTCTGAGGCCACCGCCGCTGAAGCACTACCGCGCCGGGCTCGTCAGCACCCGCCTGCGCGGCCACCCCAGCATCCCCTCGCGGCGCAGGTAGAGCACCGCCGCGGCGACGCTCAGCACCACCGCCGGTAGCCACGCCGCCACCATGGGTGACAGGCGCTCCGTCATCACGAGCGTCCGGCACACCACCATCAAGCCCCACATCGTCACGGCGATGAGCAACCCCTCCACGATCGCCGCCGTGAGGTGTCCCCGGCGGTTGGGCCGCAGCGCCAGCCCCACCGCCAGCAGCGCCGCCGGGAAGCCCGCCATCGGATAGGCGAACCGGTTGTGCAGCGCCAGCTCGTACTGGCGCGAGGCCAGACCCACCTCGGCGCGCGCGACGATCTGCTCCCGCAGCTCGGAGGCGCGCATCTGCTCCGGGCGCCCTGGGCGGATATGGAACGAGCTCGCGGGCACTCCCAACTCGTACTCCACCTCGTCCAGGGTCCGCACCTGGGTGCTGCCGTCCGGCAGGAACGAGCGCTCCACCACTCCCGTGAGCCGCCACCGCGTCCCCGCCAGCGGGTACATGGCCTCCGCGTCCACCCGCCGCGAGAGCTGAAAGCTGGGAGTGATCGTCAGGATGGCCACGTCGCGAAACCCGTCCTCCGCGCTGCCCGCCCGCAGGAAGAAGACGTTCTCACCGCGCCGGAACCACTGCTTGGGCGTGTAATAGAGGCGCCAGTCTCCCCACCGGTTGAACCGCTGCGTGGAGATCTCGTCCACCCTCCGGCTGGCCCTCACCACCAGCGTCTCATCGAAGGCAATGAGCCCCAGACATGCCGCCACCGCGCAGAGGCCCATCGGCACGTAGAGCGCCGCGGGCCCGAACGTCAGCGCACGCAGCGCCGTCACCTCGCCCCGCTTGCGCAGGGTGGACACCGTGGCTCCCGCGGCCAGCAGCAGCGCCGCCGGGCCGAGCTGCTGCGTCGCCACCAGCGCCTTGTTCCCGTACAGCCGCAGCACGTCCCACACCCAGCCCTCGCCGGTGTAGGCCCGGGCCCGATCCACGAAGTCCACCACCAGGAACACCGCCAGCACCGCGGCGAGGATGCCCACCACCGACTTCACGTACGCGCGGAGCACGTAGAGGAAGAGCGTCACCCTCACCGCACCGTCCCCGAGCGGCTCACCCGCCACATCGCGAACACACCCACCGCGATGAAGAGGAGGTTGGCCAGCTGCCCCGCCAGCAGCACCGGCAGCTTGCCCTGGTTGCCCAGGTGCTCGAAGGCCCGGCTCAGCAGGTAGAAGAGCACGTACCCGCTCAGCGTCAGCAGGTAGCCCCACGCGCGCCCCGCCTGCCGCCGCCCGATCGCCAGCGGCGTCCCCAGCAGCGCGAAGGACAGGGGCGCCAGGGCATTGCCCAGCCGGCTGTGGAGCGACATGAGGAACGGGCGAGGATCCCCACCGCTCTTCTCCGCCTCCTCCGCGGCCTGCAGCAGCTCGCCCGGCGTCATCTCCTCCTTGGGCGCGCGGAACCGGTTCTTTCGGTTCAGCGAGCCACCCAGCCCTACCGAGATCTCCCCCTGCTCGAAGCGCAGCAGGCTGTAGTCCGTGGTGGTGCGGGTGGCGCGGTGGACCTCGCCGTCCTTCAGCACCAGGCGCAGCGCCTCCTCTCCCCCGCTCGTGCTCAGCCGTCCTGTCTGGGCCAGCACCAGCAGCGGCGAGGAGGGCTCGCGATCGTCATGCAGCAGCACGTGCGTCCACCGCTCGCCCTTGCCATCCACCTTCTCCGCGTAGAGCGTCAGGTCGCTGAGGTCCTCGTAGAAGACGCCGGACTTCACGTCGCCCGCGACGTTCTTCTTGATGACCTCGTTGATCAGATCGCGCACGGCGGACATCCCCCACGGCTCGCCCGTGAAGGACAGCAGCAACATGAGCCCACCCAGCAGCGCGCCGATGGCCAGCGGCCCGGCCAGCAGCTGCGTGGGGCTGATCCCCAGCGCCTGCAGCGCGGTGAGCTCCCGGTCCTCGCTCAGCCGCCCCAGCCCGAGCAGGATGGCCAGCAGGAACGCGATGGGCAGCGCCATCACCAGGAAGTGGGGCGCCAGGTAGAGGATGAGCCGCCCGATGTCCCCGAGCGTCACCGCCGAGCCCAGCAGCACCTCCGTGCCCCGCAGGAACTGCATCACGAAGAGCAGCAGGAACAGGAACGCCACCCACACCACCAGGGGGACGATCAGCTCCTTCAGCAGGTAGCGCGCGAGCAGCTTCACGGCGCGGCGCGCAGCCCTCGCGCGCCAATGTCCCGGCGGAAGTGCATGCCCTCGAAGCGGATGCCCGAGATGGCGGCGTAGGCGCGCTGCCTTGCCTCCACCAGATCACTTCCGCGCGCGCAGACTGTCAGCACGCGGCCTCCCGCGCTGAGCAGCGCCCCGTCCTTCGCCTCCACGCCCGCCATGAAGACCGAGACGCCCGCGGGCACGGTCTCCAGTCCTTCAATGTGCTGGCCTCGGCGCGGAGTGTCTGGATAGCCCTCCGCCGCCACCACCACGCCCACCGACGCCCCGGGCGCCACCACCAGGGGCCGCGGCTCCAGCCGCCCCCACGCGCAGGCCTCCAGCAGCGGCAGCAGATCCTCCGCGAGCTGGAGCATCAGCACCTGCGTCTCCGGATCCCCGAAGCGTGCGTTGAACTCGAGCACCTTGGGTCCGCTCCGCGTCAGCATCAGCCCCGCGTAGAGCGCCCCCTTGAAAGGCGCCCCACGCCGCCGCATCACGGCCAGCATGGGTGCGATGACACGCTCGCCCACCTGCGCCAGCGCCTCGGGCGTGAGGAATGGCACCGGGCAGTACGCGCCCATGCCGCCGGTGTTGGGGCCCGTGTCACCGTCCCCCACCCGCTTGTGATCCTGAGCGGGCGGCAGCAGCACATACCGCTCCCCATCACACAGGGCGATGACGGAGACCTCCTCACCCTCTAGCAGCTCCTCCAGCACCAGCTGCTGGCCCGCCACCCCCATGGCCGCCACCGCGCGCACGGCCGCCCGGGCCGCCTCCGCATCCGGAGCGACGATGACGCCCTTGCCCGCGGCTAGGCCATCCGCCTTCACGACAATCCGGCCCTTCGAGACGGCATACGCCTCGGCTGCCGCCACGTCGGTGAAGACCTGGAAGTCCGCCGTGGGCACCCCCGCCTCGGCCATGATCTCCTTGGCGAACGCCTTGGAGCCCTCCAGCCGCGCGGCCGCCGCTACCGGCCCGAAGCAGGCAATCCCCTCGGCCGCGAGCGCGTCCGCCACGCCCGCTACCAGAGGCGCCTCAGGCCCCACCACCACCAGATCCACCCGCTCCTGGCGCGCCAGCGCCGCCACCGCGCTCGGCGAGTCCGCCTTCAGCGGGACGCTCCTCCCCAGCCGTGCCGTCCCAGGGTTGCCCGGGCCACACAGCAGCTCCGAGAGCCTGGGGCTCTGCGCCAGCTTCCATGCGAGTGCGTGCTCGCGGCCCCCGGAGCCGAGGAGAAGGACCCGCACATCACCCCCGTTGATCCGTGATGAAGAGCAGTCGCTTGGCGATGAGGTAAGCGGGATCCAACCCCGCCACCTTCACGAGCCGCCCCCGCGCCGAATCTGGGTTCGTGGCCAGCTCCAGCTCGGCCAGCTTCACCTCCGCGGACAGGGTCGCCGGGGCCAGCGCGAGCGTATCGCGCAGCGACCGCTTGGCGGGCTCCACCTGCTTGCCCTCCGCCAGCGCGAGCCCGTTGGCCAGGTGCGCGATGGGATTCTGCCGCCCCGCCGCCACGGCCCGGGCACTGAAAGTGCGCGCCTTGCCCCCATCACCTCGCTGCAAAGCCAGCAGCGCCATATAGGAGGATGCGGCAGCGTTGTTGGGGTCCAGATCGAGCACGGCCTTGAACAGCCGCTCCGCGCCCGCGCGCTCGCCGAGATGGAAGAGCAGGAGCCCCTCGTATAGTGGGGCCGACAAGTCATCCTTGCTAGCCTGCAGGACCAGCACGGAGCCCGCCATCCCCGTCAGCGTCTCTCCCGGGCGCAGGAAGTACAGCGTCGTCACCGGCCGGGGGTTGAGCCGTATGGGATCGGCCTGGAGGGCCTGGAAGAAGATGCGGAACGCATCGTCCCGGCGGCCACCCTGTGCCGCGGCGATCCCCGCCAGCAGCAGCGCGTCATGGCGGCGCGTGTCCAGCTTCACGGCCTCATAGAAGAGCTCCAGCGCCTTGGTGGGGTTCTTCTCTGCCAGCCGCAGCCGGCCCTCGAGCACCTTCTCCAGCGCGGTGTCCTCGATCTTCCCCTGGAAGCCCGGCAGGTGCTGCGCGGCCTTCGCGGCATCTCCGCGCCCGAGCGCCGCGAGGAAGAGCTGCAGGTGCGCAGCGGGCAGATCCTTGACGAGCCCCAAGGCCTCCTCGGCCGCCTTGATTCCGGCGTCCACGTTGCCGGCCATGCGCTCGGCGGCGGCGAGGTGGACCAGCACCTCGGCGATCTCGCGCTCCGGATAGCGCTGACGGTTCTTGATCAGCGCGCGCAGATCCCGGACGGCGGCCGCCGCGCTCCCATCCACCTGGTAGCGCATCACCGCCAGGGCCAGCAGCACCCGCACGTCATTCTGCTGGGACTTGGCGCGCGCCTCGTAGAGCTTGCGCGCCTCCTCCACCTCGCCGACCTCCAGGTAGATGCGCGCCATGGTCACCAGGCTGTCCCAGTGCTGCGGATCCTTCTCCAGCCGCCCCTTGAGGGCCCCGAGCGCGAGCGTGTAGGACCCGGCTGACTCGTTGGCCAGGGCCCGGTGGTACTCCACACGCTTGAGCGTGGGAGAAAGCCTGAGCGCCTCATCGAAGTGCTGGTTGGCCAGCCCCATGGACGTCCGCAGATAGGTGCGGCCGAGCACCAGGTTCGCCTCCGCCTTCTCCATGTCGGTGCCCGTGGTGAGCGCCTCCTGAGCCAGCCGCTTCGCCTGCTCGACCAGCGCCGAATCATTGGGGCGGCACAGCAGGAGGTTGGCGTGCGCCAGCAGCATCAGCGCCGTGCGGCCGGCACGCTCCTCGGCGGCCTCGATGAGCGAGAGCGCCTCGTCGAAGGTGGCCTTGTCGATGCTGGTGCCACGCCCGAACGCTACCGCCTGGACATAGCCGGCGATGGCCGCGTCGCTCCTGGGATCGAGCAGCAGCGCCTGCTGGAAGTACTCCTCGGCCTCCAGATAGGCGGAGCGCTGGTCCATGGCGAGGTGCTTGGCGCCCTCCTCCAGCCGCTCCATGTTGCTGCCGGTGAGATCCAGGTACTTCAGCTCCCAGCGAGGCAGGACGGCCTGGATGGCCGTGGGGAGCGGAGCAGGCCCGGCCGGATTCTCGGGCGTCGCGGGCTGCTGGGACTGGGGCTTCAGCACCAGGAAGTAGTACGCGCCGCCCCCGCCTGCCCCGAGCAGGAGCAGCGCCACCAGCAGCCCCTTGAGCACGCCCCCCACGCCCGAGCCCGAGCTCCGCATCTGCAGCGGCTGCGCGGGCTGCTGGGCCCCCGACACGAAGGAAGAGGGCCGGGATGGGTTCGAGCGGGACCCACTGCGAGGCTCGAGCGTCAGCGCGGGAGCCTGGGAGGACACGCCGGACACGTCAATGGACTCGAGCGGCGGGAGCTCGAAGGAGGACGACGCAGCCGGGCTGGCCGCACCCATGGAGGCACCTGCGGCAGCGGTGGGTGCCACCTGGTGCTTGTTCCGGCAGTCCTCGCACGTCCCAATCGCCTGGTCGAAAGGATCGATGAGCGGCTTGTTGCAGTCGCGGCACCCAACCGGCGCCTGAACGGGAGCGCTGGGCGCGGGTGCCTGGGGCCTGGCCGCCTGAGGAGGCGTTCCCGACAGAGCGGCCACGGCTCCCGAGGTCCGGCGCGGAGCCTGCTGCACGGGAGGAGGTGGTGCCTCTGGCGGTGGCCCGAGAAAGTCGAGCAGAGGATCCCCGCCGCCCGCAGCCTGGGGCTTCATGCCCGATGAAGACCTGCGGGGGGCCGCCGGCGCGGCGGAGCGGACCGGCTCAGGATCGGGCACCGGAGGAGGAGCGGGAGTTGGGGCCACGAGCCCATCGAAGAGCGGATCGGGTGGCAGCTGCTCCTCTTGTGGCACGGAGCCAAACTCGTTGAAGAGGTCCACCGCCACCGCCGAGTTTCCGGCCGACGGATGGGCCGCGGGCACGGGCCGAGGTGCAGGCCCGGGCTGAGCGAACTGGGGTGCCGGCGCTGCGGGCGCGGCGGCATCAGGCACGGGGGGCGCGGCGTCGCGCTTGACGAGCTGAAGGTGCCGGCAGCGGGGGCATTGCGCACGAACCCCCTTCGGCGAGATCAGCCGATCATCGATCGCGTAGGCAGCAGCACATTTCTGGCAAACGATCCGCATGGTTTCAGTGTCGGAAGTGTCGCACTCCCGTCAGTACCATCGCCAGTCCATGTTCATCGGCGGCGGCGATGATCTCCGCGTCGCGGACCGAGCCGCCAGGCTGGACGATACATGTAGCCCCTGCCCGGGCCGCCTCATCCAGCCCGTCCCGGAAGGGGAAGAAGGCGTCCGAGGCCACGGCACTGCCCTTGAGGGCTGGCCCGCCTCGGGCTGCGGCAATTTTTACCGAATCCACGCGGCTCGTCTGCCCGCCACCCGCCGCCAGGAGCCGATCCCCCGAGGCGAAGACGATGGCATTGCTCTTGACATGCTTGCACACCTTCCAGGCAAAGCGCAGTGCCTTCTCCTCCTCGGCCGTGGGGTGGCGCTTCGTGGCAACCTTCCACTCGAGTGGCGGCTCGGCCGCATCCTTGTCCTGGAGGAGCAGGCCCCCGGACACGCTCCGGGCGTCCAGCTGCCCCCGCGGCCGGGCCTGAGGGGAGGCCAGGGTGGGTCCCGCTTCCAGTAGGCGCAGATTCTTCTTTGTCCCAAGAATCTGGAGCGCACCGGCCGAGTAGGACGGGGCGATGATCGCCTCGAGGAACGTCTCAGCCAGGGCCTGGGCGCACGCGTCATCCACCTCGCGGTTGAGAGCGACGATGCCTCCGAAGGCGGACACCTCGTCCGCGGCGCGAGCCGTGCGGTAGGCCTTCACCAGTTCCCCATCCACCGACACACCACAAGGGGTATTGTGCTTGATGATGACGGCACAGGGCTGCTCGGGAAACTCGAGGACGAGCCCGAGCGCCGCGTCCAGATCCAGGATGTTGTTGTAGGACAGCTCCTTGCCCTGCAGCACTTTGGAGAAGGCCACCGTGGGCTCGGAGGGCGTGGAGTACTCCCGGTAGAAGGCGCCACGCTGGTGCGGGTTCTCGCCGTAGCGCAGGCCCTGCGCCTTGCGGAAGGGCAGCGACAGCTCCTCGGGGAAGGGCTCCTGGGCCTGGCCCGAGAGCCACCCGGCGATGGCCGCGTCATACGCCGCCGTGTGCGCGAACGCCTTGCGCATCAGCCGGCGCCGCGTCTCCTCCCCCACCCCGCCGGACTTCTCCAGCTCCGCCAGCACCGCCTCATAGTCGTCCGGGTCCACCACCACGGCGACATGGAGCGAGTTCTTCGCCGCCGCGCGCACCATGGCGGGCCCGCCAATGTCGATCTGCTCGATGATCTCGGCCTCGCTCGCCCCGGAGGCCACCGTCTGCCGGAACGGGTAGAGGTTCACCGCGACCAGGGAGATGGGCTCGATGCCGTGGGCCGCCATCTCCGCCCGGTCGCTCTCCACCTCCAGCCTGCCCAGCAGGCCGCCGTGGATACGGGGGTGCAGCGTCTTGACCCGCCCCCCGAGGATCTCCGGGCTCTGGGTATGCTCGGAGACCTTGGTGGCGGGCACCCCCGCAGCCTGGAGCGCCGCCAGGGTGCCTCCCGTGGAGAGCAGCCGGAAGCCTCGCCGGACGAGCCCCTGGGCGAAGGGGACCAGCCCGCGCTTATCGGACACGCTGAGGAGAGCCAGCACGGGGGATGTGCCTCGCGATGGAGAGGGAGACGGTTCTGTTAGCAACCGCCCCCCAGGGTGTCAACGCGCCGCGTCGGTGGCTGCTTCCCACCTGACGCCGGGTTTTTCAGGGCTTGCGGGCGGAGGCCGGCGGCTCGGCCTCTGTGGCCTCGCGCAGCTTCATCAGGCCCCGCGTCTCCACCTGGCGGATGCGCTCGCGGGTGAGGTTCATGATCTCCCCCACCTCCTCGAGCGTGATGCCGCCCTTCTCGGCCACGTCCAGGGCGCAGGTGTGCTCCAACTCCCAGATCTCCTTGTCCGGGAAGTTGAGCTTGATGGAGCCCGTCTCCGGGTTCACATCCAGGTAGAGGTTGTGCTTGCACGAGACGAACAGGCACGGCCGCGACCCGTTCACGCAGTCCGCGCGGGTGCGCGGGCGCTGCTCGTCAATCGTCTTGAGGAGCTCCCCCTCCTCGGGATCCACCTGCCCTGTCAGCCGGCGGCGCCGCAGGTCGCGCGCCATCTCCTTGCGCGACATCGTCTTCGAACGGCGGCGCTCCCCGGCCTGCCCCTCCTCCCCGCCTTCCTCCTCGCCCTCAAGCTGCTTCACTTCCGACATGTCCCCTCCGAATGTACCCAATCTATCCGGTTGTACAGGCCTGTAGCATCCTATTGCGAATCGGGCATTTCGTCTGCTCGTGCCGTCACGGCACTGCCCAGACGTGCCACGTCGCGGACCAGATCCTGCGCTCGCCTCCGCAGGGTGGCCAGCTGGTCCTCCAGCGTCCGCCGGTGCTCTCCTCCGAACGGACGCCCCCCTAGCTCTGACTGAAAGCCGTCCAGCACCGACACCAGGTCCCGCTCCAGCTGGTCGATGTGGTTGCGGTGAAAGAGGAACGAGCGCTTGATGTCCTCGAGCGTGTGTCCCTCCGCCATCATCTTCTTGATGGCGTTGATGCGCCGCACGGCCTCCACCGGGTAGAGGCCCCTGCTGCCCTGGTGCTTGCCCTTGCGGCCCACGCGGCGGCTGCGCGGCAACAGCCCCGCCTGGACGTACTTCCGAAACGTCGCCTCTGAGAGCTGCACACCCCGGGGACGAAAGATCTCGAGGATGGCGCGCGCGGGCAGTCCACCCGCGTGGTCGCGCTCGATCCGCTCAATCTCCTCGGGACCCAGCAGTTCCATCGCTTCCATTCAATATAAACCACTAAAGATAATATATTCAGTGCCAGAATGCAGCAGCACCTGTCAAGCCAGAAAGGCACGAGGGTGGAATGTTCAGAAACGAACAGAGCCCCGGGCGCTCGGTTCCGGGGCGATCCCGGGCCGACGGGGGCTCAGCGGTGGCGAGGGTGGTGAGTCAGCGGACGCGCGCTCAGGGGACGCGGAACACGCTTGTCACCGTGCTGTTGGGCTCGATGGTGACGGAATCCGTCTTGGAGACCTTCGGGTGCTGGAAGGTGATCTTGTAGTTGCCGGGGGCCAGCTTGAAGGTTCCCCGCCCTTGGACTTCACCGAGCCTACGCCCGTTCGCGAAGACGGTGGCAAAGGGTTGGGCCCGGACCACAAGGGTCCCTGTCGTGTCCACCGGCTTCGCCGGGGGGCTCGATTCAGCCTGGCCCTGCGGGCTGGGGGCTGGCTGGGCGGGTGGAGCCGCGGGCGTGCCGGCATCCAACGCGGCTTGCGCGGGCTCCGCCGCCGCATTCATGGCTGCGGGAGGCTGCGACGCCGCAATGGGAGGAGTCGCCGGCTCGCTGGGAGCTGGGGCTGCGGCCTGCGGATTCTGGGGAGCGGTGGACCCGGGCGTAGGCGCCTGCGTCCTCGTGCGGAAGAGGGATTCGACTCCTACGGCCGCGAACAGGGCCATTACCCCGACGCCCACCGCCAGGCCGATGCGCCGGCTCGGGGAGGGAATCTCACGCCGCGCCACGGGTGGCGCTGAGGGTGCGGGGGCCGGGAGCGCCTGGGTCGGCTCGTATCGAGGAGGCTCGGGCTCTCCCGCAGGGGAGCTCTCTTGCACGGCCGGGAGAGGCTTGCCGGGAGTGGCCACCCCCGAAGGCTTCGGCTTGCCACCGAGAGAGCCCTCTCGAGCAGGCAGCAGGTGGGTGGGTGCGTGAACGTCCTCGTCGGGCGAGACCGAGGGCCGGCCCGCCTCCCCTCCTCCAGGCATCGAGCGGCTGCGCCCCCGAGGGCCTGGCAGCACGGCGGTAGGCTCGCGGGGGACGGACCCGTCCTGCCCCCCTGCTTGCAGTCCGCCCTGCGACTGCTGGGTGCGCTCCGGCATGGCGGGCAGCGCTTGCACGGAGGGCACCCCGCCAACGTAGACGCGGCGCACGAAGGTGGCCACATCCGTGTCATCCGGAGACTGGGCCTGATTCAGCACCACCTGGACGAGCGCCCGCTCGAGCTCGCCCGCCGTCTGGTAGCGGGCCTCCAGATCGCGCTCGAGCGCCTTCATCACCACGGCGTTCAGCTCCTCCGGCACGTCCGGGTTGAGGCGGGACGGAGGGGTCACCGTGCTCTGCTGCACCGCGCGCAGCACCGCAAGCTCTGAGTCCCCGTCGAACAGCCGGCCTCCGGTGAGCATCTCCCAGAGGACGATCCCGAGCGCGAAGACATCCGTGCGCACGTCCACGTTCTCGCCGCGCGACTGCTCGGGCGACATGTACGCGAACTTGCCCTTGAGCATGCCCGGCGAGGTCAGCTTGTTGCCCGCCTTGGCGATGCCGAAGTCCGTGAGCTTCACCGCCCCGTCGAACGAGATGAGGACGTTGTGGGGGGTGACGTCGCGGTGGACGAGGTACAGGGGCTCGCCGTTGACCTTGAGCCGGTGGGCATAGTGCAGGCCGCGCGCGACCTCCGCGCCGATGTGCGCCACCAGCACCGGCGGCATGGTCTCCAGCAGCGCCGTGCACTTCTTGCGCAGATCCCAGAGCGTGCAGCCGCGCACATACTCCATGGCCAGGTAGTACGTGTCCTCGTGCTTCGCGAAGTCGAAGATCTGCACCACGTTGGCGTGGTTGAGCCTGGAGGCCAGCCGCGCCTCGGCGATGAACATGTCCACGAAGCCCGGATCGCTCGCCAGGAACGAGCGGATCCGCTTGATCACCACTTCCTTCTCGAAGCCCTCCGCGCCCTGCGAGGTGGCGAGATAGA
>Ga0247825_10000719_pt1 | contig 21313 bp, 18 predicted proteins | sample 13C_Vanillin_Day_FD_194413 | JGI IMG/M metagenome (GOLD analysis project Ga0247825, IMG submission 194413) | Soil microbial communities from agricultural site in Penn Yan, New York, United States - 13C_Vanillin_Day48 | ecosystem: Environmental > Terrestrial > Soil > Agricultural land | place...
CGCCGACGGCGTCGATGACGGGCTGGTAGGCATGGCCGAGGATCAGCGGCCCCCACGAGCCGCAGTAATCGATGTACTCGTTGCCGTCTACGTCGGTGATGCGCGAGCCCTTGCCCGACGCGACGATGACGGGGTCGCCGCCAACGCCGCGGAAGGAGCGCACGGGGCTGTTCACACCACCGGGCAGGTAGCGCTGCGCCTCTTCGAAGATGGCCCGAGAGCGGTCGACCTTGCGTGTCATTCGATGTTGAGGATAGCGAGAAGCCCGTCTAGAGTCTCGATCTCGTACGTGGGTGACAGAAGGTCGCGGCCTTCCGTGCCCCATTCGCTGTTGCGTTTGCGGTTCAACCAGGCCACCGGCATGCCGGCATTCCGCGCGCCGGTCACGTCCGCCAGCTTGCTATCGCCGACGTAGAGGATGCGCTCCGGCGGCAGGTCTAGCTCATCGCTAAGGCAGCGGAAGATTGCGACGTGCGGTTTGTAGGCTCGCGCCGACTGCGAGGAGACGACGACCGGGAACGATAGGCCGTTATGCTTCAGCGGCGGCAGCAGAAAATCGTCGTCGGCGTTCGATAGCATGGCCACCGGCAATCGGCGCGATATCGCTTCCACAACGCGCTTCGACTCTGGGAAGGCCTTGCTCTGGGCCAGGAGCTCGACAAGGCGCCGGTGGGCCCGGGGCGCATCGCCGGCCACGCCAAACTCCTCGAAGCAGAGGGCAAAGTGCTCCGTCCACTCCTCCTCGTACGTGCGAAAAGGCCCCACCTCGCCGTCCAGCGCCCGGTTACGACCGGCCGATGGTGAGTGGTGGTCGGGATGCGCCGGCACATCGACTTCCGGGCTGAGGGCCGCCGGCGAGTTCACCGGCAGTGCACCGTCGGGGTGACTCGACCGCGTCTGCGTGGTGTCCGGCCTGGCGACAAGGCGCCGCCAGACCTCCATCCACTTTTCGTAGAAGACGGTGCCTTCGATGGCGATGCCCTGTTCGGTGCAGATCAGCCCGTAGGCCTCCGCGAACGCCTCATCGCCGAAGTCGATGATGGTCCCGAAGCAGTCGAAGGCCACGGCCTCGATATGGGGGTCAGTCATGAACGTAGATTATCAGGGGAGCCCTCTCCCTAACCCTCTCCCATCTTGGGAGACGAACCGGAAATATCCAAGCAACTTCCAATCGTCACGAGGCTTGCCGGCTTCATCCCCATCCTTGAGCGCGGACGCAGGGCGTTGGTGCCCGCTCCGCCCCGACACCGCCGAGGCAGGGACGCCTCGGCTATGGTATGGGGCTTGCAGGCGGTCCCCTCTCCAAAGGTGGGAGGGGGTCAGGGAGAGGGCTCGTCCAGGCCGAACAGCTCCCGCAGCGCCTCGACGTGGCGTTCATTGCCGTCTTCTCGCAGGCGCGCCATGGGGTCGTGCAGGAGGCGGTTGACCAGCGACTCGGTCATCGCCTCGATGCGGCGGCGGTCTTCGCCGGTGAGGTTGGGAATGCGCGACAGGGTGCGGTCGAGCTCGGCGCGGCGCATCGCCTCGGCGCGTTGGCGGAGGCTGGCGATCGTGGGCTGGGCGCGCTGGGCTTCGAGCCAGGTTTGGAAGCGCGCCACCTCGTCTTCGACGATGACTTCGACGGCGCCGACCTCGCGCTTGCGGGCTTCCAGGTTCGCCTCCGCGGCGGCCTGCAGGTCGTCGATGTCGAAGAGGTGCACTCCGGGCACCTCCCGCACTGCGGAATCGATGTCACGGGGCACGGCGATGTCGACGGCGAGCAGGGGCCGCTCGCTGCGACCGGCCATCGCGACTGCCATGTCCGGCGCCCTGATGATTGCTTCGGACGCGGCGGTGGCGGTGATCAGCACGTCAGCCTCGGCAAGAGCCTTCGTCATGTCCGCGTAGGGGATGGCGACGCCGTTGAGCTCAGAGGCGATCTCCTCCGCCAGACCGGAGCGTCGGGTCGTGACGAGGAGGCGTCCGGCGCCATTCTGGACGAGCGCGCCAGCAGCGCGCCGCCCGGCTTCGCCAGCGCCTACGACGAGCACCGTCTTGCGCCGGAGGTCGCCGACGAGGCGGCGGCTGAGGCTGACGGCGAGGGCGCTGACCGACAATCCGTGGGCGCCGATGTCCGTCTCGCTGCGAGCTCGACGGCCCATGCGCAGGGCGGAGTGAAACAAGCGCGCCAGCACGGGATTACCGCTGCCGGCGGCCGTGGAGGCAGAGAACGCCTCGCGCACCTGGCCCAGGATCTCGGACTCACCGATGACCAGCGACTCGATGCCGGCGGCGACCCGGAAGAGGTGGCGCACGGCGCCCGGGCCTTCGTAGTGGTAGAAGGTCACGCCTTCCGGCGATGGCTCGCCACGCATTGCCGTCACGGCCGCGACGGCTTCGTCGCGGGATACAGGGCGCTCCGACGCCAGGTAAAGCTCGCTGCGATTGCAGGTGGAGAGGATGGCGCCACCGCCGAGGTTCGCGGGTAGACGCGTCAGCGCTACGGCGAGCTGCTCGCCGTTGAAGGCGAAGCGCTCGCGCAACTCAACCGGCGTTTCATGGTGGCTGACGCCGGTGACGGAGACGTGCATGCCCTATCGCCCGCCCTCACGGCGCCAGCGCTCCCGCGCGATGGCCTCGCGGCGCTCACGATCATTCAGTTCGGACTCGTCCAGGTCCTCGCTGGGCTCAGGCGAGGCCATATCGTCAATGGCCGCATGGTCCGACTTGCCGACGATGCGGCCGCGGTCGGCGCCGAACATCTCGCTACGGTAGAGGCCGGAAACCCTGTGGACCTGATCCGGCCCTTCCATGAAGCCATTGCGGCGGCGCCGCGGCTTCTGCACGTCTGCCATGTTGTTTCACCCCAATGCTGCTATGGTACCGCGCCAGAGCTCGTTCAGGAGTCCCGGTGCTTGCTCTCACGTTCCATGGCTGTCCGGCGCGCATCGACCGACATCTCGGCCTCTTCCAGACCGCCGCCAGGCTCACACTCGACGTAGTCGGGATGCGTCTCGCGTGTCGGCTTCGGCCCTATCGGCGCCGCGAACACCGTTGCCTTGCGCTCGGCGCGGTACTCCTCGTGCCGGTTGTCGAGACCGCCGATCAGCTTGCGCAAGAACCCGGCCATCGATCCTCTATACGTTCTCGGCGCCCGCCGCGGCCGGAAGCGCCTCGTATGCAGCGGTTATCCCCAGCAGAACCTGGTCGCCGAGCGCATGCACATGACCGTAGGCCGCGAGCGCCTCGTCCATGGGCAGCGACTCGCGGATCGCGGTCTGGCGTGTCGTCTCGTCCATCGTCTTGCGGAAGCCGATGTAGGCGCCGACTGCGCTGGGCAGCGGCAATCCGGCGTCTATGAGAATGCGGCCGTAGGCCTCGCCGACCTCGAGGGCCTCGTCCAGTAGACCGGTGTGGCGCGTGTGCTTGTCGAGGTACTCGGATGCCATCTCGATCAGGCGCCGGCCGAGGTCGCGCAGACGGTCGCGGTTTGCTTCCGTCAGGCTGACATACCAACCCTGTTCTTGCTGGCGGGCGCGGTTCAATTGGCGCCGAATCTTGGCGACGGCGATGCGTTCGATCTCTTCTGAGCCATGGGTCCGGCTGTCGCCCGCAACCATGCCTTCGAGGTCGCTCAGGGCGAAGCGGCGGTGGCCGCCGGGCGTTCGGTAGACGCGAAGCCGTCCGCCGTCTGCCCAACGGCGCAGCGTGGATTCGTCGACGCCGAGGATGTCACAGGCGCGACGCAGGCTCACCCAGCGGCCCGTTGCAACGCGCGGGGTGGAACTCTCCATAACCTCTACCATAGCGTTCTTGCTTTCCAGGCGGCACGGGATTCCTTCCAGTGCTGCATTTCGCTCAGCATTATACCCCTAACGTAAAGGGCAGGTACATCCCTAACGTAAACGTTAGTGTACCTACTCAATGATCGATTTGTGAAGAGATTCCCGTGTTGCGCTCGAAGAGGCGCTCCTCGTCCTTCGTCGACTTGTCGAAGGCAGTGCGGCCGGTCTGGATGCTGCGCGTGCCGTACTTCTGGCGCACCCGGTCGAAGGTCGCCGCCAGCTTCTCCGACTTGAGCTCCTTCGACGGTTCGAGGCTCAACTGGACGGCATCGTCGACGAAGTTGCTGGCCCCGACGCCGATCAGACGCACGGGGCGCCGCTCTGCCTGGCGGATTTTGTTCAGGATGCCGTCGGCCGCCTCGTAGATAGCGTCGTCGCTGTTCAGGGGCCGCGGCAGGGTGACGCTGCGGTTGAGGGTGGTGAAGTCTTCGTAGCGCAGCTTGAGCGAGATCGTGCGCGCCCTGCGGCTCTGCTTGCGTAGCTGCGACCCGACGCTCTCGCTGAAGGCGCGCAGGACGGCGCGCAGGTGCTGCGGGTCGGCGACATCGAAGGAAAACGTCCCTTCGCGGCTGATCGACTTCGCCGTGTGCTCTCCGCCGACATGCGACGGGTCGATACCGCGGGCCCGCCGGCCCATGACCGGCCCGTGGGACCCGAACAGCGCCTCGAGGGTTTTCTCAGGCACCACCGCCAACTGCCCCAGCGTGGTCAGGCCGAGGCCGGCGAGCTTCTTCTCCGTGCTCGGGCCCAGCATCGGCAGCGCTCGCAGCGGCATCGGGGCAAGGAACGCCGCCTCGCCTCCCTCTGGCACTTCGCAGACGCCGTCGGGCTTGGCCGCGTCTGAGGCCACCTTGGCGACCATCCGGCTAGTTCCAATACCCACGGAGGCCGCGATGCCAAGCTCGCTGCGGATGCGGGCGCGGATGGTGGCTGCGGCCTGCGATGGCGTGCCGGCGATCGCCTCGCAGCCGGTTACGTCCAGGTAGGCCTCATCGAGACCGCCCGACTCTACGAGCGGTGTGTAGTCGGCGAGGATGGCGTGAAACAGCTTCGAGACGCGCGTGTATTCCTTGAAGTCGCCACGCAGGTAGATGGCGTGGGGCGCCAGCCGGTAGGCGGTCGAGATCGGCATCGCCGAGTGCACACCGAAGGCCCGCGCTTCGTAAGAGGCTGTCGCCACCACGCCGCGTCGCCCTTTCGGGTCACCGCCGACGATGACGGGTTTGCCCCGGAGCGCGGGGTCCCGCGCCTGCTCTACAGCAACGAAGAAGGCATCGAGATCTACGTGAAGGATTTGCCTCGCCACCCTGCCCACCGTGATAGCACGAGTGTTCTAGGGCGTCAAGGCTCTGCTGCCTTCTAGCGCGTAGTTCCGCGTCGCTGAGGCAGAATGCACTCCGGCGGCGTACTCCCGGGGGTGTACGCGGAACTGACGCCCTCGGATGGACGAGGAGGTCTTTCAAGTGCCGTACCTTTATGCAGGACTGGGGACGCAACTTGATGACCACGCCGTTGCGAGGAAACAGATGGCGATGCTGGACATAGGATCGACTCAGCGCCTGGAAAGGGCTGTCGTCAACGCCGCGCCGGAGAGTAATGCGTCGATCATCGAAGGCCTTCGGGAGGCGATGACGGCGTTCGACGCAATCAGCCTCGACCAGATGGCCGGCGTCTCCCTTCTCGACCGCACCGACACCAAGTACCTCTTGGGCGCCCACCACGCGCTCGAGTTGCTTGCATTGCTTTCTCCCAACTATCGGGCCCTTGATATCAACGGTGTACGCGCGAACCGCTATCGCACGGTCTACTTCGACACCGATGGCTTCGATCTCTACATGCGCCATCACGCCGGGAACGAGGTGCGCCATAAGGTGCGCAGCCGTGAGTACCTGGACTCCCACGTTTCCTTCTTCGAGGTGAAGCGCAAGACAAACAAGGACCGCACGATTAAGGAACGCCTGGAAACCGGCGAGCTAGTCACACAACTGGGCGCCACAGGTGGCACGAGCGACTTTCTCTACTCGCAGTTCCCGCTGGCCCGCCCCGGCCTCGAGGCGCGGATCACAAACGAGTTCCACAGGGTAACCCTCGTGAACAAGCAGGGCGAGGAGCGCGTGACCTTCGATTTCGAGTTGCGCTTCACGGCCAGCGAGGAGCGCAGAATCTGCCTCCCTGGACTAGCAGTGGTCGAGGTAAAACAGGCCGGATTCGATCGATGGTCGCCGATCATCAAGGCGATGCGGACCGCCGGAGTGCCGCCCCGTGGGCTGAGCAAATATTGCATCGGCGTGGCCCTGCTCTACCCCGAGGTCAAACACAACAACTTCAAAGCCAAGTTGCTGCAAATTGAGCGACTGATGCAGGAGGACCGCAATGCCTGACGATCTACCGAATTTCCTGGTGGGAGCGGCCTTCAACCTAAGCGTCGCGATCATCATCGTCCGGTTCATCTACTACCCGGTGACGCAGGACAAGCGCTACGTGCTCTCGTTCCTGGCGTTCAACACGATCATCTTCTTCGTCTTGCAGTTCCTGACGAACTCCAACCTGACGATCGGCGTCGGCTTCGGGTTGTTTGCCATTTTCTCCGTCCTCAACTACCGCACGGACGAGATGCCGATCCGGGAGATGACTTACCTGTTCACGGTGATCGCTCTACCGGTGATGAACTCCTTCCTCACCGCGGATGACAACCTGGCGAGCGTGGTCATCGCCAACGCCATCGTCGTGACGTTGCTATTCGTCCTGGAGCACGAATGGGGCTTCAGGTACCAGACGAGCAAGAAGCTGACTTACGAGATCATCGACAACATCCGGCCGGAAAACCACGAGGCGTTGCTGGCGGACCTGCGGCGGCGCACCGGTCTGGATGTGCAGCGTGTCGATGTCGGACGTATCGACTTTCTGCGAGACACGGCGGAACTAAAGGTCTACTACGACGAACTCAAAGGCAGTCCGGTGCGATCAGACATGAGCGTCGATCCGGCCCGCATCGGCTCGGATTAAAAGCAACGGGTGAGGTTGGAATGATCGATAACTACAAGCACTGGCAAGAAACACTCGGCAAGCCTTTGCCACGGCGACGATTCCTTTCCCTGGTGGCGGCGGCCGGCGCGGGCAGCGCTCTCATCGCCTGCACAGGTGACAAAGACGAACCCCAGGGTTCGGATGCCTCGGGAGCGGCGACATCTGACAACGAAACTGCAAATGAGGGTCGCCCCGCCGGCTGGACGGCCGCCTCGCATAGTAATGATGCGGACCCGGACTACGACATGGTCTTCCCCAAAGACGCCGTGAACCAGATGACCATTACCGTCTCGCCCGAAAACTGGCAGGTGATGCTGGACGACATGACTCAGCTATTCGGCGCTCGTGGCACGAATCGCGGAGGTCAGGGCGGACAGGGTGGCGCGCCCGGTGGGGGATTCGGTGCGCCTCCCGGCGGAGGTGGACCCGGAGGCGGCGATTTCTCGCGGGAAAACCCGGTTTGGGTTCCCGGAACAATCGGCTTCAACGGCAAGACGTGGACTCAGGTCGGCGTGCGGTTCAAGGGCAACTCGTCGCTTCGCAGCTCATGGGGCAACGGCACAGACAAACTGCCCTTCAAACTCGACTTCGACGAGTTCGAGAACGACTACCCCGAAATTGATAACCAGCGCTTCTATGGCTTCAAGCAGCTGTCTCTCGGGAACAACTTTGGCGACGCCACCGGCATGCGAGAACGCATCGCCTATGACGCCTTCGGCGCAGCCGGCCTCGTCGCAGCAAATACGGGCTTCTACGACATCGTCCTCGACTACGGTCAGGGGGCCAAGAGCCTCGGACTCTACACCGCCATCGAGGTGGTCGACGACACCGTGATCACGCGTTCGTTCAAGGATGACAGCGGCAACATCTATGAGGCAGAGGGCAACGCCTCAAGCCTCGCCGCCGGCGTAATCGATCGCATTCCGGCCAGCTTTCAGGTCGAAAGCGATGACGCGAAGGCAGACTGGACCGACATCAAGGCGCTGTATAGCCACCTTCAGTCAGATCAGCGGACGAACGAGCCTTCTGCCTGGCGCCAGCAGTTGGAGAAGCTGTTCGACGTTGACGTCTTCCTGGAATGGATGGCGATTAGCACCTTACTTCAGCACTGGGACACGTATGGTGGAATGACCCACAACTTCTACCTCTACAACGATCCCGCTACGGGAAAACTGGTGTTCATCACCTGGGACCACAACCTCGTACTTGGGGCATCGGCCGGCATGGGCGGCAACATGCCTGCTGGCGGCGACATGCCCGCGTTCGGCAACGTACCCCCCGGCGGCAACGTGCCTGGGGGCGGCCCGGGGATGGGCGGTGGTCGCATGAACACGAGCTTCGATAAGTCGGCTGTGGGGGCGAACTGGCCGCTGATCAGCTTCCTCTGGGCTCAGCCCGAATACCGCGCGAAGTATCACGCCTACCTCAAAGACGCGATCGAGGGGGCGTTCGAGCCTTCCAAGGTCACGGCCAGCATTCAATCTCTTGCAGCCAAGCTGGAACCAACGGCAACGAGAGCATCGACGTCTGAGGCGTATCAAACGGCAGTGTCATCGCTGACTGCAACCGTACAGGCACGGGTGCAGGCAACCAGAGACTACCTGGCAACGATCTAAGTAGCAGGCGAACCAACCGTGAAATTCCCAGCATGGCTTACACGCAGACATCGAAGTACGAGGACCGAAGTGCGGTACTCAACTTCGAGCCGTGCAAGGATCGGCGCGCGAAACTATCATTCCTTGATGGACCGGTTACGGTTCAAGGCTTTCGGCGTGCCTCCGTTCATGGTGGACGTGACTCTCGCCGTGCTCCTTGGCGCCGTCGGCATCTGGCAACTGGCAGGCCAGCGAGACCCTTTCGGCGACAGGAGGCCACGCCCCGGTGGTGGCTTCGACAGTGGTGGCGGCGGTGGGCCAGGCCCATTCCCGGGTGGCGGCGGAAACCCTGGGCCGGGCGCACCCGACACCCTGACCTACGTCCTGTTCGGGCTCTGCGCCGCTTCCCTCGCGGTGCGCAGCCGCTTCCCGCTGCTCACCCTGGCGGGCGTCACAGCTTTCGGAGCCGCTTATCTCGAGACGGGCCAGCCGGTATTCCCCGTCCTCATTATCGTGCTCGTCGCTGTCTACAGCGCAGTCGCGGACTCAGCGCTCCCCCGGCTCGTGCCCATCCTGCTGTCCCTCGCGTCCGGGGCTATCCTGGGCGCCGCCATCTGGCTCAACGACGGGCCACGCACCAACGCGCAATGGGCCATGGATGCAGCGTGGATCCTCGCTGCCATATTTCTCGGCGACTCCGTCCGCAGCCGTCGCGAATCAGCCGAGCAACTGGAGCGCAGTCGTGAAGAGGAGGAGCGCCGTCGCGTCTCGGACGAGCGCCTTCGCATCGCGCGTGAGCTGCACGACGTGGTCGGCCACAACATCTCCCTGATAAACGTCCAGGCCGGGGCCGGTGCGCACGTCCTCTACAACGACCCGGCCCAGGCGCGCGAGACCTTCGACAACATCCGCACGGCCAGCCACGAAACCTTGCAGGAGCTGCGTTCGCTGGTCGGCGTCCTGCGTGACCCCGCGACCGGCGAGTCGCGCGCCCCCACTGTGGGGCTCGACGCGCTGGAGCAGCTGATCAAGGGGTTTGTGGACGCGGGTCAGAACGTGACGCTGGAGGTGACCGGCAACAAGCGCCACGTCTCGGGAATCGTCGACCTCTCTGCCTATCGCATCCTGCAAGAAGCGCTGACGAACACCGTTCGCCACGCCCCAAAGGCCAAGGTGCGCGTCACCGTCACATACGGCGAGAACGACGTCTCCCTTGCAGTCACCAACGACTCCGGTGATGTCGCCATCTCGCACGAGGATGGCGGCGGTCACGGTCTCGTCGGCATGCGCGAGCGTGTTATCGCCATTGGAGGGCGCCTCGACGCGGGTCCCGACGCGAACGGTGGCTTCCACGTCCGCGCCGTCCTACCGCTGGGTGCAACAACTTGAGCATCCGTGTAGTGCTGGTGGACGACCAGGCGCTGGTACGCGGCGGGTTCAAGGCCCTTCTCAACTCTGACCCGGACATCGAGGTCGTGGGAGAAGCGACGAATGGCGCCGAAGCGGTCGCCGTCGCCCGTGCCGAGAAGCCGGACGTCATGCTCATGGATGTGCGTATGCCTGAGATGGACGGCCTCGAGGCGACACGTCAGATTCTCGCATCGTCCGAAGCTTCAGCAACCCGTGTGCTCGTCCTCACAACCTTCGACCTCGACGAGTACGTCTACGAGGGCTTGCGGGCTGGCGCCAGCGGCTTCGTGCTCAAGGACATCGAGCCGGCAGAGCTGATCTCCGCCGTCCACGTCATCGCACGCGGTGAAGCCCTGCTCGCACCGTCGATAACCCGGCGGCTAATCGTCGAGTTCGCCAGCAAGCGCCGGCCTCAGACAGCCGTAGTCTCCCAGCGCCTTTCGGAGCTAACAGAGCGCGAGCGCGAGGTGCTCGTCCTAATCGCGCGCGGTATGAACAACGACGAGATCGCCGAGGAACTCGTGATCAGCCCCGCAACTTCGAAGACGCACGTCAGCCGCATCATGTCGAAGCTGGAAGCGCGCGATCGCGCCCAGCTGGTCGTCATCGCCTATGAGAGCGGCCTCGTCACCGTCGCATGAAGAGCACGCCAGAGCTTCACCAGCTCTGAGTGCTACGACCTGCGCATCGAGTACGCGCACGAGAGTCCGTTCGCTACGTAGGCAGCCTCAAGAGCACCACGAAGGGCGACAACGGCTACTTCCACTTCCCTCCGGATTATCGTCCCGCAAGTGCCCATGATGATGTCGATCAAGGCCTCGGAGCCCGCCTAGCGCTGCTCTGACTCCTTGAGGGCCGTCCGCAACATCTGGCGGATGCGCTGCGAGGCAATCGCCTCCGTAACCTGTGTCAGGCCCGCGTCGTGATAGCCGCGCAACCAGTGCTTGTAGTAGAGCAGCGAGCGCAGGCCGTTGAAGAGGTCGAAGTACCACAGGTCCGGCAGCGGTTTCGGCGCCAGGCGCTGGTAGGTCTTGCGCAGGCGGTCGGCTGTCTCCGGCCCGTGGACGAGCATGGCGTCGATGGCACATTGCGTGATGTCGCAGCGCGGGTCGCCGACCTTGGCGTTGACCCAATCGATGACCCCGATCAGCCGTTGCCTGAACCAGACCGTGTTACCGGGCCAGAAGTCTTCGTGAATCAGGCACGGCTTCGGCCATGCCACGCGGTCGAGGTTGGCGACGAGGGCGGCGTGGACGCGCCTCGCGAGGGCGCCGGCCTTCTCGGCTTCGGGCTTCAGTTCCTCGAGTTCCGTCGCGATCTCGCCACGGGAGAAGCGCGGCAGCCAGCTCAAGTCTCGGTCCGCAGGGCTAACCGCGTGAATCGAGAGCATCACGCGCGCAAGCTGCTCCGTCCACGCACCCTCATCCCGCGCCTCGTACAGTGAACGCCCAGGCAGGTAGGACAGCAGCAACGCCGGCGCGCCGAAGTACGCTCCCGTCGTATCGAGGTGCAGGGGCTTCGCGCTCGGGATGCCGGCATCGTTCACCAGCTTGAGGATGCGAAACTCGCGTTCGGCACGCTCCGGGTTTAAGGACTCGCGCACGAAGTGGCGTCGCAACACGACGCGCTCCCGCGAACCGTCCGGAGCCTTGAGCGTGAGCACGTGAGTCAGGGCTCCGAGGCCGCCGCGCAGCCGCCTCACGCCCACGATGCGAGCGTCAGGGCTGTACGCCTCGACAAAGCGCTGTGCGGCGTCGCGTGGGAACGATGAACGTACGGGGATGGGAGTCAGCCCAGGATGTCGTTGACGGCGATGGTCAGGTCGGGGAAGAAAGACGGGCACACGCTTTCACCGCGCTTGGCGACGCGAACATCGATGTACGCACCCTCTGCAGGAACGGTGTGAATCTCGACAAGGCTCCCCGCAAGGTCAACGATCCACACCTCTGGAATGCCCGCTGCGGCGTACAACGGAACCTTCACTGACCGATCAGTGGACGCTGAGCTATCGGTGACCTCGACAAGGAAGATCACGTCCTCCGGAGATGGTGTACGGGAGCGGTAGTAGTCGGCGCGGGCTCTAAGGATAGAGATATCTGGTTCAGGCTCAGAGAACGGCGGTAGCCGAATAGGGTCCCGGACACCAATCACAAAAGAGGCGCCCAACGTCTGGCTCAGAAGGGAGAGCAGGTACTTAACGGTGCCAGAGTGGTGATTGCCAGTCGGCACCATCTCGACGATCTCTCCTTCAATCAACTCAATGTGTTCGTCCTCGGTGAGGATTCCCTCCTGGACTAGCCGCTCGTATTCATCGACTGTAAACAAGCGTTTGGAGCCGCCAGGCCGATCATCGTCCGACCACCGCAGATAAATCTCGCCATCGAGCAACTCCACCTGATGACTTTCCATCGGCAAGACTCCGATCTCTGCCATCCGGTAGTACTCCGGAATCGTGAACCGCCGGTGCTCAAGCTGTACCATGACCGGTCTACTGTAACCGAACTAACTGCCAGGCCAGACCGGGTAACCCGTGACGAGAATGTCCTCGCCCAGGCGCTCGACCTCAATATCGCGCAGGCGCACGGCATCGCGCATGTACGCTGCGCCCTTGCCCGCTACGGCCGCCGGAGCGTCGACGGCGCCGACAATCATGGGCGCGATCACCGCCGTGACTTTGTCGACAAGGCGCTCGTCGAAGAAGGAGCCGATGAGTACACCGCCACCCTCGACGAGAAGCAGCAGGATGCCACGACGCCCCAGCTCTGCGAGTAGCGGCCGTAGGGGTACGTGACCATCATCATCCGCATCCAAGATAAGCACCTCGGCGCCGGTGGCTTCGATCGCGCTTCGCCAGTCAGCCCGAGAACGGCCGGTGCTTACGACAAGCGTCTTAGAGCTACCAGTGAGCACTTTTGCGTTGGCAGGAATGCGGCCGGTGCTGTCGAGGACGACGCGCAGGGGCTGGCGTGCCACCTCGACGCCATCCGGGCGCGCTGTCAGCTGCGGGTCGTCGATGACAACGGTCGAAGCGCCGACGAGGATGGCGTCGAGCTTCGGGCGATTGGCGTGCGCCCAGGCCAGCGTCTGTGGCCCAGATACCCAGCGCGAGTCGCCACTGGACGCCGCGATGCGCCCGTCGAGCGTCGCAGCGTACTTGACCACGACGAAGGGCAGGCCCGTGCGCCGGTGCTTGATGTACGCCTCGAGGACGCGCGCCGACTCCTCAGCCCCATCGCCGGCCTCGACCTCAAGACCGGCGGCCTTCAGGGCGGCGTGGCCGGAACCAGAGACCTTCGTGTCGGGATCCTCGATTGCGTAGACGACTCTCGTGACGCCCGCGGCGATCAGGGCGTCGGTGCAGGGCGGCGTACGACCGTGATGGCTGCAGGGCTCGAGCGTCACGTATGCCGTGGCGCCGCGTGCGCCATCCCCGGCTGCAGCGAGGGCTACGACCTCGGCGTGCGGGCCGCCGGGTGGTCGCGTGTAGCCTTCGCCCACGATGACGCCATCGCGCACGATGACGCAGCCCACGGATGGGTTCGGGCTGGTGGCGCCGAAGGCCTCGCGCGCCAGATCCAGCGCACGTCGCATCGGGCCGGAGGGCTCAGTCATGCCGCGGCTGCGACGCTTCGGTAGCGTCTCGGTTGAACGTCTTCACGGATACTGCGGTCGCGCAGGACTGACGTATGGGTGCTCCCCTGGCGGACTCGGCCGCCCGCTTTGAGCCGATTCTAACGACGGTGTGATCGCTAGTCGATGGCGTACAGCACGCTGACGGTGACCGAGATTTCAAGCTCACCCGTCTCAATCGGCGTATCGAAAGCGGTAGCGGATCCCGTGTTCGGTGGCGGGATCGAGCGGAAATTCGTTGGTACCGGGTTGTTCGAGCTCTCCGAGATCGAGAGGAGCTTACCGAGCTTCTCGCCCGCCGCGTCCGCCATCTGCTCGGCCTGAGCCTTCGCCTTCTGTACGGCCTGACGTCGCGCTTGCTCCCGCAGCGACTCCGGGTCGTCGATCGTGAAGCTGACGTTCTGGACGACGGCGTCGTTGCCGCCGGCGCGTGTCGCGTCGTCGATCGCCTTACTTGTCTTCGCGAGGTCACGCACTTTTGCCGTGACGACGTTGTTCACCTGGTAGCCGATGATCCGCGGACCGTCGGGGCTGCGATGGTCGTACTGTGGGTTGACCGAGAACTGGACGGTCTGCACGTCCTTGTCCTGGACGCCATTAGCCTTGAGCGAATCGATGACCGCCTTCTGCGCGGCCGCCGCGTCATCGCGGGCCTGCTCGACGGTGGGACGCTGGACGTTGACGCCCACGGTCAGCAGCGCGATGTCGGGTTCGCCGACCGCCTTGCCGGTGCCCGTCGCGCTGACACCGCTGAGGTTCTGGCTGGATGTCTGCACGATCGTGTCTCCCTTGTCGCCACAACCCACGGCGAGTAACGCTGCCGCGGCAACCGGCAGCAAGATCAGGCGTAGCTTCATTCTGATTACTTCCTCTCGAACAGTCGCGGACGCACGTAGACATAGAAAACGGAGCCAACAAGAGCGATACCCGCCAGGATCTGCAAGACGCGTAGCGTGGACACGCCTCCGTTATCGTCGTCGTTCGTCGCCGCTGCGGAGCCATCAGCGTCCTCAGCCGGCTGCGGCGCTCGGCCATCCGTCCCAAAGGTACTCAGCGGTCCCGCGGTCTGGGCGGGCAGGTTGCCGCCCGTATTCAGAGGTGGCGCTACGGTGGGGCCAATCTGGGCCTGCGCTGGTCCCGGCGTTGGCGCGGGTACACCCGGCCCCGTCGCAGGCGGAGCGATGGGACCGATGACCGTGGGCGCAGGAGGGCCGGTCTGGGCAGGTGCGATCATCGGCGTAGGTCCCGCACCTGTCCCGCTGCCTCCGCTTGCAGCGGGTGTTTCGGCTGAGTCCGCGGCGGAGGTCGATTTGGCAGATTCGGCAGCGGACGCCGGCATCGGCGCACCCTTCGACGCATCCTCAATGCTCTGGCGCCCCGCGAGGTCGCCCTGACTCGCGGCGCCCAGGCCCCCGGCGGTGCTCTCGTCTTGCGAAGTCGACTGCAGGTTGATCGCGTCGGCGAACAGGAGGCCGATGAGCACGGTCGCTGCAACGGCCGGTGCGAAGGAGAAGCTGGAGCGCCGCGCGGCCGGCCGCGGTGGCGCCGTGCCCGCTCGCGCGTGCTCAGCGCCGAGCACGAAAGTCCGTCTGGGCGCCTCCCGTGGGAGCGCGGAGAGCATCGCGCGGGCCTCACGCAACTCCGCGAGCAGGGCGGTGCACTCGGCGCAACCCGCGAGGTGACGCGCGACGCTCTCGGACTGCCGCGCGTCCAGCTCCCCGTCGACGAAGGCGGAGATCTGCTCCTGCGGATGCTCGTTGCGATTGAAGAAACCCATGCTTCCCTCTAAGGCTCCTGACGAAATCGGCCGGCCAAAAGTTCCGGTTCGCGCTTCAGCAGCTCCCGCAGCTTCAGCCTGCCGCGGGCGATGCGGGACTTCACAGTACCAAGCGAGGTGTTCATGACAACGGCGATTTCCGTGTAATCGAGGCCTTCGACATCGCAGAGTACGACGGCCGTCCGCTGCTCCTCCGGCAGCTGGCCCAGGGCCGACTGGAGCTGCGTCCTGAGCTCGGCGTTCAGGGTGACTTCCTCCGGTGGAAGGTCGCGGTCCGGCGGCTCCGGCACCCCTGCTTCGAGGGCGGAGTCGAGCGAAGATGATGGCCGGCGGCCGCGGCGCCGCAATTCGTCCCGGCAAAGGTTCGCGGCGATGCGAAGCAGCCACGGGCGAAACGTCTCGCCACGAAAGCTGCCGATGTTGCGCCAGGCGGAAACGAAGGCGTCTTGGGCGGCGTCCTCCGCGGCCTGCTGCTGGCCAAGGATGCGATAGCAGACGTTATACACCAGCGATTCGTACTCGAGGACGAGTTCGTTGAAGGCGAGAAGATCGCCACGTTGGGCGCGTAACGGGCGATCGTCAGCGCTGCTCACAAACCGATTAAGCCTGTGGGCTCTGACTATGTCAAATTGCGACTCGAAGTGCCTTTTCGCGTGCGACGATTCCCGCTATGCTGTGGCGAACGTATGTCCGCACTTCTTGCCACGCTTTGAAGACTGGGGACACCCCAGACTCGGCTAAAGCCCGCTCGCGCAGATAGGTCCACGATGAGTGACTTCCTCAAAGAAATCGCAAACCGCCGCAAGCGCGACCCGCTGGCCCCGGTGACGGTGGTGGTGCCGTCGCACGTCGCCGGGTTGCAGTTGCGTCGCCGCCTCGCCGAGGACGGGCCCTTCGCCAACGTGCGCTTCGAGACGCTGCCCCGCATCGCCGAGCTGCTGGGCGCCGGCGACCTGGCGCGCGCCAACCGCAAGCCGCTCGCCCGGCCGATCGGCGACTTCGTGGCGGCGCAGGTCGCCCGCGAGGCTCAGAAGGAGCTGGCAGGTGTGCGCGACCTGCCGGGCTTCGCGCGCGTGCTGCGGTTTACGTTCTTGCGGCTGCGGCGTGGCGGCTTCCGTCGCGCCGAAGACGTGCCGATCCAGCTCGGGAGCGGCCTGCTCTACGAGGTTGTGCGCCTCTACGGCCTCTTCCGGACGCGCACGAGCGACTTCTACGACACCGAGGACCTCCTCGACGCCGCTGCGACTGCCGTCCGCGATCGTCGCGCAGTGGGCTCCGACCTGGGCGATGTCTATGTAGTCCCACCTGGCGCGCTCTCGGCCAGTGTCGACGCGCTGCTGTCCGCAATCAAGCGCGCGGTCGGGGCATCGCACTACCACCTGGTGAGCGACGATGAGCAAGAGGCAGAGCGCTCGTTCGTGCTCGCACCGGACCCCGCCTCGGAGGCGCGAGAAGTTGCACGGGAAGTCCTCGCAGCTCTCGAAGCAGGCTATGGTCTACACGAGATCGGCGTATTCCACGGCGCCGATCCCGCCTACCGAACGCTCCTCAACCGGGCGTTCGAAGCTGCGGAGATTCCCGTCAGCGCCATGCCGGGGACGCCGCTGAGCGAGACGCCTGCAGGCAGAGGTGTGCTCATGCTGGCGGAGCTTCCCCTGCACAACTACTCCCGTACAAAGACGATTGACTTCCTCAGCCTCGCGCCGTTGCGCGACTTCCTCCCTGCGGGAGGCACGCAGGCCTCGTTGCAACCCGCGCGCTGGCGCCGCATCGCGCGGGAGGCCGGCATCACGCAGGGCATCGCGCGCTGGGACAGCGGCATCGAGACGCTGATACGCGACCTCGATGCTGAACGCGACCGCCGTGACGACGAGGATGAGCGTCGCGTGCGTATCCAGGAGAACGCCGACCAGGCGCGTGAGCTTGGTGACGTGATCGCCACTCTCGCCTCGAAACTCCAACCCCTGCAACAGCATCAGCCTGCCGCCCAATTCATCGAGGCGTTCAGGGCGGTCGTGGAAGCCTACTTCGACCCAACGTCCCCTACCCTGCCCGCCGTCCTCGGCCAGATCGATCAGCTGGGCACGATCGACGCGGTTGGCGGAAGCTTCAGCCTCGAGAGCTTTGTGGGAGCACTGCGGGCAAACCTGGAGGTCGTTTATCAGCGAGACAGCTCGCTGGGCCAGGGTGTCTTCGTTGCCGATTACCGCATGGCAGCGGGGTTGAGCTTTCGTTATGTCGCGTTGTGCGGCGCCTATGAAGGTGTCTTCCCCGCTGGCCCAAGGGCCGAAGAGCTGGTTGAAGACAGGTTCTGGCAGGACCTGCGAGCCAGCCATCCCTTCCTCGAAGACGCCGCCCTGCGGTCCGAGCGCTCGCTGGCGCAAGCACGGCGCGCGATGACGGCCGCGAGCGAACGACTGACCTGGACGGCGCCGCTGCAGGCTTCCAGCGCCGGGCGCGAGCATTACCCCTCGCACCTCATGTTCAAAGACGCGCACGCCATTGACGCTTCGATCGAGAGTGCGAGCGCATTGCGCCGTACCTCGCGGCCCAACCTCGTCCACCGTCCCCCGTCCCCGCTCGCCGCGATGCTCACCGGACGCGTGCTCGACCTCACGGAGCTGCGCATGCGCGACAGCATGGCCGGCCGCCGGGACGGTCGCAGCTTCGCCGGTCACGCCGTCGCGCGGTCCCTCGACCTGCTCAACGCGCGACGAGGCGCCGAGTTCAGCGCCTTCGACGGGAATCTGTCCGAGCTGGCCGGTGACAGTCTCATCCCATCCGGCGCAGTCTCACCGACCTCCCTGGAGCACTACGGCGCGTGCGGTTACCGCTACTTCCTGCGCTCTGTGCTGCGCCTTCGGCCGCCGGAAGAGCCTGAGGACCGCGAAACCATCGACCCCCTGGAGAAGGGCAACATCGTCCACAACACCCTGGACGACTTCTACAAGGCCATGCAGGCGCGCGGCCGTCCCGCCGTCAACGAGCCCTGGACGGAGGACGACCGTATCGAGCTGCTCGAAATGCTCGAGGCGCGCCTCGACGAATCGGAGGCGCGCGGGCGCACCGGCCTGCGCGTGTTCAGCGAACACGAACGTCGGCGTCTGCGCGCCGACCTCGCCGCCTTCCTCGAGCACGATACCGAGTTCCGCATCGAAACCGGCGCTCGTCCCACGCACTTCGAAGTCGCGCTGCCCGAGGACGCGCCGCTGGTCGCCGGTCTGCGCATGCGCGGCTACGTCGACCGCATCGACATGACGGAGGACGGCAAGAAAGCGTGGGTCATCGACTACAAGACGGGCAGCACGCGTAGCTACGAAGGCGTGAAGCCGGAGAACCCGCTGGCGGATGGCACCAAGCTGCAGCTTCCGGTGTACCTCGCCGCTGTCCCGGGTGCTGAGGCCGTGCCGATGTACTGGTTTATCAGCAGCGCCGGTGGCTTCCAGCGCATGGAGTTCCTAACCACCGACGAGAACATGCAGCGCTATGAGGAGACGCTGTCGTCGATCCTCGACGGCCTCAAGCGTGGGACCTTCCCGGCCGTTCCGGGTGAGTGGAACGACTTCTATGGCGTTTGGGACAACTGCAACTACTGCGACTTCAAGCGCCTGTGCAGCCGTCGCCGCGACGAGGAGTTCGAAGACAAGCGCGGCGACCCCAGTCTGCAGCCCTGGCTCACCGTCGGCGTCACTGCTCGCGGAGAGGTGACGCCGTGACCGTGGACTACAGCCTCGCGGACAACGCCGCGCGGGAGCAGATCCGGTCGTTGCTGGGCGAAACGCTGTTCGTCGAGGCCGGCGCCGGCACGGGCAAGACAGCAGCGCTGGTAGACCGCTACCTCCACCTCGTGCTGGACGGCCGCAGCGTTGAGCGCATCGTCGCCATCACCTTCACCGACAAGGCCGCGGCGGAGCTGCGCGACCGCGTGCGTCAAGGCCTCGAGGAGAGGCAGCGCGATGGCAAGAACACTGCGGAGCAGGAGCAGCGCATCGCCGCCGCCCTGCAAGCCCTCGACCGCGCCCAGATATCGACGATCCACGCCTTCTGCCAGGGCCTCTTGCGGTCCTTCGCCGTGCGCGACGGCATCGACCCCGCATTCGAGGTCGAAGACGCCGTCGCCGCCGAGCGCCGCTTCGAGGAACGCTGGCGCGCTTTCCTGGACGGTCGTGGCGAAGACCGGGACGCGATCGAGACCGTGGGCCGTGTGCTCGACCTCGGGCTGACGACGCGCTACCTGCAGGAGTTGGCGAAGGCGCTGTGGGACAACACGGAGCTGGCGAACCGGCTCCGCGCCGAGCCTCTACCGGCGCCGGATGTGGAGTGGCCCGACCTCTCGGCGCTTCGTGAAGACATTGTTGGCATCGATACGCGGTCTGTGCCGCCTGACGACCGCCTACTTGCTGGCCTGAATCAGGTGAAGGAGATCATCGACGACCTCCGCGCCACTCCCACCCTGGAGCGAGACGCGCGCCTTGTCGCGCTGCTGAGTAAGCCTCCGAACCTGAGCTATGGCCGTCAGGGCAACTGGGGCGGCAAGGACAGCATCGAAGGCGCGCGCGACATCGGCAACGCGGTGCTCGCCGACCTGCAGAACCTCCTTGAAGGCATGCGGGCGAAGGCGCTTGCCGACCTGCTTCCCATCGCCGTCACCTTCGTCGTCGAAGAGGCGCAGGCGCGCGCTGCTGAAGGACGGCTCGTCTTCGACGACCTCATCCTGCGCGTGCGCGACGTGCTGGCGAACGACCTCGGGGCCCGCGCCAACCTGCGCGACCGTTTCGACACGATCCTGATCGATGAGTTCCAGGACACGGACCCGCTGCAGGCCGATATCGCCCTCGCGTTCGGGAACGGGGTCGAAACGGGCCGGCCGGAACCGGGGCGGCTGTTCCTGGTAGGTGACCCCAAGCAATCGATCTACCGCTTCCGCAAGGCAGACATGTCCATGTACGCCCGCACGTCGGCGCTGCTCGCCGAGGCCGGGGCGAAGCAGGTAGACCTCTCGCTCAACCGCCGCTCCGTGCCCGGCGTGCTCGGCTGGGTGAATGAGATTTTCGAGCAGCTCTTCGGTGCAGCCATGTTCGAGCCCGAAATCCAGCCGGCGTACAAGCCTATCCACCCGTACCGCGATGAAGCGCTGGAGGGTCCGGCCGTCGCCTACTTCGGCGAGGCCATCGAAGGCCCGAATGCCGCGCAGATCCGCCAGATGGAGGCACGGCACATCGCCGCCCACATCCGTGGCGCCGTCAACCGGGGCTGGGAGGTGAAACCCCGCGACGGTGTAGTGCGCCCTGCGCGCTACGGTGATATCGCGGTGCTTCTGCCGGCGCGGACCATCCTGGCGCCGCTGGAGCGCTCGCTCTCAGACGCCGGCATCCCCTACCGCGTCGAGGGGGGCAGCCTGGTCTACGCGACCCAGGAAGTGCGCGACGTGATCAACTGCCTCACCGCAGTCGACGACCCCAGCGATGACGTCGCCGTTGTCGCTGCCCTGCGCAGCCCCGCCTACGCCTGCTCAGACGTCGAGCTCACCCGCTTTCGTCAGGCCGGCGGCAGCTTCAACTACCTCTCCCCCGGCCTCGCCGACCATGAGGGACGCGTCGCCGATGCCCTACGCGACCTCTACAGGTGGCATCAGCGCCGCACCAACCGCAGCCTTGCCACTTTGGTCGAGACCTTCGTCGAGGAGCGCCGGCTGGTCGAGATAGGCCTCATTGACTCGGGGAACCGCAACGCCTTCCGCCGCGCGCGCTTCGTCGCCGAGCAGGCACGCGCCTTCGAAGACGGCGGGCCCGAGAGCCTGCGCTCCTTCGTCGAGTGGCTGGAGCGCCGCGCCGACGAGGCCATCCTCGACCACGAAGGCGCAGGGCTGGACGACGATGAGGACGCGGTGCGCGTGCTCACGATTCATGCGGCCAAGGGGCTGGAGTTCCCCATCGTCTTCCTGGCAGGACTCGGCACCGGCCTGCGTGACCCGCGCTTCATCTTCGGCCACGATCGCACCGATGGGCGCATCGCCGTCACGATTGGCGCCAAGAGCCGCAACGCCGTCT
>Ga0247825_10000720_pt1 | contig 21297 bp, 19 predicted proteins | sample 13C_Vanillin_Day_FD_194413 | JGI IMG/M metagenome (GOLD analysis project Ga0247825, IMG submission 194413) | Soil microbial communities from agricultural site in Penn Yan, New York, United States - 13C_Vanillin_Day48 | ecosystem: Environmental > Terrestrial > Soil > Agricultural land | place...
GGTTAAAGGCGGTTTCGGACAAAAGTCTAAACGGGATATTTAGAAGGCATTCGAATGCGCGAAAGGCCTCTAATGCATGCGGTAGCCTTCTAACGATAGCGCTGTACAAAATGCCTTGATTGATCTCTACTTAATTCGACTGGATAGCACCCCGCGCTTCGAACCGAGTGAGGAGCGCAATGCCGCGAAAACCATCGGCTCCGGAAGATGTCTGTCCCTATTGCGGTACCGGCACGAGCCTGCAGGTTGCCGTCGTCGCCAGGCATGGTCGCGCAGCCCTTATCCGCACGATGTGGTGTGCAAGCTGTAGAGGCACCTACGTGGCCTTGCGCCGACTGTTGCCCGAAATGAGCATCTCCGACAGCCGCCGGGCGCGGGCACCATCGCGGTTCGACGCGGACAAGCTACGACGGAGCGTTTCAGAACCTTTGCGCAAGCCGCCGCATGAAGGCTTCCGAGATCCCTTCAGCGGCGAACCCATTCCTCCAGCCCTGAATGGCCTCGCTGCGGAGTTCGTCGTCGACTTTGTTGCGGAGTACCTGTCGCGTGCGGGGGACCAGGCGAATGGCGAGGTCACCACAGACACCGTAGCCCGGCTTGCCCACATTGCCCTCTACCGGATGCATTTGCTGGCATTCTTACGGTCGGCAGTGCATCACCGGATGTTCCCGTCTCACGCAACTCCGCAGGAGATCGAGGAACTCGCCTCGCAGGTTGAGCACCTCGTCAACGTCGCCCACCACCACTCAGCTGCGCAGGACCTCACCCTGCCCACCCTACGCGAGCCACCGAGCCCGCTGCTCTGTCCTCGCTGCAACACGCAAAGGGTGGCTCGGCGAAGCCGATCCTCGACGCTGCGTGGCCTGGAGCAACAACCCGCGTCGTGCAGTCACTGTGGCCAGCGGTTCACATGGGAGTGGGGCTCCCTGGCGCCGTTGGTCGTCATCTCTCCAGACGGAGAGAGCCTCTTCGAACAGGCGCGATTTCGCAACGGCATCCGCGCTTCGGTTCGAAAGCTGCCGGGCACGGCGGCGATCTGGAGCGACGAAAAGCTGATCACCTCTGCCGTGAACACCGCTTCCATATCAGCGACGCCATTCATCCGGCCACTGAGCGATGAGTATCCATTGCCGGCAATCGACTCGCGTGACCTTTGGCTGGCAGCTGCCTCGGCCCTGCGGTCCATTCACCCTCTCGCTGCCGTGCGCTACGCCCTTCACTCGGGCGCAGTGCAAGGGCTCGACTGGAGCGACAGCGACAATGCGTCCCGGCTGCGCCGAATAGAATCGATTGCCCTCGACATCAGCCGGCGACACTTCGGTGCGGCACGATTTCCCGAGATGGACTGACGAACGGTACTGCTCAGTGGCTGGAGGCCGAAAGGGTCACGTCGCCGGCCTCGACCGTCACCCGCATCCCGTCGCGCGTCTCGATAACCAGTGTGCCGTCGTCGTTCACGTCGACCGCGGTGCCTGCGATGGCGCCTTCCGCGCCGGTAGCCGTCACTTCGGCGCCGAGCGTGACGAGGCGTGCCTTCCAGGCCTCGAAGGGACGGCGGCTTCCGGTCTTCGCTTCTTCCCAGAGCTCCTCGAAGTGGTTGGCGAAGGCGGCGAGGACCTCTTCGCGCGGCACTTCGAAGCCCAGCTCGTCGGCCATGCTGGTGGCGATGTCTGATATCTCAGGAAACTCGTCCGGGTCGAAGTTGACGTTTACCCCGGCGCCGATTAGCGCGGTGGCTTCGCCGTCCTGGTTCTCGGTGAACTCAATGAGGACGCCCGCGATCTTTTTGCCTTTGAGCTGAACGTCGTTCGGCCACTTCAGGTCGGCCTTCAGCCGCCCGCCCTTCGCCTTCGCTACGTCTTCGACCGCCTCGGCGATCGCCAGCGGGGTCACGTAGGCGAGCGGCCGCGCGTCGGATCCTTCGACGGTGAGCGAGAGCGTGAAGTGCAGGTTGACGTCCGGCGGCGAAACCCATGCCCGTCCGGCGCGCCCCCGGCCGGCCGACTGCGATTCCGCCATGATGATCGTGCCGTTGGGCGTGCGCCAGCGCGTCAGCATGTTGCGCGCATCGTCCTGGGTGGACTCCGTGTAGGGGCGGTACTGGAACCGCCGGCCGACGTAGTCCGTCTTGAGGTTCCAGGAGTAGTGGGGCTTGGAGAAGAGGGGGAGCGTCTCGAACGACATCTCATCCATCATCCGACGGAATCGCTCGAAGTAAGACTCAGACACTCGCGCCTCCCCAGTCGCTTTGAACGTAGCTGCAGACCTTCAGGTCTGCCCCGTGACAGCCTTCCAGTCTGCCAGGCAACAGACTTCAGGTCTGTCGAGTATAAATCGACGGCCCCGGCGAGTGCCGGGGCCGTCAGTCTTCCGCTTGCGCGGTCAATTGCCAGGCAGGTAGCCCAGCGCGCCTAATTCCTAGGCTACGAAACCTCGTGTCATAGAAATAGGGCGGACGGTCAGGCTATCTGCCTTGCAACGTTGATGATCCATCCGCATCACCTCCTTTCCTGATGCGGATGTTAACAAGGGTCTGAAAGATCGTCAATGCGGAAATTGTCACAAATAGTAAGTTTCCTATGCGGTATGGGCACGGAAGGAACAAGGACCAGGGTACAAAGGGATGCGAAGCGAAGGCCGCCATCGGGACGGGGCGCTAAGCTACAGCCGATGGCAGACACATTCCCCATGACTGTCTCAGGCCCCTTCGGTCAGTACACCGTCGAGGCCGTGGTCGATCCGGACGCGACGTTCAGCAGCGTGCCCACACCGGCGCTGATCGAGATGGGCATCGAGCCCGTGCGCGTCGTACGAATCAGAGGCGGCAACGGCCAGGCGAAGTTCCGGCAGCTCGGGCGCGCGCTCACCACGGTCGGAGCCCAGGAGGACGTGACGCCCGTACTCTTCGGGGACCCGGGCACTTCAGCCGTGATCGGTGGTACAACGTTGACCATCCTGCTGCTCAGGTGGGATGCGGGCTCAGGCCAGATGGTGGCAGTAGAGGCCGTCGACGGTTCGTCTGCGACCCCAGAGGAGGAATGACATGAGCGAAGCAACAACGGAGCTAATCGACTTCCACACGCATATCCGGCCGCCCTGGTGGGAAGGCGCCACGAACCCGGCCGCGGCCGGCCTCAGCCCCGGCTCCGAAGACCGCGTGGCCCGCATGATCGACATCGACCGCATGGTCGAGGAATCCCGCGCAGCCGGCATCACGCACCGAGCCCTCTCGGCTGGCGTCGAAGGCGTCTACGGCGCCAAGGCCGGCGTCTCGTCCGCCGATGTCCGGCGCGTCAACGAGTTCACCGCCGAAGCCGTGGCCAGGGCTCCTGATCTCTTCTTCGGCCTCGCGACAATCGACGCTTACGCCGGCGATAGTGCCGCGAAAGAGGCGGAGTACGCCGTCCACGAACTCGGCCTCCACGGACTCTTCCTCGACGCCCAGCGCCACGGCGTCTACCCCGGCGCCCCCCAGGCCCGTCCCACGCTGGCCGCGGCTGCGGAGCTCGGCGTCCCCGTCTTCATCCATCCCGTCTGGGCGGAGAACGACGAGGCCTTCCGGGCCGCGGGAGGCTCAGCCGGTGGCTCATTCGGCCGGGGCGTGACCCAGGCCCTTGCGGCGCTTTCCTTGCTCCACTCCGGCGTCTTTGAGGAGTTCCCGGACCTCGACATCCTGATCACGGCCTACGGCACCGGCGCCGTCATCTTCGCTGCCGACGCCATCGCCGCCTACGCGAAGGCCCATGGCGTCACCCCGCGCCTCCACGTCGACACCCTGACCTTCCACCCTCCCACCATTCGCTACGTCATCGACGCCCTGGGCGCCGACCGCGTCGTCCTCGGCAGCGACTGGCCCATCCGCCTCGACGCCTACGCCCCCACGATCAACGCAGCCTTCGACGCCACGGGCCTCACACCGGAGGAGCGCGCGCTGGTCGGTTCCGGCAACGCGCGCCGCCTGCTACGAATTGGCTAGCCATATCAAGTAAGCGACATGAGATAATCAATCGAATGGGAACGTTCTTCCATGCAATTACGCTCATCGGGCCGGATGGTGGGCGCCTGACCGTAGACGCACTCGTAGACACCGGAGCGAGCTTCACCTCCATGTCCGAGGGCATCCTCCGAGGGTCAGGAGTCCAACCAGTGCGCCAGGTCCGCCTGCGCCTCGCCGACGGAAGCTTTCATATTCAGTCCCTTGGCGAGACTGTCGCTGAAATCGACGGTGAGTCCGTTCAGACACTTGTCGTCTTCGGCCCGGAGGGTTCACCTGCGACCATTGGCGCCTACACCCTTGAGGGCCTGCTTCTTGGCGTCGATCCCGTGGAGAAGCGCCTCGTCCCCCTTGAAGGTTGGTGGGCCTGATACCTGTCAGGTGGTGTCAGGAGACCGGCGGCAGGCGACCCCCACCGAAACGCGCGCATGGGATAATGGATGCACATGCAAGCTGAAGTCTTCGATTGGCGAGCCAGGATCAATATTGACCCCGGGGTGCAGAGCGGCGTGCCTGTCGTTAAAGGAAGACGCGTCCCGTTATACGTGCTCGTCGGTCACATGGCAGGCGGAGACACCTGGGAGCGAATCGCGGAGGCATACCAACTGAGCACCGACGACGTGCGCGCGGCGCTGGCCTTTGCCTCGTACCTTCTCCACCAGCGAGGCTTGTCAATCCCACCGGAAAAGGACGAGGACTTCGACGACGACGAAGGGTGGACAACCCTTGCCTGAGTTCAAGATCGTCTCTGACTTCCTCCCCACCGGCGACCAGCCCGATGCCATCGAGGGCCTTGTGCGCGGCCTCGAGCACGGCGACCACCAGCAGACGCTGCTGGGCGTCACAGGCTCCGGCAAGACATTCACGATGGCCAACGTCATCGAAAGGTGGCAGCGCCCCACGCTGGTGCTCGCGCCCAACCGAACCCTTGCGGCGCAGCTCTGCTCCGAGTTCAAGGAGTTCTTCCCCGAGAACGCGGTCGAGTTCTTCGTGTCGTACTACGACTACTACCAGCCCGAGGCGTACATCCCGCGCACCGACACCTACATCGCCAAGGACGCCGACATCAACGAGGAGATCGACAAGCTGCGTCACGCTTCGACCCGCGCGCTGTTCGAGCGCAAGGACGTGATCATTGTCGCTTCGGTTTCCTGCATTTATGGTCTCGGCGAACCTGAGGAGTACCAGAGCTTCGTCCTCAACTTCAAGAAGGGGCAGGCAATACCGCGGGCACGGATCATGCGCAAGCTCGTGGACATGCAGTACGAGCGAAACGACAACAACCTCGTGCGCGGCAAGTTCCGGCTGCGCGGCGACTCCCTGACCCTGCTGCCGGCTTATGAAGAGCTCGCCGTGCGCATCGACTTCTTCGGCGACGAGGTCGAGCGCATCATCGAGATCGACCCGCTGACCGGCGAGCTACTTGCCGAGCGCGACGAGCTTGACATCTACCCCGCCAAACACTTCGTCACCTCGAAGGACAAGCTCGAGCAGGCCATCGAGGACATCGAGGCAGAGCTCGAAGAGCGCCTCGCTGAATTTCGGGAAGCCGGTCGCATCCTCGAAGCCTCCCGGCTTGAAGAGCGCACGCGATACGACATCGAGTCATTGCGCGAGGCCGGCTACTGCTCTGGCATCGAGAACTACTCCCGGCACCTCGCCCGTCGCGGCGCCGGCTCGACACCCTGGACGCTGCTCGACTACTTCCCCGACGAGTGGCTGCTGTTCATCGACGAGTCGCACATCTCCATCCCCCAGGTGCGCGGCATGTTCTTCGGCGACCTCTCGCGCAAGCAGACGCTGGTCGATTACGGCTTCCGGCTGCCGTCGGCGCTGGACAACCGCCCCCTGAACTTCAGCGAGTTCGAGGAGCACATCGACCGCGTCGTCTACGTCTCGGCCACGCCCGGCCCCTACGAGCGCGAGCACACCGAGCAGGTTGTCGAGCAAATCATCCGACCTACCGGCCTCATCGACCCCGAAGTCGAGGTCAAGCCCACGAAGGGCCAGATCGACGACCTGCTGCACGAGGTGCGCCAGCGCGCCGAGCGTCAGGAGCGCGTCCTCGTCACGACCCTGACCAAGAAGATGGCGGAGGACCTCGCCGACTACCTGCAGGAGATGGGCGTGCGCACCCACTACCTGCACTCCGAGATCGACACCCTCGAGCGCGTCGAAATCCTCCGCGACCTGCGTCTGGGCGTCTACGACGTCGTCGTCGGCATTAACCTCCTGCGCGAGGGCCTCGACCTACCGGAGGTGAGCCTCGTCTGCATCCTCGATGCCGACAAGGAGGGCTACCTGCGGTCCGGCGGCTCGCTCATCCAGACCATCGGCCGCGCCGCCCGCCACGTCAACGGCCGCGTGATCATGTACGCCGACACGATCACGGACTCCATGCGCATGGCCCTTGATGAGACGAACCGCCGTCGCAGCATCCAGATCGCCTACAACGAGAAGCACGGCATTTCGCCCGTCGGCATCCAGAAGGCGATCCGCGACATCACGGACAGCCTGCGCAAGGTGGCCGAGGAGAAGAGCGAGTACGTCGCCGGTCCCGGCAACCTGCCCAAGGACCAGCTCACGCGCATGGTCTTCGAGCTGGAAAAGGAGATGCGCAAGGCGGCCAAGGCCCTCGAGTTCGAAAAGGCAGCCGGCCTGCGCGACCAGATCACGGAGCTGCGCAAGTCCCTCGTCAGCGAGAGCGAGTCCCTCAAGGAGCTCGCCGCCGTCGCCGGACACGACGGCATGGTGCCCTACTCCGAACGCGGCATCGCCCCGCCGCGCCCCCGCGAGGTCAGCTACAAGCCCAACCGCCGCGGCGCCCGCTACCGCCGCTAGCCCACTGCCTCCCGGATACCGCTAAACTACCGCCGTCCTTCTCGCAAGTCGCAGGGTTGCGAACGAAGACGGAGGTCTCGATGGGCGCGCTCGATGGCAAAGTCGCGGTGATCACCGGCGCTAGCAGCGGCATCGGCCGCGCAACCGCCCTCGCCCTCGCAGCGGAAGGCGCAGATGTCGCGATCATCGGCCGCAATCCCGCCGCCCTCCACGAAGTCGCAGCGGAGATTCAGGAGATGAGTCGTCGCGCTATCCCCGCCGCCGTCGATGTGCGCGACGAGGCACAGGTCGGCGCATTCCTCGACCGCGTCGTGTCGGAGCTCAGGCGCGTCGACATCGTCGTCAACAACGCTGGTGTCAGCTATCCCGGAGGCATTGTCGATGGCAAGGTCTATACCTGGCGCGAGATCCTCGACACCAACCTGCTGGCGTTGCTGATCTGCTGCCGCGAGGCCGTGCGCGTCATGCGGCCGAACGGACACGGCCACATCGTCAACATGTCCAGCGGCACCACGAAGTTCCTGCGGCCGACGGGCAGCGTCTACACGGGCGCCAAACACGCCATGAATTACATCAGCGACGCCCTACGCGAAGAGGTGCGCGACCTCGGCATCCAGGTGTCGTGCATCGTCCCCGGCCTCACCCTCACGAACATCGGCCGCAACGCCCCGCCGGAGATCCTCGAAGCCCGCTTCCGCGCAGCCGGCGCCGACCCCTCCAACGCTCACCCCGGCGAGTACTTCGCGGAGCAGCTTGAACCCATCCTCGAACAACAACCGGGCATCTATCTCGCCTCGGAGGACGTAGCCCGAGCCGTCGTCTACGCCGTCACGCAGCCCTACCACGTCGAGGTCGAGAACGTCGTCATCCGTCCCCGCCTGGGGCTGACGATCGAGGGCGAGAAGCGCCACGACCGGTAAGCGCATGCCGAACCTGCGTCATTTGGCCGAAGGGCCGCCGTTAGCGTACGGGAGCAGGGCAGCGTACACGACGAAGTTGAGGGGCGTGGGCACGTTCAGTTCGCGGCCGTAGCGGACTGCGGCGCCGTTCATCGCATCGAGTTCTAGCTTCCTGCCCTGGAGTATGTCGTAGTACATCGAGCCTGCCAGGCCTGGTGTCGCCGCTATCCTCTCCCGAACGTACTGCATCCACCGATCCACTGTGCCGTGAGGCAGCGAGACGCCCCTGGCTCTCGCCACTGCGACTGCCTCATTCATGACTCCGGAGGCAAGCTCTGCTGACTCCGAATTCGCGAAGATGGGCTCCAGCGGCTGACGGAGCAGAGCGCAAAGGCCGAGCGTCACACAAGCGACCACCCACTTGTCCCAGATCTCTACCTGGATGTCGTCCTTGATCTGCACGTCAATTCCGGAGCTCGCCAGCACTTCCGAGAGTTCGTCCAGCCGGGCGCTCCGACCTCCGCCTAGTTCGCCAACCGCCAGCTCGCGCCTGAGACCCTTAGCCGCGACAACGCCGGGTGAGACGAGCGTGGCTCCACCGAGATTTACGGCACCGAGGACATGGCCCCTTCCCAGCATGGACTCGAGCATCTCGGCCGTGCCCACGCCGTTCTGTACGGGCAACACCATCGTTTCAGGGCCGATAAGCGGCAATATCTGAGTAGCGGCATGCTCTGCGTCGTAGGTCTTTACGCAGAACCAGATGACGTCAACAGGACTAAGGTCTCCGGGTTCATCTGTAGCCGATACGGTCAGGTGGAACTCTTCGTCGTGCAATTGCACAGTAAGCCCGATCTGCTGGAGGGCCGCGAGGTTGGCGCCGCGCGCAACAAACGTTACATCGTGGCCTGCGCGCGCCTGCAAGCCCCCAAGGAGGCCACCAAGTCCGCCCGTGCCCATCACTGCTATACGCATGAACACTCCAATTCGTCGACACTGGAGTCTATCGGCATGAATGCCACCCGACAATGGCACCCTCTTCGTGGGAGGCCGCCTTCGCGACAACCATCCCATGAGAGAGGCCCCGTTCTCCTTTCTTGGTTTCTCTGTTCCTTGTCGCCTCACCCAACCGCTACACTGCGAGCGCTGAGGAGGACAACGTATGCCCGACATCCACCCATCGCTCGCCGAATATCTGCAGGGTCACCGCACCGGCGTGCTGGCTACCCAGCGCAAGGCCGGCGCGCCCCAGCTAACGCTCATCGCCTACCACTTCGACGGCGAGACCCTCGCCATCTCCACGCGCGCGCCGACGCAAAAAGCGAAGAACATCTCGCGCCGCCCCGAGGTCTCGCTCGCCGTCATTGATGGCTCGCGGCAGCTCATCGTCTACGGCACTTGCGACATCATTCGCGACGAGGCGGAGGTGCTGCGAGTACACAAAGCACGCATCCGGCCCATTGCCCAGCGCGCCGAAACCGACGAAGAGCTAACCGAGCGCCTCATTCGCGAGGAACGCGTCATGCTCATCATCACGCCCACCAGCTTCTTCCCCACAACAATCAGCACATAGCCCGTCACAGCCCAAGGAGCACATCGATATGACCATGGAAGGCCCCAGCGACGAGGAAGTCACCCAGTTCCTCAAGGAGCACGGACTCTGCGTCTTCGCCACCGGACGTAAGGACGGCTCGCCGCAGCAGTCGTACCTCGGCTACCAGTACGATGGCTCGCAGTTCCTCCTCGGTGGCCAAGCGACCTCGTTCAAAATGAAGAACCTGCGGCGCAACAACGGCTGCTCGATGGTCGTCACCGAGGGTCGCGGCCACGTCATCGTCTACGGCAAGGCCGAGCTGGTCGAGGACGAGGCGGAAATGGCGAAGCTGCAGGAGCGCTTTGGCCCGCGCGCCGCGCCGCCGCGACCAGCCCAGCCCGCAGGCTCGCCCCCACCCACGCCGCGCCCACTCATGGGCAAGCGCCTGAACATCCTCATGACCCCGACGAAGATCATCGCCAACCGCATGAAAGGCTAACGAGCGCCTCACGCGAACTCTGAGACCGCGAACCTGAGAACCTCGAAGGCAAGTCCCTGGTTTGTCTTCAAAAGGAAACCGGACGCCGTTCCGCACCCTTCATCCGGCTTCCCCTCTCCGAAATCGGGGAGGGGGTTGGGGGGTGGGGTCAGCTCTCGACCAGCACGATGCCCGTCGCCCCATCCACCGTAATCGTCGCCCCGTCCGGGATCAGCGCGGTGCCGTTGATCGTGCCCACCACGGCAGGCAGCCCGAACTCCCGCGCCACGATCGCGGCGTGCGAGAGCATGCCCCCGACATTGATCACGAGCGCCGACACGACGCCGAAGAACGGCGTCCATGCCGGCGTCGTGGCGCGCGTCACGAGGATGTCGCCAGGCTGCAGTGTCGCCGCCTCGGCGATGGCGTCGATCACCCGCGCGCGGCCCCGGTAGCTCCCCGGCGACACGCCGGCGCCCTTGACGACGCGCACCTCGCTGGCGTGCGCGACCAGGCTCGCCGGCAGCGCTGCGGCCTCGAGCGGCTTGCCCAGCACCGGCGGCGGCGCCACCGAGCGCCACAGCTCCACCTGCGCCCGTCGCTCCCGCAGTACCTCCATCGATGGCGCAATCCGCCCCTCCAGCGCCTCGATCACCTCGTCGCGGTCGAAGTAGAAGACGTCACCCGGGGCGTCGATAATGCCGCGCGAGCGCAGCAGGCCGCCGATGGCCAGCCAGCGCTGCCGGGAGGCGGCGTTCAGGCGCTGGTCGGTGTAGTAGTTGTGGTCTTCGAGGTTGGGCATCAGCTCCTGGGCAATGGGCAAAATGCGCAGCAGCTCCGCGCACGCCTCGTCCGAGGCGGCGAGAGTGCCCAGCTCGGCTTCGAGGACATCGCGACGCTCGCGCTGGGCGCGGGCGGAATCCTCCGGCCCGCGACCATCCGGTTGGCTCGCATAGGCACGGATGGCGGCGAGCGGGATGGAAGGCTCTTCGCCCCAGGTCGGCTGGTCCTCGACGAATCCCTCGCCGGTACTGCCGAAGCGGTCCTGCAGTTCGCGGAGCTGCGCGGCGAACTCCTCGGCAGCCGGCGACCCTGACGGCACTTCACCCATCGCCACGGCGTCCATCAGCTCGGGATGGGCGCGCAGCACGCGGCTGGCGTCCCAGAGCAGCGCGGCGCGCTCCAGCGATGCGTTGGGCATCCCCTGCAGCAGCGCCACGGCATCGGCGGCGCGCTCTTCGCCGAACCGCTGCGTGTACAGCGTCTGGAAGTGGCGCCCGATGGCGTGTGCAGGCCCGACGGCGAAGCGGTGGATCGGCCCAAACACGCGCCAGTACTCAGCCTGGTGGAAGTCTAGGGTCTCGCGCCATGCACCCGGCTGGACCTTCGCAGCGTCGAATCCGGCGAGCATGTCGACAACCTTGTCGGCCTCGGGCTGCCACTCGGCGCGCCATGACCGCATCTCGGCGACCGACTGCGGCAGCGGCGCGTTCGCGAACGGCGATTCGCCCACGCCCAGGCCGGCGCCGTGCCGGCTGTACGAGAAGCCGTTGATGCGCACGGTGCGCGGGATGGGGTCGTTGTGGGGGCGAGTAAACAGCGTGCCCGTAAGCGGTGGCGCCGCGACGGGTGTGTGCTCGTCGGAGATGATCCACGTGTACTGGGCGAGGCCGGGATCCGGGAGTTCGAAGCTGACGTCAGGCATGGCGAAATTCTAGAGGGAACAACGAACATAGGAACAGGACGGTCCCTTGTCCTTGTCCCTCGTCCCAGCCTCAAGCCATTGCATGGACCGCAGGGATCACTTCGCTAGACATGAGGCGGGACTGCTCCATCATCTCCTCGTCGTTGGCCACGATAGGCCGGGCGACAAACTTCGACACACCCACGGCCCGCAGGACGGCACAGAGCTCGATGATTTCCTCCGGGCCGCCGACGGCCATGAAGGCCTTCAGGTCCGCTTCGGGGCCAATGCGGGAGCGCAGGGTTTGCACGTTGCGCTGCACCACCGGGTCCTCCCAGCTCCCGAAGCGGTAGGAGAAGCCGCAGCCGTAATGGTCATCGTCGATCGGCCGGCCAACCTCCTTCGCGCGGTCGCGGATGGCGCCGATCACGCGCGCGATCTGGGCCGGAGGCTGAGCCGCGCCGGCCAGCCACCCGGAGCCGTACTTCGCCGTGCGCTCGATGGCCGCGTCGCTGCTGCCGCCAATCCACAGGGGCAGGGGCATCTGCTTAGGCTTCGGGTTGATAGTCACGTGGTTGTACTTGTAGTAGCGCCCCTCGAAGCTGACATCGTCTTCTGTCCACAGGCGGTTCAGTAGCTGCAGTATCTCGTTCGAACGCGCGCCGCGGCCTTTGGACTCGACCCCAAGGGCGTCCCACTCCGGCGAGTTGTCGTTGCCGACCCCGAACATCGGCAGCAGGCGGCCGTTGCTAAGGTAGTCGATAGTCGCGCACTCCTTGGCCAGCACGAGGGGGTCGCGCAACGGCAGCACGGTCGTGTTCATGCCGAATTTCAGGCGCTGCGTACGCCCCGCTACCGCGGACAGCGTGCTTAGGGGCTCCAGAAACGGCTGCGCCGACACCATGCGCTCCGAGAGCCACATCGAGTCCACCGGCGAGTCCTCGATGGCGTCGATCCAGCGCCAGAAGGCTTCAGGCCCGGAGAACGGGAAGGCAGCAAAGCCGAGACCGATGCGTACGCTCATGGGGTTACCTCAACGGCAGCTTAGCAGCGCGCCAGGTAGCGTGGCAGTAGCGCCACCGGGAGAGCTACATGCGCCGCGGCCCCTACTTGCGGCTGAAGCGCTTGGCCAGCTCGTCGGCGCTGAGGTGGAGCATGGTGGGGCGGCCGTGGGGACAGGTCTGGGGCGCCTCGCAGGCTTCGAGCTGCTCGATGAGGTCACGCATCTCCTCAGGCGCCAGACCCTGTCCGGCGCGCACGGCCGCGTGACAGGCCAGCGACGCGGCGACGCGCAGGCGGGGGTCTACCGGGGCGTCCTCGCGCGTCAGCAGGTCGAGCAGCTCGACGAATGCGCGGGCGGGATCGTCCCGCCGCAGGCCGGCAGGGGCGGCGCGCAGCAGGTACCCTCCGCCGCCGAAGGGCTCGACCGCGAAGCCGTGCTCTTCGAGGGCGCCGCCGAGTGACGCGACGAGGGCCGCCTGCATCGGCGCGAGGTCGAGCACAACGGGCGCCAGCAGCGGCTGTGAGGCTTTCGCGCCGGCGGTCTCAGCGGCAAGGAAGCGCTCGTAGAGCACACGCTCGTGGGCGGCGTGCTGATCGATGAGATAAAGACCGGCCGGGCCTTCTGCGATCACGTAAGTGGTGCCGGCCTGCCCCAGCGGTCGCAGGATCGGCATCTGGGCCGGCAGGACAGGCTGCGAACTCTCGATCGCCGGCGTGGCGGGCGAGGGCATCATCTCCGACTGCAGTGGCTCGCGTCGCAGCTCGAGGTCTGGCCGGTCGATGCCCGAAGGCATGAACACGGGCGCCGAGAACGCCGCGCTCTGCGGTCGCGGCCAGGCGGTGGCGGGATCGGAGCCGAAGGGCGCGAGGCCTGAAAGGGCCGCGCGGATCGGGCGCTGCACCAGGCCGAAGACGTGGCGGTCGTTGCGCAGGCGCACCTCGGCCTTGGCGGGGTGGACGTTGACGTCGACTTCCTCCGGCGGCAGGCGAAGGTCGACGACGGCGATCGGGAAGCGCCCGACCTGGAGCATGCCGCTGTAGGCCTCTTCGACGGCAAACGAGAGCGACCGGCTGCGCACCCAGCGTCGGTTGATGAAGATGGTGACGTAGTTGCGGTTCGCGCGCGTAAGGTGCGGCGGCGCGAACAGGGCTTCGATGCGGTGCGTCTCGTCTTCTTCGACCGCCTCGAGCATTGCCGCGGCGACGTCACGGCCGTAGACGCCGGCCGCTGCCTCGCGCCGGGAACCGGTGCCACTGGTGGCGAATGTCTCGCGGCCGTCGACGCGCAGGCTAAATGCGACCTCCGGATAAGCGAGCGCGTAGTGGCTGACGACGCTCGCGATCTGCGACGCCTCGGCGCCCGGCGTGCGCAGGAACTTGAGGCGGGCCGGCGTCTGGCGGAAGAGGTTGCGCACCGTGAACGAGGTGCCGGGCGGCGCGCCGGCAGCGCCCTGGTCGCGCAGCTCACCGTAGTGGATGCGCAGGCGTGCGGCCGTCGGGGAGTCGTGCAGCCGCGAGATCGCCTCGACCTCGGCAACGGCGGCGACGCTGGGCAGGGCTTCGCCACGGAACCCCAGGGTGTCGATAGCTTCGAGGTCGCTCTCCGGCGCGAGCTTGCTGGTGGCGTGCCGCGCGAACGCGAGAGGCAGCTCTGTGGCGTCGATGCCGCAGCCGTCGTCGACGACGCGGATGAGCGCGATACCGCCTTCGTTAGCCTCGACCGTGACGCGGGTCGCGCCGGCGTCGAGGGCGTTCTCGACGAGCTCCTTGACGATCGAAGAAGGGCGCTCGACCACCTCGCCCGCGGCGATGCGGCTGGCGATTTCCGGCGGGAGCACTCGAATCGTCACGCTGATGCAATCTTAGCGGTTGTCCCACTCGAGGAGGCTGACTAGTATGTCAACTGACTTTATGTCTCGCCCCGCCGCACTGCTCATCTCCGTCCTTGTGCTGATCGTCAGCTTCGCGCCCGCCCCCGACGGGTGGATACGCCGTCCTCCCGCCCAGGCGTCATCGCGGCCGTCTGAGGTGATCCTTGGCCTCGACGCTACCCTGAACTCCCTCTCCGACGAGGCTCTCGAACGCAGGCTTGGCGTCGCCATCGCGTCACGTTCGCTCGCGCTGAGTGCGGTGGTAGTCTCGCTGACAGAAGACAGGGCCGGCGCGGCCGCACGCCTACAGGACATCGAGGGCGTGCTCTACGCCGAGCCCAACCGGCGTTTGACGGCCACGGCAGCGCCTGACGACCCCCTATATCCCCTCCAGGCGCACTACATGGGACCCATGGGCGTGCCCGACGCCTGGGTGCTGGATGCGGGCGACCCCAACGTAATCGTGGCGGTGATCGATTCAGGCATAGCCACCGAGCACCCGGACCTCGCTGGCGCGATCTGGCGAAACGAAGCTGAGGCGCCCGGCAACGGCATCGACGACGACGGCAACGGCTGCGTGGACGACGTGCACGGCTGCGCCTTCTTCGGTCAGGGCGCCGTGACCGACGACTGCGACGTTCCCTACGAGGGCGATGTCCGCGACGACTACGGCCACGGCACCTTCGTAGCGGGCATCATCGTCGCCGATGCGGACAACGGCGCCGGCGTTGCTGGCATCGCCCCGGGCGTGACGGTGATGCCGGTGAAGATCCTCGACTGCACCGGCGGCGGCAGCGTGTTCGACGCGGCGCAGGGCATCCTCTACGCAGCGAAGAACGGCGCCGGCATCGCCAACCTCAGCTTCGGCATGGACGAGGAGTCATCGACGCTCGCGGCGGCGATCCGACAGGCGTACTACGGCTACGGCATGATCGTGGTCGCCGCCACCGGCAGTACAGGCGAAGCGACGGTTCAGTTCCCCGCCCGCATGCCCGAGGTTATCGCGGTGGCATCCTCCGGCAACGAATGGAGCCCCGACGGTCGCTCCGGTTTCAGCAACTGGGGACCTGAGGTGACGGTTGCCGCGCCTGGCTACGGCGTCGTCAGCACCGTGGCGCCGGGCCTCTGCCCCGACGGGTGGATGTGCTTCGGTGACCAGCCCTACGCGGCCGCGAACGGGACATCGTTCGCCGCGCCCATGGTCACTGCGCTGGCTGCCCTCCTGCTGTCGGAAAACTCGAGCCTGCCCCCGGACGTGGTGCGCGGCGTCATCCAGGCCACGGCGCGCGACCTTCCGGACGGGGGCGAGATGCTGTGGGACGGCGCCGGGCGCATCCAGGTGCTGGCTGCGATGCAGCTCGCCCGATACTGGGAGTAAACCTCAAAGACATGGGATACAGCTCTCTTGACCCTAGCTTTGCCTCCGTGACCCTTCGGCAGTAGTACATCTCCGCTTGATTCGTTTAAGTCTGGAGAGGCCTGATGACGAACTCCGGTGCACTTCAAGACTTCTTAGCCAATTATCATCTGGGGATGGACGAGTTCATGCGAGGGAGCTGCGAAGGCGTCAAGCCGCTGTTCTCAAACGCCGACGACGTGACCCTCGGCAATCCATTTGGCCCTGTTGCTAAGGGATGGGCTCGAGTCGTCGATGCGATGGAGCGTGCTGCCCTGAACTACCGCGACGGATCAGCCACGGGGTTCGATAACATTTCCACCGTGGTTACACCCGACCTGGCGTACCTTGTTGAAGTCGAGCGGTTGAAGGCAAAGGTTGGCGGCCGAGACGAAGCCAGTGACTTGGCCCTGCGCGTGACCACGGTCCTCCGATGGGAACAGGGCGCATGGAAGATTGTCCATCGGCACGCAGACCCTATAACGTCATCGAGACCAGCTGAGTCCGTGCTGCCAAGCTAGCAGCTTTTAGACGGGCAGGACCCTAACCCACCCACTCCGGCGACGCAGGCCGAGGCCGCAAGCCGTGGGTGCACAGGTGCGCCACAGGAAAACCCGCCGGGAAAGACGGGCCTCTAAGTCGCGATGATCGGCTCCGCGATAGCGCCGGCGTCGTCGAGGCGGCGTTTCGCCTCCGTCACCAGCGCTTCCGGCAGCGGGCCTTTCATCGCGGCTTCAATGTTGCTCGTCAGGTGGTCCGGATTGCTCGTGCCGACGATGGTCGTCGTCAGACCCGAGTGGGACAGGGTGAAGCGCAGCATGAACTCCATGCGCGTCATGCCGTCATGCAGAAGCTCGTCCAGCTTCGCTTCCTCCCAGCGGTCCTTCATCGTCTCGCTCGGGACCATGTAGTAGCTGCGGTTCTCCCAGTCCGACGGAGCACCTCGTGCCACACCGCCGCGGATGATGCAGCCCATGTCCTTCGAGGCGGCGAGGGCGATGGCGTCCTCGTGCTCGCGCTGAAGGGCCGAGTACGGGATCTGGAAGGCGTCGAAGACGTCGCTATTGATCTGCTCGACGAGGTTGGGCAAGGTGCCCGAGACGCCGACGAACCGGACCTTGCCCTCGTCCTTCAGCTTGAGGGCTTCCTGCAGCGCCCCTTCGGCCTGGAACTCGTTCATCGTCAGGCTGCGGTGGAACTGGACCAGGTCAAGGTGGTCCGTCTTGAGCAGACGCAGGCTGTTCTCCACGCCTTCACGGATGTTCTTCGCGGTGTGGACATGCTCGCCTTGCTCGCCGCCGTAGACACAGCCGCACTTCGAAGCAAGGAAGTACTCGCCGCGCCGGTGCGAGATGTACTTGCCAATGCGCTCCTCGCTGAGGCCGTAGTCGATCGACGTGTCGATGAAGTTGATGCCGGCGTCGAGTACGGCGTTGAGCAGCTTGTCCGCCTGCTCTTCGCTCAGCTGCGGACCGCGGTTGCCGCCGCGCAGCTCCATCGCGCCGAATCCGAGGGTAGTGACATCAGCGCCGGTGCGTCCCAGGCGCCGTTTCGGGAGGTCTGCCATGTGTAGGTGCTCCTTCTAGATGAGGCGACGATACCAGATACGCGGAGGCACGGGCGTGCGAGCGTTCTCGCCCGGCCTCCTTTCTTGTCATTCTGAGCCGTGCGAAGAATCTCGCCTGCGCAGCGACGATCGCCGGAGACTCCAGGCATCTCGACGGCCGGTGAGATTCTTCACTTCGTTCAGAATGACAGCCGGGACGGGGTCCCCTTGCCCCCTGCACTCTGCCGTCGTGGTACCGTCGATGGTGAACCTTGTCGATAAGGACACAGATGCGCCGATTCCTCGCCCTGCTTCTCCTACCTCTGCTTTTCGTCCTCGCCGCCTGCTCCGGTCCGGGTGGCTCGACACCGGCGGCGCCCTCTTCCAGCCCGCCGCAATCAGACGCGGCGATCTACTACGAGTTCGAGGACGGTGTGTCCAATGCCGACCGCCGGATCGTGCCTGAGGCAACGGAGGACAGCCGGCGCTACTTCGCCAAACAGCTGGGACGCGACCTCAAGCTCGACATCACGGTCGAGACGACGCTCGAGGACGGAGAAGGCTTCGTGGGCACGTCGTTTGGGCGCCGGGCGACGCTGCTGACCGGCAGCGCAGGGTGGCCCGACGGCAACGGTGCCAATGCGACCAGGATCAAGAGCAACATCATCGCGCACGAAATCTTCCACAACTTCCAATCCGACCTCATCTACACCGACGACGCCCTGCCAAGTGACAGCCCGCGCTGGATTGTCGAAGGCTCCGCCGAATACGCCGCCGCCCGCTATGAGTCGGACCGCTTCGACCGCAACTGGAACGGCATCGTGCGCGACTACGAGCGCTCGGCGCGCGAACCCCTGCCGCGTCTGGATGACAACAGCCTGCGCACGTATCGCTTCTACGCGAAGTCGTTTCTCGGCGTGAACACGCTGATGCAGGACCGGGCCCTGTCCGACCTCGGCGACTACTTCGACAAGACGGGATACATGGACTGGGAAGACGCATTCCTCGAGACCTTCGGCGAGTCGCCTGAGGCGTTCGTAGACCGCTTCGAATCGTCTCGCGGTTAATCGCCCATTCACATTAGCCATCTGCTTAAGTGATACATCACTCGCTATTGACTGCTTAAGGCCTTAACCACATAATCCGCGCAGATTCGTCCGGCGCAGGTGCCGAACTCGGGAAATGACGCCGAGCCGGCGGATCAGGGTTGGGGAAGCTTTCAGGCAGGAGTAGGCAATGTCTCACAACTACTGGTCATCCGTGCTCGACAAGCGCATCAACCGCCGCCGCGCCCTCGCCGCTACCGGGTCAACGGCGTTGGGGGCCGCCTTTCTCGCGGCTTGTGGCGGCGATGAGGGCGGCAGCGAGGAGGAGACAAACAGCCTCGTCCTCCCGCCCAACGACACGCTGAAGCAGGCGAAAGTCGGCGGTGTCCTCAAAGACCGCAACTTCGGCGACCCGCCCAGCCTCGATGTCATACAGGCAACCGTTTCCTGGAATCCTTTCGGCTTCGGCGTCTACAGCACCCTCGTCATGCCTGCGCCCGGCTACTTGAAGCCGGCGGGCGAGGACTTGTTGCCCGACGTCGCCGAGTCGTGGGAGGTGTCCCCCGACGGCCTGACCATTACCCTGAAGATCCGCCAGGGCGTCAAATGGCACAACAAAGCCCCCGTCAACGGCCGTGCCCTCACCATGGACGACGTCGTCTTCAGCTGGGACCGCATGTCCGCCAAGGGCAGCGCGCGCTCCGGTATCGTCAACAAGGTCTCGCCCAACGCACCGATCCTATCGTTCACGCCGACCGACTCGCGCACCGTCCAGATCAAGCTCAAGGAGCCCCTGGTCTACGCCCTGGCCCTCCTGGGAGGTTCGACGAACGGCGGCATGGTTATCGTGCCGGCCGAGACCGACACCACCTTCGACCCTCGCCAGGACATGATCGGCACCGGCCCGTTCACGCTCACCAACTACACCCAGAGCGTCGGGTTCACTTTCAAGCGCAACCCGGAGTACTGGGACAAGCAGTGGAACTTCATCGAAGACATCGAGATGCCCATCATCACCGAGTACGCGGCAACGCTGGCCCAGCTCAAGGCAGGCAACATCTACCGCTTCGCCCAGAGCGGTTCGGACATCAACGCTGAAGACGTGCTGCCTTTGAAGCGCGAGGTGCCGGCCATCTCTGTCTACCAGGGCGACCTCGCCACGGCCGGCGTCGTCGGCAACATCCTCGCGTTCGGCTGGCTCCCCATCGACGGCAAGCCATCGCCGGTCCTCGACGAGCGGGTGCGACAGGCCATGTCCATGGCCATCGACCGCGACACGTACATCGATACCTTCCACAACGTCTCCAGGTTCGCGCAGGAAGGTGTGAGCATCGATTCCCGCTGGGATTCGCACCTCATCGCTACGCAGGAGGGCTGGTGGTTGGACCCCAAGCGCGAAGATTTCGGTCCGAACGCGAAGTACTTCAAGTTCGACCTGGCAGAGGCGAAGAAGCTCCTCGCCGCCGCCGGCTACCCCAGCGGCTTCGAAGCGCCATCGAACTACGTCACCAGCCCGGAGCTCGGTCAGCACCCCAAGAGCGCGGAGGTGGTCGACGGCTTCTTGCGTGACCTCGGCATCAAGGTCGTTACCACGCCGATCCACTATACGCGCGAGTACCAACCGAATTACCGCGATGGCCGCGGCCAGTTCATGGGCTGGGGCTACGTGGCCGCGGTCGGCGCCCACGGTGGCAGCGCCATCGGCCGTCTCGCCACCGAGTTCTGGTCGCAGGGCGGTAACGCCTTCAAGGGCTTCAGCGTCAACGGCCAGAACGATCAGTCCGGCGACCCGCAGCTCGACGCCATGTTCGTCAAAGGCCGCGTCGAGCAGGACGACAACAAGCGCAAAGCCATCGTCAACGACATCCAGAAGTACCTAGGCAAGACGATGTACTCCATCCCCGGCCCCGGCCGCGCCGCCAGCCTCACCGCAGCCTGGCCCGTCCTCGCCAACTGGCGCGTCTGGCAACAGGCGCGGCCCCTGTACCGCCTCTGGCTCGACGACACAAAAGCGCCCATCGGCAAGACGTAACGGGCCGGCTTCGCTCAACAGCGAGTCCGGATGACTCCCAATCGTCTGGCAGTGGCGGAAAGGAACAGCTTCGGCATCGGGGACACAATAATGGGATCATCGCCGATTGAGAGCACGCCCGGAAGGCAGCTCTTCGCTTCCGAACTTGACGGCCCCCGTGAGCCATCGGAACATCAGGATGATGGAAAAGGTTCTCTGTGTCTGTGTTGGCAACATCAGTCGCAGCCCGATGATGCAGGCAGTGCTTCAGGAACACCTTGACGCCAGCTTCCTAGTCGAAAGTGCTGGCGTGAGTAAGGAGTTGGCAGGCCGTCCGGCCAATCACCGCTCCGTCGCGTGTATGTAGGAACGCGGGGTCGATTTGAGTGGCCATATCAGCCGCTGGATTGGGGAGCTCAATCTCGACCAATACCGATGGATCGTTTGCGTCGGACACGACGAGGCCGACAAGGTCCGTTCCGCCTTGGGGGCAGGCTCGGCGAGCGTCATGGTCGCGAACGACAATCAAGGCGGTATTCCGGACCCCTACGAACTTGGGCTGGCCGGTTATCGGGACTGCCTTGCTCTTCTGGACCAGGTGATGCCGCACATCGCGCAACACATTCGCGGAGCCAGCATTGCAAGTACGCCTGACCGCTAGACCTGTCGAAGCGCTGATCGTCCGGATGTCTGCTGCGGGTCAAGAGACGACGTGCCGGGCTCGTCGCCAGGAGTCCGCTTCACTCCCGAAAGCGGTCAGCCTCAAACTTATGAGTACACGCCCAAGAGGAACGTCATTCAGCCTGAAACGGATGACCTCACCTTGAGGAGCGGTCCGTAGGGTCCTTGCGCCTTGCCCTCGTCCCTTGTGAGCTCGTTCAGATACATGCCGTACACGACAATGCATGACAAGGCGGGGACGGTACGGAGTCCCGATGCAGACGTACGGCTCGATCATCCCAGGCGGTCCGACCCTGGCCCGCATCCTGCCGAAG
>Ga0247825_10000721_pt1 | contig 21294 bp, 21 predicted proteins | sample 13C_Vanillin_Day_FD_194413 | JGI IMG/M metagenome (GOLD analysis project Ga0247825, IMG submission 194413) | Soil microbial communities from agricultural site in Penn Yan, New York, United States - 13C_Vanillin_Day48 | ecosystem: Environmental > Terrestrial > Soil > Agricultural land | place...
CCGTCGGCGATGGACGCGCTCTCGCGTTATCGCTGGCGAGGCAACATCCGCGAGCTTCGAAATACCGTCGAACGTCTGCTGATCATGGCGCCGTCGGAGTTCGTCCGCGTCGAGAATCTTCCTGCCGAAATTCGAAGCGGCGAACCAGCACGTGTCACGATGGCGACCGAGCCCGATGCGCCCGCGAAGACCGGTGAGTCTGTCGCCCCGGGAGGGGCCGGCACGTTGCGCGAATTCAAGGACGCCGCCGAGCGAGCCTATCTCGTGCAGAAGCTGCGCGAGAACAACTGGAACATCTCGCGCACGGCCGAATTGATCGACACGCCCCGAAGCAACCTGTACAAAAAGCTCGAACAGTACGGAATCAAGCAGGAAGTGGACGGGTAGTCCCGTCTTCCACTTCGATTGAAGCTTGTAGCCAAATCCTGAACGGTATGAATAAGTGGAGTTCGTCGCTCCGCCTCGGATAGTGGTATTCAAGCGTCCTGGCAAATTACTAAACACTGGCCGACTTTTATCAGGAGTCATCCTGGGAACTCGGCTAAGGTCAGGGTGACTCACGCGCCCAGTTGTTCATCGGTTTTCGCGAGCTCGCGTCAGCGCGTGGGAACGCGCTGCTTCAGCTCTTCTAGCCAGTTCAAGGTCACCTGAATCTCACGGGTCGGCGGATCGGGATGCATCGGTTGAACCCGGAGGAACCGCTGGCCGTCCGCGCTCACGTCGAGCACCTTCACCGTGCGATCACCGCGCACCTTGATGTTCGCCGGCTTCAGATCGCGGTGAATAATGCCCCGCTCATGCGCCGCTTCGAGCGCGAGGCCGTAGATGGTGGCGATGTTTGGGTGGTTCAGTGAGGCGAGGGTCTTGGCTTCACGCTGGAAGCGCGCGAGCCGATCCGCATCGTGGGCGAACGCCTCGGGCAGCGCCTTGATGGCGACGTCGCGATCCAGTTTCGTATCGCGGGCGCGACAGACCTGCCCCATTTCCCCCTTCCCCGATGCTGGCGATCACACCTTGAATGGGTCGATGGACGTAGCCGTCATGTCGCTCGGGGGTGGAGAACCTCGGCTCGTCGCGGGCGGGCCCAACGACGAGGCCATGCCTCGCTGGTCACCAGACGGCTCCAGGATCGCCTTCCTGTCCGATGACGGCACCGGCATGAACGTGTATTGGGTGCCGCCTACTGGCGGAGCGCGCCGGCGAATCGCACGGGCCAGGAAGCACGCCTCACAGCGCCGCCCGCGGGCGCGAGCGATTGGCGGGCTGCGTGGTCGCACGACGGCAAGTGGATCGCGTTTCATCGTTCGTCGACCGGCTCGCCATCCTATTTGCAGCTGGTACCGGCATCGGGCGGGGAACCGCGAGCAGTGCTTCCGGGCGAGACGGTCGGTCGCAGCGCTGCAACGTGGTCGCTCGACGACCAACGCCTTCTGTCCGTTCCTGACGGACCGTTCGGTGGAGACATCTCGGAGGTCGACATCGGCACAGGGAGGATCAAGCAGCTGACGGTCGGGGCCGGGGTCAGTACCCCGATCCTCTCCTCTACAGGACGCCTCGTCCTCTCGCAATGGAGCCATGAGACGTTCTTCTTCAAGATGCCGGTCGACAACGCGGCGGGCGTGCACGAGCAGATCTCACTCAGCGCGGGCAGCAACTTCGCCCAGCGCTTCTCGCCAGACGGCCGGCAGATCGTGTTTCAATCGAGCCGCGCCGGCCGGTCGGTGCTGTGGCTCCACGATATGGAGACAGGCACGGAGCGTCAGCTGACGTACCCGGCGGCTGGACGGGAGGACAGGACGCCGGATTGGTCGCCCGATGGGAGGCAGGTGGTGCTTCTCTCGAATCGCGACGGTCCTTTTCAATTGTGGGTTGCGGACGTGGACGGGAGCGCGACGCATCGCCTTTCCGAGCAGGCGATCCCCATGGATGGGGATTGGTGGGTGAACGCACGAGCCGCACCGAGGTGGTCGTCCGATGGCCGCGCTATCGCCTATCTCGGCCCGGGCGAAGGCGGCTCGACGCTGTGGCTCATCAATCCCGATGGCAGTAACGCACGCCCGACGCAGGTGTCCGGTGTCTTGCGCTTCGACTGGTATCAGGACAGTCGCCGAGTGATCTATACGCGCAACGGCTCGGATGGGCGAATCGAGATGGTCGTGGCCAACCTCGACACGGGAAAGGAACGCGTACTCCTGAAGGCGAATTGCACGGAGTTGAGTGTCGCCTCCGACGGGCGTTCCGTCGCTTACAACAGCGCGGACGGACACTTCAGCATGAATCGGTACGTGCTGCCGCTCGTTCCCCCGACCAGCGCCGAGGAATTCCCTCACGCGGCAGGGGCGCCCAGGCGTCACGTTCGGCAAGGGAGTGTGGCACGTGCACGGCGGCGCGTGGTCTCCGGACGGCCGGTGGATGGTGTACACGAGGGACTTCGATCGCGGACACCTCAGCGTGATCGACAACTACCGTTGAAGAGGATAGGTCACCGGCTTACCGGCACAATCGACGCGAGGTTTGAGACCACACCGCCATGTCGAGTCCGTTCAACAGTGGCCTGCTGAATCTTCGCTCTTCGACCTGCGACGGGAGCCATCGACGCAGCCGCTTTCCTTGCGGCGCATGGCGAGATCTATGCGACCTTCAGCAAGGTCCAGCCGTTCATCGACGAGATGCGCGCGGCGAGCGGGGAGCCAGAGTTCTGCAAGCACATTGAAGCTGTGTTGCTGACGGATCCGAAGGCTCACACCACGATGGCGCGAAGGCGCGAGGCCATACGCGCCGCGGTCAACGCGACCGGCGGCAGCGTGTCCGATCCCCTCAACTGACCTCGAACCCACGTCGGGCGTTCGGCCAGAGAAACCCTTTGGAGAAGGACGCGCTCACGCGCACGCGACCTCACGATCGTCTATCCTCTTCGGCATCTGCTGGAGGGGTTATGCGCTCGATCCTCGTCGTCTGTGCTCTCCTGTTTGCTCCGGTCTCCGCGTCATCGCAAGAGCCTCCTCCCGCGCCGCCGGCCGACTGGGGCGCGATGAGCATCAACCTCGAGGACGTGCCCTATTCGCATCCGGTTCACTATCTCTCGTTCAACCTCGAGGGCCAGGACGTCCGCATGGCGTACATGGACGTGCCGCCGAGCGGAGCGTCCAACGGCAAGAGCGTTGTGCTGCTGCACGGCATGAACTTCTTCGGCGAGGCGTGGACCGAGACGATCGCGATTCTCAGCAAGGAAGGCTACCGGGTGATTGTCCCGGACCAGATCGGGTACGGACGCTCCTCGAAGCCGATCCTGCATTATTCGATCAGCACGCATGCGTCGAACACCAAGCGACTGATCGATTCGCTTGGGATCAAGACCACCGACATCGTCACGCATTCGATGGGCGGGATGGTCGCCAGCCGCTTCGCCTCGTCCTATCCTGACGTGGTTGGGAATCTTGCGATGATCAATCAGATCGGCTTGACCGACGCGCGCAGCGCTCGACCATGGCGCGACACGTCCGAGGTGTACAAGGCGTCGCTGGCGCGCGATTACGGCGAGATCGTCAAGGGCATGCGCGCGTACTACGTGAAATGGAAGCCCGAGTACATGAAATACGTGAAGATTCACTACGGCTGGACGAAGAGCGGCGACTGGCCGCGCATGGCGATGGTGCGCGCGCTCCAGCAGCAGGCGATCTATGCCGACCCGGTCATCGCTGACTGGCCGAGAATCACAGCACGAACCCTCGTCATCGGCGGAGAGAAGGACGGTCCCGACTACCCCGGCGGCGCCAGACGTGTCGCCGAGAGCGTGCAGCGCGGGCAGCTGTACATCATCCCCAACGTCGGGCACAACCCGCAGTTCGAGGCGCCACAGTTGCTGTATCCGCCGCTGTTGCGATTCCTGAAAGGCGAGGACGTGGGGACATTCAAAGGAACGAGATAGGACACGAAGATCCGAAGTGCTCGTCTTAAGGTCTCACGATCGAGACCCATCCTCGTATAATCGCGCGCGTCCCCACAAATGTCGCTCAGCCCAGGGACTCGCATCGGTCCGTATGAAGTGGGCGCCCGGCTTGGCGCCGGCGGGATGGGTGAGGTCTACCGGGCGCACGACACGAAGCTGAATCGCGACGTCGCCATCAAGGTGCTCGCGGAGATCGTGGCGACGGATCCAGATCGGCTTGCACGATTTCACCGCGAGGCGCAGGTGCTCGCGTCGTTGAATCATTCGAATATCGCGCACGTCTACGGCGTCGAAGACGCCAGCTCCACGTACGGTCTCGTGATGGAGTTGGTCGAGGGGCCGACATTGGCCGACCGCATCGCGCAGGGTCCCATACCGCTCGACGACGCACTACCGATCGCGAAGCAGATCGCTGAAGCGCTCGAGGCCGCGCACGAACAGGGCATCGTCCATCGTGATCTGAAGCCGGCCAATATCAAAGTCCGGGACGACGGCACCGTGAAAGTGCTGGACTTCGGGCTCGCGAAGCTCGTGGATTCCACGGTGTCTTCAGACGCCAATCTGACGATGTCGCCGACGCTGTCCCTGCACGCGACGAGGGCAGGGGTGATTCTCGGGACCGCGGCCTACATGAGCCCGGAACAGGCGCGTGGCAAGGCGGTGGATAAGCGCGCCGACATCTGGGCCTTCGGCTGCGTGCTGTTCGAAATGGTCACCGGCCGCCGCGCGTTCGGCGGCGACGATGTGACCGAGACGATTGCGTCCATCGTCAGAGATCACCCCGATCTGAGCCAGGCGCCCGCGGAGCTGCGCCGGCTGCTCGCGCACTGTTTAGAGAAGGACCCACGGCGACGGCTCCGGACATCAGCGACGCGTGGCCGCTCGTGGACGACCACATCGCCGTTCGCGATCAGCCCGCTGCTGGCGCGTCTCGTTGGCGCCGCGCGCTTCCCTGGGCGTTCGCGGCGGCGGCCGCAATCGCCGCGGTCAGCGTGTGGCTCGTCCATCTCACAGAAACGCGATTCGTTCCGAGTCCCGTGCGGTTCCAACTACAGGTCCCCAATGAGGCCGGTAGCTCGGCTCCTGTGCTCTCTCCCGACGGCACACGCGTGGCGTACAGGGCGGGCGGCCAGATATGGGCACGCGATTTGGGGAGCTTGGAATCCCGGGCCATTGCCCCGACGGACCGACCGGTCGGCCGCATGTTCTGGTCGGCGGACAGCCGTCACGTCGTCTACGCCGCAGCAGGAAAGCTCATGCGGGTGCCAGCGGCAGGTGGTTCGCCGGAAACATTGCGGGATCAGCGGCTGACCATGGCCGGCGGCTTCGGGTTGCCGGATGGCGGGATGATTGTGTCCTCGGTGCTGACTGTCGCGGCGGGCGACAACGAGACTGTTCGAATCGACACGAGTGGCGAGCACGCGGTCTCCGGCATCGGCGGGCAGGATTGGCTGCGCGGCGGTGTCAGTCTCCTGCCGGACGGGAAGCGGTTCGTGTACTCGGTGTTCCAGCCGGAGGCCCGCCGCGGCGTGTATGTCACCTCGATCGATAGCGCTACGGCCCCCGAAAAACTGCTCCCCGACGCCTCCGAAGTGGCATACGTGCCTTCGCTGAAAAGCACGGATGAGGGATATCTGTTGTTGGTGCGTGAGAACAGTCTCGTCGCGCTGCGGGTAGATGCCGCACGGTTGCAGCCGCGTGGCGAGGCGATCGTTCTCGCAAAAGGCGTGGGAGGTTTTACTGCATCGTCCAGCGACTCGCTCGTCTACCGATTCGACGCCGGCCGGCGGCTCACGTGGTACGACCGGCAGGGAACACCGACGGGCACCGCATGGTCGCCTGGTCCCTACAATGAGCTCGCGCTCTCTGCCGACGGGGCGCGCGTCGTCGTGGTGCGCGCCGACGGCCCCGCTATCTGGGTCCACGAATTCGCCCGCGAGTCGAGCGGCAGGATTGCGCCGACACTGCCAGTGGCGATCAAGCCGATGTGGTCGCCGAAGGGCGACCGAATCCTGGTGGTCTCCACTCGGACCGCCGGGCAGGTGGAGTTCTTCAGCGTCGCTGCCGATGGCGGCGGCACTGAGGAGCTCGTGTTTCGCTCACCGGACATCGCCTATCCGACGTCATGGTCACGCGACGGCCGGTGGCTGATGTACACGAGCACGAATCCGCGTACGAAAGAAGACCTGTGGGTCGTGTCGACGTCGGCGGATGGTGCTGGCAAACCGGAGCCCTTCCTGGTCACGGACAACAAGGAAACCGACGGGACGTTCGCGCCCGACGGACGTGCGGTCGCCTACGTCTCCGATGAGAGCGGCACGAGCAACGTGTACGTACGCTCGTTTCCGAGCAGCGGCGGGCGCAAGTGGCAGGTGTCCACCGCGGGAGGCTACCAGCCGCGATGGCGAAGTGACGGCAAGGAGCTGTTCTATATGTCGCCGAGTGGACAGTTGATGAGCGTCGAGCTCACGCCCGGAATCACCACGGCTCCAGGCCGCCCGGCGGTTCTGTTTCAGACAGCGGTATTCGGCGGCGGTGCGTCTGTGAACAACCGGTACTGGGACGTGACGGCCGATGGGCAGCGCTTTTTGATCAACACCGTTATCAGCGGCGCCGAGCCCTCGACGTTGAACGTCGTTCTCAACTGGCAATCCGGGCTCTCGCGATGATCGGCGAATGAGCCTCGGTAGCCGCGAGGATCATGGCACAGGCGCGCTGACTCAGGCGTGAGCGTCCCCTGGAAAACCTGCTGGGAGCGGGCAGACTATTGGGCTTACGATCGCGAAGGCAGCAGGGAGCCACAGCCGTGCGACCACGTCCGACTCCTCTGGCAATATCGAGGCTATTCCATTGACTGTTCGACACAGAAAGGTAAAGCCAATGCGTGTCGTAGCACTGACTACCGCACTCGCGCTGCTCCTTACGCAGCCGGCTTTCGCGCAGGAGTGGACCGAGTACGTGAACAAAGTAGACCGCTTCTCGGTACCGGCACCCGGTGAACCCACCACGAGCGAAATCACGTGGGACTCTGAGTACGGCGCAAAATTCCCCGGCCACGCCTACAGGTGGAATCAAGGACCGGACCGCTATACGGTCACCGTCGTCGACTTCTCCGACGCCGAGCGCATACACGCCGCCATCAAGCACGAGGCGTACGTCGGCGGCGTGGGCTACTGGGTCATAGACATCGCGGCATCGGTCGCGCACGCCGCGAGGCTGTATCGCGAGAAGCCGGGCGTGAAAGTGACCTATGACGCGTTTCACTACGTCAATCTGATCACGGGGCACATGCTTCAGCTGACCAACCCCGACGCCTCACGCTCCTATGTCGCGATCTATCTGCACGAGAATCGGCTGTACGTTCTGGATGCGACGGTCGCAAAGGGCCAGCCGCCGCCGCTCATTTTCCAGCAGTCTTTTGCGATGCTCGGCCCGGACGGCAACTCCATCCGCTATCAGAGTCTCTATTACAATCGCTTTCCAGAACGTCAGCTTGGGGGGCGTGGCGGCCGCGGCGGTGGTGGCGGAGATGCCGGTCGCGGAGGGGGCGCACAGCCTCAAGGCGGTCAGCAGGGGCGGCCGCAATGAACGCAAATTGAAGTGTTCGTACGGTGGCTCTGAGGATTCTGTAGGGGATCACCGAAGGAGACTGGGATATGCGATTGCTGGCTCTCACGACCATCTGCGCGCTTGCGTTTGTATTGCCGACCGGGGCGCACCATTCTCATGGCAACTACACCGACGGGACGATTGATATCGAAGGCGTCGTGAAGCAGGTTGTTCTCGTCGTGCCGCATTCGTACGTCTATATAGACGTCAAGAAGGGCGCGGCAACGGAAACCTGGGTGCTCGAAGCGACGAGCCGTAACGGCCTGGAAAAGATCGGTGTCACGCGCGACTATCTCAAGACGGGCGACGCGATCAAGGCGCGCTGCCACCAGCTGCGTGATGGCTCCAACGGCTGTCTGCTTGGGTTCCTGAAGGGCCCGGACGGAGTCGTCAAGAACTGGGATGGCGACACCGGACCGGTGCCGAGTCTCTGAAGTGGCTTGCCAACGGTAGTTCGCAGGTCATTGCAGTGAAGCCTGGCCTGCCTTGAGCGAAGCTCAGGCCACGCTTCACGCGTGAGGAGATCGACATGAAACGCGCGATCGCAGCGGGGGCCGTCATCTTCTCGATGGGTTCGGCGTCGCTTGCCGCACAGTGGCCGAAGTATCTGGCGCCCGGCGTTCCGCGCGATGCGGACCAGCGCATTCGGATGGACGCTCCAACGCCGCGCATGGCGGACGGCAAGCCTGACCTCTCCGGCAACTGGATCCGGTTCAGGGGCGAGGGCGCCTTCAATCCGCCGGAGCTCGCCGGTCTGACTCGCAACCCGGCCGCCGCCGCTCAGACCCCCGCGCCGCCCCCGGATCCAAACTCGCCGCCGATTGCCGCATTCTGGGAGATGGGCGCGAACGTTCCCGGCGGCCTGCCGATGACACCGTGGGCCTCTGAACTCAAAAAAGCGCGAATGGCGTTGAACGACAAAGACAACCCCGACGCGAACTGCTTGCCGATGGGCCTGACGCAGTTCCACACGCATGGGCAACCGCGCAAGATCGTGCAGAACTCGAGCGTGATCGCGATCATGTACGAGGCGAATTACGGCCTCCGCTATATCTACGTCGACGGACGCACGCTGCCGCCTCAGGGTAGCGTGCAGCCGTTCTGGTACGGGTATTCGGTGGGACGATGGGAAGGCGACACGCTCGTGGTCGAAACGAACAACTTGCGAGGAGCGGAGACCAGCCCCTACGATGGCTGGCTCGACGTGCGTGGCAGCCCTTATTCGGAACAAGCGAGATTCATCGAGCGCATTCGCCGGCCCGCCTACGGCAAGCTCGAAATCGACGTCACAATCGAGGACCCGAAGGCCTACACGAAGCCATTTACTGTTCGCATCAATCAGCAGATCGCGCCAGACGACGAGGTTATCGAATTCATCTGCAACGAGAACCAGCAGTTTCGTCGGCGTGTGAAGATCGATTGAGGGCGAGTTCGCAACGGGAGACACCACAACACCAGGACTTCCTTCCGAGGTTCTGGCCCTCAAGAGCAACGCGAGTGCAACGGCATGCGCGAGTGGCGAGAGTTCACCGCTGAGGTGGTACGATGTCTCTCGAACTCCCGCGGGCGTACGATTCCTCCTCGTGGAACAACGCCGCACCTCTGCTTAATTTCGATATACATGCTTCTTCATACGCGACGCGGCCGAGGAAGTCCCTATGATCGCGATCATGTGGCAATTCGAGGTCAAGCACGGACAAGAGACCGAATTCGAGCAGCTGTACGGAGTCGATGGCGAATGGACCGCGATGAATCGCCACGCGCGGTCGTATCTAGGCAGTTCCTTCCTTCGCGACCAGAGCCGCTCTTCTAGGTACATCGTCATCGAATACTGGAGTGAGATCGTCGTCTACGAGCAGCACCGAGCGTTCCGGGCTGACGCAGTTGCCTCCCTTGAACACCGCAGCCGGGCGCTCGTCGACTCGGTCGAGCCGTTGGGAGTCTTCTCGGCACTGAACGTGCCCGATCGTTTCGGGCCCACTTGGTCGCAGCGGAAATAGATCGATCGATCCTGTCTTGTCAGACGTTCTGGACGATCGAGTTCACCTGACAGTGCGCGCCTCGATGCAGTCCGAGTGCGCGAAATAGCGCCGCTGCCGTACACGCGGGCCGAAGCCGAGTCGAGGAACGCGCGCACGGGTGCAGGTGTGGATCACTCGAGCGGCAACAGGGCTTCGGCGGCCAGTACCTCGATCGTGGCGGAGGCGAACGGCGTGGTGACGCGCCCGTCGTTCACCTCCAGAGTAGCCACCACGCCCGGCTGGAAGATGTCCTTGATGCGTTCATGCCGCTGCAGGACCACCTTCCCGTTCGCGTCGCGGTACTGCGTCTGGTACAGGACGTCGCGGAAGGCCACGCGCGGGTTGGCGATGCGGAGCGTGAAGCTCCACAGCGCGACGCTGCGAGGACCCATGGTCAGTCGGGTGTTCGTGAGCTGGACGTCCCGCAGGGCGTCGTACGGCCTGGACGGATCCTGCAGGGAGGACGGGCCCCCGTCGATCGCGAACGCGCGGCGGTGGGCGAACAACTGCGGCTGCTTCATGCGAATGGCGGCGGCCACCACCTCGCGGTTGCGGAAGATCGACTTCTCCGGGGCCTGAATCCACGCCTGCCCGATGTGAAACGCAACATTCGCCGCGAGGATCGCGCCGGCGATCCGGCGCCACCGCGGCGAGTCGACGAACGTCCAGCAGTACGCCGCGAACATGAAGGCCACGGGCGCAAGCACGTAGAACGAGTGCGCCTGGGGCGGCTCGAGTACGAACCAGAAGCTCACGTAGACGAGCACGATCGATCCGGCGACGAGCCACCGGAGCGTCTGCCAGCCGGCGTGCGGCGACTGCGTGCGGAACCACTCTCGCAGCATCCAGAACGGCTGCCAGATACCGGCCGCCCAGACCACGAGCGTCAGCGGCACCATCCAGAGGTTGCGGAACAGGAACATCGTCCGCATGCCATCGCCGGTCGCGATGAAACGCCAGATCTCGAGGCTCGCGAACGAGAAGAAGCGAGCCAGCGTGGACAGCACCTCGTACGGGCTCACCCAGTGCGGCCGCAGGTTGCGCACCGTGCCGCCGGAGCCGCCGCCAATGCCGTAGACAACGAAGGTCGGCACCAGGAGCGATCCGAACAGCAGCAGCCCGGCGACGGCCGCCACCGTGTTCAGCGCGACCGAGCGCGCGCCGCGCGGGAGGCTCGAAGCCCAGGCGAGGGCGACGTAGGGGAGGAGCAGCGGCCAGGAGAGGTGGATTTGCATCACCCAGCCAAGGGCGGCTCCCATCATCAGGAACGCCATCGGCACGGGCACCTTTCCGAGGCGGAAGGTCGGCAGCGCCTCGAAGAATCCGATGAAGAAGACCAGAACCGGGGCGAGCAGGTACGACGGGTTGGTGACGTGCGTGGAGAACTCGAGGGTCCACGGCACGGTCATGAGCCACCCCCACACCAGCCACCTGGGCAGCTGGGGCAGGCGGGCCGTGATGTACCAGGCGAAGAGGGCGAGCCCCGCGACGGACACGAGGTTCAAGAACACGTACGGCGCTTCCGGCACCGGAGCGATTGCGAGCGGGAGGCCCACGAGGAGCGGCTGCAGGGCGCCCGGAATCTCGCTCTCCGTCCACACGACGTCGGGGCCGAAGTACGGCCAGTCGCCCGTCGCGTACCAGCGCAGGCCCATCAAGAAGATCTGCGTGGGGTCCTCGAAGAAGAACTCGCGCGTCAGCCCGTACAGAAGGCGGAAGACGAAGAACGCCGCGAGGGCGACGGCCGCGATTGCCACACGACGGAACGTGCTGGCCGCTGGAGGCGCGCCGGCCGAGAGCACAGAAGGGTCAGGGGTTCGGAGCACCGGTCGAGGAATTTACATTCTGACACGCGCGGATGTACCGGTCGCGTGCGCAGACGGGAGACAGCGAACCGGGGGACAGTACGACATAATCGAGCTGTCGCAGTCAGCTAGACGATCGCTGCTTCCGGTAACCGCGGTTCCCGCGTAGTGCCGGGGGGAGAGGAAAGTCCGAACTCCGAAGGGCAGTGCGCCGGGTAACGCCCGGGCAGGGCAACTTGACGGACCAGTGGCACAGAAAATATACCGCCCCGAGCGAGGTGCGTAAGCGCCGAGTCGAGGGGTAAGGGTGAAAAGGTGCGGTAAGAGCGCACCGCGCCGGCGGTAACGCCGGTGGCAGGCAAAACCCCGCACGGAGCAAGACCAAATAGGGTGGCGCTGCAGGCGTCGCAAGACGCCGGCCGGACGCGCAAGCGTTCCGTAGGACGGCCCGTCCGAGCCACCGGGTAGGTCGCCGGAGTCAGTGAGCAATCACTGGCCTAGAGGAATGATCGTTACCCTGAGCGAGGCGCGTCAGCGCCGAGCCGAGGGAACAGAATTCGGCTTACCGGCTAACTGCGACGCTTTACTCTGTCCAAGTAAAATGCTCCGCATGACTCGCAGGGCACCTGTCGCCGTGTTCATCCTCATTGCCGCAGCGGCGGTTGCCATCGCACAGGCGCCGCCAGGGCCGCGAGGTCAGGGCACTCCTGGCGCCCGCCCGGGTTCGGGCCGTGAGCCAGAGTTCCCGGTTCCTGACATCCGCGAGTACAAACCCGAATCGACGCTCGTCGTCCCACAGCACCCGGTGCCGAAGGCCAAGTTCCCGGCAATCGACTTCCACGGCCATCCGCCGCAACTGACGTCGCCAGAGGCGCTCGCGAGCGTCGTAAAAGCGCTCGACGATCTGAACGTGCGGCGCATGGTCGTCAACAATCCGCAGCTACGGGGCGACTCGCTCAAGCAGTGGATCGGCGTGGCAAACGCATCGCCATACGCGGATCGCTTCGTCTACTTCGCGAGCATCGGCTTCGGTCGTGAGGTCGGCCCTGGATTCGGAAAGGCCGCAGCAGAGCAACTCGAAGCCGACATCAAAGCTGGTGCGAAGGGCATTCAGGAGATCGCCAAGAGCTTCGGCATCAACGTGAAGAAGGCTGATGGCTCACGACTGCAGCTCGACGATCCCGAGCTCGATCCGATCTGGGAGACTGCTGCACGACTGAACATCCCCGTGTTCATTCACACTGCCGATCCGCAGAAGTTCTGGGACCCGATCGACTACACGAACGAACGCTGGCTCGAGCTCGCGCTGTTTCGCGATCGTCGATATCAGGATCCGGCGTTTCCGCGATTCGAGACGCTGATGGCCGAGCGGGATCATCTCTTCAAGAAACATCCGAAGACCAAGTTCGTGACAGCGCACCTCGGTTGGCACGCCAACGATCTGGCTCGCCTGGGACGCATGTTCGACGAGATGCCGAACGTGTACAGCGAGATCGGCGCGGTGCTCTACGATATCGGCAGGCAGCCGCGGTTTGCCCACGACTTCTTCGTCAAGTACCAGGACCGGATTCTGTTCGGCAAAGACAACTACCAGCCCGACGAGTACCCGTACTACTGGCGTGTCCTCGAAACGAGCGATGAGTACTTCGATTACTACCGCGATTACCACGCTTTCTGGAAACTGTACGGGATCGCGCTGCCAGACGATGTTCTCAAGAAGCTATACTTTGAAAACGCCTTGACGATCATTCCTGGCCTGTCTCGATCGGGTTTCCCGCAGTAACGACAAACCATGCCTCATTATCTGGTGACCGGCGGCGCCGGCTTCATTGGGTCTCACTTGTGCGAAGAGCTCGTTCGTCGCGGCGAGCGCGTGCGTGTCGTGGACAGCCTGATCACCGGCAAGCGGCAGAACCTCGCACATCTTCCTCAGGTGGAATTCATTGAGGGCGACCTCGCCGACATCGACGTCGCGCGCCGTGCCGTGCACGGCATCGAATACGTGCTTCACCAGGCCGCGATTCCGTCGGTGCCGCGCTCGGTCGAGGATCCGCTCACGTCGAATCGCGCCAACATCGACGCCTCGGTCAACATCCTCGTGGCCGCGCGCGATGCGAAAGTGAAGCGGCTGGTCTACGCAGGTTCCTCGTCGGCCTATGGCAACTCCGAGGTGCTGCCCAAGGTCGAGACAATGCCAACGGCGCCGTTGTCGCCGTATGCGCTGCAGAAGCTGGTGGCCGAACAGTACTGCCAGATGTTTACTACGCTTTACGGGTTCGAGACGGTGACCATCAGGTACTTCAACGTGTTCGGACCGCGTCAGGATCCCTCGTCGCCGTACTCGGGCGTGATCTCACTCTTCATCAGCGCGCTGTGCGACGGACGCTGTCCAACGATCTACGGCGATGGAGAGCAGACGCGCGACTTCACCTACGTCGCGAACGTCGTCGACGGTGTGCTGCGCGCGTGCCATGCGCCGGGGGCGAGCGGGGAAGTGATCAACGTTGCGACCGCCGGCCGCATCTCGCTCAATCAGCTCTTCGCGATCGTGAAGCGTGAGGTGGGCAGTTCGCTCGAGCCGAACTATTCCAATCCGCGCGCCGGCGACGTGCGCGATTCCCAGGCAGACATCAGCAAGGCACAACGTCTGCTCGGCTACACACCGATTGTCAGTTTCGCAGAGGGACTGGGACGAACGGTGAAGTGGTATCGGGAATCGATGGTGACGAAGTCGTAACGAGCCTCGCTCGAGGCTCAATCGCAGCCGACGCCCTTCCATCCTGATATGGCAGCACAGGGCTGCCTGGTGTGAACGCTTGTGCCAACCTCAACGTAATATTGGCAGAACCGAACCGGGTCCTTAAACGTCTCATCGTCAACACTTCGGGTTTCCAGTTTTTCAGACGGCAATCTGACGGAGGTTGGGCATGCGGTCGAAGCTTCTGATGGGAGTCGCAGTCGCTCTGTGCGTCGCCAGCGGCGACGTGCGCGCGCAGCAGCAAGTTCAGCTTTACGCCAGCGTTGCGGACGTCACCGGAAAGCCGGTGGCGACCCTGGAGCCTGCCGATCTCAAAGTGTTGGAAGGCGGCGTCGAAGCGAAGATCGTCAAGGTCGAGCCGGTCAGCTGGCCGGTGAAGGTCCAACTCCTCGTGGATAACGGCATCGGTCTGGGCGGGCAGAACATCCAGAGCTTGAAAGACGGGATCAAGGGACTGATAGAAGCGCTGCCCGAGAACCTCGAGGTCACGATCGTCACGACGGCGCCACAACCGCGCTTCCTCGTTCGTCCGACGACGGACAAGGCGATGATGGTCGAAGGGTTGTCACGGCTCGCGCCCGACGGGGGAGCCGGCCGCTTCGTCGAATCGATGAACGAGGCCACCCAGCGCATCGAGAAGGACAAGACCGATCACTTCCCGGTGATCATCTCGTCGGCCACGAGCTCTGGAGACGCCAACGTCCTCGAGCGCGACGTGAAGCGAATCTTCGAACGAATCCAGAAGCGCCCGACGACCGTCCACGTCGTCCTGCTGAATTCGACAACGGGATCAGCGACCGGCGGCGCCAATCAGACACAGGTTGGTCTGGCGGTAACGCAGGCGACCCGCGGACGGTACGAGAGTATCGCCGTCCCGACCCGGCTCGCCACGCTGCTTCCGGAGCTCGGCAAGCAGGTCGCAGCAAGCCACGAGAAGCAGAGCCATCAGTTCAAGATCACGGTTGAACGTCCGGCAGGCAAATCTGGGGAGTTGGGTCAATTGAGTGCTGGCGGGCGAAGCGGACTGGTGCTGCAGGGATTGTCGACCGACGGTCGTCTTCCTTAAGAAATTCCCAATTCCCAACTTCCAACTCCCAACAGAACCCCACTGAGCTTTGGGAGTTGGGAGTTGGATCTTGGGAGTTGTCGCCTCCTGCCGTCGTCTTGACAGGTGCGCGATTTGATATACGATGTATGACTAATGGCTCTTCCCGAGTCGATTGGTCAATTCGAGCATGTCGTCCTGGCAGCGGTCCTCGCGCTGGGCGACGGCGCGTACGGCGTCACGATCCACACGAAAGTTGAAGAATTCACCTCGCCGAGGACGGTGGCACTCGGCGCGGTGTACGCCACCCTCGACCGCCTCGAAGACAAGGGGCTCGTCACCTCGTGGCTGTCCGACCCGACGCCCGAACGCGGCGGCCGCTCCAAGCGTCACTATCGACTCGAATCATCGGGCGAGCGCGCGCTGAGGGACGCCAGCGTCGCCGCCAAACGCATCTGCGACGATCTCGAACGCATCTGGGGAGAAGACGTATGGACCGCAGGCCGACGCTGGAAACCCGCCCGCCTGTCCTGATCGATGCCGTCGTGCGCGCGCTGATTCCGCCGGCGTGCCGCGAGCATGTGATCGGGGATCTGTGGGAGCGCTATCGCTCGCCGTGGCAGTTCGTGCTGGATGTCGCGGGGACGATTCCGTTTGTTGTTGCCAGTCAGATCCGCCGCACCTCCACGCTGGCAGGCGTGGTCATTCATGCCTTCATCCTGTTCGTGAGCCTTGGCGCAAGCAGCAAGCGACCGGTGGCGTCGGTTGCCGCGCTCGGTGGCGCGATGCTCGGATTCGTCCTGCGCGATGCCTACAAGCGCGGCATATCGATATCGGTCAAGCAGGTCGCCGTCGATATGGGGTTCGGAGCGAGCGGTCTGATCGTGTCGCAGGCGATCGTCGCGCTCGCGCAGCCGGGTCAGCTGTTGACACCTTCCTCATACACCGTCTGTGCGGTGGCGTTCGGTGTGATCTTCCTGCTCCGGCTCCAGAACCCGAATCTTGGAGGTATCCCTCGCCAGGCAATCACGCACCTGCCCGTAACCCGTGAGGCGCTCTTGACCGAGGTGCGGTTGTTCGAACGAATGACCCGACGGGGAGTCAGAATCGAGGCGTATACCGGCGTCGCTATTGCCGCGTTCTTTGTGATGCCGCTGGTGTCTTCACCCAACTGGGCCTTGCGAATCGGATGGGCACTCGCGTCCGCGTACGGATTGTACGTGGCAGTGATCGTGTGGAAATCTCAGACGCCGCCCATGCCGGAGAGCCTGGGGTTCGGTGCCGCGCTTGCGCACTATCGCGGCGAGCTCGAACGACGTCGCCGGATTATTCAGACATTGTGGCGCTGGTACCTCATGCCCATGGTGCCGGGCATGCTTCTCATCATGGTGGGTGCCACGATCGAGGCCTCAAAACGAGGCAGACCACTCTGGCCGACGCTCATCTTTATTGCACTCATGGCCGGCATGGGTGTCGTGATCCATTTGAGCAGTCAGGGCTGGGCGCGCAAGCTGCGCCTGCGGATTGACGCGCTCGGAACGATTGCGCAATGACGACCACACGCCGCGCGCTGCTGGCCGTCCTGTGTATCGCGATCTTCGGCGTATCGCCGCTGGCGCAGGCGCCGGGTACGAGTGGTCTCGCGTTCGACTCTGAGATTCAGAAGATCCTGGCCGACCGGGTTGACACCTATCGGCAGAGCGTCGGTGTTGTCGTCGGCGTGATCGAGCCGTCAGGACGGCGAATCGTGACCTACGGCCGCACTTCTGCGAACGCCACGACGCCGCTCAACGGCGACACACTCTTCGAGATCGGCTCGATGACGAAGGTGTTCACGTCGCTCTTGCTAGCCGAGGCCGTGCAGCGCGGCGAGGTTGTGCTGACCTATCCGATCTGGCGGTATCTCCCCGCGAGCGTCAAGGTCCCTGAGCGCGGGCGAGCGATCACGCTGCAGGATCTGTCCACGCACAGTTCGGGTTTGCCGCGCATGCCGGGCAACATGAAGCCCGGGGATCCGGAGAACCCGTTCGCCGACTACTCGGTGGACCAGCTCTATCAGTTCCTCTCGACATATCAGCTGACCCGCGACGTCGGCGCGATGTACGAGTACTCGAACCTCGGCGCTGGCTTGCTCGGCCACATCCTGGCGTTACGCGCCGGGATGGACTACGAGTCACTCGTGAAGAGTCGAATCACGGGCCCGCTCGGCCTGACGAGCACCGCGATCACGCTGACGCCGTCATTGCAGGTAAGGCTCGCGCCTGGACACGATCGAACGCTGCAGCCCACGAAGAATTGGGATCTCACGTCGCTCGCGGGCGCCGGCGCCTTGCGATCGTCCGCCAACGACATGCTGACGTTCCTTGCCGCGGAGATGGGATACACGCAGTCAGCCCTCGCGCCTGCGATGAAAGCGATGCTGCAGCCCCGTCGTCTTGCGGCGGGTCCGGCGGGACTCGAGGTTGGGCTTGCGTGGCATTTCCTCACGGCCAACGGCAAGACGATCGTGTGGCACAACGGTGGGACTGGTGGTTATCGCACCTACTTCGGTTTCGACCCGGAGGCACGCACGGGCGTCGTTGTGTTGATGAACGCGTCGAGCCTCGCCGGACCCGATGACATCGGCCGGCACATTCTCGATCCCAGGAACCCTCTCCTGCCCGCGAATTCTCCGGCGCTGGTGCAGCCGAAGCCGCGCACGGAGATCTCGCTCAGCCCGACGACGTTCGACCGGTACGTTGGCCGGTACAATTTCTCACCAACCGCATTTCTGACCGTGACGCGCGACGGTGATCGCTTCATGGCGCAACTGGCCGGACAGGGCGCCGCCCAGATCTACGCCGAGACCGAGAAGGACTTCTTCTACAAGATCGTTGACGCACAGCTCACGTTCGAAACGGACGCGGAAGGGAAAGTCGTTGCCGTCGTGCTGCACCAGAACGGCCTCAATCCACGCGCGGTGCGCGCAAACTGAGGTAAGAGCGCCGAATCTCCGATAAGGTGGCTATGCAAGAGGCCACTTCCGACCTGCCCGCCCACGACGCCGTCGTCGGGCTCACGAGGACAATCGAGCTCTGGTCGCTGGTGGCCGCCGCGGCGCTAGTTCTTGCGAATATTGCCCACGCTTTCACTGCCGGCCTGCTCCTGCACTGGTGGTCGCCGCTCGTCGTGCTGACGGCCGCCCTCGCGGCCGATCTGGTCTCTGGTCTGGTGCACTGGACCGCTGACACCTGGTTCAGCGAAACGATGCCCGTGCTGGGGCGTCGATTCCTTCGGCCCTTCCGTGTTCACCACGTCAACCCGGATGACTTTCTGCGGCGGGATTTCATCGACTGCAACGGTGACGTGGCGATGATCAACATCCCGTTCCTGACCGTTGCTCTCATGCTTCCTGGCTCGACGCTCGGTTGGGCAACATCGCTTGCGCTGATGACGTTGGCGATCGTCTCGCTGCCGACGAACCAGGTGCATCAGTGGGCGCACATGCCGTCGCCACCGTCGCTCGTTCAGTGGCTGCAACGTCACGGCGTCATCCTGAGCACCGAGGCTCATGGGAGCCATCATCGCGCGCCGTATGTCGCCAACTATTGCATCGCGACCGGCTGGTGTAATCGCTGGCTCACGGCGATCGAGTTCTTTCCGGTGTGCGAGCGTCTGATCACACGCGTCGCTGGCCTGCAACCGCGCACCGACGAGCACACATTCGCGGAGCGATGGTGACGACCCCGCCATCGAGAGCGTTCGGATCGGGATGGCTGAGCGGCGTGCTCTCCGTCACGCTGGGAACGATTGGCCTAGGTGCCGTCTTCTGCTTCCACTATCCGTCGCTGCTCACGATGCCGGAGCTGCGCGGGCTGTATCCCGTCCCGTTCATCAGGGCACTCCTGCACCTCGTCCTGGTCAGCTCGTTCATCGCCGGCGTCATCAGCGTGTGTCTTCGCCATCGCAAGATCCTCGGCATGGCCGGCATCTCGTTGACGTTGATCGCTGCGCTGCTCGGCGGCTCGCGGGTTCCTCTCGACGGAGAGTTGCAGAACGGACCGTTCCTGGGGCTCGACTGGTTTCTGCTGAACCTGATGGCGTACTCTGCGGTCTTCATCCCGTTGGAGCGCCTCTTTGCGCGCCTGCCGGAGCAGGACGTGTTTCGTCGCGGGTGGCGCACCGATCTTGCGTACTTCTTCCTGAGCGCGCTGCTCGTGCAGGTGACGACGCTGCTGACGATGAGACCGGCGATGACGCTGTTTGCATGGGCGGCGTCGGGAGACATGCAGCGAGCGATCGCCAGTCAGCCGCTCGTCATTCAGTTCGTCGAGATCCTTGTGCTCACCGACTTCGTGCAGTACTGGGTGCATCGCGCATTTCATCAGGTGCCGATGCTCTGGCGCTTCCATCGGATCCATCACTCGGCAGACGTGATGGACTGGCTTGCTGGATCGCGGCTGCATCTGGTTGACGTCGCCGTCACGCGTGGGCTCACCTACGTGCCGATTTACGTGCTCGGCTTCACGGAGACGGCGCTCGTCGGGTACGTGGCGTTCGTAAGCATTCAGGCCACATTCATCCATGCCAACGTTCGATTCAACTTCGGTCTGTTGCGCTGGGTGATGGCCACGCCGCAGTTTCATCACTGGCACCACGGCGCCGATCGCGAAGCCGTGGACAAGAACTTCGCAGTCCATCTGCCACTCCTGGATCGGCTGTTCGGCACGTGCTACCTGCCAGGCGATCGCTGGCCTTCGTCCTATGGACTGGCTGCAGGCAAGCCAGTGCCGAGTGGCTACGTCCGCCAGTTCGTCGATCCGTTCACGTCGAAATAGTCAGGTCAGCGCGGGGTAGGTGAAGCCGAGAATGTGCGCGGAGTTCACCAGGAAATGCGTGAGGATCGACGCTTCGATTCGGTCCGTTCGCCAGAACACCCACCCGTAACCGAGGCCTGCGATGGTTGCGAGGACGACCGACCATTGACCGCCCGCGTAGTGAGCGGCGCCGAAGATGATCGCGGCGAGGATCAGCCCGCCGAGTGACTGGCTCGACATGCCCGATGACTCCGGGCCCTGAAGCTGTCGCCGGATCACCCCTCGAAACAGCGCCTCTTCCGCAGCGCATGTGAAGAGCAGATTCGACCAGAGCCAGACGGGCAGGAAGTCGGGCCACTTCGGTCCCAGGCGCACCTGGCCGATCAGCAGCGCGCACGCCATCAGCACCACGACAACGCAACGGCGCCAGGCCCAAAATTCATGTACAGCGTGTAGGGCACGGCACCGGGAGTCAGTACGGCATCCCTCACGATCAGCGTATTGGCGAACCCGGGCACGACGTGCGCCATGAGTGCGAGCGAGAAGACGATCGCGGCAAGCGTCAGCAGGATGTCGAGAGGACGGGACGTCTCCCGCGAACAGGCGTAGCAGAGGAGACCGAAGACGGCGATGGCCACGACGCCAACGACTGAGACGATGCCGGTAATGTAGGCGTGGGAAATGGCGAGAGCCAGCCATACGGCCGAGACACCGAACCGAGACCATAGTCCCCGAGCCGCGGCCTGCGGCGGAAGCCAGAGCCACACAATTGCGAGCGAGAGCCACAGGTAGGGCAGTAACACGCGACGAGTGTACGCAATTGTGTGAAGGGGTCAGACCCCTTCACAATTCTGCGCGTGGAGGTCGACATGTCGAACAGTGGCGCTGAGGCGATGCTGAGCCAGGTCCTCGTCACGCTGCTCAGCGAGGCACTCTACGGACCACGCGGCGATGCATTCTTCCTGAACAGCGGCGATCGCGGTCTGGTGGCATCGCTCGACGCACTGTCAGCCGAGACCGCGAGCGCACGACTCGGTGGTCGATCGTCTGTGGCGTCTCACGTGGAGCATCTCCGTTACGGCCTCGAGCTGTTGAATCGCGAAGCCAAAGGCGAGAGTCTGTGGGCGATTGCGAACTGGGCCGATGCCTGGACGTATCAGACCGTCACCGAGGATCAGTGGCGGAAGCTCCGAGCCGACCTCGCCCGAGAAGCGCAGGCGTGGCTCGAAGTCATGAAGCATCCGCCTGCATGGGACGACGTCGGCCTCGGTTCTGCGGTCGGCAGCATCCCGCATCTGGCCTATCACCTTG
>Ga0247825_10000722_pt1 | contig 21292 bp, 16 predicted proteins | sample 13C_Vanillin_Day_FD_194413 | JGI IMG/M metagenome (GOLD analysis project Ga0247825, IMG submission 194413) | Soil microbial communities from agricultural site in Penn Yan, New York, United States - 13C_Vanillin_Day48 | ecosystem: Environmental > Terrestrial > Soil > Agricultural land | place...
CGCGGCACCAGCACATCCCTCGGACAGGTGGCCGAGAGCGTCGGCTACGACTCCGACGCCGCATTCTCTCGCGCGTTCAAGAAGGCCTACGGTGTGGCGCCGGCGACGTGGCGCCGTTCGAACAGCTAGCCTATCTCCTGATCACGGCGTTGCCGCGGGCACACCGCCCAGAACCGACCGAAGGAAGAACGGCTCGAAGAAATCGCATTGCGTCTCGTGGAACCGCCCTCCTTCGCTGAGCGTCGACGCGAGGATCATGTATTTGTCGTTTCCGCGGCCTTTGCCGTTGGGCCGTGTGAACGGTGGCCACGAAAACGCACCGGCGCCGCCGCGATTCGGGTTGCCCGTCGCAGCAAAGCGCGTCCAGTAACCCGCCATCTGTGTGTGGAGGATACGGTCGGCCGGCGTGAGTGCGTGGACCGGAAATATGGGAGCGGCGTAGTTGTTGCCAAAGAGAATGTTTCCTTCGACACCGTGGAGCACCAGGTCAGGCGAGAGATCGTTGATGATGTACTCGTACGAATAGAGATACGCCGGCACACTCCTCGATTCAATCGCGCGCGCGACTCTGCGGGCTTCGCAGGCGAACTGCACGTCGCCGACCAGCGTCGCCATCGTCTGGATAGGCGAGGAGCCCGCAGGGTAAAGGTTCAGGATGCTCCCAGCGTCTGGACCGAACTCGTTGACGACCCAGGCCTCATACTGGGATGCGGTGACACCAGAGGGAAAGCTGAGCGTGATGAACCGGCTGGTGAACGACCCCCATCCTTCGTCTCGATTGATGCCAACAATCGTCGGAATGCGATGGAAGGCGCCGGCCTCGAACAGAACGCGCGGCTGCTCCGGGATCACGACGCCGTCGACCGTTGGTTCCCAGAACACGCGGTCAGCTGGTTCGACGACCTGCTGGGAAGCCTGCGTGAGCGCCGTCAGCACCGCGTTCTGCGATGCCGATCGCATGCACGTCAGAACCGTCGCGGGAACGGTGCAGCCCAGCGCCGTCGCGAACGCATTCCCCTGAGCCTTGGCTTCCGCATCGGGCGTCCAGCGGCTGGTTGGGTAGGCGCTTTGAATGATGGCGCGGTGAAAGAGTCCGGCGCTTTCCGGCGACACCATCTGCAGCCCGACACTCTGGCCGCCCGCGGACGTGCCGCCAATCGTGACGTTGTTGGGATCTCCGCCGAACTGAGCGATGTTGTCGCGCACCCAGCGGAGGGCGGCCTGTTGATCGAGGAGGCCGTAGTTACCTGACGCTCCGCCTGGATCCGCGGCCGCAAGCGCGCTGTGCGCAAGGAATCCGAACGGCCCCAACCGATAGTTGGGCGAGACGACAATGACGCCGGTTTCCGCCGCGAGTGTCTGACCCCGGTGCCCGGCGAAATTGCCCGACGCTGCGACGAATGCTCCGGTGTGCAGCCACACGAGAACCGGGGCGGGCGTGACTGGCGGTGGATCGCTGACCCAGACGTTCAGCTTCAGACAGTTCTCGTCGCCGCCGAACACCGGTCCCCCGGCTGTGAGCATGACTGTGGGGCACGCGGTCGGTGTTCCTGTGGCATTCAGAGGCGATGTCCACGGTACGGGAGGCTGCGGCGCGCGCCAGCGGTTGTTCCCTGCCGTGGTGCCGGCATATGGAATGCCAAGGAAGGCACACGACGGCCCGAGGTCCGCTCCCTGCACCGCCCCGTCATCGACAACCACAAAGCACGTACTCTGCGCAGCTGTGGCGCTCCACTCGATCGGCACAACGGATCCCGACACGAGCAGCGCTGCGGCGATGACAAAACGCGTACGACCCGCTATCGTTCCCGTCCACCAGGTCATGGTTTCCTCCGGCTCTGAGCGGCTGCAGGAATACCCGACGCCAACGCAACGAGTCCTTGTAGAAAGCCCCTAAAAAGCTCCAAAATCTCCCGCGCAGTGCCCGATGCCACAGTCGACATTTCACTTCGGCCGGTGTTCGCTCGATCTCGCTGAACACCGGCTATCTCGCGATAGCCGGGTGGTCCCGCTCACCCCCCGGGTGTTCGCGCTCCTGCGGGTGCTCGTTGAAAACGCCGGACACCTGGTCGAAAAAGAACGGCTGCTGAAGGAAGTCTGGAACGACGCGGTCGTCGAGGAAGGAAACCTCAACCGATCCATTTCGGTGCTTCGGAAGGCGCTGGGTGAGACCGAGTCCGAGCGCTATATCGAAACCGTTCCGAAGCGCGGATATCGATTCGTCGCCACCGTCCGAAGGGATTCGGCGGACGCTGATCTCCGAGTGCGCGACGCTCTCGAGACGCCATCGATCGCCAGGCCACGCATGATGACGGCCGCGGTCCTGCTCATTGGCGCCGTCGTTGCGGTGGCCGGTCTGTACGTGGCGTTCGCCGGGAGCGACCTGGCTTTTCCACAGAGCGGTGCCGCAGGCCCTGTCCACCGGCAACTGACGTTCACCGGGAAGGAGATCACTCCGGCTCTGTCGCCCGACGGCGCTCGAATCGCCTTCGTGTCGAAGGAGGCGCCGGACCGGAAGCTGGTGGTGCAGGACGTGGCTGGTGCACGCCGGGTTGAAATCTTCGCCGCACCCGAGATTGGCGCCCTGCGCTGGTCGCCGGACGGTTCGGAACTGATGTTCTGGGCCCGCGGCGGCGGGAGCGCTGCGCAGTACATCGCACCGGCGGCGGGAGGAAGCGCACGGAAGCTGGCGGCCGGCTCCTTCGTGTCCTGCTGGTCGCCGGATGGATCCACCGTCGCCCTGGGGTTGTTTTTGAAGGGGCGGATCATCTTTCTCAACAGACTGGGAGAGGTCCAGCGCAACATTTCGCTTCAGGGAACGCGCGAATGGTTCTGGGATCTCGACTGGTCGCGGGTCAACGGGCGGCTGCTGGTCGTTGCCGACGATCAGCAGCGTCGACCGGCCATCTGGACGATCCGGCCCGATGGCAGCACGCAGACGAAGGCATTCACCGGAACGACTGAGATCCTCGCAGCGCGCTGGGCACCGGGCGGCGATGCCATTTATTACTTCACGCGCGTGAACCAGACGATGTCGCTGTACAAGCTGGTTCTCGACGTCACTGGCCAGACCGCGACCGGCGATCCGCTCCTGCTCATGAGCGGCCTCGAGACTGACGAGGGCTTCGGTATCTCCGCGGACGGCACGCGTCTGACCTTCTCGCGCTCACCGTACTACGCAAACCTCTGGCTGGTGGAAGCCGGTGACGCACGGGACGGGGGCCGGCCCGTCCGGCAGACCCAGCTCACACACGGGACGGCGGTCATCGAACGGCCGCGCGTGTCTCCTGACGGCTCGACGATCGTGTTCAACATGGGGTACGAGTCGCGCGCCAACCTGTACACGATCCCCGCGACCGGCGGCACGCCACAGCAGCTCACCTTTCTCGACGCGTTCAGCGTTGACGGTGCGTGGTCGCCCGACGGCCGATCCGTGGCCTTCGCCTCGACGGAGGGCGGCAAGGCCCGCCTGTGGGTGGTCAATGCGGACGGCAGCTCGCCGCGTCCGCTTCCGAGCGGCGACATGAGCGAGAGCTTCGACGTCACGTGGGCGCCCGGTCCCCGGATTCTGTACCAGCAGGTCGGTAATCGAAATCTTTACGTCGTCGATCCTGAGAACCCGAAGGCACGCTTGCTGATCAAGGACAGCTCAGTGGGATGGGCTGCGTCGGCTGAGTACTCGCCGGACGCAAAGAAGATCGCGGTGACCTGGAACCGCAGGCCGGTTCGAGGCGTGTGGCTGATCGACGCGGAAGACTCGAGCGAAACGCTCGTCCTTGGAGCGCGTCGTCAGTCCGACCCATTCCCGTTTCCGCTTGGCTGGTCACCCGACGGCGCGTTCATCCTCGCCTACGAGGGCAAGCGCGCGGCGTATCGAGGCATCACGGCAAGTTTCGAGGAGACGCTCACCGAGGCCAGGATTCTTCGTGTGCCGGTGACAGGCGGCCCGCCCGATACGCTGCTGACGCTTCCGTTCGACGAAGTCGGCAGCATCGCCATGTTTCCTGACGGACGACGGTTCGCCGTCAGCGTCTACTCATCGCGATCGGATGTGTGGGCCGTGGACAACTTCGATGCGGCGCCCCGCAAGCCAGGACGATAGGGATTACCGACGACCGCCTCGGGCCTCGACCAACCGAAGCGACTCGCGGCTCACGAAGATCTTCGCATCGTACTGCTCACCCCAGCCGAGCGGCGTGACGTTCCGGTACTCGCGCCGCGGTCCTCCGCCGTGCCCCTCCTCGAGACGTGCACGAATGGACGCCCGTACGTTCGGTTCGGCGTCACGCTCGAGCAGGAGGCGCGTGAAGAGCGCCTCGTCCGGTTGTCCCTTGCCGTAGTTGACCCAGAAGTTGCGTTGCGAGACGACCGTCGAGAAGAGCGCCGTGTAGCCGCCGAAGCCGTCGGCGTCGATCGCGGCCCGCGCGTCGGGATCCATCCCGCGTTGAAGCAGCCACTCGCCGATCTCCACCTCGTCGAAGTACGCGGCGATATGAAGGAGTGTCGTCCCATGGACTGGCGTCCCTTGAGCGGTGTGCGGGTCCCGCCAGGCCGCCGGGGCGAGCGGGAAGATATCGACGATATCGAACGTGCGCGCGAGCAGATTCGGATCGCGCGCAAGGTGCGACTCGAGGAGGTCGATGCGTCCGCGATGAAGCGCCATCACCGGCGTATCGGGCGGTTCGAAGCCGTGCTCGACGTACATCTCCAGGATCTGGTGCTTGGCTGACGGTTTCCGGCTGTCGGTCCCCAGGAGGTGCTCCATGGTGTTGGTGTCCACCCCGTCGGGGCCGATCAGGCGAACGCCGAGCGCGAAGAGCGCAGCGGTTCCTTCCACGCTCAGCGTGTACGCGGGGCCGGCAAGAGAAAGCTTGTCGAGCGGCGGCCGTCCCGCGAGGTCGTAAACCAGGTGCACGGTTTCGATCTTCCCCTGCAGCGCGGCCCGTCCCGCTGCCGACTCGAAGTCTCTGGCGCCGTGGGAGTGAAGGAGACGAATGATGCGGTCGCGGCCAAGGTTCGCCGCGTAGGTCATCGGCGGTCCCCAGTTGCTGTCGGTGCGAATCAGCACGTCTTCCTGTATGAGCACCGGATTCCGCGTGACGAGCTCGCCGACTTTGTCAGGATCGTCGCGCCAGATCGCGTCCGCCAGTTGCACTGCCTGGACGAGCCTCGTCCAGTTCGAGGCGCCGTAGCTTCGCGCGAGCGCGAGGTGTGCATCGGCCAGCTTCGCAGCGGCGGGGTCAATCGATTCGGGATGGTGTTCGCGCAGCTCGGCGATCGCGTTCTCATCGCCGGCGTGGATCGCGCGGACGAACTCCTTGGCCTGACGATGAAGCTGGTCCAGATTGGGGCGGACGGGCAGGCGACGAACGGGCATGGCGAGCCTCCTTCAAGGAGCCCGTTGTCCGCTGGCGTCGGGCAAAGGAGGTTCGGCGATCACGTCCGAACGTCTCGAGAGTTGATCAGGTGGACTCAGTCCTGTCCGCGGACGTGAGGCGCCCTGCGCGCCGCCCTCAAGCTACCACCGGGCGGCGAACATCACAAGGCGACGCGCCCGCATCGCGGCGTTACGGAAGCATGAATGTATAGCTGTGCGCGAACTCCCGCGTGAGCAGCGCGGGCGAAGAACGGCCACGCTCGGCCCACAACTGCACGACCAATTTGTCTGTTGTCTGTGGCAGTCGGCAGAGGGTGCCGCCGGTTGGAGGCGACAAAACCACACCGGACACGGCGAATCTGATGGCTGTGTCGGCACGAAGCGGCTCGAGACTCTGGAAGACTGTCGGGTACCCCGACATCGCGCATGGTTGTGACCCGTTGTTGAAAGACACGGTGACCCATGGCTCTGCGACGGCCTGATTGAGCCGGACATCGACCGCAAGACTCAGGTCGAGGACACACCACCCGCCGTCACACTCCTCGGCGGTCAGCGTTGTCCCGGTTCCGGGCTGAACCGAAAGGACAGCCATTTCTCCCTGAGGGGCGACGGGCGCAGGAGGCGTGGCCGGCGCGACAGGAGCGATTGGAAGTCGCGTCGTTGCGTCGTCACATCCGGCACCAGTGAGCAGCGCAACGGCAAGAAACGCGCAGAACGGCGCGGACGTTCTCATACACAGAGGGGTTATCATTGCCATCACTCCCGGGCGGTTTCAGCGCCCTTGTTCTCTCTCCGACGAATGCGGGAACGGGGCACAAAAGGGGTCAGTCGTGAGACGACGAGTACTCGGCGGCCTGCTCTGCATCACCGTGGTGTGCCTTTTCCAGACCGCGGACCTCACCGCACAAAGCCAGACGGGAACGCTCGTCAGCACGGTCAAGGATGCCCAGGGTGGCGTCCTTCCCGGCGCCGTCGTCCGCCTCACCTCGCCGGACCTGATTGGTGGCCAGACGCAGACGACAAACCAGAGAGGACAGGCGCGGTTTCCCCTCCTGCCGCCGGGTGGCTACTCGCTGGCCATCGAGCTCCAGGGATTTGCGAGCCACCACGAAGCGGGGATCCGAATCGGCGCTGGCGCAACCATCGAGGTGACAACCGTGCTGCCGCTGGCCCGCGTCGCCCAGGCGGTCGTCGTCGAGGGAGCGAGCTCGCGCATCGACGAGCGCGATCCAGGATTCGGCACACGCTTCGGCGCGGACGATGTCCGATCGACGCCATCGCGGCGCAACAGCATGTTCGACCTGATCAAGGCCGCCCCTGGCATTTCACCCACGTCGCCGAGCGGCAGCGTCAATACGGTGTCCGCGTTCGGCTCTTCCACCAACGAGAATCACTTTCTGTTCGACGGCACGAACTTCACATGCCCGTGCAACGGCGTGGCCCGGGCGGAACCGGGCATCGATTTCATCCAGGAAGTCCACGTCCAGTCCGTGGGCGCTTCGGCCGAGTTCGGCAACGCGCAAGGCGCGATCATCAACGTGGTCACTCGCCAGGGCGGCGAGCGGTATCTCTACGACGCGTCGTACTACACGCAGACGGCGGGCCTGACGAGTCAGCCGGTCGTGCGTCCGCTGCTGGCTGCGCCACAGCTCGGCGAGAGTGGATATGTCCGGACACGGTACCGGGACGCGACGACCACTCTTGGCGGCCCCGTGATTCCCAACCGGGTCTGGTTCTTTGCTGGCTATCAGTATCTACGCGACCACGACAGCCAGCCGGGCGTGGATCCGTCCTTTCCGAGAACGTACGAACAGAACAAACTGTTCGTGAGGGTGACCTCCAGACCCACACCGCGCCTGCATCTGGAACATAGCGCTCACTACGAACACTGGGTGAATCCTTTGGCGCCGACGTTTGTGACGCCGTTCGAAGCCACCACGCGCAACTCGGCCACGGTGCCGGCTTTCACGTTCGGGCACCTCACGCACACGCTCTCCTCCAATACCTTCTGGGACGTACGCGCAGGACGGTTCGTCTACACGCAAACGAACGTCCCGAACACGGGCGATTTCGAAACCGCCAGCCATTTCGATCGTGTGACCGGCATCACGTCGAAAGCTCCGCCGGTGTTCGGCGCTCCGACCATCAAGCGCACGACCGTGAAAGCAACGCTGAATCATTACCAGCCAGGCTTTCTGGGGAACGACCATCAGTGGAAAACCGGCGTCCAGATCGAGCGCGGCGGGCATCACGTGCCATTGATCTTTCCGGGAGGAACGCAGTACATCGACAACGACGGCCGGCCGTTTCAGGCGATCTCGCGATCTCCCAGCATGGAAGCTGGAGCCTTCCGGGGAATCGCGGCTTTCGTCAGCGATGCCGTGTCGATCGGCGATCGGTGGACGATCAATGCGGGCGTCAGATTCGACCGTAATCGAGCTTTCAGCCCGGACGTACATGCGATAAACGCGCGAGGCGAAGAAACCGACGAGGTCATCGCCGGCTCGGGCACGTTCTATATCTGGAACGTCGTGTCGCCTCGTCTTGGGGTGACCGTCAGGCTCACGGCCGATGGTCGAACGATGTTGCGAGCGAGCTACGGGCGCTTCAGCCAGGGCGTCCTGACGGGTGAAGTCGGCTCGGCACACCCCGCCGTCACACCCACGATCACCACCGCCTTCGATCCCGCTACCGGCGGCTACACTCGTCCCGTCTCCGTGGTCGATCCACGAATCAACCTGCTGGTGGATCACGAGACACGCGCGCCGCGGACTGACGAGTATTCAGTAGGCATCGACCGCGAGCTCGGTCGCCGGCTGTCCGTGGCCATGGCCTACGTCCACAAGGACGGCGCGAATTTCATCGGCTGGACCGACATCGCTGGCGTCTACGGCGAAGCGACACGAACGCTGCCCGACGGACGCACAATCCCCGTGTTCGTGCTGCTCAACGCCACGGGGGATCGCCGATTTTTCCTCACGAATCCGCGGGAATACTCACTGAAGTACGACGGGCTGGTGATGCTGGTCGAGAAGCAACGGTCCGACGACGGGTGGCACGCGTTCGCGTCCTATACGCGTTCAAAGGCGACCGGACTGCTGCCCTCGAGTGCGGCGACCGCGTCGCAAGCGCAGGTCAGTACCGTCTCGCCTCCCAACAACACGACGTTCGGGCGTGATCCGAACGATCTCCGCAACGCGCGAGGACTCCTGCCCAACGATCGCCCACACGTATTTCGGTTCATGGGCAGTATCGACGTGCCGCGCACCGGCGTGGTGATTGCCGCGAACATGCAGCACTACACCGGAAAACCGTGGGCAGCGACCGCACGTGTGACGCTGCCGCAGGGCGACCAGCGGGTTCAGCTCGAAGAGCGCGGATCGCGCCGGCTGCCGTCGCAATCGCTGCTCGACGTGCGCGTGTCGAGACCGATCGCGTTCGGGAGGGCGGGCAAGGCAGAGCTGATGCTCGACGTGCTCAATGCGCTGAACGAGACGGCTGCCGAAGGGATCGCCACGGACAATTTCTTCAGCCCGAACTTCGGCCAGCCGACCGTGTTCGTCGATCCCCGCCGCGCCATGTTGAGCGTGAGGTTTACGTTCGCACCCTGAGCGCTATGGCAAGGGGACGCGGTGGATGTTCCGCTCAATCGTGCTGCGGAGAAAGACCGAGGAGGACAGGGTCCCGGACGGATACATCCACCCCTGCATTTCACGTGCGATCTTCAGGCCGCTCAAGTCGTTCGCCACGCGGATTCCGCCCCTGGGCCATGACGGAAGCGTCGTACCAGGGTCGAGCGTGATGACGACCGTCCTGGCGCTCACGCGCGGACCGATGCGAACGACGAGCGATTTCTGGTCAGGCGTCCAGTCGATTTCGCAGTCGTCGCAGAGACGGACCGGGGGACCGCCCGATGCCGGGAAGGCGACGTTGGTGTGGTACCCCCCGCGCTCACCGGGCTGCTGCACCCTTGCGATCAGCCAGTCGCCGCGCGGCGACGTCGTCATGAAAAAGATCACCTGCTCCTCACGTGCCTTTTCCGGAGGGCGTCCTTCCCGGATGCGATAGATGAAGTGGCCGCCGTCGACCGTGCCTCTGCAGTAGATGTTCCCGGCGCTGTCGAATCTCGGACCGAAGACGTCGAAGTCCGTCAGCCGGCGAGGCGTGCCTGAGCCGTCCACGCGAGCCAGCCACAGGCGCTCCGATCCGTTCTCCTCGATCGCCGCAAACACGACCTCCGTCCCGTCGGGCGAGATGTCAAAGTCAGTCACCTCCCGTCCGGGCAGGATCGCTCGGCGGCGGCCGCTCTCGACATCCGTCGCCCAGAGTTCACCAACTCGTTCTCCTCCTGCGCCCGCAGAGCGGATGGCACCGCCATCGCCGCTTCCGCGGGGTTGCCTCTGGCGCACGAGATAGAAGACGGTTTGCCCGTTCCGAGGCAACGGCTGGGCGGTTCCCGCATTGGGCAGGCCTGGCACAAACGCGTATCCTTCCCGCGAGATTTCCCGCTCGCCGCGTTCGTCGCGAATCCAGATCGACTGATGACGCGTGCCGACGGCCGTCAGGAGCGATCGGCCGTCAGGCGCCAGCGCGATACCTTCTTCCTCCGGCGTTCCAAACGTGAGTTGCTCCGGCGCTCCATCGGGAAACCGCTGCCGCCAGGCGTGAAAGGCACCGCTGCTATTGGACGAGAAATACATCCACGTTCCATCTGACGACCACGCCACAGATGTGCATTGTCCGTCCGGACCGATCAGCCGGCCGCCGGTGTTGCCGTCGATCGGAACCAGCCGGCACGGGAGCCAGACGGTGTCATCCATTTCGACGATGAGCACCCACTTGCCATCGGGTGAGATCGCCGATCGGTGCGCCATCCCGAGCTTGCTGGCCGGCGAGTACACCACCCTCTTGCCGTTCCCCTGCTGGTCTGCCGCAACGACCCGCATGTGGAGGCCTTCCGTGATCTCGGAAAAGAGGAGCTGTCCGTTGGGCATCCACGTCAGGCCGGACGCATTGACGATCCATTGTCTGGGCGAGCCGCCGCTGACGGGGACGGTCCACGTATCCCAGATGAACTGCGTCACGAATCGCGTATAGACAATCGTCTGGCCATCCGGCGAGAACACCGGACTCATTTTTGCCAGGCCGTCGAACGTCAGCTGGATTGGTTCGCCATCCGGCAGTTCTTTCACGTACACGTCACCGCGCTGGTTGAACGTACCTGGGCTGCTGAGAAACGTCACCATACGCCCATCGGGCGACAACGCCGGCGACGCGACGGGATTCGCGAAATGCGTGACCGGCGTGTACTCGCGCGGCGCCGGCGCGGTGTCCGGTCTACGCGTTGCCCAGATGGCGAGCAAAAGGAGCAGCGCAGTCGCGGCCATCGCGGCAGGACGCAGCCAGCGACGCAAGCCGGTCGGAGGGACCGATTCCAGATCGCGCGCCAGGCGTCGCAGCTCGTCCCGCACACCGCCGGCGCTCGGAGGACGCGCCTCGCGATCTTTGTCCAGAAGCCGGAGTATGAGCTGTTCGAGCGCTGCGGGAACCTCGGGATTGATCGCCCGCGGCGGAGCCGGCCTGTCGTTGAGGATCGACCTGATCACGGCGGATGCCGTCTCACCGCCGAACGCGCGGCGTCCGGTGACCATCTCGTAGAGCACCGCGCCGAGCGAGAAGAGATCCGACCGCGCGTCAACCGGTTCGCCGCGCGCCTGTTCGGGCGACATGTAGGCGGCGGTGCCGAGGATCGCGCCGGGGTGGGACGTCGTGACCGGGACGCTCGGTGCGGCCGCGCGATCGTTCGTGGTGTCGTCCGCGACCGCCTTCGCCAGTCCGAAGTCGAGCAGCTTCACCGCGCCGGCAGACGAGACCGTGATGTTCGCGGGCTTCAGATCGCGATGGATGATTCCGCGCTGGTGCGCGAAGTCCAGCGCATCGGTGACCTGCGCCGCGAGCGCGATTGCTTCCGTCACGCCGGGGGTGCTCTCGGACAAGCGCTGCGCCAGCGTCGGTCCTTCGACCAGTTCGAGCACCAATGCCGGCACGCCGTCCACGCGCTCGAGACCGTAGATGGCGCCGATGTTCGGATGATTCAGCGCGGCGAGAATCTTCGCTTCGCGCTCGAACCGCGCCAGGCGGTCCGGATCGTTCATGAAGAGCGGCGGGAGCATCTTGATCGCGACGTCGCGATCGAGCTGCCGGTCGCGCGCGCGGTACACTTCGCCCATCCCGCCAACGCCAAGCAGTTCGACGACGGTGTAGGTGCCGAACTGGCGGCCAATGAACGTTCCGGGCGGCGCCTCCAGCGACAGCAGCGCAGCAGCCGGGGTACTCAGAAAAGCTTCGGCCACGTGCTCCTGCGCGAGCAGCGATTCGACGTCGGCGAGGAGCGCGGGATCGCCACCGCACGTATCGGCGACAAACGCCGCGCGTTCTTCCGGGGCACGCGCGAGCGCCAGATGGACGATCCGTTCGACGTCGTTCCAGCGATCCATCATGTTGCGGACGCAGAGGGCGTCTCTCCCTCGAGCTCACGCGCCAGCCACAATTTCGCGAACCGCCAGTCACGCTTGACGGTTTCCACGGAGATACCGAGCACCTCCGCCGTCTCCTCCACGCTCAGGCCGCCGAAGAAGCGGAGCTCGACGACCTGGCTCTTCCGCGCATCGATTTTCGCGAGCGCCTCGAGCGCGCGGTCCACAGCCAGCACGTCGAGCTCGGGTTCCGGAGAAAGCGGCATCGCCTCCTCGAGCGGCACGCGCTGCGCGTTGCCCCCGCGCTTCTGGTACCCGCGCGAGCGCGCATGGTCGACGAGGACCTGGCGCATCAGGCGCGCCGCGATGCCGACAAAGTGTGCGCGATCCTTCCACTCCGGAGTCGCCCCGCGCGCCAGGCGGAGAAACACCTCGTTGACGAGCGCGGTGGCCTGCAGAGTGTGGTCGTGCCGTTCGCGGCCCATATAGGCACGCGCAAGCTGATGCAGCTCCCGCTCGACCAGCGGTACCAGCTCGTTCAGCGCCGCCTGGTCGCCTTCGCTCCACGCGCGAAGCAGCCCGGTCGCGTCCATGACCCTCTTTTCGTCCTCTTCCCGCATTCGTCACCAGGAAGGTCAGCGCATTTCACAGACGGAGGAAGTGATGAAAACGCCCTGTTCGAGGTCGAGACTTGGTGTCGCGATGATAGCGCGAGCCGCCTGCGGCGCCGCACTCCTGATCGGAGTACCCAATCCTGCGTTCGCGCAGGGGATGACGCTCCAAGGCGCGTGGATCGTCGTGACACAGAACCGGAATTGCACGACGGATGCGCCAATGGGGACGCCGCACCGCGCGCTTGTCAGTTACCACGCCGGCGGAACGCTGAGCGACAGTTCCTCCGTCCCGGCGTTCGCCGTGGGTCAGCGGTCGGAAGGCCACGGAACCTGGCGACATGCCGGTGGGCACACCTACGGCGCCAACTGGGTGGCCATGCTCCAGTTCGACACGGCGGCCGGTACGCCGCCTGGATCTCCGGGCTTTCAGGCTGGCTGGCAGGTGGCGGCAAACACCATCACGTTGACGGGCCCGGACAGCTTCACGTCCGTGGGCGTCAGTAACTTCGTCAATCTGAGCGGAGAGGTCTACCGGGTTGGCTGCGCCTCGCGCACGGCCGAGAGGTTTAAGTAGGCCTGGCGTTATCCTCTGCTTGACCGCGATGGCAAGGAAGACCCGGGTTGTTCTCACACTCCTTCTGGCGGCCGCGGTGCACGCCGGTCACGCTGAACAGGAGGCCCCTCAGCGCTTTCGCGCGGGGGTCGCTCTGCTCACCGTCGACGTCACCGCGGTCGACTCGGGAGGCAGACCGGTCGAAGATCTCCGGCCGCGCGATTTCACGGTGAGGGTGGACGGGAAAGCGCGATCCGTCGTGTCAGCCGATCTCATCAGGGTCGATCGCGCAAAAGGATCGGCGCCGCAGAGACCCGTCGACGCCCTCATCGCCTCCAACGCATCGCCGCTCAACGCCCGTCGCATCGTGATTGCCGTCGATCAGACGCTCATCGCTCCCGGGTCGCTGACGCCGCTGCTCAGAACGGCGTCGCAATTCGTCGATCGTCTCTCGCCGGCCGACTACGCGGCGTTCATCGGTTTTCCCGAGCCTGGTCCACGTGTCGATTTCACCACCGACAAGACCGCGGTCCGCAACGCGATGCAGACGATCAGCATCGGACAGCCGGCGAAGCTCCTTTCGAGCCGCTTCGATATCTCTCTGTACGAGGCGGTGACGATAACAGAGCGTCCCCTGGATCCGCCGAGTCCGCTGCTGCAGCAGGTGGTGACACGCGCCGTGGAGAGCGGAGCGTGTGATGGCGTGCCATTCTGTCCGCAGGCAATCTACAACGAGGCGAAGGCGATCGCGGCTGAGGCCCGGGTCGAAGGAAATGTTTCGCTGCGCGCACTGGAGTCGCTTTTGAAGGATCTGGTACCGCTCGAAGGCCGCAAGACGGTGGTGATCTTTTCCGCAGGAATGGTGGCTGACGATCCGACCCGCCTCGATGAGGTGGTGCGTCTTGCGGCGGCTGCGCGAACGACGATCAACGTGATTGCCGTCGATCGCGACCGCGGAGAGTTGATCAGCGAACGGAACATCTTTTCGCGCTCGGCGGCGGCGGATCGAGCGTTCGAGCTGCAGGGGCTGGAGGGCATCGCGGACCGCACCAACGGAACACTCCGCCGCGGCATAGCGGCCGGCGCCGGCATCTTCGAGACTCTGGAGTCGGAACTGTCGGCCTGGTATGTAGTGGCCGTCGAACGCCAGCCCGGCGACACTGGACAGCTGAAGCTCGATGTGGACGTCCGTCGGCGCGGCGTGACGTTGCGGTCGAACAAGACGGTCGTCGCCGCCGCTGTGAGCCCGCAGCGCTCGATCGAAGAGTTGCTGAACGATGCGCTTTCGTCCCCGTTTACCCTACCCGGTCTTCCGCTGCGTATTTCCACCTTCACCGAGCGAGATGCCGAACCGGAGACATATCGCGTGCGGGTCGCGGCCGACGTTGGACAGCCGGGCGAGCCGGCGGGCGACTTCGCCACCGGTTACGTGCTGACCGACGCGAACGGCCGTCGCGTTACATTCGCCGGTTCCCGTCGCAGGCTGTCACCGGAAGCGATCGGACCGGGTCAGATGCTGCGCTATGAAACGTCACTCCGCGTTGCGCCTGGCGCGTACGCGCTGCGAGTGGCGGTGGTGCACCAGGATGGACGGCGCGGGATGGTGGTGCACCGCCTCGAGTTGCCGAAAATGGCAGCAGAGGAGATTGCCACCAGCGACCTGATTGTCGGGAACCTTCCTGCTGAAGGCGAGACGTTGTCGCCGCGCGTTGAACCCCAGGTCACGGCCAGTGAGCTTGCCGGTTATCTCGAGCTCTACCTGCCGGATGCGCGTTCGGACAATGTGACCGTGACGCTGGCTATCGCCGAAGGCGAAGCGTCGCCGGCGCTTGCAACGGAGATGTTGACCCTGCGGCCAGGGACGTCGCCATCATCGCTGGTGGCCACCGGGTTCGTCCCCGCGAGGATGTCGCCAGGTCGCTATGTGGCACGAGCGACCGTCAGTCGTGGCGAGGTTGCCATCAAGACGATCTCGCGACCCTTCACGATCGTCCGCGACCGTGCGGTCGTCTCGAGGCCGTCCACGCGAACCCGCGGCATTCCGATCTCGCCGCAACTGCGGCAGCTCACGGCGAGCTATGTGGCTCGCGTCGTCACTGGCCTGGCCAACATCGAGGCGCAGGAGAATTTCACGTTGAGCAAACCCGATCGCCGGGTGACCTCCTTCCTGCTGCTCGTGCAGTACCCCGGCACGGACCGCGATCTGATTGCGTATCGCGATGTCTCGCAACTCGACGGCAAGCCGATCGAAGGACGTGATCAGCGCCTCGTCGATCTGTTCGTCAAACCTACCGACCGGTTGCGCGAGCAGGCCCGCCGGATCATGCTGGACGGCGAAGCGTACGTGCCGACAGCATTCAACCCGATATTCGTTCTCGGTTTTCTGCAGTCCGACTTCCAACCGCGGTTCCAGTTCACCGTCAACGAGGCCGGGCCGGACTGGCCGCGTGAGGTCAGAGCCGTCGCGTTCGTCGAGGTGGGACGGCCGACGCTGCTGCGCGAAGGGCCGTTTGGCGATATCGATGTCCCGACCCGCGGAACAGCGTGGATTGAGGAGACGACCGGACGGATCCTTCAGACCGAACTGGAGGTGGGCCGCGGACGCTCTGCGCCGACGATGGTCACGACGTTCGGCGTTGACGACCGGCTGCAGGTCACCGTGCCAGTCGAGATGAGGACGCGGAGTCCGGAAGGCACCGCGACGTATACGAACTTCCGCCGTTTTGACGTCGAGACTCGCACAGCCGTCCCGCTCCCGGCTTCGTCTGCTCCACCGCAGCCCTAAGCGGTTCGCGAGACCGGTGGAACGGGCGCGAGAGCGGCCTGTCGGTTGCAAGGCGAACACCGGAGGGCTCACATGTCATTACGCGGAACGTACGCCTACTCAGTGGATATGGCGCAGAAACTCGGCTTTGACGGCACCATCGAGGAACGCGACGGCAAGCTTCGTTTCAAAGGAACCGTCGGGAATCAGGCTGATGCCAACAAGATCTGGGACGCCATCAAGACCATCCCCACGTGGTCTCAGGACGTCGTCGCCGATATCCAGGCGAAGCCCGGCGCAGCCGGTCGAACATACACGGTGCAGGCTGGTGACTCGCTGAGCAAGATCGCGAAGCAGTTCCTCGGCGACGCGAACGCGTATCCAAAGATTTTTGAAGCAAATCGGGACCAGCTGAGCGACCCCGACAAAATCAAGCCCGGGCAGGTCTTGAAGATCCCTGCTTAACGTGCACGCGCACGCCAGCGGTTAAGCTGGCGCTGTGATCCGATGGCTCCTGCTGTTCAGCCTTCTGCTATCCGCTACCGCTGCGGCCGCGGAATGGACGCTGACTGTTGTCGCGCCGGTCTCGCTCGAGCCGGCCGCCGAGCGTCTTCGCAAGCTGGACGCACAACCCATTGCCGGTGCGCTGCGGCAGGCTGGTCTGGAACTGCCGCCGCGCGTCCACGTCACGCTCGTCGCCAGGGATGACCCGGGCACCAGCCACATACCCGCCTGGTTCGCCGGATTCGCGTCCGGCGTCAGCGACATCGTCATCTTTCCCGATCGGGTGGGGTCGTATCCGTACGATTCGCTTGAATCGGTGATGCGGCACGAGCTCGTACATCTCGCGTTGAATGCCCGTGCCGGGCGACGCCCGCTCCCGCGCTGGTTCCATGAGGGCGTGGCCGTGTCGGTCGAATCGGGCCGGCGGGTCGGCGATCGCTTCCTTCTGACCGTCGCCGCCTTCAGCGGTCCTCCGCTGGACGACCTGACGCGGTTGTTTGCATCGGATGCGCGCCCTGATACGGCGGAGGCGTATTTGCTCGCCGCCGCTCTTGTGGACGACCTGCGCCGCGTGCACGGCGCGGCACTCCCTGGCCGCGTGGCAGCGCGCGTGGCCGCGGGCGTGCCGTTCGACCGCGCATTCGAGCTCGAAACCGGCGAGACACCCGCTCTCGCGGCCGACCGCGCGTGGCGAACCTATCGGCGATGGACACGATGGCTGCCTCTGGTGACGAGCGCGTCCGCCCTGTGGGGGCTGATCCTGGCACTGGCGTTCGTGGCCTTCTTCGTCACGCTGTCGAAGCGCGCACGGCGACGAAGGCAGTGGGACGATGAAGCGGGGATGCTGGATGGTTCCTGATGTCGCAGCTCAGATCACGCGCAACGCGCGATTCTGCCACTTGCGGATGCGGCGCCGCACTCCCAGCCCGTAGGCGAGGTAATAGCCAATCACCATCCCGCCCGCCGCCAGCGATTCGGGAATTCCGAACGCCATCACGATCGGCGTGCCGGAGACGCCGCTTTGGGCGACCGTCCACGATCGCCAGAGTCCGTACAGCACGCGAGCGGAGACCACGAACGTCACGACCAACACCAGCCACCGGTTCGGCGTGTAGTGAAGCGTCGCTGCCGTCGGCTCCCATCGTGTCAGCGCCAGGCCGGCGAAACCGAGAACCGCTCCAAGGGCAACGCCGGCAGCTGCACCCGTGAATGCGTTTGGCACCCAGATCGTGGTTACTGCGGCGCCGGCCAGGAAACAGATCGCCGAGAACGTCATCAGCGCCACGTTGACCGTCGCCATCCAGGGCCGCGCCATCCGCCGCGCGCTGCCCACGCGATATCGCTGGATGAGGATGAGCGGCATCAGCGCGAGCAACACCAGCGGGAGCAGAAGCACTAAGAGCAGCAGCGGCATCTCTTAAGGCTAACAACGACTTCGAGCCCAGCTGCACTTCTCATACGCGTGGCTCAGCGGCGCGATTCAGGGCACAGGTTATGCGTTTGAAGGTGTCATGAGGTGCATATGAAGCACAGCCTTCTCGCAAGCGCCATCGTCACCATCGGGATAGCCTCGTGCGTGGCTGTGCCGTTCGCGCAGGAACAGCGTGCACCAGCTCCCACGACAGCACCGGCGCACAACGTCTTCGTCCTGACGGGATGCCTCATGTCAGATGCGAAGGACCCAGCAGCAACCTTCAAACTGACTGACGCTATCGCTGTCGGCCAGCCGCCTCCCAGCCGAGCCGGCATAGCGGGTGCGGTGGGCACGTCGGGGCAGAAGGCCACATACGAACTTCGGCCAGTGACGGGTGTGAACGCGCAAGGGATGGATGCGGATGCGCTGAAGGCGCACGTGGGGAATCGCGTCGAAGTCGTCGTGCGCCCGATCGAATCGCCGGCGCCGGCGGCACCGAGTGCGGGACTCGCTCCAGCCCAGTCGGCCAAGCCGAACGAACCTGCGCCCGAGCGGTTTACGGTGACGGAGATCAAACGCGCGGTCGGCCGCTGCTCGTAACCGCGTTCAGCTGGCACCGACGCATGGTAATATCACGGTATTACCATGCCGACGATCACGGTCAAGCTCGATAAGAAGCGGGCCGCTCGACTCACCCGCTGGGCACGGCGCAGCAAGCTGCCGAAGTCGGATGTCATCCGCGCGCTCATCGACCGCGCAGGTCCGATCGAGACCGGCGCTGATCTCCTCGAGTGGATTGACGCCGCCGACGGGAAGGGCCTCGGCCTGACGCAGCGGAAATCGTGAATCGCCCTGTCCTGTTGGACAGCTCGTTTCTCATCGCGCTGGAACGCGAAACCGCGGCCCGCATCTCCGGCCCAGCCCGTCGCTATCTGCAGTCGCTCCGCACTCGCTCGCTTGTGGTCTCCATCGTCAGCGTCGAAGAAGTGCTCGAGGGCGCGGTCAATGAAACGGCGGCTCTGGCCGCGCTGCAGCGGTTTACGATTCAGGGCCTCCATCTGGCGCAGGCACGACGCTGCGCGCTGCTCCAACGCCGCGCCGCGCGCCGTCTCGGTGAAAACGACGCGTGGCTGGTCGCCACAGCCGAATCGCTGGACGCCGACATTGTCGGTGCCGATCGCGCGGCATTCGAGCGTCTGGGCACGCGATACCTGCGTTTTCGCTGACGACTCGGGACCAAGGACTCAGAGCTAAACCCCTTTATTTTGAGGGTTTACGCGCCTCGGGTTATCATTTCTGACCCTCGGTATCCCTCAGGTTCGCCCGTTGACGCCCGGAGTGGCGCTCGACACGATCTATCTAGTATGTGGAGTCCGGCTTCAGCCGGATATTTCGTAGCTTCCGTGGAGTCCGGCTTCAGCCGGATATTTGTAGCTTCCGCCTTTAGGCGGAAGAGGAGCACTGATGACCCGCGTCGTTCATCTGTCGGTGGCGTGTCTCCTGGCAACCGCCGTCTTCGTGACGGTCACCCGCGCGAGCGGCGACAGCCCGCTGACTAAAGCAGTCAAGGCCAACGACGCCGCCGGCGTGCGCACGCTGATCAAGTCCGGCGCGAACGTAAACGCCAAGGCGGGCGACGGTTCCACCGCGCTCCTCTGGGCCGCCAACAACGGCGATCTGGAGATCGCGCGTGCGCTGATCGCCGCGAAGGCAGCGGTCGATGCGGCCAACGACTTCGGCGTCACACCGCTCCTCCAGGCGAGCCGCGTCGGCAACGCCGCGATGGTGGAGCTGCTGCTCCGCTCCGGCGCGAATCCGTCGAAAGCGCATCCGGAAGGTGAAACACCGCTCCTTGCCGCTTCGCGCTCCGGAAGCCTGCCGGCCGTGCGGCTGCTGCTCGCGCGCAGCGCGGACGTGAACGCCGCGGAAAAGTTCCAGGGCACGACGGCGCTGATGTACGCCGCCGCTGAAGGCCACCTCGATGTCGCCGGCGCGCTGCTCGAAGCGGGCGCCGATCCGAACAAGCAGGGTCACGTCACCGCGCTGACGCAGCGCAAGAACGCCGACCATCCCACCGGCGGCATGACCGCGCTGATGTTCGCGGCGCGCAACGGCAACGAGCCGATGGTTCGCCAGCTGGCGGCGAAGGGCGCGAACCTCAATCTGAAAAATGGCGATAACGCGTCGGCCGCGATGATTGCCATCTGGAACGATCGCTTCGACGTTGCCGCCACGCTCGTCGAGCTCGGCGCGGACGTCAACGACGGCTCGCTTTACATGGCCGTCGAGATGCGCGACGCGACGACCGATCAATTTGCGTTCGACGGCTCGCGCCGCCGGGCCGATCATCCGAACAAGCACACCGCGCTGAGCCTGATGGAGCTGCTGCTCCAGAAGGGCGCCGATCCGAACAAGACGTTTGCCGGCCAGCTCCATTCGACATCGATGCCCAACTCCGATCGGTTCGACAACACGCCGTTCTTCCGTGCGGCGGTCCAGTCCGACGTCGAGTCGCTGAAGCTGCTCACGAAGTACAAGGCCGACCTCGAGCAGTCGCCCTCGGCCACGCCATCGGCGAACGCTCCGCCGCCGGACCCCGACGCGCCCGCCGGACGCGGCCGCGGGAACCCGAACGCCGGCCGCACCGCCGTGATGGTGACGATGACCGGCGGACGCGGGCCCGGGATGACCGGCGGCCCCGGATACATTCGCGACGGCGCCGTTCCGTATCGCGAGCCCGGCAGCCGCAAGCCTGAAGATGCGTTCGCAGTGCTGCTGCAGGCGGGTGCGAATCCGAATGCGAAGGGCCCGGACGGCGTCCCGCTGCTGCATCAGGTCGCGCGCGCCGGCAACCTCGAACTGATCCGCGCGCTGGCCGCGGCGAAGGTGGACTTCAATCAGAAGAACAACGAGGGCTTCACCGCGCTCGACGTTGCCGAGGGCAGGCAGCCTGCTGCCGGCCCCGCGCGCGGTGGCCGCGGTGCGCCGCCGGCTGGTGGACGTGGACGCGGCGGCCGTGGCGCGGCGTCGCAGCAGGACGTGGCGAAGCTGCTGCGCGAGCTGATGGGATTACCGCCCGCGCCTCCTGCGCCCGCCGCTGCTCCAGAGACAACGAAGCCGGCGGATGCTCCTGCAGCCGCCGCGGAACCCGAGGAAGCCCAGTAATGAAAAGAGCACTGTTCGCGGGGGCAGCGCTTTTCATCGCAGCCGTCGTTTCCACGACCGCGGTTGGTCTTAACCACGAAGGGCACGAAGAATCGAAGAACACGAAAAGAGATCCCTTCTTCGTGATCTTCGATCCTTCGAGTTCTTCGTGGTTTAACCTCCAGTCCGGTACGGTCCCGTCAAAGCCGGTAGAGGCCGGCCTTCAGGCCGGCCTTTCTGTGGCCGATTTCCAACCGATGGTGGCCAAGTACTGCTTCGGCTGCCATAACACGCGCAATCCGCTCCCTGCAGGACTGCCGCTCGCGCTCGACACGGCCAACTTCAAGGATCCCGGCGCGGATGCGCTGACCTGGGAGCGCGTCGTGAAGAAGCTTGGCGTCGGCGCGATGCCGCCCCAGGGCGTGCCGCATCCCGGCCAGGCGGAG
>Ga0247825_10000723_pt1 | contig 21267 bp, 20 predicted proteins | sample 13C_Vanillin_Day_FD_194413 | JGI IMG/M metagenome (GOLD analysis project Ga0247825, IMG submission 194413) | Soil microbial communities from agricultural site in Penn Yan, New York, United States - 13C_Vanillin_Day48 | ecosystem: Environmental > Terrestrial > Soil > Agricultural land | place...
CCTCTTTGGAAGACATGACTACACAAGCGGCAGCGCCATCCGAGAACTGGCTGGCGTTGCCCGCGGCGATGCAGCCGCCCTCGATCGCCGGCTTGATCTGCGACACGCCTTCGTAGGTGGTGTCGGGGCGAATGCCCTCGTCCTCGGCGGCGGTGACTTCCCTCATCGTCTCGGTGCCGGTGTTCTTGTCCACCACCTTCATCTTGGTGGTGATCGGCGCGATCTCGTCCTTGAACCTGCCCTCGGCGCGGGCCTTCGCCGCGCGGTTCTGGCTCTGCACGCCGAACTCGTCCTGCTTCTCGCGCGCGATCTCGTAGCGCCGGGCGACGTACTCCGCGGTCTGCAGCATCGGCCAGTACACCTCGGGCTTGTGGCGGTGCAGCCACTCGTCCTGGAAGTGGTGCTTGTTCATCTCGTTCTGCACCATCGAGATCGACTCGACGCCGCCGGCGACGTAGACCTCGCCCTCGCCGGAGATGATCCGCTGCGCGGCGAGCGCGATGGTCTGCAGCCCGGAGGAGCAGAAGCGGTTCACCGTCATGCCCGGCACCGTGTCCGGGCAGCCGGCGCGGATGGCGATCTGGCGCGCGATGTTCCAGCCGGTCGCGCCCTCGGGGTTGGCGCAGCCGATGATCACGTCCTCGACCTCGTCGGCGTCGATCCTGGCGCGCTCCATGGCGGCGTGCACCACGTGGCCGCCCATCTTCGCGCCGTGCGTCATGTTGAGCGCGCCCCGCCACGACTTGCACAGGGGCGTCCTGGCAGTGGAGACGATCACAGCTTCAGTCATTGAATCTCCTTCCTTCTTTCGCGAGTTTCACGAGCAGCGGCGCGGGCTTCCACTGGTCGCCCTTGTATCCCTTCTGGAACTTCTGGATCGAGGCGAGCACCTTGTCGAGGCCGACCGTGTCGGCATAGAACATCGGCCCGCCGCGGTAGGGCGGGAAGCCGTAGCCGGTGAGATACACCATGTCGATGTCGGAGGCGCGCAGCGCGATGCCCTCCTCGAGGATATGCGCGCCCTCGTTGACGAGCGCGTAGATGCAGCGCTCGACGATCTCGTCGTCCGGGATCTGCCGCGGGTTGACGCCGATCTCGCTCCTGTATTTCTGAATTACTTCGTCAACGGCAGGATCCGGAATGGGCTTCCTGTCGCCAGCCTCGTACTTGTAGAAGCCCTTGCCGGTCTTCTGGCCGAAGCGGCCGAGCTCGCAGATGCGGTCGGCGAACTTCGAGTAGACGAAGTCCGGGCGCTCCCGGTAGCGGCGCTTGCGCACCTCCCAGCCGATATCGTTGCCGGCCATGTCGTACATGGTGAACGGGCCCATCGCCATGCCGAACCGGCGCAGCGCGTTGTCCACCTGCTGCGGGCTCGCGCCCTCGTCGATGAGGAAGAGCGTCTGCTGGCCGTATTTCTCCAGCATGCGGTTGCCGATGAAGCCGTCGCACACGCCCGCGACCACCGGCACTTTCTTCAGCGTCTTGCCGAGCTTCATGGTGGTGGCGAGCACGCCCTTGTCGGTCTTCTTCCCGCGCACCACCTCGAGCAGGCGCATCACGTTGGCCGGCGAGAAGAAGTGCGTGCCGATCACCTCCTGCGGCCGCGTCGTGGCCGCCGCGATCTCGTCGACGTCGAGGGTCGAGGTGTTGGTGGCGAGGATGGCGCCCTGCTTCACGATGCCGTCGAGCTTCCTGAACATCTCTTTCTTCACGTCCATGCGCTCGAACACCGCCTCGATGACGATGTCGGCGTCGGCCGCCTGCCCGAGGTTGATCGTGCCCTGGATGAGGCCGACGCGCTTGTCCATGTCGGACTGCGCGAGCCGGCCCTTGGAAACGGTGGCGGCGTAGTTGCCCTTGATCCTCGACAGGCCCTTGATGAGGGCGTCCTGCGTGGTGTCCACCAGCGTCACCGGGATGCCGGCGTTGGCGAAGCTCATGGCGATGCCCCCGCCCATGGTGCCGGCGCCGATCACCGCCGCTTTGCGGATCTCGCGCACCGGGGTGTCCTCGGGCACGTCGGGGATTTTGGAAGTCTGGCGCTCCGCGAAGAACATGTGGCGCAGCGCCTTCGACTCGGGCGAGTCGACGAGCTTGGTGAAGCCCTCGCGCTCGGACTTGCGCCCCTCGTCGAAGGGCTTGAGCGACGCTTCCGCGCAGCCGAGGATGACCAGCGGCGCCGGATAGCCGCGCGAGGCCTTCTTCACGTCTTCCCTGGCTTTGGCGAAGAACGCCTGCGGGTCGCCGTCGAGCCTGGCCGTCAGGTCGCGGACGCGACGAAACGGTTTGCCAACAACCGTTTTAGAGAAAGCCAAGGCTGACTCAAGCAAGTCCCCTTGCGCCACTTCGTCGATCAGGCCGAGCTGCTTTGCCTTCTCGGCGGGAATGGGGTTGCCGGTGGTCATCATCTCCACCGCCTGCGCCATCGGCACGAGGCGCGGCAGGCGCTGCGTGCCGCCCGAGCCCGGCAGGATGCCGAGCTTCACCTCCGGCAGGCCGAGCTGCGCGCGCGGGGCGGCGACGCGGTAGTGGCAGGCGAGCGCGAGCTCGAGGCCGCCGCCGAGCGCGAAGCCGCCGATCGCCGCGACCAGCGGCTTCGACATCGCGTCCTGCTGGTCGTTGACGTCGGGCAGGTCGGGCTTGACGCGCGGCTTGTTGAACTCGCGGATGTCGGCGCCGCCGGAGAAGGCCTTGGCCGAGCCCGTGACGACCACCGCTTTTACCGCGGGATCGGCTTCCGCCTTCTTGAAGCCGTCCATGAGCGCGGTGCGCAGCGCATTGGACAGGCCGTTGACCGGCGGATTGTTGAGAGTAAGGACGGCGATGCCGTCGCGGACGGCGTAATGGAGTACTTCGCTCATTCGATTCGCTTTGCGAGGGGGAGACGGGATTCTAACCGTGCAACTGCGCCCTGCTAACTGCTCTCGAGGTAGATGCGGTCGATCGGCTGGTCCAGGTCCTTGCCGGCGCGCTCGAAGCCCTTGCGCCAGTCTTCCAGGTGGCGCGTCACCCACAGGCGGCCGGCTTCCTTGTCGCGGCGGCGGATGGCGTCGAGGTACTTCCGGTGCGCTTCCAGCAGGCGCGCCGGGCCTTCCTTGACGCGCTTCAGGATCATCTCGGTGGTCGGCATCACCAGCAGCTCCGAGGGCTCGCGCGCGAGCTGCAGTACGCGGTTGCGGGAAGCCTTGCCCACCAGCGCATGGAATTCCGCGTCGAGCTTGGCCACCGCGGCCGGGTCGCGGAGCGCGCGCGCGGTGCGCGCGATGTTCGCTTCGAGCTCGGCGATCGTCTCGGGCGTGGCCCGCTCGACCGCGGCCTCCATGGTGGCGAGCTGCATCGGCAGCGACGCCTCGTAGAGCTCGCGGAAGGTGACCTCGTGGAGCACCAGCGCGCGGCTCATCCGCGAGGCGAGCCGCCCGTAGTGCGGCAGGCCGACCCACAGGCGGCGGCTGGAATCGCGGCGCACCAGGCCGCTGTGCTCGAGCAGGCGGATGCCCTCGCGCACGGTCGAGCGGTTGACGCCGAACTGGCCGACGAGCTGCGCCTCGGTGCCGATCGGCTCGCCCGGGCGGATGCGCCCGGAGATGATCTCGCGCTCGATGGCCTCGGCAACCTGCCGGTAGGCAGGGGTTGCGCTGACGCGCCGGAAGCGGCCGGGGCCTTGCGCCGTCCTTGACTCCATCAAATTCATTGTCCGACAATCCGACGAAAGAAACAACGACTCGCAAAGACGAGGAGGAGAGTGCCCGAAGCAGCCGCTTCGCAGCAGCCTGCGCGCGTGCCCGCGCAGCCCCTGCTGCGCGTCCAGGATGTTGCCGTCCATTTCGGCGGCATCGTCGCGCTCGACGGCGTGTCGTTCGACGTCGCGCGCGGGCAGATCGTCGGCCTGATCGGCCCCAACGGCGCCGGCAAGACGACGCTGTTCAACTGCGTCTCGCGCCTCTACGAGTGCGACCGCGGCCGCATCGATTTCGACGGGCAGGCGCTGCTCTCGGTGGCGCGCCACGAGGTGGCCTCGCTCGGCATCGGCCGCACCTTCCAGAACCTGGCGCTGTTCCGCACCATGAGCGTGCTCGACAACGTCATGGTGGGCCGCCACTGCCGCATGCGCGGCGGCTTCTTCGCCAACGCGCTGCGCCTGCCCTTCGCCGTGCAGAGCGACCGCGCGGCGGCGGACAAGGCGCATGCGCTGCTCGCGCTGCTCGACCTCGAGCCGGTCGCCGCAACGCGCGTCTCCGACCTGCCCTTCGGCACGCAGAAGCGCGTCGAGCTCGCGCGCGCGCTCGCCGCCGAGCCGAAGCTCCTGCTGCTCGACGAGCCGGCGAGCGGCCTCAACCACGAGGAGGTAGGCAGGCTGGGCGAGCTGATCCGCACCGTGCGCGAGAAGCTCGAGCTGACCGTGCTGCTCGTCGAGCACCACATGAACCTGGTGATGAGCATCTCCGACTGGGTAGTGGCGCTCAACTTCGGCCGGCGCATCGCGCAGGGCACGCCGGCACAAGTGCGCGAGCACCCCGAACTCGTAAGGGCCTACCTTGGCACTGCTTGAAGTCAAGAAACTGCACGCCGCCTACGGCCAGACGCGCGTGCTGCACGGCATTGACTTCACCATGGAGGAGGGCACGATCACCGCGCTCCTCGGCGCGAACGGCGCCGGCAAGACGACCACCCTGCGCGCGCTGTGCGGCATGGTGCGGACCGAGGGCGAGGTGCGCTTCGCGGGCCACGACATCGGCCGCAGGAAGACCGAGGACATCGCGCGCCTGGGCATCGCGCACGTGCCCGACGGCCGCGGCACCTTCCTCAACCTCACCACCGAGGAGAACCTGCGCCTGGGCGGCTACGCGCGGCGCGACAAGAAGGCGGTGGAGGCGGACATCGAGCGCATGTTCGGCCATTTCCCGCGCTTGAAGGAGCGCCGCCGCCAGCAGGCCGGCACGCTCTCCGGCGGCGAGCAGCAGATGCTCGCCGTGTCGCGCGCGCTGATGATGAAGCCCAAGCTGATGCTGCTCGACGAGCCCTCGTTCGGCCTCGCGCCGCTGCTGGTGCGCGAGCTGTTCCAGATCCTGCGCCGCATCAACGACGCCGAGCGGGTCAGCATGCTGCTGGTCGAGCAGAATGCCGCCATGGCGCTCGACCTCGCCGACCAGGCATATCTCATCGAAACGGGCCGTGTCGTGCAGTCCGGGAGCGCTGCGGCGCTCAAGCGCGACGATTCGGTCAGAAAGTCATATCTGGGCTACTGACATGGACGCGCTCCTGCACCAGATCCTCGCCGGCCTCGCCACCGGCGGCATCTACGCCAGCCTCGCGCTCGCGCTGGTGATGATCTACCAGGCGACGCACCTCGTGAACTTCGCGCAGGGCGAGATGGCGATGTTCACCACTTACATCGCCTGGAGCCTGGTCAATGCCGGCATGCCCTACTGGGCGGCGTTCTTCATCACCATCGTGTTCGCCTTCGCGATGGGCGTGCTGATCGAGCGGATCATCATCCGGCCGGTGGAGGATGCGCCGGTGCTCGCGGTGGTGGTGGTGTTCATCGCCCTGCTGGTGATCCTGAACAGCGTCGCCGGCTGGATCTACACCTACACCATCAAGAGCTTCCCCAGCCCCTTTCCCAAGGACGCGTTCGTCGCCACGAAGTACATGTCGCCGCACGAGATGGGGGCCATCGGCATCACGCTGGTGGTGCTGCTGCTGCTCTTCGCCTTCTTCCGCTTCACGCCGCTCGGGCTCGCCATGCGCGCCGCGGCGCAGAACCCGCAGTCGAGCCGCCTGGTCGGCATCCGCGTCGGCTGGATGCTGGCGCTGGGCTGGGGGCTCGCCGCCGCGGTCGGCGCGGTGGCAGGCATGATGGTGGCGCCGATCGTCTACCTCGACCCGAACATGATGGGCGGCATCCTTCTCTACGCCTTCGCCGGCGCGCTCCTCGGCGGCATCGACAGCCCCGGCGGCGCGGTGGTCGGCGGCTTCGCCGTCGGGGTGCTCGAGAACGTCCTGGGCGCCTTCGTCATCGGCAACGAGCTCAAGCTCCCCATGGCGCTGGTGCTCATCATCGGCGTGCTGCTGGTGCGGCCCTCGGGCTTCTTCGGCAAGGTGCACGTGACGCGCGTATGACGAGGAAACAAATTCTATTGATCGGTGTTTTACTCGTTATCGCGTGCGCGCTGCCGTTCGTCGTCAGCAATTACCGTACCTTCCAGTTCACGCTGGTGATGGTGTACGCCACCGCGCTGCTCGGCCTGAACATCCTCACCGGCTACAACGGCCAGATCTCGCTCGGCCACGGCGCCTTCTACGCGCTGGGCGCTTATTGCGCCGCGGTATTGATGGACCAGGCCGGGGCGCCGTACTGGGCGACCATCCCGGCGGCCGCGGCGGTGTGCCTGGTCGCCGGGTTCCTGTTCGGCCTGCCGGCGCTGCGCCTGGAGGGGCTGTACCTCGCGCTCGCCACCTTCGCGCTGGGCGTCGCCATGCCGCAGCTCCTGAAGTACGATCACTTTGCGAAGTGGACCGGTGGCGTGCAGGGAATCGTGATCGCCAAGCCTGAAGCACCCTGGGGGTTGCCGTTGAACCCCGACCAGTGGCTGTACTTCTTCACCCTCGCCGTGACGCTGGTGATGTTCCTGCTCGCCTGGAACCTGCTGCGCGGGCGCATCGGCCGCGCGCTAGTGGCGATCCGCGACCAGCACATCGCCGCCGAGGCGATGGGGGTCAACAACGCCATCTACAAGTCGCTCGCCTTCGGCGTCTCGGCGATGTACACCGGCGTCGCCGGCGCGCTCTCCGCCATCGCCATCCAGTACGTGGCCCCCGACAGCTTCAACATCTTCGTCTCCATCGTGTTCGTGGTCGGCATCGTGGTCGGGGGGCTCGCCTCGATCTCCGGCGCGCTCTACGGGGCGCTGTTCATCCAGTTCGTGCCGAACATCGCGGACGAGATCTCGAAGGCCGCCCCCTGGGCGATCTTCGGCATATTCATGATCGGCTTCGTGTACCTGATGCCGACCGGCGTCGCAGGCGCCGTACGCCTGCTCTTGGCAAGGAGGAAGTCATGAAAGCGAAGTTCGTTACCGCGAGCATGGTGCTGGCCCTGGCCGCATTCCCGGCGGCCGCGCAGAAGAAGTACGACCCGGGCGCGTCCGACACCGAGATCAGGATCGGCAACACCAACCCCTACAGCGGCCCGGCCTCGGCCTACGGCACCATCGGCAAGACCATCGCCGCGTACTTCACCATGGTGAACGAGCAGGGCGGCATCAACGGGCGCAAGGTGCGGTTCATCACCTACGACGACGGCTACAGCCCGCCGAAGACCGTCGAGATGGCGAGGAAGCTCGTCGAGCAGGACCAGGTGCTGTTTCTCTTCCAGACGCTCGGCACGCCCTCCAACACCGCGATCCACAAGTACATGAACATGAAGAAGGTGCCGCAGATGCACGTGGCGACCGGCGCGACCAAGTGGAACGATCCCGCCAACTTCAAGTGGACCATGGGCTGGCAGCCGAACTACCAGGACGAGGCGAAGAGCTACGTCCGCTACCTGCTGAAGGAGAAGCCCAACGCGAAGATCGGCATCCTCTACCAGAACGACGACTACGGTAAGGATTATGTGAAAGGCATCAAGGACGGCCTGGGCGCGAAGGCGAAGAGCATGATCGTCGCCGAGGTGTCCTACGAGGTCGCCGACCCGACGGTCGACTCGCAGATCGTGCAGCTGCAGCAGTCCGGCGCGGACGTGTTCTTCAACATCACCACGCCCAAGTTCGCCGCGCAGGCGATCCGCAAGGCCTACGACATCGGCTGGAAGCCGCTGCACTTCCTGAACAACGTGTCCACCTCGGTGGCCTCGGTGCTCACCCCCGCCGGCCTGGACAAGTCGGTCGGCCTGATCTCGACCGCGTACATCAAGGACCCGACCGACAAGCAGTGGGAGAACGACCCGGCGATCAAGAAGTGGCAGACCTTCATGAAGAAGTACTACCCGGAGGGCAGCCTGATCGACAACTCGAACGTCTACGGCTACACGGTCGCGAGCACGCTGCACCAGGTGCTCAAGCAGGCGGGCAACGACCTGACGCGCGAGAACATCATGAAGCAGGCCGCGAGCGTGAAGGGCCTCAAGATCGACACCTTGCTGCCTGGCATCGTGATCCAGACCGGCGCCAAGGACTACGCGCCGATCCAGTCGGTGCAGCTGATGCGCTTCAACGGCAAGCAGTGGGAGCGCTTCGGCCAGATCATCGACAGCAGCATGTAATAAACTAGCTCCTCCTTTCGGGGAGGAGGCAGTCATGCAAGGCCTGATGATGGACCTGCCGCTGCTGGTGAGCGGCCTGATCCGGCACGCCGACCGCAACCACGGCGACACCGAGATCGTCTCCAAGACGGTCGAGGGAGAGGTCCATCGCTACACCTACCGCGACGCGCACGCGCGGGCCCGCCGGCTCGCGCGCGCGCTCGCGGCGCTCGGCGTGCGCCAGGGCGATCGCGTCGGCACCCTCGCCTGGAACGGCTTCCGGCACTACGAGCTCTACTACGCCATCTCCGGCATGGGCGCGGTGATCAACACCGTCAACCCGCGCCTGTTCGCCGACCAGATCGTCTACATCTCGAACCACGCGGAGAACGTCGCGCTCTTCTTCGACGCGACGTTCGTCCCGCTGGTGGAGAAGCTCGCCCCGCAGCTCAAGTCGGTGAAGCACTACGTGCTGATGACCGACCGGGCGCACATGCCCAAGGGCACGAGCTTCCTCTGTTACGACGAGCTGCTGGAAAGAGAGAGCGATACGTACGAGTGGCCCTCGTTCGATGAGCACACCGCGGCGGCCCTGTGCTACACCTCGGGCACCACCGGCAACCCGAAGGGCACGCTCTACTCGCACCGCTCCACCATCATCCACGCCTACGGCGCCGCGCTTCCCGACGCCCTCAACCTCTCGGCCCGCGACTCGGTGCTGCCGGTGGTGCCGATGTTCCACGCCAACGCCTGGAGCCTGCCCTACACCTGCACCATGGTGGGCGCGAAGATGGTCTTCCCCGGCCCGCACCTCGACGGCAAATCGGTGTACGAGCTGATCGAGCAGGAGAAGGTGACGCTCTCGGCCGGCGTGCCGACGGTGTGGCTGATGCTGCTGAACCACATGGCCGCCGGCAAGCTCAGGTTCTCCACCCTCGACCGCACGGTGATCGGCGGCTCCGCCTGCCCGCCCTCGATGATCCGCGCCTTCCAGGACGGCTACGGCGTCAAGGTCTTCCACGCCTGGGGCATGACCGAGATGAGCCCGCTCGGCACCGTGGGCACGCTGAAGGCGAAGCAGGAGAGCCTCGACAAGGACGCGCGGCTCGCCATCCAGGCGAAGCAGGGCCGCGGCATCTTCGGCGTCGAGATGAAGATCGTCGACGAGGAAGGCCGGGAGCTCCCCTGGGACGGCAAGCGCTTCGGAAACCTGATGGTGCGCGGCCCCTGGATCGCGAACGGCTACTTCAAGGGCGAGGGCGGCGAGGTGCTGAAGGACGGCTGGTTCCCCACCGGCGACGTGGCCACCATCGATCCCGACGGCTACATGCAGATCACCGACCGCTCGAAGGACGTGATCAAGTCGGGCGGCGAGTGGATCAGCTCGATCGACCTCGAGAACATCGCCGTGGCGCACCCGGCGATCGCCGAGGCGGCGGTGATCGGCGTGAAGCACCCGAAGTGGGACGAGCGCCCGGTCGTGGTGGCGGTGAAGAAGCCCGGCCAGGACGTCTCGAAGGACGACCTGCTGAAGTTCTACGAAGGCAAGATCGCCAAGTGGTGGATGCCCGACGACGTGCTGTTCGTCGCGGAGCTGCCGCACACGGCAACCGGCAAGCTTTCCAAGCTCACGCTCAGGCAGCAGCTGAAGGACTATCGGCTTGATAAAGGCTGAAACACGCGGCCGCGTCGCACGCGTCGCGTTCGATCGCCCGGAGAAGAAGAACGCGCTGACGAGCGAGATGTACGCGCAGCTCACCGAGGCGCTCCTCGCCGCGGGGCGCGACCCGCAGGTGCGCGTGGTGCTGCTGCAGGGCAGCCAGGAGTGCTTCACCGCGGGCAACGACGTGGCGGACTTCCTCAAGCGCCAGCCCGGCGAGAGCTCGCCGGTGTTCGGCCTGTTCCAGGTGCTGCCCGCGTTCGAGAAGCCGGTGGTCGCGGCGGTCGCCGGCCCCGCGGTGGGCATCGGCACGACGCTGCTCCTGCACTGCGACCTCGTCCTCGCCGCCGCCGATGCGCGCTTCCAGCTGCCGTTCGTGCCGCTCGGCATCGTGCCGGAATTCGGCTCGACGCTGCTCCTGCCGCGGCTCTCGGGCTACCAGCGCGCGGCGAAGCTGCTGCTGCTCGGCCAGCCGTTCACCGCGCAGGAAGCCTTCGAAGCGGGGATCGTGACCGCGGTCGTGCCAAAAGAATCCCTCTTTGGTGAAGTTGAAAAGATCGCCTCCATGCTGGCAGCGCTTCCGCCCGAGTCGCTGAAGCTCACCAAGCAGCTGATGAAGCAGGGCGGTGCGAAGGAGCTCGAGGCGCGCATCGCCGAGGAAGGCCGCATGTTCGTCGAGCGGCTCGCCTCCCCCGAGGCGAAGGAGGCGATGAGCGCCTTCCTCGAGAAGCGCAAGCCGGATTTCTCCCGCTTCTAGGCGCGATGCGGCCTCTGCTTTTCCCGTTGTTTCTCTGGGCAACTGCGGCCGACGCCGACCTCTACCGCTGGATCGATCCGGAATCGGGGTCGGTGAAGTACTCGAGCGTGGCGCCGTCCTGGTACGGCGACGGCGAGCGCCAGGGGCGCGCCCCCGCGGTCGAGGTCGTGCCTTATGCCCCGATGGGCGTTCCGGCCAGGAAGCCGGAGGAAGCGGCAACGCCGGGCCGTACCGCCGTCGCGGCGCTCGAAGCCCGCTGGCGCGCTTTCCTGCAGAGCTTCGCCACGCTCACGGCGAGCGACTTCGAGCGCGCCGGCCCCGGCCTGGGCGAGCAGCTGAAGGCATACCAGGCGCTGGTCACCGAGCTCGACCGGCTCGATCCGGCGGGCCGCAAGCGGCGGCAGGCGGAGGAGGCCGTGGCCCTGGAGAAGCTGAAAAAGTGAGCAGCATCCGCGAGCTGCAGAGCCGCGTCGGCGAAGAAGTCGCCATCTCACCCTGGCTCGAGGTGAGCCAGGAGCGCATCGACACCTTCGCCCGCGCGATCGAGGATTTCCAGTGGATCCACGTCGAACCGCAGCGCGCCAAAGCTTCGCCGTTCGGCGGCACCATCGCGCACGGCTTCCTGACGCTGTCGCTTCTCTCGCGCCTCTCGGAGATGACCTTCTCCTTCTCCGACCGGCGCATGGGCATCAACTACGGCCTGAACCGCGTGCGCTTCACCGCCCCGGTGCCCAGCGGCTCGCGCGTGCGCGCGCGCTTCACGCTCGCGAAGTACGAGCCGCTCGAGGAAAAGGGCGTGCAGGTCACCTGGAGCGTGGTGGTCGAGATCGAGGGCGCTGACAAGCCGGCGCTGGTCGCCGAGTGGCTCGGCCGCCACTACTACGCATGAGGTGGAAGCAGCGGCCGCCGGGCTCGAACTGGGGCGACTTCGGCCCCGACGACACGCGCGGGCGCATGAACCTGGTGACGCGCGAGAAGGTGCTGCAGGGCGTCGCCGAGGTGAAGGAGGGGACGACGTTCTGCCTGTCGCTGCCGCTCGACTACCCCGGCGGCAACGCGCTCAACCCGCGGCGGCATCCGCCGCGCCTCGCGGCGACGCTGCGCGACGGCAAGAGCGCGGGGCGCCAGAACTTCTGCTGGCCGCTCGCCGAGGACAACCCGGCGCACACCGACGTCGTGAGCGACGACCTGGTGCTCCTCACCCTGCAGTACTCGACGCAGTGGGACTCGTTCGCGCACGTCGGCTCGCGCTTCGACGCCGACGGCGACGGCAGCCGCGAGGTCGTCTTCTACAACGGCTACCGCGGCGGCGAGGAGGTCAGGCCGGCGCGCGAGAACCCGGTCGGCGAGCCCTGGGCGAAGTACGAGGGCAGCGACGGCGGCGCGCTCGGCATCGCCAACCTGGCCGAGCACGGCGCGCAGGGCCGCGGCGTGCTGATCGACCTGCACCACCACTTCGGCCGGGAGAGGAGGCCGGTCGGCTACGACGATCTCATGTCGGTACTGCGAAAAGATTCCGTTGAAATCGAGCGGGGCGACATGGTCTGCCTGTATACGGGCTTCGGTGACGTCCTGCTGGAGCTGAAGAAAAAGCCGGACCCGAAACTGTTGCACGAGACCTGCAGCGGGCTCGATGGGCGTGACGCGAAGCTGCTGCAGTGGATCACCGACTCGGGGCTCGCCTGCCTGATCGCCGACAACTACGCCGTCGAGCTGATCCCGATGAGCCTCACCAGGCCGCAGCCGCACGCGCTGATGCCGCTGCACGAGCACTGCCTGTTCAAGAACGGCATCCACCTCGGCGAGCTGTGGTATCTCTCCGCGCTCGCGCGCTGGCTGCGCGAGCACCGCCGCAGCCGCTTTCTCCTCACCGCGCCGCCGCTGCGGCTGCCCGGCGCGGTCGGCTCGCCGGCGACGCCGATCGCCACGGTCTAGGCTTGTACGACACCATCATCGTCGGCGCGGGTTCGGCGGGCTGCGTGCTCGCCGCCCGCCTCACCGAGGATCCGGCGCGGCGCGTGCTGCTGCTCGAGGCCGGGCCGCGCGACACGCACCTGTGGATCCACGTGCCGCTCGGGTACGGTCGCCTCTTCACCAAAAGCGAGGTGAACTGGGGCTACGAGTCGGAGCCCGAGCCGGCGCTCAACGGCCGGCGCATCTTCACCCCGCGCGGCAAGGTGCTGGGCGGCTCCTCCTCGATCAACGGCCTGGTCTACATCCGCGGCCAGCCCGAGGACTTCGACGGCTGGGGCATCCCCGGCTGGGGCTTCGCCGACCTGCTGCCGTACTTCAAGAAGGCCGAGAACCAGCACCGCGGCGCCGACGACTGGCACGGCGTCGGCGGCCCGCTGGAAGTCGCCGACCTGCCCGACCGGCACGAGCTGTGCGACGCCTTCATCGCCTCGGCGCAGCAGCTCGGCATCCCGCGCAACGACGACTTCAACGGCGCGCGCCAGGAAGGCACGGGCTACTACCAGGCGACCGCCTGCCGCGGCCGGCGCTGCAGCACTGCGACCGGCTATCTCCGCCCGGCGGAGAAGCGCGTGAACCTCGAGGTGCGAACCAATGCGCTTGTCACCCGCGTGCTTTTTGAGGGAAAACGGGCCATTGGCGTCGAATGCGGCGGGCAGGTCCTGAAAGGAAAGGAGATCATCCTCTCCGGCGGTACCTTCAATTCGCCGCAGCTGCTGCAGCTCTCCGGTGTCGGTCCGGGCGAGCTTCTCCAACGCCATGGCATCCCGGTGGTCCACCCGCTGCCCGGCGTGGGCGAGGACCTGCAGGACCATTTCTACGCGCGCACCTTCTGGCGCTGCTCTCGCCCGGTCACGCTGAACGACGACATGATGAGCCTGTGGCGCAAGGCCGGCATGGTCGCCAATTACGTCTTCCGCAAGAGAGGACCGCTGACCATCAGTGCCGGCTACGCCGCGGCCTTCGTGCGCACGCGGCCGGAGCTCGAGCGCCCCGACGCGCAGATCTACTTCATCAACTTCTCCACCGCGAAGCGCGGCGGCGTGCTGCACACGCATTCGGGCTTCACCTGCGCGGTGTCGCAGCTCCAGGTCGAGTCGCGCGGCTCGGTGCACATCAAGTCGGCGGATCCGGCCGTGCCGCCGGCGATCCGCTACAACTATCTTTCCAGCGAGAACGACCGGCGCGTGATGGTCGAGGGCCTGAAGATCGCCCGCAAGATCTGCACCACGGCGCCGATGCGCGACTACGTCGCGGGCGAGTACACCCCCGGAGAAAAAGTAAAGAGCGACGAGGACTGGCTCGCTTTCTGCCGCGAGGTGGGCGAGACGGTGTTCCACCCTACCTCGACCTGCCGGATGGGAACGGTGGTCGATGAGAATCTCAAGGTAAAGGGAGTTTCCGGATTGAGGGTCGTGGACGCCTCGGTCATGCCTTCGGTGCCTTCGGGCAACATCAACGCGGCGGTGATCGCGGTGGCCGAGAAAGCCGCCGACCTGATCAAGGCGGAGGCATGTGGGAGCTAGGTGCCCTGATCGGGATTCTTCTTTTCGTACTTTTCGTGCTGGACAGCCTGCGGGCGCGGGAGCGCGCGGTGCGCGCCGGGCGCGAGGCCTGCAAGCGCTATGAGCTGCAGTTCCTCGACGACACCGTCTCGTTCGCGCGGCTGCGCCTCGCGCGCGACGACGAAGGCCGCCTGAAGCTCTCGCGCACCTATACTTTCGAGTTCACGGAAACGGGGAACACGCGCCGCCATGGCGCGATCGTCATGCTGGGCCAGGACCTGCGCGACCTCCAACTCGAGCCCTACACCATCCGATGAGCTGGCTCGAAGGCACGGTGCTCGAGAACCGCCACTGGACCGAGGCTCTTTTTTCCTTGAAGGTGGAAGCCCCAAGGCTCGCGTTCGCCGCAGGCCAGTTCGTGCGCATCGCGCTGGACATCGGGGGCGAGCGCGTCGCGCGCCCGTTCTCCTTCGTCAACCCGCCCGAGGACCCGGTGCTCGAGTTCTACGGCATCGTCGTCCCGGAAGGGCCGCTCTCGCCGCGCCTGGAGAGGCTTGCCGCCGGCGACCGCCTTTATGTCGCGTCGAACCCGGCGGGCTTCCTCGTCCTCGCCGAAGTGCCCGAGGCGCGGACGCTGTGGCTCCTCTCCACCGGCACCGGCATCGCACCGTACCTCTCGATCCTGCGCACCGCTGCCCCGTGGCAGCGGTTCCGCAATGTCGTGCTCGTCCATGCCGTCCGGTATGCCCGGGAGCTGGTCTACCGGGAGGTGATCGAGAAAATCCCCAATCTCGTCTATGTGAGCTTCGTCAGCAGGGAGCCCCATTCCGGTTCGCTTCCGGGCCGCATCCCGGCGGCGATCCGCGACGGGCGCCTCCAGGCGGCCGCCGGCGTGGCGCTCGATGCGGCGAGCTCGCACGTCATGCTCTGCGGCAACCCGCAGATGCTCAAGGACGCGGCGGCCGCGCTCGCCGAGCGCGGCATGCGCAAGCATCGCCGCCGCAATCCCGGCCACATCACGGTGGAGAGTTTCTGGTGAGAGCCGTAGCTGCGCCGCTTCTCACCCTTCTCGCCGCGTCCCTGCTGGCGGGCTGCAGCATGGTGCGCGTCGCGTACGAGAACGCCGATTCGTACCTGCGCTATCGCGCCAACACCTACCTCGACGTGCACGGCGAGCAGGCGCAGGAGCTCGACGCGGCGATCGACGCCTTCCACGAGTGGCATCGCAAGCAGGCGCTGCCCGAGTACGCGCGCCTCGCCGGCGAGGCGGCGCAGCGCGTCGGCGACGGCGTTACGCGCGAGGACCTGGTTTGGGGTTACGATTCCCTCATCGCGCAGGCGCGGATCGGCCTGCGCGAAGCGGCGCAGCGCATCGCGCCGCTGCTCGGCCGGCTCGATGTCCAGCAGATCGCCCACATCGAGAGCCGCCTCGCCGAGGAAAACCGCAGGTTCGAGAAAGAGTTCCTGCGGGGTTCCGAGCGCGCGCGCAGGGAGCGCCGCGCCGAGCGCATCGTCAAGCGACTGGAGGATTGGGTGGGGAGGCTCTCGGAAGCGCAGGTCGAGCGCGTCAGGCAATACTCCGAGCGCGTGCCGCTGATGGCCGAGATGCGCCTGGCCGACCACAAGCGGGCGCAGGCCGCGGGGCTCGAGCTGGTGCGTTCGCACAGGATCGAAACGCTGCCGGAGTTCGTCGCCTACTGGGACCGCGGCCGCGATCCCGCCTACGCCGCCGCCATCGAGGATTCGCGGCGCGAGCTGTTCGCCCTGCTGCTCGACCTCGACCGGACGCTCTCGCCCGAGCAGCGTGCGCAGGCGGTCGCCAACCTGCGGCGCTACGCCGCCGACTTCCAGCTGCTGTCGGATAAGGAAAATCGGTGAACGAGCCCGCGCCGCGCCGCGCCATCGAGGCGCTCGAGTCGCCGCCGGCGAGCTACGCCGGCCGCACGCGCTACACGCAGCTCGAGTACGAGGCGCTGCTCGCCAACGCCTCGATCGGCATCGCCTTCACGCGCGAGCGGCGCTTCTTCCTCTGCAACCCCAAGTTCGCCGAGATGTTCGGCTGGGCGAGCGAGGAGCTGATCGGCCAGCCCGGCGAGGTCGTCTATCCCAGCCGCGAGAGCTACGCCGCGCTGGGGCAGATCGCCGTGCCCATCATCGGCGCCGGCCGCCAGCTCGACGTCGAGTGGGAGCTGCGGCGCAAGGACGGCTCGACCTTCCTCGGCCGCCTGATCGCCAAGGCGATCGACGACAAGAACCCGCAGCAGGCCGGCACGGTGTGGATCGTCGAGGACATCACCGAGCGGCGTCGCCAGAGCGACGAGGTGCAGCGCCTGCTGCGCGAGCAGGCGGCGATCCTCGGCACCGCCTCGATCGGCGTGGTCTTCGTCAAGGACCGGCGCATCGTGCGCTGCAACCGCCGCTACGAGGAGATGTACGGCTACGGGCCGGGCGAGCTGGACGGCCAGGCGACCACGGCGCTCTACGCCGACGGCGCCGACCACGCGAAGGCCGACGAGGCCTACGCCAACCTGGCGCGCGGCCAGACCGCGCGGCGCGTCGAGGTGCGCCGGCGCAAGGACGGCAGCACCTTCTGGGTGCGCGCCGACGGTCGCGCGGTCGATCCGCACGATCCGCACCGGGGCTCGGTGTGGACCGCCGAGGACATCACCGAGCAGCGCCGCGCCGAGGACGAGCTGCAGCGCGTGCTCGCCGAGCAGCAGGCGCTGCTCGAGAACGTGGTGGTGGGCATCGCCTTCAACCGCGGGCGGAGCGTGGTGCGCTGCAACCGGCGCTTCGAGGAGATGTTCGCGTACGGGCCGGGCGAGGCGATCGGCGTGTCCATGCGCGACATGTACTTTACCGACGAGGAGTTCGAGCGGCGCGCCGCCGCCTACCAGGAGCTCGATGCGGGCCGCACGCACGCGCGCGAGAGCTGGATGCGCAGGCGCGACGGCTCCGGCTTCTGGTGCCGCATCTCCGGCCGCGCGGTGCAGGCGGGCGACCCGACCAAGGGCTACGTGTGGCTCCTCGAGGACATCAACCAGCAGCACGCCGCCGAGGAACGCATCGAGCGCGCCGCGGCAGAGCAGGAGCTGATCCTCGACAACGCCACCGTCGGCATCGCCTTCGTACGCAACCGCATGATCCAGCGCTGCAACCGCTACCTCGAAGAGATGGTGGGCGCGGGCCCCGGGGAGCTGGTCGGGCAGAGCTCGGCGGTGCTGTTCGAGGCCGAGCAGGAGTGGCGCGACGCGGGGCGCCTCGCCTACGAGAGCACCGCACCGGGCGAGCGCCACGACAGCGAATGGCGCTTCAAGCGCCGCGATGGCTCGGTCTTCCGCTGCCGCACGCGCGGGCGGCGCATCGACGCGGGCGAATCGGAGCAGGAGTGGATCTGGAGCTTCGAAGACGTCACCGCCGAGCGCGAGGCCGACTCGCGCGTGAAGCAGGCCCTCGACGCTCTCGAGCGCATGGTCGCCGAGCGCACCGCGGAGCTCCAGGACGCGCAGGCGCGCGCGCAGCACCTCGCCGACCACGACCCGCTCACCGGGCTGCCCAACCGCCGCCTGCTGGAAGACCGCCTGACGCAGGCGATCGCGCTGGGCCAGAGGAACCGCCAGCAGACCGCGGTGATGTTCGTCGACCTCGACCGCTTCAAGACCATCAACGACTCCCTCGGCCACGCCGTGGGCGACGCGCTGCTGAAGGAAGTGGCAAGCCGGCTGGTGGCGCAGCTGCGCACCGGCGACACCATCTGCCGCATCGGCGGCGACGAGTTCGTGGTGGTGCTGCCGGAGGTGAAGCGCTCCTCGGACGTCGCGCAGGTGGCGCAGAAGGTGATCGAGCAGCTCTCGCTGCCGGTCATCATCGAGGAGCGCGAGATCATCGTCACCCCCTCGATCGGCATCGCCGTCTTTCCCGACGACGGGCGCGACGCCGAGACGCTGATCCGCAGCGCCGACGCGGCGATGTACCACGCCAAGGAGCTCGGCCGCGCCAACTACCAGTTCTTCACCGGCGAGATGAACCAGGCGGCCTCGCGCCGCCTCGCGCTGGAGAGCGACCTGCGGCGCGCGCTCGGGCGCGACGAGCTGCGCGTGCACTACCAGCGCATCGTCGAGGCGAAGAGCGGCCGCGTCGCCGGGCACGAGGCGCTGGTGCGCTGGCAGCACCCGGAGCGGGGCCTGGTGCTGCCGGGGGAGTTCATCCAGCTCGCCGAGGAGACCGGCCTCATCCTGCGCATCGGCGAGTGGGTGCTGCGCGAGGCCTGCCGCTGGAACACCTTCATCGGCGCCCGCAGTCATGACGGCGGCGGCCTGCAGGTGGCGGTCAACCTCTCGCCGCGCCAGTTCAACGACCCGCGCCTCCCCGACATGGTGGCGCGGGCGCTGCGCGAGACCGGGCTGCCGCCGGCCCTGCTCGAGCTCGAGATCACCGAGTCCACCGCGATGCGCGAGACCGACGCCACGCTCGGCACCCTGAAGCGCCTGAAGCAGCTCGGCGTGTCGATCGCCATCGACGACTTCGGCACCGGCTACTCGAGCCTCGCGTACCTCAAGCGCTTCCCGGTGGACAAGGTGAAGATCGACCGCACCTTCGTCGCCGAGGCGCCGGGCAGCCGCGAGCAGGGCGCCATCGTGCCGGCGATCGTGGCGCTCGCGCACGCGCTGGGCATCCGCGTCATCGCCGAGGGCGTCGAGACCGAGGCGCAGCGCGCCTTCCTCGAGGGCTGCGGCTGCGACTTCCTCCAGGGCTACCTCGCCGGCCGGCCGGTCGACGCCGACACCGCGGCGAAAGACTACGTCTAGGGCGGCGCTCCACTTCTCGCACGCCAACGGGTTCCCCGCGCCCTGCTACGCGGCGATGCTGGGCGAGCTCGGCAGCCGCTTTCGCCTTTCGTGGATCGAGGCGATCGGCACCGACCCGCGCTACCCGGTGACCGAAGGCTGGGGTCATTTGCTGAACCAGACCATCACGGAAATCGAAACGACATATTCGGGAGAACCCATATTTGCCGTGGGCCATTCGCTGGGCGGCTACCTGAGCTTTCTCGCCGCCGTGCAGCGGCCGGAGCTCTTCCGCGCCATCGTGCTGCTCGATGCGCCGATCATCGGGCCTTTCCGCGGCACCGTGCTCGGCGCCACCAAGCGCCTGGGCATCGTCGACCGCGTCACGCCCGCCGGCGCCACGCGCGACCGGCGCAGCCACTGGAAGACGCCAGCGGAGGCGAGGGCGCATTTCCGCACGCGGCGCCTGTTCCGGCATTTCGCCGACGAGTGCCTCGACGACTACGTGCGCCACGGCATGGCGCGCGATGCCGCCGGGGAGCTGCGCCTGCGCATCGACCCGCTGACCGAGACGCAGATCTACCGCACCATCCCGCACGGCATGATGAAGAGCCTCGGCGCGCTGCGTGTGCCCGCGGGCTTCCTCGGCGGCGCCGACTCGGACGTGGTGAGGCGCGTGCGCCTGGCCGGGATGCGGCCGAAATTCGTGCTGCGCAAGGTGCCGGGCGGGCACCTCTTTCCGCTCGAGCGGCCGCGCGAGGCCGCACAAGCAGTCCTCGAGCTCATCGACGAGCTAGGTTGACCGGCCGCGCTTGTCGCGCAGCAGCTCCTCGATGCCCTTGATGTTGAGCTCGACCCCGGTCATGTTCGGGTTGACCTCGAGGGCGCGGCGGAACCAGGCGAGCGCCCGGTCGTAGTCCTGCATCTGGAAGAAGATCTGCCCCATGCCCGAGAGCGCGCCGAAGTGCAGCGGGTTGCGCTTGAGCACCTCGCCGCAGTCGGCGATCGAGCGCTCGAGGTCGCCGGCGAGGTAGTGCACCGTGGCGCGCCGGTTCCAGGCTTCCGCGAAATCAGGTTTCGTCTTTATCACTGACGTGAACGTCTCGACGGCTTTCGCATGCTCGCCCGACTGCATTTGCTCGGTACCGCGCGCCATGAGCTCGTCGATGGCCGCATCGCCCGAGCGCGCCCACAGCAGCCAGAGGGCCCGCTCGGCGTAGGCGCGCACGAACGGGCTCTCGTCGCGCAGCCGCCCGTGCAGCAGGGGCGCGTCGGACATGGCGCCGCGGTTGGCGAGCCACACCACCGCTTCGGCGCGCGTCGCCGCGTCCGCGTGCTCCAGGGCGGCGAGCGCCTGCTCGCGCGTCTGCGGCCCTTGCTTTTGCGGGAATGCCGGCGCCGCGGCGACTGTTAGCACCACGGCAAGTAGTACCATTCGCCATCTCGAGGGACAAAACATGCGCGCCTTCCTCCTGCTTTCGATCTTATCGCTTTCCGCCTATGCCGCCGACGAGCCGACGCCGCCGGAAAAGAAGAAGGACGCCGTGATCGAGCGCTACGAAGCCGCCGCCGCGCGGCAGGACTGGCACGCCGCCGCGGCGAGCCTGAAGGAGGGACTGGCGAAGGAACCCGGCAACGCCCGCTACCACAACCTTTTCGCCTACGCCCTGCGCAAGGGGCCGAGCCCCGACCTCGGCCTCGTGTTCAAGCACTACAACGAGGCGCTGCGGATCGATCCCGAGCACCGCGGCGCGCACGAGTACATCGGCGAGGCCTACCTCATGGTGGGCAACGTCATCAAGGCGAAGGAGCACCTCGGCGTGCTCGACAAGCTCTGCTTCCTGCCCTGCGCCGAGTACAGCGACCTCAAGAAGGCCATCGCCGCGCACGAGAAGAAGTAGTTCTCAGGCGTCGCCCGCCGAGAACAGGCGCCACTCCCCGGGAACGCCCTTGAGCACCTGGGTGCCGCGCTCGTCGAAGCGCAGGCCCGATCCGGCCACGATGTCCTTCACGGTGCTCGACACCAGCACTTCCCCGGGCTGCGCGAGGCCCATGACGCGCGCCCCGATGTGCACGGCAAGGCCGCCGACCTTCTCGCCCATCTTTTCCACTTCGCCGGTATGCACGCCGCCGCGAATCTCGATGCCGGCGGACTTGAGCTCGCGCGAGAGCGCGATGGCGCAGCGCACGGCGCGCGCCGGGCCGTCGAAGGCGGCGAACACGCCGTCACCCGCGGTGTCGATCAGGCGCCCGCGGAAGCGATCGAGCTGCAGGCGCGCGCTGCGATGGAAGGCGTCGAGCCGCTTGCGCCAGGCCGCATCGCCGATGGCCGCGATCTGCTCGGT
>Ga0247825_10000724_pt1 | contig 21237 bp, 20 predicted proteins | sample 13C_Vanillin_Day_FD_194413 | JGI IMG/M metagenome (GOLD analysis project Ga0247825, IMG submission 194413) | Soil microbial communities from agricultural site in Penn Yan, New York, United States - 13C_Vanillin_Day48 | ecosystem: Environmental > Terrestrial > Soil > Agricultural land | place...
GTCCGCCTGAAGGCCGACGCTACGGGATGTTCGGGAAATCAGCGAGCCGCGGCGACGACGACCGACAGTTCGACCCGCGTCGATCGGTTCGGACGCTGTGTCACGGTAAAGCAGAACCGGGCGCCGTCGCGAACGCCGGCCGGGACCGTCACCTGGACAGGATGTCGAATGAGCTGGAACCCGCAGCCACGGCATGCCGCGCAGGTTTCAGTCCACGATTCGCCGCGCCCACCGCACTCGATGCACGTGCATTGGACAGGCACGCTGAACGGGATCGTGACACCGTTGGCGGCTTCGCTGTCGGTCAGCTCGACGACGGCACGAAGCGCGTCGGGACGCTCGTCAGCCAGGAACGCGCGCCTGATACGCTCGACCGCCGGCGCCACCGACGGAAAGTCGACGATGACTTCGTCCGCGAAGCAGTTGACGTCGAGGCGCGAGTCGTCGCGCGTCATCACCGCTGCCCGTTCGCCGCTGTGGCCCGAGTCCTGAGGCCTGTGGCCTCGATGTGTATGCCCCCGCATCGGACTGGGGGTACGATAGGGATCGCTCGAGGAGAAGTCAATGGCCGGAAGGGAGTGTCCGATGTGCGGCGAGATCATGCGATTGCGTGAATCGCAGATCACCGATCGCATTCCTGGCACCACGCAGACACGTACGACCATGCAGCGCGAATGGGTTTGTCCTGAATGCGACTACTTCGAGGAAGTCGAAGATTGAATGGCCGCGACGCGCGGCGGGGTGAACGGCTGCGCCCGTTAGCGGGCGCCCAGCGTCAGCCGTAGTTCCTTCTGGATCGTCTCGTCCATCTCGTCGAAATTCAGCGCCGTCTCGCACTCGTCACAGAGCACTTCGAGCACCTGCGGGCGTTCTTCTTCCGACACTTCGACCCGGGAATCCTCGAGGTGCACGACATGCATCTGCAAGGTCTTCACGAGAAAGTTCTGATCGTTCCCACAACTGGGACAGGTCAACGCCACTCGGGTCTCCTCTTTGGTCGTCAATAAAACCCCCAACGCTGATTGTATGGGATGGGATGCGGCGGGGCAATGCGCAATTCGGCCCAAAAACGGGCCAGCTGGACCAATTTCGTCGCGCTGGCCCTCGGACTTGCCGCGCTGGCCGTCAGACGAGCGGTTCGCCGGTGTCCGCGACGAGCGCTTCCGGAACGCCGAGGCGCGTCACATGACCCGTTCGATGACGGGTGAAGACGCAGTGGGGTCCCTTTGCCTCGACGAATTCGACCTCGACGACGGACGGGCGCGCCTGGTAGACGCCGGCCACACACCCGCACGGCATCGTTTCCAGGGCGAGCAACGTCATGGCCGCGGCGCGGTGCCGTGCGGGCGTGGGAGCAATGTGCATCTGTTTAGTTAGACTGCGGGAAGCTCCGTCTGGTTCCAAAGTGCGGCTATTGTGATCTAGTGCGGATCGCAACGCGAGAGATTTCTGCGCCACAGTGTGCACACGGTCACGATTTGACCGCGTTCAAGGCGTAGACCACGTCAACGCGAACGACCGTGTCGGCGAAGATCGCCTCCGCCGCTCGCCTGTAGATCCCGGCCTGCCGCACGTGCTCGTCGCGCCGCTGACCGGTCTTGAACTCCAGGATGCGAATCGAACCGTCGCCGTGACGGATGAGGCAGTCGATCGCACCGCGAATAATCTGGCCGTCGGCGGCAAAGCTGAATGGCACCTCGTGGAATACGGCGCCGGTCGCGTAATGCACCTTCACCTCGGGCTGGTCGCGAAGCGCGCGAAACCGCGCAACCACGTCATCGACGATGCCCGGATCGGACGCCGCGTCACTGTGCTCTCGCCGCAGGAATCCAGTGACCGCCTCGGCGAGCACCGTGTCGTCCACATCGATCGTCACGCCGAATCGCTGCAGCAGGCGATGAACCAGAAGCCCGATGAGCACATCCCCCGCCTTCGCGGCATCGCCGCTACGGCGAGACAGGGAGGGCGCGCTGCCGTACTCGATGATTGGCGGTTCCGCCGCAACAACGGCCGCAACACTGGTGCGAACGGTGGTGGAATCCGCCACTGGTTCGAAATCGGATTCCGCCGCTGCCATCGGAGACCGCGAGCGTCGGTCGGCAATCGCGTCCGGATGTGGCTTCACCACGCGAAACCGGTGAACGCTGCCGCCCGGACCATTCCAATTGACTTGATCGGCGTCACCATAGCCGGCGCTGAATACGTCGAGCAGCGACGATGGCCAGACGTCAGCGAGACTTCCACGGCCGGGCTGAACCCGTCCGTCCTTCAGCGCCGTGCTCAGGTACAGGCGATCCCGTGCACGAGTCAGCGCCACGTATAGAAGACGCTTCGTTTCCTCGCGCTCGCGCGCGGCATCGTCTTCGTCCGCCTCCGAGCGATAGTCGCCCACGGCAACCGAAATGGCGTCGCCCGACGGGTCCCCGGCGATGCGGATGGCGTCTCGCCGGTTGCCGGTCCCGCGGGCGGCGTTGACGACGAATACCACGGGGAATTCGAGGCCCTTTGCGGCATGAACCGTCATCAGGCTCACCGCATCGAGGGCATCGATCACCGCGTTGGGCTCATCGCCGACGGCCAGACGATCGAGATGGTCGGCAATCCGTCCCATCGTCGCGTAGCCGCGGTTCTGGATGCGGCGAATGATGGCCCGGATCTTTTTCAGGTTTTCGCGCGCGTATGCGAGCCGGACGCCGCGCAGACGCACCGCATAGGCCGACTCCTCGAGAATCAGATCGAGAAGTTCGGCGGGCGGCATTCGATCGACAAGGCCGCACCACCGCTGCAGGCTCCGGCGGGAGACGTCCATCGCCACCCGGTCGTCGTCGTCGAGGACCATCGCCGCCTCCGGCCGTTCCTGGTGCAGAACGCCGGCAAGGCCCGGAGCGAGACGACGCAACCCTTCATCCGATACGCCGCCAAAGCCGGAGCGCAGAATTGCCGCGGCACGAAGATCGGATGTCGGGTCGGCCAGATATCGAAGAAGCGCGAGAACGTCCTTGATTTCGTCCGCGTCGAAGAAGCCCAGGCCCTTGTAGACGTACGCGGGTACACCGCGCCGCTCGAGGGCCTGCTCGAACTCGCGATGAGTCTCGCGCGTCCGGAAAAGAATGGAGATATCGCCGGGACGCGCGGCGCGCCTCAGCCCGGTCTCACGGTCTCTGATGGTCGCTTCCCCGCCGATGAGGCTGGCGATCTCATCCGCGACGAGCTCCGCACATTCTTCAGGTGTGTCGCCGGGCACGATGCCCAGCACGTCTTCGCTCAGCGCCCCGTCCGCGGCCCCATCCAGCGGAAACCGGTCTCCTTCCTCGTAGCGGAACGCGTCCGAACGAGAAGGAGCGGTGTCGAGCATCGCGCAGATATCGTTGACGAAGGCCAGAAGCGCGGGGACAGAGCGGAAACTCCTGGAAATCGTCCGACGAACATTTCCATCAGGGCGCAGCAGCTCCAGGTGGCGACCCGCCTCCCGCAGCACCGACACGTCTGCGTCGCGAAACGCGTAGATCGACTGCTTCCTGTCGCCGACGATGAAGACCGAGGGCTGCAGCGGACCCGAGTGGGCCAGACCGGCACCCGCACCCCACGAGGCGATAAGGAGCTCCACCAGTTCCCACTGCGCGCGGCTCGTGTCCTGGAATTCGTCGACGAGCACGTGGTGATACCGCGCTTCAAGGCGATAGCGGCTCTGGGCGAATTCTTCCATCTGCCGCAGCAGCGCGAGCGCCTTGAGCAGCACATCATGAAAGTCCAGGACGGCGTGCGCATCGAGCGTACGGCGATACTCGGACTCCGCGATGGCAAACATCCGTCGCACACCGCGCGACACCAGGACGTTCAGGTCGCGTCGGAAGGCCAGCCATGAGCGCAGTAGCTCGCTGGCATGTCCAACGACCAGCTCGCGGTGAACCTCCCAGATCCGGACGGAGGCGAACCGTGCTTTCGGGACAGTGAGCCGGCTGGTTCGAGGCTTCCCTTCCTGCGTGAGGAAGTACTCGCGGGCGGCCGCGAACGCGGCGTGGACGGCAGCTGGATCCACCGGCACACCGGCGTCAACGCTTCGTCCAAGCTCCTGCAGCCGCCCGGCCAGAAGCACGAAGGCAGCATCCGGAGGGCCCGTCTCGAGGAAGCGGTCCAGACCACCCGGCATGCCGCGGAATACGTCGATCAGGGCGGCGGCTCCGGCGGCCGCAACAGACCCAACGGTCAGGTCTGAAGAACCTCGGGCCAGGAATCGATCGAGCACTGCCGGCGCCACGATGCGCCGGTTCAGCAGCGCCGCGAGACCCGCGCGCGCGCGCCGTTCGTTCAGCTGCGCGAACACCAGGGCGACGGCCTCATCTTCGCGCGCAACAGAGCGGCAGATGCGCAGCGCCCGGTCGAGCGACTCCTCGATGAGCCGCGGTACTTCCATATCGTCGGCCATCGAGAACCCGGGATCCAGGTCCGCCTCGAGCGGGAACTCTCTCAGCAGCGAGAGGCAGAAGGCGTCGATGGTGCTGATGTTGATATCGCCGGTGCGGTCGCGCAGCTCACGCCAGCGGGCGGGTGGAATTTCGCCGCGTTCAGCCGCGGAGCGCAGCGTCGCCAGAATGCGCTCGCGCATCTCCGCGGCCGCCTTCCGGGTGAAGGTAATCGCGAGTATGTTGGCCGGATCGACTCCGGCGCGCAGCAGATTGACGTATCGATCGACGAGAACACGCGTCTTGCCGGTACCGGCGGACGCCTCCAGCGCAACGTTGTAACGCGGGTCAACGGATCGCTCCCGTGCGGCGCGATCGGGATCCACGGCCGGCGCCGGAGCGGATTCTCCTTCGTCGAACGGCAGCCGATAGCTACTCGACATAATCCTTCCGGCACACGGACGGATACGGGCAATACGTGCACATCATCGGATCGTGCGGACGAGGCGGGAACTCACCGGCGTTAATCCGATCGACGAGTGCGAAGAGCCGCTCCCTGGCGGTGGCCAGCGTTTCCTGGTCGTCCTGGGTTGCCATGCGAACTACGGACTTTCTGCCGGCAAACGACACGTAGAGCGCCTCTTCGACGGCCCATGCGCCGCCGCCGCGGGCGTGGAGGCGGTCCTGGGCGCAAAGGGCATAGACCGGCACCTGCAGGGCGCGTCCGCGTTCCGGGGCGGAGCCTGTCTTGTAATCGATGACACGCAGGCGATTGCCGTCGAGCAGGTCAACGCGATCGGCGACGCCGCGAAGCGGCACCTGCCTCGATTCGTCGCCGCCCAGCGAGAACGTGCCTTCCAATCGATATTCGAGCCAGCGCTCCCTTACCGGATCCGGCCGCGAGGCCTCCATCCCGAGAATGACGTCGACAATGCCGACCGATAACGGCGACCCAAACAGCCGCGTGCGCTCGAGCGAGCCATCGGCTGGTGGAAGCCGGGCGAGCAACGGTTCCGCCACCTCCGCAAACAGCGCTCGCGCGGCATCCAGCCGGCCTGGCGTGATGACGCCTTCACCGCGCGCGTCCCACGCCTCGAAGAACTTCTGCAGCAGTTCGTGGATGAACCGGCCGCGCGCACGCGGCGACAGCGCCCCGCCGTCTTCGGCCGGCTCGTCGAGCCGCAGGACGTCCGAGGCAAAGAACCGGAACGGACAGTCCTGATAACGCTCGAGCCCGCTCAGCGAATATGCGTCAGGCTGATGCGGTCCGGTCGATCCTCGAAACTTCGACTCAGCAGCTTCGCGCGCGGCCCGGAGACGCGCCCATTCCCTCCCGTGTTCTCCCAGCATCGTCATGACGGCAGGTTCCTGAGTAAGCGCCTCATGGTCGAACATCAGAACGGTGGAAACGGGTCTCACGTCACGCGGCTGGCTCGATTCGATCTCGTCGAGAAGCGGCGAGAGGCTGACGACGGCGTCGTGCTCGAGCAGAAACGCCGAAACGGCGACTTCGGTCACCGGGGATCCGAGCAGATCAGCAAACGCCGCACGCGCGCCGTCGATGCGATCACGCTCTGCCGGCCAACCAAGCTCTTTGAGAATGGCTGCCGCATAGAAAATGTTCCGCCGCGGGCGCTCCGGCCACTCGCCGTCGACGAGGCCGGCGAGGTGGATATGTTCGAAGCTGCCGAAGCGCGCGCTGGCGGAGTCCAGCACGTGAACTCCGGAATTGCCGGTTCGCGGCGCAAACGTCTGCCCTTCAATCCACCGGCGCAACAGGGCGGCCACCTCGTCGAAATCGACGCTCGCGCGATCGAACTGCTCGTGCGCGTCACGCAGGGAGGCAATCGTCGCAAGAACCGCCCCGCGCGCCCGCAGGTGCCTGGCGCGCTGCGAATCAGAAGCATCGAGGACGTTTTCGTGGGCCTTCAGGAATTGCAGAACGACTGAAAGGTGTTGAGCCACGGGAGCGGGCGACCGCAGCGGCTCGAGTTCGCCGGCGATGCGTTGAAAGAGCCGCCCGGCGCGCACGGCGCGCGGCCGGGTCGATCCGACCGCCGTCCATATGTCGAGCAACCGGCCCAGCGTCTCCGGATCGCCCGCGTACCCGCCTTCGGTCAGTGCCCGGTCGAGCGCGGTGACGTCGCGACTGGTGACCGGCTCGCCGTCGGACCTGAAGTGGAAGTGCGGCGAGCGCAGCAGCTGTATGCCTGGAACGCGCGCAAAGCCAGAGCTTGCGAACGTCAACACAACGTCCAGCGCCGCGGCGTACGGCTCCGCGGCCAGCGGCAGTGTGTCGAACAGCTGGCATTCCAGTCCAGCTGACCCGAGAACCGAGCGCGCGAGGTAGACGTACGGGAGCGGCTGGTGAACGACAAGCGCTGTACGGTCGAGGGCGCTCGTCAGTCCCTGCCTGCGCGCCTCTTTTACCCGTCGTGCGAACGTCGCGACCTCTTCCTCGCGATCGCGAACGACGTACAGCGCATGGTCCGCATCCGGAACCGCGATCGAGGGCTGCCGTGGAGGTCGCCCGGGTTCGAAGCGCACTTCCTGGATTCCCGGCAGCAGGGCGTGCATCCGCTCGTGCAGGGCGCCGGCGAGCACCCGATCCGTCACGACGACGTCGAGACTCTCAACCCCTGGCGCCCGGGCAAGCAGATCCCAGTCGGCCGGCGTCAGGCCAAAGGGATCAACGGTCCTGTCGGCGACAGCCACGACAACGTGGCGATAGGGCCGCGCGGGTGATTCACTTATCGCCCGGCGCCGCAGTTCGTGCTCGTCGTCGCCCTGTTCCGAGCACCGGCGCTCGAAGTCGCGAAATACCGCCGCAAGAAATCTCGTCTGCTCAACGAGTTGATGGGCACCCCGGTCGTCGGCGGCACCGGGCTCCAGCATGGTGAGCGCCAGACGCTCGAACGTGTCGACGTCCTTCTGACTGCGCCGCAGGTCGTCGTAGAACCTCACCATCTCGGCAACCAGTCCCGGGCGGACGCGAAAGGGCGGTTCGATGCCGTCGGCGATGACCCGACGGCATGCAACGCGAAGCAGGACTTCGCGCTCCTCGGCGGACAGCTCGCGGCGGGGAGCCGGCAGCCGTTCGGCGAACCGTCCGACGAATTCGGATGCGGTCGCGAAGTCCGGAAGAATGGCGGCGCCGGACGCGGCCGCATCTTCGATTCCGCGAACGAGATGCTCGGCGGCAGCGCGTGTCGGAACGATGACGAGCCGGTCGCGGGCGTCGAGCGGCGCCCCGTGCAGAGCGAGGGAGATCGCCGCCTCGCGAAACGCCTGGAGACCTCCGACGCGTACCAGGCGTGTCGCGCGGGGAGTAATCACTGCAGCTTTGGTGGCTCCGTCAGGGCGCGCAATTCCTTCTGCGCGAGCGACAGCATCATCAGCGCGCCGGCCGCGGCCGACGACGCCTCCCAGGCCGTTCCGATGTCGGCTGATGAGACCGCCTTGAGACGGCTGGCGGCGGCCGTTTCCGCGAATCGCCACGCGCCCTTGACCAGTTCGTGTGTGTTGCGGAGATATTCGGGCACCAGCAGCCGGTCGAGCCGCACGGAGCCGCCGCGCAGTATCCGATTCAGCGAGTCCAGCCGGTCGGGCTCGGGGCCGTCGAGTTTTTTGATGGATTCGAGCGCGGGCCTCGCTTTGACCAGTTGCACCAGATCGAGGCCAACCGCCCGCTGATATTCGCGGAAGATCGCCTGCCTGCTCTTCCACTGATCGCGCAGGAGCCGAAGGCGGCGGGCGTTGTCCAGTTGTGCCTGGACCGAAGCCGTCAGCGCCTGCACGACTTCGGGCCGCTGTTGCCCGAGCCGATTGTCTTCCTTCTGGATCCGGTCCATCACGCGCTCGACGTTCCGGACATCGGCTTTGGCGGCGGAGCGGTTCGCCCGGTCGAGCAGGTCCTTGCTGACCCGAAGGTAACGCTGATCGATGGACGCTTCGCGCTGAAGCTGATCTTCCACGGTGCGGCGAACGCGGGCGGCTTCGGTCCCCGAGATGGCGCCGGGCGTGGCCAGCAGCGCAACCGCGGATTGAAGAAGCGCCACCCGCTCGGTCACGTCCCTGGTTCCGTTCGCGATTCGCAGCAACTGGGTCAGTTGCTCGTTCGCGCGTGGCATGGTGGCCAGCGGCTCCAGCGTCATCTCCGGCGCGTTGAACAGTGCGACCTGGAACGTTGGCGTCGGCGTGCCGCCCTGCAGCCGGGCGATGGCGGAATCGATCACGCGGACGATTTCCTGAACGTCCTGCTGCCGGTACCCGAAGTGCGATCGCGGCCACTCGATCAGCATGCGCCGCGCCTGTTCCGCGGCGGCCAGCGCCTTTGGACGGTCCGTTGACTGGGCGATGCTGCTGAGAACGCCCGCGACCTCGTCGGTCAGCTGCCGGTAGTCTGCTTCGGCTCTCGTCGCGACATATCTCTGATACCGCGTCGACGCGGTGTGGCGATCCGTCTTCTCCCAGTCCACACGCGACGCGGCGAGGGTAACTGCCTGCAGCCGCGGGTCCTGAGCGGTGCCGCCGACCGGGACCGAGAGCACCACCTGATCGGCAACGCGCGCGAACTCGCCGTAGGCCACGATCGAGGTGCCGTCGATCAGGAAGACGCGGAACAGTGTTGCCTGGGCTGTTGCCTGGGCTGTTGCCTGGGCTGTTGCCTGGGCTGTCGCCTGGGCTGTTGCCTGAGCTGTCGTCGCCTGAGCTGCCGCCTCATCCGCGGCGTGGGCGCGATGCGCCGCCGCGGCGCACAGGAACAGCGCGATAAGACATCTGACCCCCACAGACATGATCGGGCGATGCTGCATTCTACCCGCGTCCGCTCGTGCAAATCCGCACAGAGGCGTGCGCTGTGGAAAACCTGTGGACGGGTAGTGCAAATCCTGTTGAGAACCTGACAGCAGGAAAAATTCTTCTGCGAAGATCCGTCAGAAACCTCGTATTCACCACGTGTGGATGCGCCTTCGCGGCTCGCTTCGCTTGATCGCCGGCGACGGCTGCGTAGAATTTCATCCCGCTTCACTTCCTCCGGAACCAGAACAGGTGACAGTGCATCGCTTCCTCGAAACGATCGGCGGGCGCGCGTATCACATCGAGGTCACGCCCGTCAGCAACCGATGGCGCGCGCAGCTTTGCCGCACGCCGGGTCTCCCCACGGCCATGATGCCGTTCTACGGAACGACGCCTGACGAAGCCGCCGGTCTGCTGGCGAAGTGGCTGACGCTGGCGCACCGCCCGCAGCACGCGCCGCCGGCATTGGCGCACGAAGGCGGCAAAATCTAGCGTAAACCCGCGGCGTGACAGGCGGGGTCATCACTGCGTGCAGGTACTGACGCGGTTGCGACCCGTCTGGCCGTGGGCTACTATTATTTGTTCGGCTCTTCCCAAGATGTGGGCCAGTAGCGCAGTTGGGAGCGCGCGTGAATGGCATTCACGAGGTCACCGGTTCGATCCCGGTCTGGTCCACCAACCTCGCTCCTGGATCCACGCGAAGCCTGGCCCTCTATGGGCGCGCGACCGGCTTTATGGGCTCCGTCGTCTCGATGACGACGGCAGCGCGCGGAATATCCAGCGACGCCAGCATCTTCTGAACCGACGGCGTCCTTGAGTCGTCCTCAACGCCAACCGCGACGCGATTCCTGGCTTCGTCCAGGTCGACGAACACCACCGCGGGCAGCTCCAGCACACGACCGGCTCGCCGTGTCCACGCGGCGAGCTGCGACATCGTGTACTGACCCGCGACCGCGTGCGCGCCGCCTGCCGGTATCGCGCCCTGACCGAATACGGTCTCGATCGCGGCACGTGCGGCGGGTAGTTGCGCGGGGTCCTTCAGATACACCGCCAGCCGGCCGTCCTTATCGACGTACATGCCGCCAAACCCGGGCGCAGCACGCTCGACGCGCAGCAGCAGGTCGTCATGTGTCTCCATCTTGGTGGCGTTCTGCGTTTGACGCGCGGCCAGATGCGCTTCGTACAGGAAGAGAGCCGCACCCGTTGCCAGGACCAGGCAAGTGACGACAAGGGGCGGAGCCGCGATGCGGCCGGAAGGCTTCATGGCCGATCGACGTGGAACCCGCGAGCGGCTGGCGTTCAGCAGCTTCGCTCGCGGGCTCGATGTCTGACGAACAGCTTACTGCGTCTGCAGCGCGCCGAGCTCCTGCTCGATTCCAGAGAGCGGGCTGTAGATGAACTGCGTGCCGGACCCATTGCCGCCCCACAGATTCCCGAGGAGCGTCACGTTGTTGCCACCGTCGATCCTGAAGACCGGCGAGCCGCTGTCGCCGCCCTGAACGATGACGGCATTCTTGTTTTCGACCCACATCTGGCACAGCAGCACGATATTGCTGCCTGAGACGCCTGTATTAGTACAGGTCCGGATGACGTTGCCCTGTCCCCAGCCGGTCGTTCGACCGACTTTGTTGACCTGTCCACTGTTGGCCACGCCCTCGCCGGTAATGTTGAATGTCCCGGCGATCTCCAGTGAACCGTTATTAGGCCCAGTCGTTCTAGCGATGGTGCCAAGCGCGAAACCTACGCCATCGGCGCCAGCAACGAAATTCGAATCCGAGTAGCGGCACACCCGCCCTTTGGGACAGCCTTTGCCGTTGCGAACATACGGCGGATCGACGGTCTCCGATCCAATCAACTCGCCCGACACTTGATTGAGCGGCTGATAGTACTGAGTGCCATCGACGCTTCCCTGCTGCGTGCTGCAATGAGAGGCCGTGACGAAACCCAGAACGCCGTTGCGGATGGCGTTGAATCCCAGGCTGCAAACGTACTGCGAGAAGCGGATCTGGTATCCGGCCTGGACGGGACGAACAGACTCACGGAGCGTTGCCACCTGGAATATTGGCTCGGTCTCGACGATCTCGATGTCCTGCGCCGACACGCCAAGCCGCGCAGCAGCGGCCCGAATCAGCCCGTCAATGCCGTTATCGAGGACGCCCACGACGACGCGGCCACGGGTTTCATCGGCGTCGGTGAACACCACGCCGGCCAGCTCGAACACCGGCAGAAGCCGCTGATTCAGCGCCTCGAGATCCGCACGTCCGGGCGCGGAATCCGATCGTCCTTGGGCGCTGACGACACGATCACCAGACGGTCCGCCGGCCGTAAACGCAAGCACCGCCACAGCCAACAAACCAAGATGTAACTTTCGAACTGTTCTGAACATAGATCTCCCCGCTATTACGGATTTCGCGACAGCAGAAAAACACTTGAGAGCGATCGGCGGAACGAGCAGTATGCGGACCGGCACAAACGGTTGTCAACTTCAATTCTGTCCATGGTTTGCGCGGTTTCGCGCAAAAGGCGTGAACATACCCGCAGGCGCGTAAAACACTGTGCAGAAACACCGTGCACAAACACTGTGCAGCGGCCGCCGCGATGTCAGCCGCGGCCGGCCATTTCCAACTGCTGCGAGAGGTCGCGAAGCTGCCTCGCGATCGCCGCCACGTCATCGGTCGCCAGACGGATCTCGGTGAGATAGGCGCCGACCCCCGATTTCGGTTCGAGCTCCTCGCCAAGCGACGCGAAGCCAAGGATCGTCGCGCACAGGTTGTTGAGCTCGTGAGCCGCGTCCCGCAGCGCTCTCGCGGGCGCCGCATCCGTCGTCATGCCGGCTCCACCGCGCGACGCTGAATCGCGTCCTGAATCATTCGCACCAGCGTTGCCGGGCTGAACGGCTTCTGCAGGAAGCCCGCGACGTCGTGCGCTCCGAACCGCGCCACGGCATCGGGCTCGGTATAGCCGCTCATCAGCACGATCGGCAGATCGGGTTGCATCCGCCTGATCACGTGACACGTCTCTCCTCCGCTCAAACGCGGCATCGTCATATCGAGAAGCACCGCGTCGAACTCGGCGCCGCGCTCACGGAGCGCCTCCACGCCTTCCTCGCCGTCGCAGGCGGCGACCACCCGGAACCCCGACCGCTCGAGTGACAACGTCGCCACCGTCCGCACGCCATCGTCATCGTCCACGACGAGGATCGTTCCGCTGGAAAGCGCGCCCTTCGCCGCCACGCCTGGGATCTGACGATCCGAGTGCACGGCCACGACGGCGGGGAGCAGCAATCGGAAGCACGTGCCGAGGCCGGGCGTGGACTCCACGGCGATTGCTCCGCGATGGCCGCGGACGATCCCGAGGACTGCCGCAAGCCCGAGCCCGCGTCCCGTGACCTTGGTCGTGAAGAACGGATCGAAGATGCGCGCGAGCGTGTTCCCGTCCATACCGCAGCCCGTATCCGCGATTTGCGCGAATACGAATTCGCCCGGCGCAATGTCCTCGCCGATGCAGTTCTGCGTGAGATAGTCGTGGGTGGCGAATACACGGCCGGTGGTGATCTCTATCCGGCCCGCCGCTCCGGCAAGCGCGTCCGCCGCGTTCGTCACGAGATTCATGACGACCTGACGCAGCTGCGACGCGTCGGCCTCGACGTCCGGCAGGTCATCCGCGAGCCGCACGTCGATCTCCGCCGTCCGCGGCACGACCGTGCGAAGGAGCGTGACGAGCTCGCTGACGATCTCCGACAGATTGAGACGCTGGACGACGAATCGCCCTCTGCCCGCGTAGGCGAGCATCTGCCGCGTCAATTCCGCGGCGCGCTGTGCCGCGAGCTCGATATCGGTGAGGCGGCTGCGTGCCGGTGACGCAGAATCCAGTTCCGCGAGAGCGAGGCCGGCGTTGCCGAGCACGCTGACCAGCAGGTTGTTGAAGTCGTGCGCGATGCCGCCCGCCAGCACGCCAAGGCTCTCCAGCTTCTGCACGTGCAGCATCTGCCGCTCGAGCGCGCGCCGCTCCTCTTCGAGCTTCACCCGGGCCGTATCCATCGCCGCCCGGTCGAACGCCGCGCCGAGCACGTTGGCTACCGCATGAATGAAGAACAGATCTTCGCGCGAGTACGTACGCGCGTCTCTCGCGCCGATGACGAGCAGACCGTACGGCAACGCGCGGCCGGGAATGCGCATCGCCACCGTGTGGCGCAGTCCCTCCAGCGCCATCAGTGAGTCTGGTTCAGGATTCGGCGCCGGCGAGTCGCAGACGGGTGTTTCGGACACAAGAGCAGACGCTGGAAACCGCGAGTGATCGGCTGGCAGACACGTCTGACGGGGAACCGAGACGATCAAGCCGTGCCCGGCACGTAACAAAAGCCCGTCGTCGGTGACCTCGCAGACGGCGGCCATGGAAACCGCCAGCGTATCGGCAACGAGGCTGACCGTCTGGTCGAGCAGCAGCGAGAAGTCCGTGCCCCCGAGCGCCCGTTGACCCAGCGTGGCGACCGCGGCGTGCCCGCGCGCGGCGTCATGCGCCCGGCGTTCGGTCCGGACGGAGGGCACCGCCCCACGGCGGACTTCGACGACGGGTCTCGAGGTCGGCAATCGCTTTCCTGCTTGTTGGGTATCGGCTGATGTCGCGGTTAACGACAGGAGTGTAAGTACGGTGACTGGACGTGCTACGGGGCGTGCTCAGCGGAGCGCCTCATAGTCCGCTGGCGTGTCCACATCAACGAGGCATCCCGTGTCCGTGACGGGAACGTTCACGATTTCGGCGGAGTGCGCACGAACAACGGCTTTCGCCCCAACGTCGAGCGGCGCCTGACGCAGTTCCTGGAAGAGGCGCCGGTCGAACACGACCGGATGACCGTGCCGTTCACCGATCGCTGGCCGGACGATCGGGGCGCCGGTCCGTTGCCACTCAGAGATGACGAGGCGAACCGTCTCCGCCGTCATGAGGGGGACGTCCACAAGAGTCACGACCGCAGCGGGTGCCGCCGCGGGAAGGCTGTCGATTCCTAGCAGCAATGAGGAAAGCTGACCGCGGGACGGATCCAGGTTGCGAACGACCTCCGGCGGCGCCGGCAACCGCTCGTGTGCGAGAGCAGCGGTGATTCGCTCGTGATCGCGGCCGGTCACCACGACGATTTCGGTGATGCCTGCCGCCGCAAACGTTTCGGCAATCGCGGCGACGAAGGGTCGACCGTCGCGAGTGAGGAGCAGGGCCTTGGGGGACCCCATCCGGGTCGAGTCGCCGGCGGCGAGAATCACCCCAGGCAGCATGCGGCATCGTACGCCAACTCATGGCAGAAAAAGGACTTCGGGCACGCTTGACTTCGTACGACGTACTCCCTACACTGGCCCAGCTTTTCGGCCGGTGCGCGCGTACGTCCTTCCTTTCGGGATCGGCCGCTCCGCGTGACGGCCGCAAGCGAGTCGAACATCTAACGATCGACGCGCATCGGAGGACAGGGTTATGCCCACCGGGACTATCGCACGCCTCCTCATCGACAAGGGATTCGGGTTCATCCGCGATGAGAGCGGTATCGAGCACTTCTTCCATCGCAGCGCGGTACGCGGCGCTGTGTTCGAGCTGCTCCGGGAGGGCCAGCGTGTGGAATTTCAACCCGAGGAATCGGCAAAGGGACCGCGCGCAGGCGATATTCGCCTGATTGAAGGATAAGGACTCGCTTCATCGATCTCCCGGCCCGCCAATCGGGGGCCGGGAGCACTTCCCGCCTGGTCTCAGGATTCCGCCCGGATGTTGCCCGCCCGCGGACCCTTCTGCGACGGCTCTTCGTCGAAGCTGACGCGCTGACCCTCGTTGAGCTGTTCGAATGCTCCGGCTTCAACTGAACTGCGGTGAAAGAACCACTCCTGACCACCATCATCGCGGATAAAGCCGAAGCCGCGATCTCTCACTAGACGTTTGATTGTTCCGTTCGCCACGTGCAGAACCCTCCGTGTGTCGCGTCGGCGACATAGCCATTCGAATCAATTTCTGTTCCGTCACGAAAACCACCGGCGCAAGCCCGACCGTCGCTTCACCGCCCCGGTGGCCGGCTGAAGCTCGAGCACTGTATCTGCCGCACCCGCGGCAAAAGTGGCGTCGGCGGTCATGACGAGCGTGGCGAGGCCGCGATCGCGGGAGACCCGGAGGAGGTCCTTGGCGAACCTCGGCGACTCTTCGCGTGACAACAGGGCGTTCGGGTGCTCGGCCAGAAGAACGCGGGGGCGCATCGCGAGCGCCCGGCCGAGACGGAGGCGAAGCTGATCCGTTGGTGTTAGCGCTGCCGTTGGGAGCGCCATTGCGCCTGCCGAGAGCCCCACCTCGGACGCGAGGCGCTGCACTTCGTCGCGGACCGGCTCCGGTATCGCGTCGACGTCGAGCGAGATCGGCAGGGCGAGGTTCTGCTCGGCGGTGAATTGATCCACCAGCACCGCGCGATCGCTGATCAAGCCGAAGTGATCGAGCGCCGCCACCCAGTCGTCCACGGACGTGATGGAGCCCGTGGCCCTGCCGAAGACTCTGACTTCGCCTTCATCCGGCAGCTGCGCCCCGGTAATCAGGCTGACGAGGACTTCCGCCATCGCTGCGTCCACGCCCAGCAGAGCGATCGACTCACCGGCTCGAAGCTCCAGCCGCTGAATACGCAGCGGACGAAGCCCCCGGTAGTCCTTTGAGACGCCGGCTAATTCGACGAGAAGCTCGCCGTCAGCCATCCGTGCGGCGTGTGCCAACCAGCCTGGTCCACTCGGTCTCCGGCAGCACCGACGTGCCCGGCGCGATGCCGTGGGCGGGGTCACCGTGAAAATCCGAACCGCCGGTGATCATGAAGTCCAGCTCCCGGGCCATCGCCAGATACGCCGTCACCATGGCTGCGTCGTGATCGGAGTGAAACACCTCGATGGCATCGAGGCCTGCATGACGCAACGCGGCGATTCGATCGTCGATTCCGGTGCGTCCCGGATGGGCGAGCGAGACGAGCCCGCCGGCACGATGCACGATGGCGATCACTTCTTCCGGCGACGCGCCAGGGCGTTCGACGAAGGCGGGGCAACCGCGCCCGAGCCATTTGTCGAACGCTTCCCGCGTGGTGGCGACGTAGCCGGCGTCGATCATCGCCCGCGCGAGTCTGGGTCTGCCGATGGACTTGCTGTTATGGCGGCGTGCTTCGTCGACGAGCGGCTGAACGTCAACCGGCATGCCTAGCGTGCCGAGCCGCTTCGCCATCTCGACGATGCGCGTGACGCGCGTCGCGCGCTGCGCGATGAGGAACTGCGCGAACCCGGCATCGCTGCGATCGAAAAAGTAGCCGAGCATATGCACGTCGCGGCCGCGATCCACGGCGGTGATCTCGATGCCCGGCACGAGGAGCACCGCCTGGCGTGCGGCCTCGGCCGCCGCTTCATCGAACCCGTCGGTCGTATCGTGGTCGGTCACGGCGAGGATTCGAACCCCCGCCGCCGCCGCATGCGCGACGAGCTCGGTCGGGGTCAGGCGTCCGTCGGAGGCTGTGGTGTGGAGATGAAGGTCAATCACGGCGGGTGCGCGCCGACCGCCCCTGCCGTTTCGCAAGCGCGCGGTATTCGCGGACCAGCAGATCGAGGTGATTGCGTTCCTCGTCGGCAAACTCCAGAAAGATCTGCTTGCCTTCCGAGTCTTCGAATCGTTCGCCGTACTTCTTGAAGAACCGGTGCGAACCGCGCTCGCAGCGGATGCCGATCATCAGCGCCTGCTGGTCGTTCACGCCGCGGAGCAGGCGCTCGGCACCTTCGGCAAACAAGCCGTTCGCGGCGCCCTTGAAGAAGAGAAACCTCGGCCGCGATTCGAGCCCCGGATCGCGCTCCAGCAACTGGCTGTAGCGCGCCTCGAGCTTGCCGAGGTGCTCCTTCTCCTCCATCGCCAGGTCATGAAAGACCTTCCGGCCGCGCGGATCCTTGGCGATCCTGGCGGCGCGTGAATAGAACTCCAGCCCGCTCTTCTCGGTTGCGATCGCAATCTGCAGCGCGTCGCGGGCGAACACGAGGTCGGTGTGTCCCTCATCAGTCGCCACCGCCGCGCGTCCGGTTCGGCAGGCGTCGCACGTGCCGTATATCTGGACCACACTCTGCGCCGGCGCAAACGCGCGCGCCGCCGCCACCTCTTCGATCAGCGTCTCGATATCCGAGCTGAGGAACTCGAACGAGTGATGGCAGGTCTTGCAGATCAGGTGAAAGTGGCGCGGCTGGCGGTAGGAATGCTCGAAACGGAAGCGCCCTTCGCCGAAGTCGACTTTCCGCGCGATGCCGGCATCGACCATCCACTGCAGCGTGCGGTAGACGGTCGCCCGGCTGATCCGCTGATCCTCGCGGCGGATGATGTCAACGAGATCGTCGGCGCTGAGGTGCCCTTCCTGGCGCAGGAAGACGTTGACGATTCGCTCGCGTTTGCTGGAGCGCTTGCCGCCTTCCGGCTTCAGCCTGGTGAGATCGGGAAAGGCCGTCGGCACGGGAAGGCCCGCTCTTACACGCTGAATGACTGGCCGCAGCCGCAGGTGGACGTGGCGTTCGGATTCTTGATCGTGAAGCCGCCGCCGGTCACGGTATCAACGAAATCCACTTCCGCACCCTTGAGATAGCTGATGCTGACGGGATCGACGAACAGCCGGACGCCGTTCGACTCGAACACCTGGTCGGCGTCGCCGCCGCTTTCCTCGATCATGAGGCCGTACTGGAACCCGGAGCAGCCACCGCCCTGCACGAACACGCGCAGACCGCTGCCTGCCTTCCCTTCCTCGACGAGCAGATCGTTGATCTTCGATGCTGCTGATGGAGACACATTGATCATATGGAAATTATACGCGCCGGCGACCGCGCCGGCAAAGGCATTCAGGCTCAAGCCTGTGCGCTATTCCTTTGGTAATCAGCACCTTACAGGACGAGCTCATCAGGCTACCGACGCGCCGATCGCGGCTAACTGCCGGGCCGACTGCTGTTCAACGTCCTTATGGAGGCTGTCGCCGTGTGCATCCATCGTGACGATCGCCGGAAAGTCCTCGAGTGTCAGATGCCACATCGCCTCGGGCGTACCGAACTCCAGTAGTGAGACGCCGTCCACGCTCCTGATGGTTCGTGCATAGAACTGTGCGGCGCCGCCGATGGCATTGAGATACACGGCGCCGTGCTCTTTCAGCGCGGCAAGCGTCCTGGCGCCCATCCCGCCCTTGCCGATGACCGCGCGAATACCGAAGCGCTTGATGACGTCCGCCTGATACGGCTCCTCACGAATGCTCGTCGTCGGACCCGCGGCGGTGACCTTCCAGCCGGTTCCCTCCTTGGCGACGACCGGACCGCAGTGATAGAGGACACCACCGCGCAGATCGACGGGCGCCTCGTGCGACATCAGGTGATGGTGCACGGCGTCGCGGCCGGTGTATGCGCGCCCCGACACGAGCACGACGTCCCCGACTTTCAGGCTGCGGATCTGTTCCTCGGTGAGCGGCGTGCGCAGGAGAACCTCACGTCCGGTTCGACGGAAGCCTTCCTGGTCGGCCATCGGCACCGCTGGCACCGAAGGATCGCGATAGAGCCAGCGTTTGATATCACCGGTCCCCGCATCGAGCACCACGCCGAGACGCCGGAACGCCCAGCAGTTATAGGCGACGGACACGAAGAAGCTGGCCGGCAGGCGGTTCAGCGCGGCGATCTTGCAACCGATGAGTGAGACGCGCCCGCCGAATCCCATGGTGCCGATCCCGAGCTTGTTGACCTCGCCCATGATCGAGGTTTCGAGCTCGGCCAGGCGGGAATCCGGGTTGATGTCGTCGAGCGTCCGAAACAGCTGCTCCTTCGCGGCGAGGTAGCCGGACGTCCGGTCGCCGCCAACGGCGACGCCGACCGCGCCCGGCGCGCATCCCTTTCCTTGCGCCTGCCACACCGCATGCAGGATGCACTTGCGCACGCCCTCGAGGGAACGATCGGCGCGGCCGAGATGCGCGAGCTCCGCCGGCAGCGAGTACTGGGCGTTCATGTTCTCGCAGCCGCCGCCCTTGAGGATCAACTTCACCTCGATCTCGTCGTCGTTCTCCCACTGTTCGAAGTGAATGACCGGCGTGCCCGGACCGACGTTGGTCCCGGAGTTCTCACCGGTGATGGAGTCAACGGAGTTGGGACGCAGCTTGCCGCGCCGTGTTGCCTCCGCGATCGCGTCGCGGATCTGCGCTTTCATGACGAGCTGATTCGCGCCGACCGGCGTTTTGACCTCGAAGGTCGGCATGCCGGTGTCCTGGCAAATCGCGCCCTCTCCGGCGCCGGCGAGGTCGATATTCTGCGCGATGATCGACAGCGCCTGGCCCGACTGCGTGGCGGGCGGCTCCTGCGCACGGGCCATGGCCATTGCCGCGCGGACGTCTGGTGGCAAATCGGTCGATGTGCGCACGATCAGCGACACCATGCTGTCGAACAAGCCTGCGGCCATCCGCTCAGTATAATTGAGCCGGTCGCCATGACCACTCGCACTGAACGCGACCCGCTCGGTCAGCGGGCGGTGCCGTCTGACGCCTACTACGGGATTCAGACGGCGCGCGCGCTCGACAATTTCCCTATCAGCGGACTGCGGTCTCCCGCGCTCCTCGTCGACGCGACGGTGCTCGTCAAGAAGGCCGCGGCGTACGCCAACGTCACACTCGGTCGCCTCGATTCGCGTATCGGCGCCGCCATCGCCCAGGCGGCGGACGAGATCCTCGGCGGCGCACTTCGCGATCAGTTCGTCGTCGACGTCTACCAGGCAGGCGCCGGCACGTCGCACAACATGAACGCGAACGAGGTGCTCGCCAACCGCGCGGCCGAATTGATGGGAGGCGCCCGCGGCGAATACGTCCTCGTCCATCCCAACGATCACGTCAACATGTCGCAGTCGACAAACGACGTGTTCCCGACGGCGACGCGGCTCGCGCTTCTCTTTGCGCACCGTGATCTGACGGTGAGCGCACGGGCACTGGCAACGGCACTCGCCATCAAGGCGAAAGAGCTCGGCTCCGTTCTGAAGACCGGCCGCACACATCTGCAGGACGCCGTGCCGATGACCCTGGGACAGGAGTTCAGCGGCTACGGCGGGTGTATCGAGCACGCGACCGACGCGCTGGAGCGGACATCGGCGCAGCTGCAGGAACTGAACCTCGGCGCGACGGCCGTCGGCACGGGCCTCAACGCCGGCGACGACTACACGACGCTCGCCGTCGGCCATTTGAGCCGGCTCACCGCGATGACGTTGAGGCCCGCGGCCAATCGTTTCCGGCTGACGCAGAGCATGGGCGACGTGCTCGCATATTCGGGAGCGATGCGCCGGCTTGCCGTGGATCTTGGCAAGGTCGCCAGCGACCTTCGCCTGCTGAGCATGGGGCCGCGCGCCGGCCTTGCTGAAATCAGGCTGCCGGCGGTGCAGCCCGGATCGTCGATCATGCCGGGAAAGGTGAATCCGTCGATTCCCGAGATGGTCAACCAGGTCTGCTTCCAGGTCATCGGATGCGACGCGACGGTCTGCGCCGCCGCAGACGCCGGGCAGCTCGAACTGAACGTCATGATGCCCGTGATGGCGTGGAACGCGCTCCACGCATCGACGATCCTGCGTAATGCGATGACCGTGCTGCGATCGCGGTGCGTGGAAGGTATCGAGGCCGATGTCGAACGCTGCCACGAGCTGCTCGACCGCAGCACGGCTGTCGCCACGGCGCTCAGCCCGTATCTCGGCTACGCCAAAACGGCGGAGCTCGCCAAGGCATCGGTGCAATCCGGCCGATCGATTCGTGAGCTGGTGCTCGAACAGGGCTTGATCGATCCACAACAGCTCGATCGCATTCTGTCGGCGGAAGGCATGACACAACCGGGGATTGTCGGCGAGGGCTCGAAGCCATGACGGCAACAGCATTCGTTGTCGCCGCCGCTCTGGTGTGTTCGGTCCACCTATCCGCTCAGCAACCACCCGCACGCCTTTTCCCGCCGGCGGATCTCGGGCTGCTGGAAAGCCCGGACCGCGCGGCCTGGCAGAAACCGGATCTGGTCATGGACGCGTT
>Ga0247825_10000725_pt1 | contig 21237 bp, 23 predicted proteins | sample 13C_Vanillin_Day_FD_194413 | JGI IMG/M metagenome (GOLD analysis project Ga0247825, IMG submission 194413) | Soil microbial communities from agricultural site in Penn Yan, New York, United States - 13C_Vanillin_Day48 | ecosystem: Environmental > Terrestrial > Soil > Agricultural land | place...
TGCTTCCCCAGCGACCCGGAGCCGTTGTACATCACCTGGAACTGATCGACGACGTGGAAATGGGTCCGCAGCACGCGGTGGGCCGAGCCTTCGGCCAGGAAGGCCATGGGCGTGTCGATGCTCTTGTCCTCGGGCCGCTCGATGAAGTCGGTGCGCCAGGCGAAATGCCCGTTCGCAAGACTGCGCTGAATTCGCGGGTTTTCCACTTCGTCGTAAGCCTTGATCAACGGCATAGGCGGATCTCCTGTTCCAGTACCCGTATTGTAGCGGCTCGGTATTTCGCGCCAACGTGCGGTGTGGCACCTATTCGACGGGTATGAAGGAGTGTCGTAATATCGCGCCAATGCCCGGTTTCGGATGCCCGCCAAAATGATATCCAAAGAAATGCTCCGTCCTTTCGTCTCGGAAACAGCGAGGCTGAAGTTAGGCGCCCTGCTCGAAAAAGCGATCCTGTTCTACGGCGCCGATTTTGGAAACATACAGCGGCTGGACAAGGACTTGCAGGGGCTGGAGATCACCGTTCAACGGGGTTTCAAGGCCGACTTTATCGAGCATTTCAAGCTGGTGCGGATGACGGATGGCTCGGCTTGCGGCCGCGCCCTGCGGAAAGGCGAGCCCGTCGTTATTCAGGACGTCAATACGGATCCCTCATTCGAAGAGCATCGCACCACCGCGGCGGCGGCACGCTTCCGGGCCGTCATCTCGATTCCGCTGCTCGATGAAGATGACAGCGTAATCGGCGTATGCTCCGTGCATTTTCGGCAGCCGCTTCGGTCCGGGGAGTTGAGTATTGCCGAACCACTCACCCGGGAGATGGCCCGGACGCTGCAAAAGGTCTATACCACCCGCAGGACCGACCGGTCTCCTGGAAGGCCCTCCTCTCGCAAGAGAGGGAACGGAAGCAGCAGCGGGCTCTCCGCTTGAGCGGGCCGGCAGCAGAAATTTCTTAGCCGGGTCGCCGCGGCCGGTCAGCGGCCTCTCCATCTCGCTCCGGCCGATTCCTTCGCTGAATCAGCGCCGGACTTTCCACGCTCCCGGCCGCAGGCCGTCGAGCGACCACTTGCCGACCTTCACGCGCACCAGCCTCAAAGTAGGGTGGCCGACGGCGGCGGTCATGCGGCGGACCTGGCGGTTGCGGCCTTCGGTGATCGTGAGCTCGAGCCACGCGGTCGGCACGTTGAGCCGCTGACGTATCGGCGGCACGCGCGGCCAGAGCCAGCCGGGCTCTTGCACGATCCGCGCATCGGCCGGCGCCGTCATGCCGTCCTTCAGCTTCACGCCGCGGCGCAGTTGCGCGAGCGCCTTCTCTTCCGGCACGCGTTCGACCTGCGCGAGGTAGGTCTTCTTCGTCTGGTGACGCGGATCGGCGATCCGCTTCTGCAGCGCGCCGTCGTCGGTGAGGAGCAGCAAGCCCTCGCTGTCGTAGTCGAGCCGGCCCGCCGGGTAGACGTTCTTCACGGTCAAGAAGTCGGCGAGCGTGCGCCGGCCCGCGCTGTCCGTGAACTGGCAGAGGACGTTGAAGGGCTTGTTGAAAGCAATCAGCACATTGCTTGAAATGCGTGGCCAGTGGATGGTGGCTGGTGGATGGTCCCCCGCGGCGCGGCGCCTCGCGCAGCAGTCACCAACCAGCCACGAATCTCTAGCCGCGCATCTGGAACTTACCGACGGCGGCGTGTGGTCCCGCCGCCAAAGATCGAGCCCAGCACGCCCCTGACGATCTCGCGGCCGACCTGGGAGCCGATGGTGCGGGCGGCGCTCTTCGCGGCCGCCTCGATCGCGCCTTCGCGCCGGCCGCCGCGCGGCCCGGTCGAGCCGCCGAGAAAATCGCCCAGCGAGCCGAACAATCCGCCGCCGGCCGGTTGCGGCTCGCCGGCGCTCGCCGGCGCCGTGGCCGCCGTGCGCTCGGCGACGTGCTGCGCGAGCTTCTCGTATGCCGACTCGCGGTCCTCGGTCTTGTCGTAGGTCGCCCCGAGTCCGGAGGCCTGCATTAAAGCGGCGCGCTCCTGGGCGGTGATGGGCCCCACCCGCGTGCCCGGCGGCACGACGAAAGCGCGCTCGACCACCGTCGGAGTGCCTTTCTGATCAAGAAACGAGACCAGCGCTTCGCCCACGCCGAGCTCGGTGATGACAGATTCGACCTTGAGCTTGGGATTGGCGCGCAGCGTGGTGGCCGCCGACTTGACCGCCTTCTGGTCGCGCGGGGTGAACGCGCGCAGCGCGTGCTGCACGCGGTTGCCGAGCTGGCCGAGCACCGTGTCGGGGATGTCGAGCGGGTTCTGGGTGACGAAATAGACGCCCACGCCCTTGGAGCGGATGAGCCGCACCACCTGCTCGATTTTTTCCAGCAGCGCCGCGGGCGCGTCGTTAAAGAGCAGGTGCGCCTCGTCGAAAAAGAAAACGAGCTTGGGTTTTTCCGGGTCGCCGACTTCGGGCAGCTCCTCGAACAGCTCCGAGAGCAGGAACAGCAGCAGCGTCGAGTACAGCTTGGGTGAGCTCATGAGCTGGTCGGCGGCGAGGATGTTGATGACGCCGCGCCCCTTGTCGTCCGTCTGCATCAGGTCGGCGATGTTGAGCGCCGGCTCGCCGAAAAACTGGTCGCCGCCCTGCTGCCCGATCGCGAGCAGCCCGCGCTGGATGGCGCCGATCGAGGCGGCGGAAATATTGCCGTATTGGGTGGTGAACTGCTTCGCGTTGTCGCCCACGTGCTGCAGCAGCGCGCGCAGGTCCTTGAGATCGAGCAGGAGCAGCTTGTTGTCGTCGGCGATCTTGAAGGCGAGCGCGAGCACGCCCGCCTGCGTCTCGTTGAGCCCGAGCATGCGCGCGAGGAGCACCGGGCCCATCTCCGAGACCGTCGTGCGCACCGGGTGGCCCTGCTTGCCGAACGCGTCCCAGAACACGACCGGGCAACCTTCGAAGACGTGATCTTTCAGCTTCAGGCTCTCGATCCGCTCCTTGATCTTGCCCTTGGGCTCGCCCTTCTGCGAAAGCCCGGCGAGGTCGCCCTTCACGTCCGCCATGAACACGGGAACGCCGATGCGGGAGAGCCCTTCGGCGATGGTCTGCAGCGTGACCGTCTTGCCGGTGCCGGTGGCCCCGGCGATGAGCCCATGCCGGTTGGCGAATTGCGGGAGAAGCGCGAGGTCGACATTCGATTTGGCTACGAGCAACGGTTCAGGCATGGCGCCCTCGCGTGATAAAATTTCATTCATTTTATCCACTTATCTACCCGGATGGCGGCGGCAAATTCAGTGCCGCCCGACGGAGCGGCGCCAGGGGAACGCAGGGATGGCTGGACACAGCAAATGGGCGAACACGCAGCATCGCAAGAACCGGCAGGACGCGAAGCGCGGCAAGATTTTTACCCGCCTCATCAAGGAGATCACGGTGGCCGCCCGGCTGGGCGGCGGCGACCCGGACGGCAATCCGCGGCTGCGGCTCGCCGTCGACAAGGCGTACAGCCACAACATGCCCAAGGACAACGTCGAGCGCGCGATCAAGCGCGGCACCGGCGGGCTCGAAGGGGCGAACTACGAGGAAATCCGCTACGAGGGCTACGGCATCGGCGGCGCGGCGCTGATGGTGGACTGCATGACCGATAACCGCACGCGCACCGTGGCCGACGTGCGCTTTGCCTTCAGCAAGCACGGCGGCAACCTGGGCGCGGAAGGCTCGGTCGCTTTTCTGTTCAAGCACTGCGGGCAGCTGATCTTCGCGCCGGGCACGGACGAGGACAAGCTGATGGAAGCCGCCATCGAGGCGGGCGCCGAGGACGTGATCGCCAATGACGACGGCAGCCTGGAGGTGGTGACGGCGCCCAACGACTTCGTCGCGGTTCGCACGGAGCTCGAAAAGAGGGGCTTCAAGTCCGCCTTCGCGGAAGTCACGTTCAAGCCCGTCAACGAGACCGTCATGAAGGGAGACGAGGCCGCGCGGATGCAGAAGCTGATCGACGCCATAGAGGCGATCGACGATGTACAGGAGGTTTACACGACTGCGGTCATGGACGGCAGTTGATGGCAGGACGATAGACGAGGGAGGGGGGGACGTGGACGCAATCCGGCGAAAGCACCACGATCTTATTGCCTGGCAGCAGGGAACAGCGCTCGTCCGCCGAAAGGGCGCGTCCAGGTGACTTCTTCCTTCATCTGTCGTGTTGCGTCTTTCCCGACAGATGAGCGCCGTCTCTCGTCTCTCGTCGTTCGTCTGCCCTGACAGATGGGCTCTCGGCTCTCGTCTATCGTTTCTCCCGCAGAATGCACGCGCATTCTCGGTGTTGATCCCGGCCTCAGCGTGACCGGCTACGGTGTGCTCGACAAGATTGGAAATCGGCTCACCTACGTCACCAGCGGCCGAATCCGCACGCCGGCCGGCGACCTGGCCGAACGCTTGAAGATCATCCTGGAAGGCCTGAACGAAGTCATTGCCAGCCATCAGCCGGTGTACGTGGCCATCGAGAAGGTCTTCGTCAACGTCAATCCCAACTCCACGCTGCTGCTCGGCCAGGCGCGGGGCACGGCGATCTGCGCGGCGGTCATGCACAGCCTGCCGGTCGCCGAGTACACCGCCTTGCAGGTCAAGCAGGCGGTGGTCGGCAACGGCCACGCCCAGAAGCGGCAGGTCCAGGAAATGGTGAAGCGGCTGCTGCGGCTCGCGGGCGATCCCTATCCCGACGCGGCGGACGCGCTCGCGTGCGCGATCTGCCATGCGCACGGCGGCGAAGGCTATCGAGGACTGGCCGCGGGCCGACGCCGTCGCGGGCGGTCGCGGTGAGCCGCATCCTCTTTGCCTGGGAGCTCGGCGGCGGCTTCGGTCATCTCGGCCCCTTTCTCCCGCTCGCAAAAGCTTTGCTCGCACGCGGCCACGACTTGACCGTGGCGGCGCGCGACGTCGAGCGCGCCCATATCGTCTTCGGCACGCTGCCGGTCAACATCGTCCAGGCGCCGCTTTGCACCAAGACCTACAACGGGTTGTCCGAGCCGCCGCTCAATTACGCCGAGATCCTGATGCGCTACGGCTATCTCGATGCGCCGCTGCTGGCGGGGCTGCTCGCCGCGTGGCGGGGGCTGCTCGAGCTCTCGGCGGCCGACGTGCTGCTCGCCGATCACGCGCCGACCGCGCTCCTTGCCGCCCGAGGCGGCCGCGCCGCGAAGCTGCTGCTCGGCACGCCGTTCGGCGTGCCGCCTCCCATACACCCCACGCCTAACATGCGGGACTGGGTCCCGGTGCCGTCGCAGCGGCTCGCGAACAGCGATGAGGCCGTGCTGGCCATCCTTAATCGCAGTCTGGGCGACGGCGCGCCGCGACTCGCCGCGCTGCACGAGATCTTCCACGATGCCGGGCGTCTGCTGCTCGGCGTGCCGGAAATCGACCATTTCGGGCCGCGCGAGGCCGGCAGCTACCTGGGCCTGCACGCCGGGATGATCGGGCGGGCGGCGCCGTCGTGGCCGGCGGGCGGCGGGCCGCGCGTGTTTGCCTATCTGAATGGCGAGTTCCGCCATATCGACGCCGCGCTGGCCGCGCTCGCGGGAAGCGGCGCGCGCTGCGTCGTGTTCCTGCTGGGGGCGGCGGCGCTGCGCGACAAGCATCGCGGTCCGAATGTGGTCTTCAGCGAGGCGCTCCTCGACGTCGACCGTGCCGTGTCCGAGTGCGACCTCGCCGTCTGCCACGCCAACCTCGGCACCGTCATCGAGGTCATGCGGCGGGGCAAGCCCCTGCTGCTGCTGCCCATGGACCTCGAGAAATTTCTGCTCGCGCGCAACGTCGAGAAGCTGGGCGCGGGTGAGCTGGTCCATCCCGACGCGCCGGTCCCGGACGTTGCCGGCGCCCTGAAGCGCATGCTGGAAAGCACCCGCTTCGCCGAGGCCGCGCGCGCGTTCGCCGCCCGGCATCGCGATCCCCCGGTTGATACAATCGTGCAGCGCGCCGTCGAGCGCATCGAATCGCTGGCGGCAGGGAGCCGGACATGATCGGCAGAATCGCGGGCAGGCTGGTCGAGAAGCATCCGCCGCAGATCGTCGTGGACGTGAACGGCGTCGGCTACGAGGTCGACGTGCCGATGAGCACCTTCTACCAGCTGCCGGCGACCGGCGCCGAAGTCTCGCTCTATACACACCTCGCCGTGCGCGAGGATGCGCACCAGCTCTTCGGCTTCGCCACCGAGGCCGAGCGCCGGGTCTTCCGGCAGCTCCTGAAGATTTCCGGCATCGGCGCGCGCACGGCGCTCTCGGTGCTGTCGGGACTCTCGGTCTCCGACCTGCGCGAAGCGGTCAGCACCCAGGACGGCGGACGGCTCGTCAAGATTCCGGGCATCGGCAAGAAGACGGCCGAGCGCCTGCTGCTGGAGCTGCGCGACAAGCTCGACACGGTATCCGGCGCCGCCGCCGGCGTGACGAAAGGCGACGGCGAGGCCGGCGACGTGATCAATGCGCTGCTCGCCCTGGGCTACAATGAACGCGAAGCTCGCTGGGCGATCGAGCGCTTGCCTGCAGGGCTGGCCGTGGCCGACGGCATTCGTCAGGCGCTGCGGCTTCTCTCAAAACAGTGACGAGTGACGAGTGATGGGTGACGAGCAAAAGCGAAGCTGGCTCGGAACGTCGTGCTCGGCTTGCCGCATCCATCAATCGTCATCCGTCACCCGCCACCCGTCACCCGTCACTCGTCACTGATGATAGAAACCGACCGCCTCATTTCCGCCGCGCCTGCGACGCCGCAAGAGGAAGCGCTCGAGCGCACGCTGCGCCCGCGCGTGCTCGAGGAGTACGTCGGCCAGGAAAAGATCCGCGGGCAGCTTTCGGTTTTCATCGAGGCGGCGCGCAAGCGCAAGGAGGCGCTGGACCACGTGCTGCTGTTCGGGCCGCCGGGCCTGGGGAAGACCACGCTCGCGCACATCATCGCCCGGGAAATGGGCGTGAGCCTGCGCCATACCTCGGGGCCGGTGCTCGAGCGTCCCGGCGATCTCGCCGCGATTCTCACCAACCTCGAGCCGAACGACGTGCTCTTCATCGACGAGATTCACCGGCTTTCGCCCGTCGTCGAGGAAATCCTCTACCCGGCGCTCGAGGACTACCAGATCGACATCATGATCGGGGAAGGACCGGCGGCGCGGTCGGTGAAGCTCGACCTGCCGCCGTTCACGCTGGTGGGCGCCACGACGCGCGCCGGCATGCTGACCAATCCGCTGCGCGACCGCTTCGGCATCGTGTCCCGGCTGGAGTTCTATACGATCGAGGAGCTGCAGAAGATCGTGCAGCGCTCGGCGCGGCTGCTGGAGATCGAGGTCAACCCCGACGGGTCGCGCGAAATCGCGGGCAGGGCGCGCGGCACGCCGCGCATCGCCAACCGGCTGCTGCGGCGAGTGCGCGATTATGCGGAGGTGAAGGCGAAGGGCAAGGTCACGCGGGAAGTGGCCGATGCGGCGCTGAAGATGCTCGACGTCGACGCAATCGGGCTCGACGTGATGGACCGCAAGCTCCTCCTGGCCGTGATCGAGAAATTCGCCGGCGGGCCGGTCGGCGTGGAGAATCTCGCCGCGGCGATCGGGGAGGAGCGCGATACGATAGAGGACGTGCTCGAGCCCTACCTCATCCAGCAGGGCTACCTGCAGCGCACGCCCCGCGGCCGCATCGCGACTGTCTCCGCGTACCGACACTTCGGGCTCGCCCAGCCGGCGCGCGCCGGCACGCCGGATCTTTGGGATCACAAACCGGTGGACGGTGATCGGTGATCGGTGGACGGGGCGAGCGGCCCTGCGGCCCGAGTGTGGCTTTTCCCGACTTACCGTCCACCGTCCACCGTTCACGCTTTACTGCGTACGGACGTGAAGGCATCTACTCTGCCGGGTGATCGGTCGTTCTCCTGGCCGGTCCGCGTCTACTACGAGGACACCGACCTGGGCGGCGTCGTCTACTACGCGAATTATTTGAAGTTTCTCGAGCGCGCCCGCACGGAATGGCTGCGCGCGCTCGGCTTTGAACAAACCGGGCTCGCCGCTGTCCATCGAGTCGTGTTCGTGGTGCGCTCCATTACGTTGGAATATCGGAAGCCTGCGCGGTTCAACGACGAGCTCGATGTGACCGTCGAGCTGCGCGGCACCGGCGCCAGCCGCATCGAGCTCGACCAGCGGGTGCGCCGCGGCGCCGAGGATCTCGTCGAGGGCCGCGTCGAAATCGCCTGCGTCAACACGGCTTCATTCAAGCCCGTTAGAATACCCGGGCCGATCATCGCCCGATTGGGAAGGACATAACGAATTGGCTCCCGCCGTCACGCACGACATGTCGGTCCTCAGCCTCATCACGGGCGCCAGCGTGCTGGTGCAGATCGTGATGCTGCTCCTGCTTCTCGCCTCGATTTTTTCCTGGTACTACATCTTCCTGAAGATTTTCGTGTTCCGGCGCGCCAACCGGCTCGCCGATCAGTTCGAGAAGGACTTCTGGAGCGGGGCGGACCTGAACGAGCTGTTCCAGCGCTCGGTGAGCTCGCGCAGCGCCGCGGGCAGCCAGGAGCGGATCTTCGAGGCCGGCTTCCGCGAGTTCGCCAAGCTGCGCAAGCAGACCGGCATGGACATCCGCACCGTGATGGACGGCACCCGCCGGGCGATGCGCGCGACCTATCAGCGCGAGATGGAGCGGCTCGAGTCCTATCTCTCGTTTCTCGCCTCGGTCGGCTCGGTGAGCCCGTACGTGGGCTTGTTCGGGACGGTCTGGGGCATCATGAACTCGTTTCGCAGCCTGGCCAACGTCTCGCAGGCCACGCTCGGGGCGGTGGCGCCGGGCATCGCGGAAGCGCTGATCGCGACCGCCATGGGGCTCTTCGCCGCCATTCCCGCCGTCGTCGCCTACAACCGCTTCGCGGGCGACATCAACAAGCTCGCCACGCGCTTCGACTCCTTCATGGAGGAGTTTTCCAACATCCTGCAACGCCAGTGACATGGTGGTGCGTGACATGATGCGGCATGACCCGCTAGAGCCAACCCGCGACCCGCGACCCGCGACCCGCGCATCCGAGGCCATATCATGCTGATCGAGCGCCGCAGCGGTCGCCGGCTCATGAACCAGATCAACGTCGTGCCGTACATCGACGTGATGCTGGTGCTGCTCGTGATCTTCATGGTCACCGCGCCGCTCATCAATCCGGGCCAGGTCGAGCTGCCTTCGGTGGGCAAGACCTCGGACCCGCCGATCCAGCCGATGGAAGTGTCGATCCAGGGCGACGGCTCGCTGATGCTGCGCGATCGCGCGCGCACCACGCAGGAGGCCCGGGTCTCGCGCGACCAGCTCGTTGCCGCGATCCGGCAGAAGCAGCAGCAGAACCCCGAGCAGGCGGTGGTGATCGCCGCCGACAAGGACGTGCGCTACGAGGCGGTCCTGGAAGTCATGGACATGCTGCAGCAGAACCAGGTCCGCAAGATCGGCCTCCTCGCCAAGCCGCGCAGCCAGTGACGTGACCGCCTTCGTCTACGAGAGCCGGAACGAGAAGGCCGTTTCCGGTGCGCTGGCGCTGGTAATGCACGCGATGTTCCTCGCGCTGCTGATTTTCGGGGTCAACTGGCAGAAGCGGGAGGCGGCCCCGATGATCGCCGAGCTCTGGACAGAGCTGCCGCCGCTGCGCGCGCCCAAGGCCGAGCCGCCGCCGCCTCCGCCGGCGCCGCCGAAGGTCGAGCCCGAGCCGCCGAAGCCGGCGCCGAAACCGGAGCCCAGGCCCGAGCCGAAAGTCGAGCCCAAGCCGGAGCCCAAGCCGCAGCCCAAGGCGGACATCGACCTGGCGGAGAAAAAGGAGAAGGAGCGCAAGGCGAAGGAGCAGGCGCTCGCCGAAAAGAAGAAGCGCGAGCAGGCGCTGGCGGAGAAGAAAAAGCGGGAGCAGCAGGCGCTCGCGGAAAAAAAGAAACGCGAGGAGCAGCAGCGGGCGGAAGCGCTGAAGAAGCAGCAGGCGAAGGACGCGGAAGCGAAGCGCCTGGCCGCCGAGCAGGCGGACGCCTTGAAGAAGCTCGCGCAGCAGAAAGCGGCGGCACAGGCGCGGGAGATCGACAAGTACAAGATGGCCATCGAGGCGAAGATCAAGCGGTTCATCATCGAGCCGCCCAACCTTCAGGGAAACCCGGAGGTCGAGTTTGAGCTGGTACTGCTGCCGAGCGGCGATGTGCTGGGGGCGAAGGTGAAAAAGCCCAGTGGACAGGCCGCCTGGGATAACGCGGTGGAGCGCGCCATCCTGAGGGCGCAGCCGCTTCCCGTGCCGGCCGATCCGGATCTGTTCAGGCAATTCCGTGAACTGCAATCAAAACATCGCCGTTGAAACCCGCGGGAACTCCACGCCGGAACGAGCGCTCCAAGATTGCGGGCGGAACACTCGCTTGTCGTCGGCAGACGACAAGAATGAAAAACAGAATAATCGATGGTTATAATTCGAACATGAAGTTTGGGGCGGTCCGGCGCGCTTTCTGCGCCATCATCCTGGTCGTGACCTCGCTGCTGCCGTCCTGGGCGGCGGCTGCGCTCACCATCGAAACGGTCGGCAGCGGTTCCACCCAGTTTCCCATCGCCATCGTGCCGTTCCGGGCCGAGTCGGGCACCCCGCAGCCGGTGACCCCGGTGATTGCCGCCGACCTCGCCCGCAGCGGCGTCTTCCGGGCGGTGGATGCGGGCGGGTTGAACCCGCCGCCTTCCGAGCCGCAGGAAATCAACTGGGCGACGTGGCGCGCGCGCGGCGCCGATGCGCTCGTGATCGGTTCTGTCGCGCCGCTTCCCGACGGGCGCTTCGAAGTGCGCTTCCGGCTGATGGACGCGGTCAAGCAGACGCAGATCGCCGGCTATGCCTACACCGCTTCAGGCAACCAGCTGCGGCACACCGCGCATCGAATCGCGGACATCGTCTACGAGAAGCTGACCGGTGACCGGGGCGTATTCAGCACGCGCATCGTGTACGTGTCGAAGCGGGGTCCCCGCTACGAGCTGCAGGTGGCCGACGCCGACGGATTCGGCGCGCAGACCGTGCTCGCCTCCAACGAGCCCATCATCTCGCCTTCATGGTCGCCCGACGGCAACCAGATCGCCTACGTTTCCTTCGAGCAGAAAAAGCCCGTCGTCTACGTGCAGTCGCTCACCACCGGGCAGCGCCGGCAGGTGGCGGCCTTCCGCGGCAGCAACAGCGCGCCGGCCTGGTCGCCGGACGGGAAGCGGCTCGCGGTGGTGCTGACCCGGGACGGCGGCTCGCAGATTTACCTGATGAACACGGACGGAAGCGGCGTCATCCGGCTCACCCAGAGCACGGCGATCGACACCGAACCCAATTTCTCGCCGGACGGGCAGCTGCTCATCTTCACGTCCGACCGCGGCGGCAGCCCGCAGATCTACGGCATGTCGACCACGGGAGGCGAGATCCGGCGGCTGACGTTCGAAGGCACGTACAACGTGTCGCCGCGTTTCAGCCCCGACGGCAAGAGCTTTACGTTCATACAGAGGAACGGATCGCGATTCAACGTCGCGATCCAGGATCTCGCCACGCGGCAGGTCCAGGTGCTGACCGACGGCGCGGTGGACGAGTCGCCGACGTTTGCGCCGAATGGAAAGATGATTCTGTACGCAACCGCGCTGAAAGGCCGTGGTATATTGTCCGCGGTCTCGAGCGACGGTCGCGTGAAGCAAAGACTCACAGCGGACGTCGGCGATGTACGTGAGCCGGCATGGGGTCCGCTGCCAAAATGACTATAGGAGCCAGGCCATGAAGAGACTGAATTTGGGGATTGCGGCGGCGGTAGCCGTCTTCGTGCTCGCGGGATGCGAGACCACGCCGACGAAGGAACAGGAAGGCGCGGCGGTGGAAGACCGCGGCAAGGCGCCGGAGATCGTGGATCGCAAGCCGGTCAAGCCGGCCGAAGACACGACCAAGCCCCTGAGGGACAAGCCGCTGGCCGGCAATCCGCTCACCGATCCCGGCAGCATCCTTTCCAAGCGCAGCATCCTGTTCGACTACGACTCGTTCGTGGTGAAGGACGAGTACAAGCCGCTGGTCACGGCGCACGCCCGCTACCTCCAATCCAACCCGTCGGCCCGGATGCGCGTCGAGGGACACGCGGACGAGCGCGGCAGCCGCGAATACAACATCGCGCTCGGACAGCGCCGCTCCAACGCGGTGAAGTCGATGCTGCAGCTGCTGGGCGCGCGCGCGGACCAGATCGAGTCCGTCAGCCTTGGCGAAGAGAAGCCGCGCTGCAACGAGCAGACCGAGAGCTGCTGGGCGCAGAACCGGCGCGGCGACATGGCCTATCTGGGTGAATGAACCGTGATTCGTGCCCCGACGAGGGGTGGATGAAGCAGGAAATCGTGAATCGTGCATCGGGCACAATCTACGTAGCGGCCGCCGCCCTGGCGGCCGTTTTCCTTTCGCCCCCGCTGGGCGCGCAGCTGTTCGGCGGCGACGACACCGCGCGCAAGCAGATCGCTTTCGAGGTCAAGCGCATCGATGCGCTGGTCCACCAGAACGAGGCGATGGCGGCGCGGCTCGCCGCCATGGAGGAGACGCTGAAATCCCTGTCGGCGTCGAATCCCGCGCTGGAGCTCGCCCAGCAGATCGAGCGGCTGCGCCAGGAAATCAGCCAGCTGCGCGGCCAGGTGGAAGTGGTGGGGCACGAGACCCAGGCCGCGGCCAAGCGCCAGCGCGACATGTACACCGACATCGATTCCCGCCTGAAGCGCCTCGAGCAGTCGCCCGCGCCGGCGGGCGGCAAGCCCGCGGCATCCTCGCCCGCGCCGGCAGCGGCGGCTGCCGGCGATGCCGAAACCCGCGCTTACGAGGCGGCCCAGAATCACCGCCGGGTCGGAAACTACCCGGCCGCGATTGCCGCGTTCCAGGCTTTCCTCGCTCAATACCCGCGGAGCGCGCTCGCGCACCGCGCGCAATACTGGATCGGCGACTCGCAGTACAACCTGCGCGAATTCAAGAACGCGATCACCAGCCAGCAGAAGCTCATCGCGAGCTATGCGGACAGCGCGTCGGTCCCCGACGCGCTGCTCAACATCGCGAGCTGCCAGCTCGAGCTCGGCGACTCGGGGGCCGCGCGCAAGACCCTCGACGGGCTGGTCTCGCGCTATCCGTCGAGCGAGGCGGCAGACAAGGGGCGTCGCAGGCTCGCGACTCTCAAGTGAAGGCGTGAGTCGTGAATCGTGAGTCGTGATTCGACTTGCGACTGCGCCGGACACCGATGCAAAAATCCGTAGTGCTGCTATCCGGGGGGATGGACTCCGCGACCGTGCTCGCCATCGCGCGAGCGGAAGGGCAGGCTTGCCACTGCCTCACGGTCGATTACGGGCAGAGGCACCGAGCGGAGCTGGCGGCCGCCGCACGCGTAGCCCGCGCGCTCGGCGCGGCCGAGCATCGGGTCGTGGCGCTCGACCTGACGGGGTTCGGCGGCTCGGCGCTCACCGACCCGAAGATTGCGGTTCCCGAGCAGCCGGGCGACCGCATCCCGGTGACCTACGTGCCCGCGCGCAATACCGTGTTTCTCGCCCTGGCGCTCGCCTGGTCGGAGACGCTCGGCGCAGAGAGCATTTATTTTGGCGCCAACGCCGTGGATTACTCGGGCTACCCGGATTGCCGGCCCGAGTACATGCGGGCGTTCGAGGCGCTCGCGCGGCTCGCGACCAAGGCGGCGGTGGAGGGCAGCCCGGTCGCGCTGCGCACGCCCATCATCGAGCTGTCGAAAGCCGACATCATCCGCAAGGGGGCGGCATTGGGCGTGGATTTCGCGCAGACCGTTTCCTGCTACCAGGCAACCGAAGCCGGCCTGGCGTGCGGCCGTTGCGACGCCTGCCGGCTGCGCCGCGCGGGGTTCGAGGCGGCGGGCGTTGCCGATCCGACCCGCTATTTGCAAAGACCTTAATGGACAGGATTAACAGGATTGACAGGATCGGACCCGACCTGCGGGAAGTCCGTTCGATCTCATCCAGCGAATCCTGTCTATTCGACAATACCTGGTTTTAAAATAGCCCTATGCAGTTGACGATACACAGCGAAGTGCTCGGCGCGGTGTTCATCATCGCCGTCATCATGGGCGCCGTGACCAGCAAGACCAATTTCTGCGCCATGGGGGCGGTATCCGACTGGCTCAACATCGGCGATACCGGCCGCATGCGCGCCTGGGTGTTCTCGATGGCGGTGGCGCTGGCCGGTGTCATAGGCCTCGAGGCGGCGGGGATGGTGAACCTGTCGGACGAGACGTTTCCGCCTTACCGCACTGCCAACTTTGCCTGGATCCGCTATATCGCCGGGGGCCTGCTCTTCGGCATCGGGATGACGCTCGGCAGCGGCTGCGGCAACAAGACCATGGTGCGGGTCGGCGCCGGCAACCTGAAATCGCTGGTGGTGCTCATCGTCGCGGCAGCTTGCGCTTACCTCATGCTGTGGACGCCGCTTTTCGAGAAGGCGTTCCTGCCGTGGATAGCGGCGACCAGCATCAATCTCCAGCAATACGGCGTCGCGAACCAGGAGCTTGGCACCGTGCTGGCCGGCATGCTGGGGATGGGGCAATCCAGGGCGCTCAACCTCGCCGTCGGCGCCGCGGTCGTGGCGGCCATGCTGTTTTTCGTCTTCCGGTCCACGGATTTTCGCGATACGCCCGATCACGTGCTCGGCGGCGCGGTCGTGGGACTGGCGGTGGTGTTCGGGTGGTGGGTGACGGGCGGCTCGGTCGGGCGGGAATGGAAGGATTACGCCGACATGGCGACGGTCATTCCAAGCCGCGTGCAGGTCCAGTCCTACACGTTCATTGCGCCGATGGGCGACATGCTGCGTTACCTGCTCGAGCCGCGGAACCTGTCGCTGCTGAACTTCGGCGTCATGGCGCTCACAGGCGTGATCCTGGGCTCGCTCCTATGGGCGGTGCTGGCGCGCGAATTCCGCATCGAGTGGTTCGTCGGCTGGAAGGATTTCGGCGCCCACGTGCTCGGCGGCGCGCTGATGGGCATCGGCGGCGTACTCGCCATGGGGTGCACCATCGGCCAGGCCGTCACCGGCGTTTCCACGCTGGCCGTCGGCTCGTTCCTCGCGTTCTTCTCCATCGTCATCGGCGCGGCGGCGACGATGAAGTATCAGTACTGGCGCATTGAGCGAGAAGCGTGAAACGCTGATGACTGATGACTGATGACTGAAGACTGAGGACTGAGACCTGTCCGCTGCGTCGCTTCAGCCCGTCAGTGATCAGCCATCAGTCATCACGCTTTTCAACGGGACGCCGCCCCTGTAGAATTCGCGGCTTTTTGTGGCCGCGAGATTGTCGCGGCCGTGGGCGGTTAGCTCAGTTGGTAGAGCAGCGGACTTTTAATCCGTTGGTCGGGGGTTCGAATCCCCCACCGCCTACCACTCATTAAAGCCGACTTCTTCGAAGTTGGTTTAAATCCGCCTTCGAGGCGGACTTTCGACCGCTCAACGGCCGGATTTCTACCTGGGTAGTAATGGATAGCTCGCGTCCGTCAGATTGACGTTCGTGGGATCGATGCGAATGCTCCAGCCCACCAGTCCGTAGCCGTAGATCGGGTCCTTGCCCGGCGGCCCCATGTCCGAGGCCATGCCGACAAGCCGGGCGAGCGCCTGTCGAGCGGCCATCGGATCGGGCTTGTCCAACAGCAGCGCGAGCAGCCCCGCGACGACGGGCGCCGCAAATGAGGTGCCGCGCACTTCCGTGTATCCCTCCGCAATCCGCGCCGCAGCCATGTTGGCGCCGGGCGCGGCGAACTGGACGTGAGAGCCGCGCGAAGCCTCGGGCAGGATGCGCAATGACCGGTCCACCGCAGTTACGGCGATTACGCCGGCATAGGCCGCGGGGTAGAGAGGCGGCGCCGCCGGGCCTTCGTTTCCGACCGCCGCCACGATGAGATGCCCGCGCTCGATCATTCCTCGCACGATCTGCTCAAGCACGCCGTTGGGCGGGCCTACCAGGCTGACATTGATCACGGGAACGCGCTGTCCAGCCAGCCACAAGAACGCCGCGACGATCGCGTCCACAGAACCTCCCGTGGGCTGGTCGCAATAAACGTCGACGGCGTACAGCTCCAGCCCGGGGGCGGCGCCTCTGAACTTGCCCGCCTTGCCGACCATGATGGAGCCGACAGCGGTGCCATGCGCGCTGGCGACGACGCGCCCACGGCAACCCTGTCGATGAATGCGCACCTTCCGCAACGCCTCGGTGCCTCCATCCACGCCGCTGTCGATCAGGCCGATCTTGCGAACCGGCCCGTTCGTGGCAGCCGGCGTCCCGACCGCAGGCCGGCGCATGCTGGTCGTGCCGGTTTCCCCGGAACGACCATATATGTGATTCAGATCGAATACGCCATCCGGAAACAGCTCCCGTAGCCGCCGGAGTTCGGCCAAAGCGGAGGCATTGCCGGGCGCTTTGAGCACGACGACGCCCGAACCCTCTCCGCTCTCCCGGAGTACGACGTAGCCGAACGCTCGTACTTTTTCGATCATCGTGGACGATGGGAGGTACGCGATGATCTCGTCGCGGACGACCAGGTTGCCATTGAAATCGAGGTCGAGCCTGTCGGCGTGCCGGCGCACCCTGTCGAGATGCGCGCGCGTGCGCTGTTCCGTGGGGTTCGATGGCACCAGCCCGAGTGAACGGGGGGCATCGATGATCGTCTCCGGGATCTTGGCCGGGACGTCCAGCGCCTTCAACGCGGGCGCGGGCAAAGCCGGTAGCTGCGGTAGCTGCGCGCGCGCAGGGCCGGCCGGTGCGACGCCGCACACCAGTGCCGCGCAATGAATCGCCGCAGTCCAAAGGATGCCCTGCATTCGCAACGGCCTGCGCTCGTGCGCGGGAGATTTGAGTCCTCGGGCTTTCATGCCGGGGGGCCGCCCGTCAATGAGTACTTCACAACTACGTAAACGAACCAGCCATGGAAGAAAATCCCAGGGTCATTCGTTATACCATCAATAAATGGACAACGCGATTGAAAACATCCGCGCAAATATTGCGGGATTGTTACCGCGACTGCGCAGGTTCGGCCGTACGATTACCCGTAATGCCGAGGATGCGGACGATCTGGTGCAGATGGCCGTCGAGCGCGCGTTGAAGCGGGTCGATCAGTGGCAGCAGGGCACACGTCTGGACAGCTGGATTTTCTCGATCATGAAGAACGCCTGGATTGACGAAACGCGCAGCCGAGCGAGGCGCAGCCGGCTTTTCGCCGCCGAAGAGGAGGGAGAACAGATAGGCGTGTGTCATACCGAGCAGCAGATCAGCGCCATGGAGGTACAAAAGGCCATGGCACAGCTGCCGGACGAGCAGCGCTTGGCCATCGGTCTCGTGCTGGTGGAGGGACTGGCCTATAAGGAAGCGGCCGAGACGTTGCAGATCCCGATCGGCACCCTGACCAGCCGCCTGGCGCGGGGCCGCGAAGCGCTGCAGGCGATCCTTTCCGCGGGCGAAGCGAGGTCGAAGGTGCGAACATGACATTTTCCGATGAAATTCTGATGGCGTACTCGGATGGCGAGCTGGATGCTCAGTCACGCGCGGCCGTCGAGGCGGCAATGACAGCGGACCCCGACATCGCGCGCCGGGTGGCGCGTCATCTGGCGCTTGCCGCCCGGGTCCGTTCCGGATTCGATCCGGTGCTTCGGGAAGCTGTGCCGCATCGCCTGAAGGAGGCACTGGGAGACGCTTCCGACCCGGCTTCAGCGCGCGCCGGGACGGCCGCCCCGGGCGATATCGCGATCGCGCGCGCGGCGAAGCGGGCCCGATCGAAGGGAGTGTGGGCCTGGCCTCAGTGGTCCGTGGTGGCGGCGAGCCTGGTGATTGGCGTCATGGCCGGCCGTCTCATCGAGTCAGGCCAGTCGCAATTGCCTATCGCGATGGACGGCAGCGGCGTTGTCGCTCGCGGCGCGCTGGAGCGAGCCTTGTCGACGCACCTCGCAGGCAGGCTGGCTGGCGACGCCGCGGTCCGAATCGGCACGACCTTCGTGTCCAAGTCGGGTGACTACTGCCGCACGTTTGTTCTTTCAAACGAAGTGGCCGGCCTGGGCTGCAGAACGGGCGGGGACTGGCGTCTGCCTGTCATGGCTCGTCTACCCACGGGTCCGGAATCCTCCGGCCCCTATCGCAGAGCGGCAGGAGAGATGCCGCCTGCCGTGATGCGCGCCGTGGAAGAGCGCATCGCGGGTCACGCGCTCGATGCGCGCGAGGAAGCGGCTGCGCTCCAAAAGGGCTGGCAAAAGGAATAGCGCTGCACCGTGCTACGACGCGGCGCATTGGTTGTCCGGACGAGCCATCCGAACGGCCGCCGCGAAGGCGTGCCGGCAGTGTGACAATTTCCAACACACGTTTCCAAGTCGGGGAAGATCGTGGCTCCGCCGTTCGTTATTCATGCGGGCAACGCAGAATTCCTGCGGCCTTGCTGACAAGGAGAGTTACGATGAACACAAATCAGTTTGTGGCGGGTAGTGCACTTGCCGTGATGGCGCTGTCGGTTCCGGCGCACGCGGACTTGCTGGGCGGCGTCACCGGCGCGCGAGCCGGCGCGGTCGGGATCGGCGGCGCAACCACCGGGGCGGCGAGCGTTCCCCTCGGTAGTGCCGCGGTGGGTGTGGCGGGCGGCGCCAGCGGCATGGCTCATGGCGCCGTCCAAACCGGCAACATCGGAAGCATGGGTGCCCGAGTGGCCGGCCAGGCGAACGGCAACGTCAATGGCACCGTGAGGGCGACGTCACGATCGACCGGGTCCGGTGTGCAGGGCGCCACTCGTGCCGGCGGCCGCGTGGCGGGCAGCTTGGAGAACAACGCCCGCGCAGTTCACGGCGCCGCTCGGTCGGAAGTGAATTCCGCGCAGGGCGCTTCCGTATACGCACGGGAAGTGGGGCGAAGCGCGGTCGACGCCGGTAGCTCCACCGCCATCCGGGCTGCAGGCGGGGCGGCGAGCAACGCCAGCGGATCCGCTGCCGTGCTGAGGGAATCCGTCGTGAATACGACGGATGCCGGTGCCAGCGCCGCGACGTCGGCACGGACGGCCGGGCACGCGAATGCGGCACGAGTGATCCGGACCCACTCGGGTGTGTCCGCGGACGCCGGTGGCGAGGTTTCCACGTCGGCCGGCACTATGTCGGACGGATCGAACGCTTCCGGTCATGTGGAAGGTTCGGCGAGCGCCCGGGTCCGCGCCGGGGCAACCGCGCGCTAGGCAGGTTGGCGACGGAACGCATCGTTCCCGAGGGAACAGCCGGGAAACGATGCGCTTCCGCGTCACCCCCAGCAGTAATCGCGTCCACAGGTAATCTCGTCCACGCAGCCATGAGGCAAGTCCGGCTCCGGAAGGAAGGTGCAGTGATGACTTCGAAAATCGGCGCTGTGCTGGCAACGGCAACCAAATTCGCGGCGATCCTGGCCGTTTCAGTAGCCACCAGCGGCTGCGAAACGCTGGCCATCACGACGTTTGCCATTGGCGCTTCCACCGGGGTGCAGCACACGATCAATGGCGTGGGCTACCGAACGTTTACCGCACCGTCATCGAAGGTCACCGCCGCAGCGCTCGCTGCGCTCGAAGGCATGGGCATCGAGGTCAAGAACAGGAGATCCACTGCAAGCGGCGACGTGATCAAAGCCGCCACACCCGACCGCAGCATCGAGCTGGAAGTGGAGCGGATCAGCCCCAATACCACCCGCCTGCGCGCGGTTGCCACGCACTATGCGGTACTGCGCGATGGCGCGACGGCATACGAGATCATCGTGCAGACCGAAAGAATGCTCGACAGAGTGCTGACGGCGCGTTGATGAGCGGCGGTAACGTTGCAGCTCTAGGTGCCGACTGGCCCGTCCGCCCTCTATCGGGGTACGCCGAACTCGCGCCTGCAGACCTCCGTCAGTGCAGCGATGCCCTGGTGAATCTCCTCGTGGCTCAGGCTCGCGAAGCACAGGCGCATGCGGCTGCGCGCGTGAGCCTTGTTCACCGACCACTCTGGGCCCGGGTTGATGACGACGCCCGCCGCGAGCGCGGACTGGTGGAGTTTCAGCGTGTCCACCGCGTCGGGCAGCTTGACCCACAGGAAGATGCCGCCCTTCGGGTCGTCGAATTCGGCCGCGGCCCCGAAATGCTCGCGCAACGATTCCATCAGGGTCACGAGCTTGGCCCGGAGGCTGCGCCGCAACGCGGGGACGTGCCGGGAAAAATTCCCCGTGCAGTATTCCGCGAGCACCATTTGCTCGAGCGCGCCGCTGCCGGCGTCGGTCTTCATCGGCAGGATGCGCGACATCACGCTCCAGGGCGCGACGACGTAGCCCACTCGCAGAGCCGGCGCGATCGACTTGGAGAACGATCCGATGTGAATGACATTCGCGCGATCGGTCATCGAATAAATCGCGGGCGGGCGCTGCCCCGACCAGATGAGGTCGCAGTAGCAGTCGTCCTCGAAAATCGGCACGCCGTGCGCCGCCGCGAGCCGCAGCATCTCGCGGCGCCGTTCCACCGGCAGGATGGTGCCGGTCGGGTTCTGCACGGTCGGAACGGTATAGAGGTACTTGGGCCGGATGCCCTTGCGCTTGAGGTCGTCGAGCGCGGCGGCGAGCGCATCCATCCGCATGCCATCGCCGTCGAGCGGGATGCCGACCGGCGTGACGCCGAGCCGCAGCAGGCGGTTGATCGAGCCCTGGTAGCAGTCCTGCTCGATAATGACCGTGTCGCCGCGCTCGAGCAGCGTGGCGTTCACGAGGTCCAGGCCCTGCAGCGAGCCCGACGTGATCAGGATGTCATCGGCGGTGCAGGCGATCGCCGCATCGGCCTTGAGCTTGACGGCCAGGAATTCGCGCAGCGGGCGGTAGCCCTGCGGCCCGCTGGCCAGGCCATAGGTCGCGAGCGTGCGGCCCTCGCGCTTCATCACCGCCTCGGCCGCCGCGATCAATCCATCGAGCGGCAGGCTGTCGGGGTCGTTGTTGCCGCCCGTGAAATCGTATTTGGCGCGCCCGGTCCAGCGTGCAGCCGGCGGCGGCAGCCCGGCGGGCAGCAGCGGGGCGAAATCGAATGGCGCGTCACTCATGGGCGGGTTCCGGAACCACCCCGGGGCGGGGCGGCACGACCGGGATATTACCGCTTGCGACCTGCGCGAACCCGCGATGGGCCGGAGATCAGCGCAGCTCGTCTTGCGTGGAGGTGATCAGCACGCCGGGACACCCGGTCTCGCTCCAGACGCGGGCGTCGGCGGTGCCGGGTTCTGCGCGGTTGTACTCTCCCGGGTAGAGCTTCTGGTCGTCGAGGGAGCTGGAAC
>Ga0247825_10000726_pt1 | contig 21222 bp, 18 predicted proteins | sample 13C_Vanillin_Day_FD_194413 | JGI IMG/M metagenome (GOLD analysis project Ga0247825, IMG submission 194413) | Soil microbial communities from agricultural site in Penn Yan, New York, United States - 13C_Vanillin_Day48 | ecosystem: Environmental > Terrestrial > Soil > Agricultural land | place...
GAACTCGCGACCGTCGCGGACGTTCGCGAGTTCGCCCAGCTTGACACGGCGGTCGAGCAAGGGGTGGCCGAGCTGGGCCGACTGGACATTGTGTGCGCCAACGCTGGCATCGTCAGTCTCAGCCCTGTCCAGGATCTCACTGCACAAATGTGGGATGAGACGATCGGAACCTGTCTGACCGGTGTCTTCAACACGATGAAGGCGGCGGTACCGCATATCATCGCCGGTGGGCGAGGCGGCTCGATCGTGGCAACCAGCTCCGCCGTCGCGCTTCGTCCTGTGCCGGGTGCCTGTCACTACATTGCCGCTAAGCACGGTGTTGTCGGAATCGTCAAGGCTCTTGCGATCGAGTTGGCTCAATACAACATTCGTGTCAATGCGATACACCCGACGAATTGCGATACCGACATGATTCAGAATCCGGCCTTACGCAAGGCGTTTGTTCCGAACAGCGAGAATCCGACGCGGGAGGAAAGTGAGCCCGTGTACCAGAGTCTGAACGCATTGCCCATCCCGTGGGTTCAGCCGATCGACATATCCAACGCTATCGCCTTCCTCGCATCGGACGAGGGGCGCTACATCACCGGAATTCAGCTTCCCGTCGACGCCGGATTCCAGCTGGTTTAGAAGCGTCCGTTTCGACAATGTACCAAGTCCGCTCGATATCGACGCGTAGCAGTCACTCAATACCGGAGGTTTCCGCATGACCACAGTAGGGCGAACGAGCTACGCAGCAGAGAGCGGGGCCGCTCGGATTCGGGACATCATCATCATCGGGTCCGGGCCGGCCGGGTACACCGCCGCAGTCTATGCCGGTCGTGCCGAGTTGGAACCCCTCCTCTTCGAGGGAACCCAGTTTGGTGGGGCATTGATGACAACTACAGAGGTGGAGAACTTTCCGGGATTTCGAGCCGGAATCTCAGGACCCGAATTGATGGATGAGATGCGCGAGCAGTCACGGCGATTCGGCACAGACCTCCGAGCCGAAGATGTCGAGTCGGTCGATCTCTCAGGTGCCATCAAGAAGGTCACCGCCAATGGCAGCACCTATACTGCCCGCGCGGTCGTGCTTGCAATGGGCGCGGCGGCGCGATATCTCGGTGTTCCCGGGGAACAGCGACTCCTTGGCCGGGGTGTGAGCTCGTGTGCGACGTGCGACGGAGCCTTCTTCAAGGAACAAGATATCGTGGTGGTCGGTGGCGGCGACTCCGCGATGGAGGAAGCAACTTTCTTGACGAGGTTTGCCCACAGCGTCACGATCATTCACCGTCGGTCGGAGTTCAGTGCGTCCCGTATCATGCTCGAGCGTGCGCGAGCCCATGAGCAGATCCGGTTTATCACTGACTCTGAGGTCGTCGAGGTGCTCGGGGAGACCTCGGTGGCGGGGATACAGCTGCGCAACACTGTCACAGGCACGGTGACACGAGTAGAGGCTACGGGAATGTTCGTGGCGGTGGGCCACGACCCACGAAGTGAGCTGGTACAAGGGCAGGTTGATGTCGACGCGCAAGGCTATGTACGGGTGCGTGGTGGGTCCACATCGACCTCGGTCGAAGGTGTCTTCGCCGCCGGTGACCTGGTTGATTATCACTACCGACAGGCGATCACTGCGGCCGGCACAGGATGCTCGGCTGCAATCGACGCCGAGCGGTGGCTCGCAGAGCACGCTGACGCTGCTCCACTGAGCGCGAAAGCGATCGAACGAAGTGTACTAATTCCATGATCCGCCGACTCCCGCGCGAGCGAGGGAAACTGAACCATCAAAGGAGAAGAACGAGATGGCACACACGATCAATGTGACCGATGATTCTTTCGGTGTCGACGTGATATCGAGCGAGAAGCCCGTGCTGGTCGACTTCTGGGCGACCTGGTGCGGCCCATGTAAGAAGGTCGCACCTGTTCTGGAGGAGCTTGCCGACGAGTATGGCGACAAGATCACCGTCGCCAAGCTTGACATTGACGAAAATCCGCGTATTACAGAGGATTACAATGTGAAGTCTATTCCCACGATGATCCTGTTCGTGGCCGGTGAACCCGCAAAACTGATCGTCGGAGCGAAGGCGAAGGCCACAATGCTTCGTGAGCTCGAAGACGTTCTGTGAGTCGCGAGCACTTTCGGGAACATTCTCGTCCCCCTGTATTTGTTGGTGGGATTTGAGCGCACGTTCGATCCGAAGCGCAGGTTTGCAGGTCGACCTCACCTACGGTCGGTGGCCGCCTCGAAGCGGTCACCGACCGAGTTTGTGCTATCCGGGTGTTCCGTTGTATCCCGGAAGGATGAGGTGTCCTGCGTCGATCGGGAGGGCGACGCCGGTGATATCTGCGGCATCATCGGAGACCAAGAACAGCACTCCGTTGCTTTGCGACTGTGGATCCAGAAGTCGTCGGTCCTTGAGCCCGGTCCAGTTCTTGCTCGAGTCCCTGAGGTCCTGGCCGGTCGCACCTGGGAAGATCAACCTGTCGTACAAGCCCTGCCAGTGATTGATTCGCGTGTCGGTGGCTCCTGGGCAGATGGCATTGCATCGGATGCCGTAGCCGCCGAGTTCGAGGGCGACGTTCTTCATGAGCATCAGCACCCCGGCCTTCGATGCGGTGTAGTGGGCGTAGCCAGAGCCCGGCTCAATCCCGTTCATGGATCCCGTCATGCAAATGGCGCCGCGGCCCCGCTCGATCATGTGCGGGGTGACAGCCTTCGTCACGCGCCACATTCCACTGAGATTGATGTCGAGAACGTCGGTCCAGCGCTCTTCGCTCATCTCCCAGAACGAATCGAAGCTCAGTACTCCGTGATTGGCGACGAGGATGTCGATCTGGCCGAACTCGGCAAGGCCGGCGGCGACCGCGCTGTCCAGAGATTCCTGCGAGCGGGCGTCAGCCTCCACGGCGAGGATTCTGCGGTCGAGTTCTTCGACTCCCTTGACGGTCTGTGCCAGGTCTTCGCTGCTCGACATCTCGTATTCGACCGATTCGATCGTGCCGGGAACGTCGACCGCAATAATGCTGGCGCCCTCCCTGGCCAGGGTCAGGGCATGCGACCGCCCCTGTCCGCGGCCGGCTCCAGTAATGAGTGCGACTTTCCCATCGAGCTTTCCCATGCTGATACAGCTCCTACTCGGTTCGTTTGGAATCGATCATGAGGGCAACGGACGTATGCCAGGGCCGAGGGTGTAAGCCCTACTCCGAGGTCCGGTTCCCGGCCAGGTCCGTTGCGTTGCTGCGGGTCGGATCGAGTTTCGAATTTATTCCCGATTCTCCGGCAGAAGATGTCCCAGAATCGGACGTCGCAATCGGTCCACAGCGAGGTCTCCAGGCTTGGCTGGCGGGTAGTTGCTGCGCACAGACCATTTGGGTGATGGTGCGTTGTCGCAAATTGGGACACGCAGTCACGGCCGTCCCAGCGCAACATGGGACGGCATCCGGGGACCCGGGGCAGAACGCATCGTCCAACCGCAAAGGGGCACTACGTTGTTCAAACATGGTCGACAATCTCAAGACGCAACAGATATGAGCGCGGTATGACCGGCGTCGTCGATCGATCATCCGAAGTGGCGGGCCCACAGGCCCAGGGCCATGGGCCGATTGAGGAGATCCGGCGACGCGTCGCCACTCATCTCGTTGGCCGCCAACGGGAACTTGACCTACTTCTCGCGGCCGTTGCTGCAGGTCGGGATGTGGTCATCGAAGGGCCCCCCGGAACGAGCAAGAGCACCTTGCTGGGCGCCATTACCCAAGAGTGGGGTATCCCGCTGCTCTTCGTCGAGGGCAACGCAGACCTGACGCCGGCCCGAATCGTCGGCCACCACAACCCGGCTCAGGTCCTACGTGAGGACTACCACGAAGACAACTTCGTGCCAGGACCCTTGATTGCAGCCATGAAGTCCGGCGGCTTCCTATATGTCGAGGAGTTCAACCGAGCACCGGAAGATACGCTGAACACATTGCTGACTGCGATGGCCGAGCGCCGCATCACCATTCCGCGTGTCGGCACCGTCGAGGCCCTCCCCACCTTCCGGGTGGTGGCATCGATGAATCCCTACGACAACGTCGGCACAACGCGCCTGTCTACCAGTGTCCACGATCGCCTGTGCCGACTCGCGATTGGCTACCAGGATGCCGAAGCCGAACGCGGGATCGTGCGATTGCGCACCCGCCTCGACTCCGAACGTCTCATCTCGGACGCCGTTGCGCTCACACGTGCAACACGCGTGCACGAAGCCATTACCCAGGGCAGCAGCGTGCGTGGCGCAATCGACACGGCACTTGTTGCGCATCAGTTAGCGGCACTGCGGCAAGTGAGCATTCCGAGCTCCTCCGACCTCACTCCACCACGGAACCTCCCAGAGGATTACATCTCCGTGGTGCTGGAGGCGATCTTGGTTTCATTGTCGGGCCGGGTCCATGTGGACGAGACTGCCGATTCAACACCGGAACAAGTCCTTCGGACGATCTGGGAAGATCACTTCCTGCTGGAACCGGCGGCCGCAGCGCCGGGTTGAAGAGTCATCGACGCAGATTCCCCGGTCGAGCGCCGCAGCCCGTCCCACGAACATGGAAAATTCGAGCCGCTACGCCGCAAACCGAAACAACTAACCAACGATCCGAGCCTGTTCCGTCCTGCTACGGGTAGTCATGGAGGCGTGGCGCTCGTCGGAGGGCCACGGCCACATGGGCGGCAGGGACTCCCCGGGAGCCTTCCATCCGAGCCTGGATTCACCGACGAACCGGGTGAGAGAATCATGTTGCGCGACTGCGCCGATGACCTCTCGGCTGATCGGGCGACCAGACAACTGGCCAGACAGATCGCAGCCCGCCTTGCCCTGCGCCGACCTCGGCGCGACCAACGAAACCGGCGCGTCGCTGGTGAGCTGACGAGTGTCCGATATCGCGGCGGTTCCGACGAGATCGATATCGATCGCACACTCGAGGTGCTGGCCGCAAATCCGGTCATTGAAGAAGACGACATCGTGGTGCGGGAACGCCTGTACACAAAACGCTCAGTAGTCCTCATCGTCGACATCTCGGGATCGATGAAGGGAGAACGTGTCCGGACAGCGGCCGCGACTGTCGGCGCTCTCACTGGCGAGTTGGTTCGAGACAGTCTCGCGGTGGTCGCATTCTGGTCGGATGCAGCGGTTCTGGTGGGATTCGGAGAACCGATCACGCCCTTGGGGGTACTTGATACCTTGCTGAGGGTGCCGGCCAGAGGGCTGACCAATGTCGCCTTCGCGCTCGAGACGGCGTCGGGGTTACTGCGCAAGGTACCAGCAGCGGATTCGAGGGTGGTATTGCTCTCGGATTGCGTGCACAACGCCGGACCAGATCCTCGTTACACCGCATCACGGCTTCCGCGACTCGATGTTCTGCTCGACGCTTCCGGCGAGAACGATAAAGGTCTCGCCCGCGATATGGCAAAGGTCGGGCGAGGTCGAATTCGTTCTGTACGAAGTCACATCGACGTGGCGCCCGCGCTGAGCGCTCTATTCGATCACTAGTTCGCGGCTCGGCGAATGCGTGCAGCACCTCGGCGCGTTCGGTGTCCGAAAGTGGGACGCGGCAACAACAGGATTGCCCGCCACGATGGGAGGAACCGAAGTCCATGTAACCGAAAAGGATGCAGCTATGTCATTGGGATTTGCGCGGAAGATGTGGGCACTGGACAGCCCCACGATCACGGTTGATGCAAGCACTCTCATGTACGGGTTGAGCGGGATGGTGAAGATCCCCATGCCGGCATTCCTGATCGAACACCCCAAGGGACTGATTCTGTTCGACACTGGCATTTCCCCCGAGGCAATCGAAGATCCAGCAAGTGTTTACGGAAAAGACCTTGCGGATGCTATCGGCCTCGAAGGAACCGCTGATCAGCGAATCGATCGGCAGATCGAGGCACTCGGCTACAAGGTCTCCGACGTCACCCACGTCATCTCTTCTCACATGCACTTCGACCACTCTGGTGGACACCACCTGTTTCCGCAGGCCATCTTCTACGTTGGTCAAGGCGAGCTAGCGTTTGCCCATCATCCTGACCCGATTGGGGCCTTCGCCTTTCTGCCGGATCAGCTCGCCCGACTGAAGGGATTCGATTGGCGGGAGGTGCCCGGTGTCGATCTGGACCTGTTCGGCGACGGCAGTGTCGTCATCCTGTTCATGCCAGGCCACACACCGGGCGAACAGAGCCTCAAGGTTCGCCTTGCCTCGCGGACCTTCATTCTGACCGGTGACGCGGTCCACCTGCGTGAGGCACTCGAGAAGGAGTACCACTTTCCGATCGACTCCGACACCAAGTCAGCCTTGCAGACACTCCGCCGGATCAAGCGAATCCGCGAGACCGAGGACGCCACCGTGTGGATCACCCACGACGTGGACGACTGGGCAGAGTACAAGCACGCACCGGGGTACTACGAGTGACATCGAGCATGGTGCGACGAACCGAACGGTGGTGAACCGATGGCTATTCTGGTCGACTACAAATGCTCATCGTGTCAGGGCGTGGACACGCATTGGACGGCCAGCCCTCCACCTGCGTCAGTCGAATGTTCGGCCTGCGGAGGACGTTCTGCTCGGCGCTGGGCCGCCATCGGGCTGAGCGGAAGGGCTGCCGAACCGGCACCGAAGAGGTCTGTGCGGCCCTCTGTGCCGCTCTGTAGCAAATACCCGCAGGTACCGGGACTGTGTCACATGTCCGAAAGTGCGGGAAAGGTGTGGCTGGCCAAGTACATGAAGGATAACCGGTCACTCGATCGTGAACTGGCCCAGCAGGAAGCGCGGGCGAAGGAGAAGGAACCTTCGATCGATGACGCCGTAACCCATCACCACTACTCACACAGCTCCACTGACGGTGCGTGAGAGCTGACCGGACGATCACCGTCACTGGTCATGGCTTTGAGCAAGGTCTGACAGAATCTCGAAACGAGGAACTCATTATGCACGGACGTGTCGTCGCATTGACGGGGCCGGGAAAGTTGGAGATCCAAACCTACGAACTCGATCCTCCCCCGGAAGGGGGCGCCAACCTTCGCGTTCGTCGTGCGCAGGTCTGCGGCTCGGACGTTCACATGTATCACTTCCGAAATCCGAACTTCCGCAATGTAGTTCTGGGCCACGAGTTCGTCGGTGAAATAGTGACTCTGGGTCCACGTCTCGAGGTCGATTCTGCGGGTAGTCCAGTGACGATCGGAGATCGAGTCGTTGTGGTCTACTTTCAAACGTGCGGTAGATGTATCGCCTGCGGGCGAGGCGAACCGAATATGTGCGTCAACTCGATCGAACTGATGCGGCGCCCGCCTACCGCCACACCACATTTCCACGGCGCTTTCGCCAGTCACTATCGTCTGTCGCCGGGGCAGAGCTTCTACAAGGTTCCCGACGAGGTGTCGGACGCGGAGGTCGCAGGGGCCAATTGCGGATTGGCCCAGATGCTCTTCAGCCTGGATGGAGTTGGGCTCAATCGGGCACGAACCGTTGTCGTACAGGGCGCTGGGGGATTGGGGTTGTATGCCACAGCGATAGCCCACCACTCCGGCGCACGCGTCGTGGTGGTCGAGAAGGAACCAGTTCGAATCGCGGCGGCCCGGGCGTTCGGAGCCTCGGAGGTCATCGACATGTCCACATACGCGACGGCAGAGCAGAGGCGAGTTCGGTTACTGGAACTCACCCACGGGCACGGTGCCGACCTGGTTGTCGAGGTGACAGGTCACCCCGAAGCCTTCCAGGAAGCGGTCGGCTTCGCACGAACCGGTGGGAGCATCGCGGCGGTGGGAAACCTCAATGCTGGTGACGGTTTTGAGGTGAAGATCTCGCCCGCAGTGTTCACTCGCAAGAATTTGCGCGTCCACGGGTACCTGCGGTACGACCCCTGGTACTTGAAGAGAGCGGTCGATTTCATTTCGGATACGCGGGAGCAGTACCCGTTCGAATCGCTGAGCGATCGTGTCTACGGCCTCGAGGATGTCCACGCCGCCATCGCCGGAAGCGAATCCCGGCAAGTGGCTCGGCCGGCAATCATACCTTCGTGAAACAGCAGATTGGACAGTAAAACCCATGGGTGACAGGACGTACGGCAGCTATGTGGCCGGTGAGATGCAAGATGGCGCTTCGAGATCTACTTTCGCAGTCTTCAACCCCGCTACCGGACAGATCGTGGCCAACGTAGCGACGGCGACGGCAGACGACGTCCGCGACGCGATCGACGCCGCCGAGGCAGTCGCGCCGCAGTGGGCGCGTACGCCGGCGCACGAGCGATCACGGATCATTCGCGCCGCCGCAGCCATCATGACGGCGCGAATCGACGAACTTGCCCGGCTGTTGACCGAGGAGCAAGGGAAACCGCTCGAGCAGGCGAAGGGTGAAATTACCTACGGTGTCGAGTTTCTCGAGTGGTTCGCCGAGGAAGGTCGCCGAGTGCACGGGATGACCATCCCGCCGACGACGAACTCAAAGCGGATCGTCGTAACGAAACAACCCATCGGGATAACTGCGGCCATAACGCCGTGGAACTTTCCGTCGGCTCAGTTGTTGCGCAAGCTTGGCGCTGCATTGGCCGCGGGATGCACAATGGTAGCCAAGCCCGCGGAGGCAACTCCACTGTCCGCTCTGGAGATAGCTCGATGCTTCGAGGAAGCGGGGCTTCCACGCGGAGTCCTGTCGGTGCTCTGCTCTGCCGACCCACACGAGTTCGCCGACGTCGTCATGAACGACTCACGAGTGCGAGCGATCTCTTTCACAGGGTCGACCGAAGTGGGCAAGATCCTGATGCGGTCCTCGGCCGATACTATGAAGAGGGTATCGCTTGAAGTGGGCGGCCACGCTCCACTCATAGTGTTCGACGATGCGGACCTAGAGGCTGCCGTGGCCGGGACGATGGCTTCCAAGTTCCGCAACATGGGGCAGGTGTGCGTCTCCGTCAACCGCATCTTCGTGCACGAGGCGGTCGCCGCCGACTTCACCGAACGACTGAGACGCGCCATGTCGGACCTGCCGATCGGCAATGGGCTCTCCGACGGTATCAAGGTCGGTCCTCTGATTGGGCCCGAAGCCATCGAGAAGGTCGAGCGGCACGTCTCCGATGCGCTCGATAGGGGAGCACAGTTGCTGCTTGGCGGATCGGTCGCTACCGGCGACGCCCTTCACACCAAGAACTACTTCGAACCGACGTTGCTGGTCAACGTCGACGAGTCGATGCTCGTCACCCGCGAGGAGACCTTCGGGCCGGTAGCGCCGATTCTCACCTTCACCGACGAAGGCGACGTCATCGAGCGTGCTAACCGCACACCGTTCGGGTTGACGGCGTACTGCTTTACCCGCGATCTCAATCGCGCGATTCGAATGGGGGAGGCGCTGGACTACGGCACCGTGGGCATCAACGACGCTTCCATCTCGGCCGTTCAAGCGCCGTTCGGGGGGATCAAGGAAAGCGGATTGGGGCGCGAGGGCGGATCGATGGGGATCGACGAATTTCTCGACGTGAAGTACCTCTCGATCGGAAACCTCAGTTGATGAACACGATCGGCACCGTACCGATTCAGGGTTGTGCCTATCCCGACCAGGTCATGGGGAACGAATGCGCAAGGTAGCAGCCAGTATTTTCCACGATCCGCGCAGCGTCGCGGTATTCGGGGCTTCGGAGAATCCGGACAAGATCGGTGGTCGCCCGATCCATCATATGAAGACGCACGGGTTCGGCGGATCAATCTTCCCCATCAACCCCAATCGCACAACGGTTCAGGGACTTGCCGCATACAGTTCGTTGTCCGATGCGCCGTCGATACCGGACGTCGCTGTCGTTGCTGTTGCCGGGGCCGGAGCGGTCGATGCGGTGCGTGACTGTGCGCGACTAGGTGTCGCTGGCTGCGTCGTATTGTCGTCGGGCTTCGCCGAAACCCATGATTCCGCAGGCGCGGCGATGCAGAACGAGATGGTGCGGATCGCACACGAATCCGGCATGCGACTCGTCGGTCCTAATGCGCAGGGACTGGCGAATATCGCTACCGGGGCCATTCTGTCGTTCTCCACCATGTTCATCGAAGCACCCACCGGAGACGGCTCGGTTGCCGTTGTGAGTCAAAGTGGTGGGATGTCGGCGGTTGCCTACGGTCTCCTGCGCGAGCGTGGTGTTGGCGTGCGATACATGCACGGAACCGGAAATGACAGTGATGTCAACGTCTTCGAGATGATCTCGGCAGTGCTCGACGATCCAGGTATTCGAGTCGTGCTCATGTACGCCGAAGGAGTCTCCGACGCGGCGGCATTCGAAGTAGCCGCGCGTAAGGCAGCGGTGCGGGGTATCCCCATTGTTGCGCTCGTTGGCGGTCTCAGCGAAAACGGGGCACGCGCAGTTCAGTCGCACACCGGGTCGTTGGCCAGCGCCGGTGTCGTGGTCGACGCCTTCCTCGAGCGACTTGGTGTACGACGAGTGTCGTCCATGACCGAACTCATCGAGTCGGTTGACCTCTACATCAGCGGAGCCACGGTGAGTGAGGACGAACTGGCGATCATCAGCAGCTCCGGTGCGATGTGTGTCCTGGCATCGGACTACGCCAGCGAACACGGTCTCGGGCTCTCGGAATTCAGCGCACACACAGAGACCGCTCTCACCCGAGCCCTACCGCATTTTGCGACAGCCAAGAATCCGGTTGACATCACCGGGGCGCTGCTGACCAACAGTGGACTCTTGCAGCAGGTGTTCGATTGCTTTGGCGAAGATGATTCCTCAATCGGCGCGTACTTGTTCAGCCTTCCAGTGGCAGGGCGAGGCTACGACATCGAGGGCTTCGCATCCACAACAGCGGAGTTCATCGCCCGCCTCGATCGCCCCCTGGCTGTGGTCACTCCACAGGGCGAGGTCGCGAAGATCTTCCGATCAGCCGGGGTGCCCGTCTTCGGCGACGAAGCGCACGCGATCAGAGCGCTGGCCGGCTATATCGCGCACAAGAAGTCGATGACAACTGTCGCACGGTCAGACACATTGGATCTCCGCCGACCGGTGGACCTGCATCGGGCCAGCACCTTGAACGAGGCCGACAGCCTCGCAGTGCTCGCCCACCGCGGTGACGTAGTCGAGCATCTGTTGGTCAAGGATGAGGCCGAGGCCGCGGAGGCCTTCGCGAGGTTCGACGGCCGGCCGGTTGTCTTGAAGGGCTGCACCAGCAGCGTCACTCACAAGACCGAATACGGACTCGTCGCCCTCGGTTCGACCACCCCGGAGGCCGTTGCCGATGCGGCTTCGCGGATTCTCCAAGCGATGGTCGAAAACGACTTCGCCGTCGACGGCCTGCTCATCGAGCCGATGTTGGAATCGGAGTTCGAGGTCATGGTGGGCAGCCATCGGGACCCGACACTCGGTTCGGTTGTCGTAGTGGGGGCCGGAGGCAAATACATCGAGGCTCTGCCGGACTTCAAGGTCCTCCTTCCACCCTTTGAACGGGTCGATGTCATCAGGGCAATCGAAAGTCTGCGTCTAGCTCCGCTCCTGCACGGCACTCGTGGAGATGCAGCCGTCGACATCACAAGTTGGGTCGACCTTGCTATGGCTGTGGGTGATCTCATGATCTCGGAGGACTCTGTGGTCGAGAGCCTCGACGCCAACCCGGTGCTGTTGGTGCGAGACGGTACCCGGATGCGCGCGGTGATTGCCGACGCGGTCGTCATCGTCCGCGACCGGGAGGCGTCGACATGACGAAGGTAGCGATTCTTGGCGCCGGCGAGGCGTCGCGGGTTCCGCATCCGTCACGCACAGCGATCGACCTTGCCGTGGAGGCCAGTATTGATGCAGTGCGCGAAGCGGACATCGACTTCGGGCAGATCGACGGTGTGGTCACGGGATACTCGCTTGCCGAACAGCACCTCGATTTCAGTGCCGATCTTGCCGAATCGCTCGGACTCGAACCGCAGTGGTCTCAAACCATCTCCCGTAGCGGCGCAACCGGGGCATCGGTCGTAGTCGACGCCGCCCTCGCCGTGGCGGGAGGCGCGTGCACTACGGCGCTCGCCGTGTGGGCGGACAATCGAACATCGAAACCACCATCGAATATCACCAGTCTGCTGGCCGCGCAGCTCAGCGAATTCGAGACGGCCAGCGGTCCCCTGATTGCCACCCAGTACGCACTCATCGCACGCGCCTACATGGCCCGCTGGGGCGCCACCGCGGAGGACCTGGCATCTGTTTCCGTGCAATTTCGTCGACATGCCGCCCTGAACGTCCACGCCAAGCATAGAGCCCCCATCACGGTCGACGACGTGCTGGCGTCGCCGATGGCCTCATCGCCCCTGCACCTGCTCGAATGCGCATTGGTCACCGACTACGGCGGTGCGGTCGTCGTGACACGGGAGAACCTGGTCGCCCAAGATTCCGGTGCGGTAAGGCTTCTCGGATTCGGTGAAGCGTTGTCGCACCAGTCCATCCTGCGCAATCCGGCGCTCTTTCTCAGCGGTCGGACCGCCGCTCATCAGGCGTCGAGCAGAGCCTTTGATATGGCGGGCATGTCACCAGGGGACATCGAGATGGCACAGATCTACGATTGCTTCACGATCACCGTGTTGATGCTACTCGAGGACCTCGGATTTGCTGATCGAGGCAGGGCAGCAGAACGTATGCGCGGCGGATACTTCGATCGCGACGGATCGCTTCCGACCAATACGAACGGCGGGATGCTCTCCAACGCGGCAGGTGGGATCCTGCACGTCACCGAGGCGGTGCGCCAGATGCGTGGCACCGCAGGGGAGCACCAGCTCAAGGAGCGCCCGCACACGGCGTTGGTGCATGGAAACGGCGGAATCCTGGGCGCGCAGACGACTCTTCTCTTAGGACAACAATGACAACGTTCGGTGATCGCGAGATCTGGGAGTCCTGGGGTGCTCAGGAGCTCTGTTTTCAAGGTTGCAGGGCGTGCCACGCCTTGCAGCACCCGCCCGGCCGACTGTGTTCGTCCTGCCATGGCTCCGAATTCGACGGAGTCGCGGTCAGCGGCAAGGCTGCGTTGCTGGCGTGGTCGGTGGTACATCGCGCGCCGTCACCGGATTTCGCGGACCAGGTGCCGTACACAGTCGGCGTTGTCGAACTCGCAGAAGGTCCACTCGTCGAGGTGAGGCTCCTGGCCGGCAAACCGGGGTCCGAGAAGGTCGGCTGGAAGTGTGGAATCGCCGTAGAGGTGACACTCGGTTACGTCAACGGACGGTCTGTGCCGGTAGCGCGGCCATTGCAAGTGACCACAATCAGCACAGGCACGGACACGGAGTTACTATGACCGAGATAAGCGCGCCGGCTCCCTGGCATTGTCTGTACGCGAGCGGGGTCGAGCCTTTCCTGGAGCCCCCCGAGGCGTCGGTTCTGGCGATGTTCGTCTCGAGCGTAGCGAGTGATCCACACGCACCCGCGCTGCACTATTTCGGTCGAACTCTCAGTCGTCGGGAACTGGCCAGATACGCCTGGCGGCTATCGTGGCAACTGAGAGACCTCGGCGTGGGGGCTGGCGGTCGAGTAGCGGTTTCCCTGCAGAACACGCCGATGTTCGCCGTCGCGCTGTTGGCGGCATGGGGCGTAGGCGCATCGGTGGTACCCGTGAACCCGATGCTGCGGCCGGGCGAACTCGCACACCTACTCCAAGACAGCGGCGCCCAAGTGCTCATCGCGCATCCGTTGATGAGTCAGGTGATCGATCAGGCACGAGATGATCTCGTCTGTGATCTGCCGACGCTCTGGTCCGACCCGGATGATCTTGCCGGTGACATTCCGCTTCCATTCATGATGGACATTCCGACACCGCCGAGCGGCGACTTTGTCCTCGACGTGATTGAGGCGGAAGGGCGCGGCGAATGTTGGGTTGCACCGGCACTGGATACCGCGGCGTTGATCACCTATACCTCAGGGACGACCGGCCCGTCGAAGGGTGCGGTCGGCACGCATGCAAACCTGGCATTCCAGGCAGTGAATTATGCGCAATGGTTTGAGGTCGCGGACGATACGTCCATCCTGACCGTCGCTCCATTCTTCCATATCACCGGACTCGGCGCACACCTGGCGTTCGCCCTCGGCAATGGATTGCCGATGGTCATGACGTACAGATTCGAGCCGCTGACGGTGCTGCGATTGATCGAGCATCATCGACCGACCTTTGCCCTCGGCGCCATCACGGCGTTCATCTCGCTTCTCGAGAGCCGGTCCGACAGTGGCGCGGTCCTGTCACAGCTTCGAACGGTCTTCAGCGGGGGTGCAGCGGTTCCGGCCAAGGTTGTCGACCGCTTCGAAAATGCATGTGGTGTCTACATTCACAACGTCTACGGGCTGACGGAGTCCACCTCTGCGTGCGTCGCAGTACCAAGAGGCCGACGTGCCCCAACCGAAACCAAGACGGGCGCTCTGTCCGTGGGTGTGCCGATGGGCGGGACGACGGTCCACATCGTCGACAACGAGGGACGAGAAGTCCCCGCGGGGGTCGAGGGGGAGATAGTGGTCTCAGGACCGCAGGTCGTCCCTGAGTATCTTTCCCGCCCAGCAGAGTCGGTTTCGACCTTTCGGCCAGAGGGCCTGTATACCGGCGATATCGGCGTGATGGACGATCAGGGTTGGATCTACGTGGTGGATCGTAAGAAGGACCTCATTGTCGTCAGCGGGTACAAGGTGTGGCCTCGTGATGTCGAGGACGTGTTGTACCGACATCATGCTGTGAAAGAAGTTGCCGTGGTCGGTGTTCCTGACGACTATCGCGGGGAAAGTGTCCAAGCATTCGTGACTCTTCGTTCCGGCACGCATAGCGGGGCCGATGCATCGAACTCTATCGAGGAAGAACTCAGACTGTGGTGTAAAGAGCACCTGTCGGCGTACAAAGTGCCAACCGAGATCCTGGTCTTCGACGAATTACCCAAGACTGCGAGCGGAAAGATTCTGCGAAGAGCGCTCCGAGCCGAGCTCATGGGCCCACAATCGGAGTCCGCACCCTAGGTCCAACTCGTAGGACGTAGATGCGCTTCCATCTGGGCAATTCTGCGAGACCGTACGCGATGGGGAACGCCCAACCGAATGTGGGGCGGGCGGACCACACCACGCGAGCAAATACTGGCCACCCGAGATGGTCGAGGATCTGCCAATCCGCACAGCCCTACGTTGGCTTCCCAGCTATCGGAGGCTGAGGCTTCTGCTGGCGGCCCTCGTGCTTGGTTGGCCGACCCCGGCGATGACGGCAGGAACCAGGTCGCGAGATGCTCGAGGCACCACTCGGAATCATCTGCGACGAGAACGACGACAGCAGCGTTGGCGCTGCGCAAACAATCTGGCGGACAGACAGTTCGCCCAGTGATGGTGGAGGCGTGATGCTGAAGTTGGGATTGAAGGCGTCGGCGGAACAGTTCGGACCCCGTGAACTCGTCGAGCTGGGGGTCCTTGCCGAAGAGCATGGCTTGGACAGTGTGACGGTCAGCGACCACTTTCAGCCGTGGCGGCACAAAGGCGGCCACGCACCGTTCTCGATCGCATGGATGACGGCGGTCGGCGAACGGACCCAGCGTTTGCAGTTGGGAACCTCAGTGATGACACCGACGTTCCGTTACAACCCCGCCGTCATCGCCCAGGCGTTCGCGACGATGGGGTGCTTGTACCCCGGCCGGGTGATGCTGGGAGTCGGTACGGGAGAGGCGCTCAACGAAATCGCGACCGGGTTCGAAGGCGAATGGCCTGCATTTCGAGAGCGGTTTTCCAGGCTGCGTGAGGCTGTGGCTCTCATGCGTGAGCTCTGGCTCGGCTATCGCGTCGATTTCGACGGCGCCTACTACAAGACCAAAGGCGCATCGATCTACGACGTACCCGACGGTGGGATTCCCGTTTACATTGCTGCAGGCGGCCCCGTCGTCGCGCGGTACGCCGGCCGGAGCGGTGACGGATTCATCTGCACCTCCGGCAAAGGGATGGATCTCTACGTCGACAAATTGATGCCAGCCGTGGCACACGGCGCAGATCAGGCCGGTCGGGATCTTGCCGATCTCGACAAGATGATCGAGATAAAGCTCTCGTACGACACCGATCCACGGGCGGCGCTCGAAAAAACCCGCTTCTGGGCGCCATTGTCGTTGACGGCCGAACAGAAGCACTCGATCGAGGACCCGATCGAAATGGAGAAGGCCGCAGACGCCTTGCCCATCGACCACATCGCGAAGCGTTGGATCGTCGCATCGGATCCTGACTACGCAGTGGAGGAGATCAAACGCTACATCGATGCCGGCCTCAACCACTTGGTATTCCATGCACCCGGACACGACCAAAGGCGGTTCCTCGAACTGTTTGAACGCGACTTGGCCCCCCGACTACGCACACTCGCCTAGATCAGGCGCCTAAAGGCAGGAGAAACCCATGACGACAGCAGAAGGTCAGCTCAGCAAGTCGGCCACATGGACGACTCTCGTCGAGCATCATCGCAAGATCGAATCCGTTCATCTCCGCGACTTGTTCGATCGGGATCCGAGTAGGGGTCGGGAGTTAACCCTCAACGTAGGGGACCTGTACATCGATTACAGCAAACATCGAGTCACCAGGGAGAGTGTGGGTCTGCTCCTGGACCTCGCTCGCAGTGCACGCGTCGAACAACACCGCGAAGCGATGTTCGCCGGCGCGCACATCAATACCTCGGAGGACCGCGCAGTGCTCCACACCGCTCTTAGGGCTCCACGCGGTGGACATCTGATCGTCGATGGGCAAGATGTGGTTGGCGACGTGCACGTCGTACTCGACCGGATGGGCGCCTTCACCGACAGTGTGCGGTCCGGTGCACGGAGAGGCGCGTCCGGTAGCCGAATTACGACCATTGTCAACATCGGGATCGGCGGCTCCGACCTTGGACCAGCGATGGCGTACCGGGCGCTGCGTCCCTACCGCACCCAAGATCTCGACGTCCGATTCGTCTCGAATGCCGATCCCGCAGACCTCATGTCAAATCTCACCGGCCTCGACCCGGGGCGCACGATGTTCATAATTGCGTCGAAAACCTTTACCACAATCGAAACTCTGACGAATGCGGCGGAAGCGAGGCGGTGGATCGTCTCAACTTTGGGCGAGGACGCCGTTGCCCATCACTTCGTTGCAGTGTCGACCAATGTGGTGGGTGTCGCCGAGTTCGGCATCGCCGCCACCGACACATTCGGTTACTGGGACTGGGTTGGTGGACGCTACTCGGTGGGGTCTGCGATTGGGCTGTCGATCATGGCGGCTATTGGAAGAGAACAATTCTCAGAGTTTCTCTCGGGTATGCATGTCATCGACGAGCACTTCCGAACCGCGCCGCTCGCGCTCAACGCGCCTATAGTCCTTGGGCTACTCGGGGTGTGGTATTCGAGCTTCTTCGGTGCGGAATCTCGGGTAGTGCTGCCGTACTCGCACGATCTCAGTCGATTCCCCGCCTATCTTCAGCAACTGACGATGGAATCAAATGGTAAGTCCGTGCACTCCGATGGCTCGCCTCTGGCCACGCAAACGGGTGAGATCTTCTGGGGTGAGCCGGGAACGAACGGCCAACACGCGTTCTACCAACTCTTGCATCAAGGGACGAGGCTTATCCCCGCCGACTTCATTGGCTTCGGAGAACCGGCCGATGCACTTCTCGCTAGCGACGAGGCGAGAAGCATGCATGACCTTCTGATGAGCAACTTCTTCGCGCAAACGAAGGTGCTGGCCTTTGGCCGAACCGCACAGGAAATCAGCGCCGCCGGGGTGCCCGCGGAGTCACTGCCACACCGCGTCATGCCGGGAAATCGGCCGTCGACGACCATTCTCGCCTCGAAACTTACTCCCTCCGTTCTTGGGCAGCTGATTGCTCTCTACGAGCATCAGGTTTTCGTGCAGGGTGCTGTGTGGGGAATTGATTCGTTCGACCAGTGGGGAGTCGAGTTGGGAAAAACCCAAGCGCTCACTCTGCACGAGGCACTGAGCGGTACCGCAGATCCTGATACCGGTGATTCATCTACTGATGCGCTGATCCGCCGCTACGGCGCACTTCGGAGCCCCGGGAATCGCTAGGTGCGTTTGGTTGGTGTAGCGGTGAGAGGAAGGTAATTGTTGTTTGCACTCAAGAGTATTCGGCTTCCTCGTCCTGTAACCGCAGTATGGGACTGGCAATTAGATGCGGCGTGTCGAAAAGTTGACGCCAACCTGTTCTTCCACCCTGATAACGAGCGTGGTGAGAAGCGTCTGAATCGCACTCGAGCTGCGAAGCGGGTCTGTCAGGGCTGCCCCGTTCGCGCCTGGTGTCTGTGTCATGCGATCGATGCAGGTGAGCAGTTTGGAATCTGGGGTGGCACGACGGAGGAGGAGCGAAGACGTAATCGGCTCTCTGCGGGAATTGAGTGTGCCGTCACTGAGGCGTCTTGACGTCTAGTGGAGGACGTGACCGGTGCCCTGAGGACTGGCTGGTGGGCGGCTGGCCCGTATGTGGACTTCGTCAGAAACGAGCCGGGACGACGGTGCATAGGGCGGGCGACTGTCGAGGACAGTTCGGTCGCCTCGCCGTGTGCGCCGTGGCAGCTCTGCGAGAAATCCTATTCGGTTGCTAGGCAGTGTGTCTAGCCGTGGCATACGTCGCGCATCCTCTTCGCCGTGTGGGTGTTGCCGGGTTAGCGCTCGTGGTCATGCCCCTGCTCGACGACCCATGCGGCGATCTGTGTTCGTGAGGTGAACCCGAGCTTGACGAGGATGTGTTCGACATGCCCCTGTGCGGTGCGCTGCGAGATCACGAGGTTGGCCGCGATTGCCTTGTTGGTCATCCCCGCGGCCACCAGCTCGGCCACCTGCTTCTCTCGTCTGGTCAGAATGGTGCTGGTGCCAACAGAATCTTGCGGCGACGTGCCGGGATTCTCGCCTAGGGCGTAGGCGACGGCGTCCCTGAAACTCAGTGCCCTGCCACGCTGGAAAGCCGCTTCGTATGCCAGCTCACCGAGGGCTCTGCGCGTTTGTCGCTCGCACTCTTCGTGGTAGCGGGTGACGCCGGGGATATGATCCGTGGGGTTGACCACGGACTGGCGCAGCGCCCTGGCCGCGCCCATCAGCACTGCGGCCCGCTCGCGGTGCTTGTCGGCCGCGATCCAGCCGAGCGCGTCGATACACAGGGAAGAGCTGACCGGATCGTCCACCTGACGCGTGAGCCGCAGGCCCTGCTCGAGCAGGTGTGTTCCCCGTTCCGGGTCACCCTGGCGCCATGCCGCTAGGCCTAACGCCCACAGCGAATATGTCCGGTACACCGATTCCCCGCAACGTTCGGTGATAGCGAGAGCCTCCTCGTAGGACGCGGTTGAGCGTGCCGTGTCGCCGAGCAGCCACCTGGCCAACCCGAGCCCGATGAGGGCTTCGATCTGCTGAATAGGGTTGCCCCCGCCCCGAAACCCGTCGAGGGCAAGGTCGAAGGAGTGGGCCGCGACGGCGGGATCGCCGCCGTATAGGGCCAGATATCCGTTGGCATGTGAGATGAAGGCGCGCTCCTCAACGGCCTCCAGTTGGTCGGTGAGGTCGTTTGCCTCCGCTACCAGGTCCTTTCCCGCCCGCAGGGAGCCTTGTAGTCCGGCCATTACAGCCTGGGTGCACAGGGCTCGTATCCGCACTTGTCCAGGTGATCCGCTCTGATGTGCCAGTGCCCGATCGAACCAGTGCCATCCTTCGCTGAGCAGGCCACGAGTGAACCAGAAGGGGTACAGAGCGGACGCGATGTGCAGTCCAGGCTCGATCTCCCCGGGCTCGGTTACACAGAACTCCAGAGCTTCACGCAGGTTTGGCTGTTCCCGGTGCAGACGAGCGATCCACTCCATCTGTCGGGGGGAGATCCACTCGGCCTCTGCCCGCTTGACCAAGTACATGTACCAGTCCCGGTGCCGCCGCCTCAACGCGGTGTGGTTGTCGCTGTCCTGGATCTTCTCCCGTCCGTACTCGCGGAGGGTTTCGAGCATGCGGAAGCGTACTACTGCACCAGGTTCCTCGCGGATCAGGATCGACTTGTCGACCAGCGATGCGACGGTATCGAGCAGCTCGTCGGCGCCCAGGTCGCCGTCGCACACGCCCTCCGCCGCATCGAGTTCGAAACCACCGGCGAACACCGATAGTCGTGCCCACAGTTGCTGCTCTTGCGGCGTGCACAGCTCGTAGCTCCAGTCGATGGATAGCCGCAATGTTTGCTGCCGCGTCGGCGCACCTCGGTTGCCGCCGGTGAGCAATGCGTATCGGTCCGTGAGCCGGTCCAGGATCTGTCTTGCGGACATTGCTCGTAGCCGTACCGCCGCCAACTCGATTGGTAACGGCAATCCGTCCAGCCGTTGGCAGATCTGGGTGATTACGGCCATGTTGTCGTCGGTGAGTCTGAACTCCGGTACCGCTGTGCGCGCCCGTTCGGCGAACAGGGTGATCGCGTCGTAGCAGGGTGGGTTCTGCTGCGATGGTGGACGGCCCGGGTCTGGGACCCCGAGCGGCGGCACTCGCATCGCGACCTCGCCGCCGATACCCAGAGGTTCGCGGCTTGTCGCAAGGATCCGCAGGTCCGGACAGGTCCGGAGCAGGGATCCGGCCAGTGCTGCGACCGCTTCTACCAGATGTTCACAGTTGTCAAGGACCAGCAGTAGGCGCCGTTCGGCGAGATATTCGGCCAACAACATCAACGGGGGATGTGTCGAACGGGCCCGAAGCCCAAACGCGGTGGCAACGGAGTCCGTCAGGAGCGCCGGGTCCCCGAGTCCCCCCAATTCGATCAGCCACACCCCGTCGTCAAATGCGCGCCGCACACTGGTGGCCACCCGCAATGCAAGCCTGGTCTTGCCGACACCACCGATCCCCGTCATGGTCACCAGCCGGGACGTCGACAACAGACGTTTCGCCTCAGCCAGTTCGTGGCGGCGGCCGATGAAACTTGTCAGCTCCAGCGGTAGGTTTCCTTCGTTGCCGCGAATCGCGAGCGGCATTGGCATGAGACTGTCCCTCCCCGGCAGCGGAGATCTGTCTGGCGCAGGGGCGTCGGAGTTTTCGTCGGGAGGCGTGTCGGCGGCTAACTCGGCTCCTCTGTCGGTGGGCAGCGCCATCTCGTCGACGCTGCGGTTGTTGTGACGCTCGGCGTCGCGAAGGATTTCTCCGAATTCTTCGGCGGAGGCTGGCCGCTCTGCCACGCTGCCAGCCATGGCCCGCTCAATAGCTGCACGTACGTCGTCGGGGATACCTTGTCCGCTCAGCTCAGGGGTCGGTTGTGTGGTGATCCGCAAGAATTGTGCGACGAC